>Ga0105160_1000239_pt1 | contig 27743 bp, 32 predicted proteins | sample GXS110809BmetaG_FD_89591 | JGI IMG/M metagenome (GOLD analysis project Ga0105160, IMG submission 89591) | Hot spring microbial communities from Gongxiaoshe hot spring, China to study Microbial Dark Matter (Phase II) - GXS 110809B | ecosystem: Environmental > Aquatic > Thermal springs > Hot...
ACGAGGAAAGACATTTCTATCACCAAAGAAACCTATAAGACGGCCGAGGCCTACCCCAACTCTGCATCACCCAGGGATTTGAGGGTAAGGCTCTCGGCCATAGACCTTAAGTTGACAGTCCCCATAGGCCTATCCGAAAGACTTAAGTAAAAGTTGACAGTGCCGTGCTCAAGGCTGAAGATGTTGAGAATTTGGACACCGATGACAGGGTGGGTTTTCTAATAGCGGTCGAAGGAGCTGAGCCGCTTGAAGACGTGGAGGATTTGGAGATTTTCTACAAGCTTGGCGTGCGCTTTCTCCAGCTCACGTGGAATTTCGACAACAAGTATGCAGCAACATGCATGTCCAAGAAAGACTACGGCCTGACCGGAGACGGTGAAGACCTTATACACTTTTGCAACGAGCTGGGCGTCATAGTAGACCTAGCCCATGCGAGCAAGAGAGCCACGGTTGAAGCGCTGTCGGCGTCAAAGCTTCCAGCCATCGTCAGCCACGCCAACGCGAAAGCCGTATGCAACCATGTGAGAAACCTTGACGACGAGGAGCTTGAGGTTTTGAAGAAAAACGGCGGCGTTGTAGGTGTTACCCTGATTCCGCCAACTATCTCGAACCAGCCATCCGTGAAAGGACTTGCAGACCACATCATGTACATCTACGAGAGGTTTGGCGCAGACATACTCGCTGTCGGAACGGATTTCTTCGGCCTGCTCTACATGGATGAGCCGGCAGGGCTGGAGGATATAACCAAGGTTAGTAATCTATGGACGGAGCTGCTGAACCGTGGCGTTAGCGAAGACGATATCGAGAAAATCGCCTACCGGAACGCAGTGAAAGTCGTGAAGGAGAACGCCAAACGCTGGACCTAGCAACGTTCGCACAGTTGTCAACAAGGTTTGCTAGCTAAGTTATTTTACTAAAGGCTGGACGTTATGAAGCTTGCTTGATTCTTCAGCGAGATAGCAGGCGACCCAATGCCCCTCTTCAACCTCTAGCATTCGCGGCTCCGTTTCACGGCATCTATCGAAGGCAAACGGACATCTCGGATGAAATCTACATCCTTTCGGCGGATTCAACGGGCTTGGAGGCTCTCCGACGGGCTTAATCTTCTGGACCTCAAAGCTTGCCTCCAGAAGAGGTGCTGAGGAAAGAAGTACCATTGAGTAGGGATGGAGAGGTTTATGGAAGAATGTCTCTGTCGGAGCGAGTTCGACGATTTTTCCGAGATACATTACTGCAACACGGTCGCTGAGATGCCATGCCTGTTCAAGGTTGTGGGTGATGTAAATGTATGTCAGATAATGTCGTTGTTGAAGCTCTAGTAGCAGGTTGAGGATTTGCGCCCTCATCGAAAGGTCCAAGGCTGAGACAGGCTCGTCAAGGATGATGAGCTCAGGCTCTGTTGCCAACGCTCTCGCTATGCTTACACGTTGTTTCTCTCCACCGCTTAACTGGTGTGGGTATCTGGTTAAATGTTGAGGCGTAAGTCCGACACTGTTCACAAGATTAAGTATTTTTTCATTTAATGCGTCTTCGTCAATTGTGTTACCGTACTTCGCTTTTATAGCCTCGGCAAGCACATCGCGGACAGTCATGCGTGGGTTTAGGCTTGATTCGGGGTTCTGAAAAACCATCTGAATCTTATGCCTAAGCGAGATATCGTGTAGCATGTTGTCCTTGATTTCGACGCCGTTGAAAATGATTTTACCGCTTGTGGGTTTTATCAGGCCTGCGATTATCTGTGCGAGGGTTGATTTACCGCATCCCGATTCGCCTACTATTGCTAAAGTTTCGCCTCTCCTGATTTGAAGCGCAACACCGTCAACAGCTCGCACGTGTCCAACAGTCCTCAGAAGAAAACCGCCCCTGACAGGATAATATTTTTTCACATCTATCAGTTCCAGCAGCTTTTCCCCCACCTGGCTCATAGTTTAACATCCTCTGAACCGTACAGGTGGCAGTAGACTGTTCTGTCGGGGTGGGGGGTGCTTGGCCCGGGCTCGAGGGTCGTGCATGGTTTGAAGACGTAGGGGCACCGTGGATGGAACCTGCATCCAGGTGGTGGGTTGGCTAGGTTTGGGACTGAGCCTTTTATAGATGGAAGTATCTGTTTTCTTGCGCGAGCGTAACTGTTCTTTAAAGCCTGTGTATATGGGTGAAGAGGGTTCTGCATCACCTCTGCAACTGGTCCAGTCTCAACTATCTTACCTGCATACATTACGGCAACTTCGTCCGCTATCCTTGGAACGATTGCCAGCTCATGTGTGATGAAAATGATGGCCATTTTATATTTCTCTTTAAAGCTTGTGATGAGGTCGAGTATCTGGCTTTGAATTGTTACGTCAAGTGCTGATGTCGGTTCGTCTGCAATCAGTAGAGTTGGATTGCATGAGAGCGAGATGGCGATGAGGACACGCTGCCTCATGCCCCCGCTGAGCTCATGCGGATAGCTCCTGGAAACGCGGTTTGGGTCAGGTACCTGAACATCCGTAAGAAGGCCTACGGATTTTCCCATAGCTTCAGCCAAGGGCATGTTCAAATGCTCTATCAAGGTCTCCGCGACCTGAAAACCAGACGTCATCAGAGGGTTGAGAAAAGTCATGGGGTCTTGAAAAACCATGCCTATTTTTCTTCCCCGAATCTGTCGTATTTCCACCTGACTCTTTGTGAGAAGGTCTTGTCCTTCAAAAATGATTTTTCCGTCGACGATTCGGCCTGGAGGTGTGAGAAGGCCGAGGATAGATGATACAAGAGTTGATTTACCGCATCCTGACTCGCCCACTATAGCCAGGCATCGCCCCCTCTCCACGCTGAAGCTCACACCGTCAACAGCCTTCACCACACCGTTTGGCGTAAAATAGTATGCTTTCAGGTCCTCAACCTGGAGAATTGTTTCACTCATGTCTTTTCCTCCTCAACGATTTGACGACTATTGGGGCTTTAGGGTCTAAAGCGGCTCTCAGCCCGTCGCCAACCATGTTGAACGCTAAGATCGTGACGAAGATCATGATTCCTGGGAAGATGAGAATGTGTGGAGCTGAGAAAATGTAAGTCCGACCTCCGCCGAGCATGGCTCCCCACTCAGGGGTTGGAGGCTGAACACCTAGACCTAGGAAGCCGAGGCCTGAAGCTACTAGAATCGTGAAGCCAATGTAATATGTTGACTGAACAACTATCACAGGCAAAACGTTGGGCATGATATGTTTTAGCATTACCTGCGCTGAGTTTAGTCCAAGAAGACGGGCGGCTTTGACGAAATCCTCGTTCTTGATGGCCAGCACTTGGCCACGGACCAGTTTTATGTAGACTGGGATGGTGCTCACGCCTACTGCGATGACGACGTTTACAAGCCCCACACCTAGGGCTGCCACAAGCGAAAGAGCCAGCAATATGCTAGGAAAACTCAGCAGAACGTCTGCAACCCTCTGTATCACGGTGTCGGTTTTATCGCCAAAGTATCCTGAGATAAGCCCGAGGACGACGCCCACAGACGCCCCGATCATTACTGAGAATATTCCTATCCCCAGCGACACAGGAGCTCCGTGAACTATTCTGCTGAGGATATCGCGTCCAAGCTCATCCCTTCCCAGCAATCCACTAATCCCCGGCGGCTCCAAAGCTCTGTTGAGATTTGTTTTGACGGGGTCTTCAGGAACGATGATCGGCCCGAGCACGCTCATGACAACAAGAGCGGTTAAAATAACTAGGCCAGCAACAGCTCCCAAATCACTCCTGAACCTAAGCCATGCCTCAGCATACTTTGTTTCATGGACCACTACGGCCTCGCTATCCAAAGGCTCTCCCTCACACGCGGGTCAACATATGCGTAGAGGATGTCGATGACCACGTTGACGGCCACGAATAATGTTGCGAAGATTAGTATGGCTCCTTGAACGAGCGGATAGTCGCGGGCAAGTATACCATCCACTATCAACCGGCCCATGCCTGGATATGCGAAAACCGTTTCCGTCAGCACTGCTCCGCCGAGGAGTGAGCCAAACTGAATCCCTGAGATCGTTATGACAGGTATGAGAGAGTTTTTCAAAGCATGTCTGTAGAGGACAACCTTCTCCCTCAGCCCTTTAGCCCTAGCTGTTCTTATGAAGTTCTGACCGAGAACCTCGAGCATCGACGCCTTTGTTATCCTGACTATGTTAGCCATTAGGAAGAGGGCTAGAACGATGCTGGGGAGAATTAGATGGCTTGGAGAACCTATGCCGCCTGCCGGCAGAAGCTTTAAGGTAACTGAGAAGACGAGGATAAGCATCAAGCCTAGCCAGTAGACAGGCATGGAAATCCCGAATAGAGAGGCAAACGTTATGCCTAAGCCTATGGAGCTGTTTCTCTTTATGGCTGCAACCACACCGGCTACTATGCCTGTTGGAACAGCTATGATATGCGCCATGACTGTGAGAAGGATTGTGTTTGGAAGTTTTTCCATGACCTCAACCGTAACCGGCCTGCCTGTTCTCGCACTCTTGCCTAAATCCCCTCTAAACAGGTCGCCGAAAAACAGGAACAGCTGCTCATGGAGTGGTTTATCAAGCCCAAGTTGCCTCCTAATCTCCTCGACCTGCTCCTTGCTTGCTTCAGGTCCCGCGATTATGACAGCCGGGTCGCCGGGAAGAACCCTCAGCATGAAGAAAATAATTAAAGCTACGCCAACAAGCGTCGGAACGGCTTGAACAAGTCTCCGCAGCACATACTTGATCAGCGCCAAATACTCTTCTTCAGAAATCCGAGAACTGCATCTTCTTAAAAACTTTTAAACGACACTCACGTTTTTCGACTTTTAACGCGAGCAGCTGACGAATTTTTCACCAATTTTTCCTTGACCGATGGCTCATTTCAGCGACTGAGTTTCCAGGTTCGATAATCGATGATTTTTAAATATAAAATTTTTATATCTCGGCCATCTTTTCCATCTCTATGAAAAGCGTCAACGCTATCACCAAGATTCAGGCAGTTGTGGTGGCAGTAGTCGTCATAGCGGCCGGCCTAGGTGCAACTCTTTTCCTAACTCAGACACCGACACAACCAACTCTCGAGAGAATACGTATCGCGATTGGAATCGAGCCTGATACGCTGGACCCGACAGCCCAGACGACGACGCTCATCGCTAACATCATGTACTACATGTACGATACGTTGGTGAGGATTCAGGACCCTGAGGGAAAGGTGGTTCCAGGGCTTGCTGAGTCATGGACCGTTAGCCCTGACGGCCTCACCTACACATTCAACCTGAGACGCGGAGTAAAGTTCCATGACGGCAGCACGCTAAACGCAAACGTTGTCAAGCAAAACTTCGACAGAATGCTTGACCCTAAGACGCGCTCTCCTCAGAGAGGTGTCGTAGGCCACACTAGGATAGACAAAGTCACCGTAATCAACGATTACACTGTTGAGATCAAGCTGAAAGAACCTTTCGCTCCATTCTTAAGAGGGTTGGCGAGCGTCCATTCGGCAATGATTTCACCAACGGCGCTGCAAAAATATGGAACAGGGCTTGTAGATGAACCTTCCGGTTCAGGGCCGTTTAAGTTCGTCAAATGGAACAGAGGTGAAAGCCTGATCCTAGAGAGGTTCGATGAATACTGGGACCAGAAAGCCACGATTAAAGAGCTTGTCTTCAGGTTCATGCCTGAAGCAGCATCGCGTGAAGCGGCGTTGCTCGCCGGCGATGTTGACATAGCTGTTCTACCTCCTGCTTCAGACATATCAAAGCTTAAGCAAGACGCCAAGGTGAAAGTTTACACGCCGCCGACACAGCGAATCATCTTCATAGCTCTCAACACACAATGGGGTCCGCTGAAGGACGTGCGCGTAAGGCAGGCTCTCAACTACGCCGTTGACAAAAACGCGATAGTTGAGAAAGTGGTTTTCGGGCTTGCTCGTCCGGCAGTCGCCCCGCTTCCAGAGTTCCTCATTAAGAACACCAAGGTAGGCTTCTACGACTACAACCCGTCGAAGGCTAAGCAACTGCTTGCGGAAGCCGGATATGCCAACGGCTTTAAGATAACCATCATACATCCTGTTGGAAGATACATTCAGGACAAGCAGGTGGCTGAGGCTGTCCAAGCCTACCTGAGGGAGGTGGGGGTAGAAGTTGAGCTGAAGACGGCAGACTGGCCGACCTTCGTCGCCAGCGTAGCCCAAAAGACGCTTGAAGAACAGATACAGAGCCATCAAGCTGTTCTGCTGGGCTGGGGCTACTGGCTCTACGACCCGCATCCACAGCTCTACGGACAGTTCCACTCATCCCAATGGCCGAAAAACGGACTCGCCCCATCCTTCTACAAAAACCCAAGAGTAGACGAACTCCTAGACCAGGCGGCAAAAACGGTAGACGAAGAAAAGAGAACGCAGATGTACATCGAGCTCAGCAAACTGATATGGGAAGACGCTCCTTGGATATTCCTTCACGTTCAAAGCTACTTCATCGTCGCAAGAGCAGACATCAAAGACCTGACCATGCAGAACAACGAGATGTTCTTCGTAACATACGCCAAGGTGTAAACACATAACCATCCTATGTTTTTATCCCTAGGTCAATTCTCAGCAGAAACTTTTTTTATAAAATCTCAGCCCTTGAGTTGTCTGGCTAAAGCCGTCGTTGTTGATTGGTGCTTCACCATCATAGGAACTTGTTTGAGCAGAGACGTTAACTAAGAACAAGTATGGAGAAGGCTGATTTCAAAACAACTGCGGCCGTTGTCTTCAAGCCTATCCGAAAGACCTTTCTCCAGCGTCTCCCAATCCAGGGACGATGAACCCATGTTCGTTTAACTCTTTATCCACCGCTACCGTGAAAACTTCAACTTTATCATCGTGTTTAAGAATTCTTTCGATAGCCTGCTCCGTTGAAATGATTGTCGCAAGAATGATTCTTTTCGGCCTTCCCCTCTTCGCGATTTCTCCAAGAACTCTGAGAACAGTAGAGCCGGTTGCCAGCATGGGGTCGGCCACTATAACAACCTCGTTTTCCGAAATAGCAGGTATCTTTACGTAGCTTACTTCAACGTCAAAATTGAGACCTCCCCGGTATGTTTCTTCCACACGTCTCGCGCTGACGATGCCCTGTCTTGCGTTGGGGAAGACCTTGAGAAGTCCTTCGGTGAGAGGCATGGCCGCCCTCAGAACCGTGATGAGAACAACGTTGTCGGCGTCGGGGATGTCTATACCTTCCGCAGGCTTGTCGAGCGGCGTAACTACCACACGTCTCTTCGTCTCAAAAGTGCGGACAATCTCAAAGCCCAGCAACCTCCCCAGCTTGACCAAACCCTTCCGAAACTCTATCTGCCCCGTGTTCTTGTCCCTGATCTTTGTCAAAACCATTTGGGCATATGGATGGTTGACTACATGCAACCTCGAACCGATATTCACAAAAACCACGTAAAACATTATTAAATTCATTTATAAACATTAAAACCCATGTCCCGGCGGATTTTCGGAAAACCAGCCTACACGGCTTGTTTAACGCTGAAGCCGGGGTTGATAGCTATGCTCAAAAGAGGTGGAAGGAATTATGTGCTGTCCCGTCGGCCTTGTCCGCTGATGTAGGCGGCGGTCGTAATCAGCGTAATCCCCGGCAGCTTCGTTGTGATGCTGAGCCGTGTGCGGCTGACAAATCGGTGGGCAACACACTCCGCACCCGCGAAAGCAAGAAACCACGAGAACAGCCAGCCAAGCAGCCAAACACCGGCATTTATCACATTCCTGTTGATGTCTCAATCTTTCATGTTAATGTTTGGCTATCTATTCAAATAATTTTACGACATCTTCACGTCTGTGGTGGTGCTTAACGAAAGCGGCAAGTAAGTTTGTGAAAACAAACCTAGTCTCAACCATCTTAGCGGAGGGCATGAGCTTTCCTAGTTGCGCAAGGTCTGAAGCTTTTTGACATCGTTGACGGGTATAGTAATGTCGATAAACCTTAAACGTGGAATGCTAATGCTTGTTGACGAAGAGTTCAGATACGCGGTCGGATTCTTCAGAGCGGTTTGAGTTATGGCTGTGGCTGCTGATGCTTTATCGCAGCAGCATAATTAACACAGTTATGATGACAAGTTCGACGATTATTGCCCTGATGAGCAGCGGATATACGTCTTTAATGCCGCTTTTGAAATATTCGGATGAGAGGACGAAGCAGCTGTGGGCGGGGCTCAGCATGATGCCGATGTGGCCGCCTGCGAAGGCTAGCGCGACGGAGTATCCGTCTAACAGCTCCATGAGCGGTGCGAAGGTCAGCGCTACGAAGGCGAACTCTATTCCTGTCGACAGGCCTATCGTGAAGGGGACGGCGAAGGATGCCAAAGGGCCGAACGGCCCGAGAATGTTGACGAGGTCGACGCTGAGCCCGCTGGAGGAGATGTAGCTGGAGAAAATGAGCGAGCCGATGATTATCAAAGTGACGTTGAGGTTGACGCCCTTCATGAAAACCTCCTTCAACTCCTTCAAACCCATCCGGCTGTAAACGAGGTAGGCGAGCAGCGTGAGGCCTATTGCTATAGGCAGGGGTACCGTGAAGGAGAGGATGGCTACAAGCCCGAGGGGCCAGAGCGAGACCAAGTCCCTTAGAAGCCCCGAATCCTTGGTGCGAGGGAGCTTCGGCAGAATCACCAGCCCGGCTACCGCTGCCGCAAACGCCGCTGGCCACGTGCGAGAGACTAGGCTGACAAGGCTGACATGGAGTATTGCTGAAGCCAGTATGACGCCTTGGTAGAGAGGCCAGACGGGTATCCATATGTGCCTCCACCAGTAGTTGATTAAGACCCTCAGCCTTGTGTCGAGTTTGAGACGTTCGTAGAACCGGTCTGCTATTGTGGCGGAGACGTATGCACCTCCGGGCATGGGAAGCAGGCCGATGACGGCGGGGATGCCTACAGCCGTCGCCTTTGACCCGAAGACAATCATCCCGTTGTAGATTCTTTCCCCATCCCTTCGCATAGCGTAGGAGAGCGTCATCGAAAAATACAGAGAAAGCATCACCTCGAGCATCCTCTGGTTGAACGCTCCCATGGAGGCTTGCAGAAACATCTGCGGTGCCGTCGAGGTTACGCCATAAAGCACGGCTCCCGCAATTATCGCATACCCGACATTAAGCCTCTTCGACAGCACCAGGGCGACGACAACTCCAACCGATACAGTCAGCAGCAGAACGTTCAGGTAACCCAACCCGGCTGCATTCTCCAGTGTATACTTCATATTAAACTATGCCTGAAAAGGCCTACAGCGCTCTCAGGCAGAAAAACTATGGTAATTCGCCTTAACCAAAGTACTGTGGATAACTCACCATCTGTTCAAGCTGCGAAAAACGGCAGTAGGTAACCAAATTTTTTCGACAGCAAGTCTAGAGCCTGTGAAACGCTGGAGCAAGCATATGAGATGATTAAGGACGGGCGACTGCGATTGATTAAGCCTAAAGGTCAACGCTGGCCATTAATGACATGGGGAACAAGCTTGCCATCCCACGTTGCCTTAAATTTTGCTATAGCTGTCTCATCGAATTCTATCCCTACGCTTGGTTTGTTGCTGGGCTGCACATAGAGATGCGTAGCGGCAGAGAAGCTTTTGATCGTTCCGTTTCCATCTTCTGGACGTTGGTCTGCAATTTTTACGTAATGTTTAAATATTGTTTACGTATTAACACAGCATGGTTAATCTCACCGTCTCACTATCTAGGGAGGTGCTCATGAGGCTTCGTCGGGTGGTCAAACAGCGTTACGGGTCTAGAAGAGGAGCTCTTTCAGGACTTGTCGAAGAAGCGCTTACGGAGCTTTTGGACCGGTTAGAGCACCCACCACCATCCCAAACATATCGAGCTTACAAGGCTGAGAGGCTGGTTGCTGAGGCAGAAAACTTGGAACAGCTGTCACAGGAGCTCAAAAAACTGGAAGTCGACCCAAGGTCAGTACGCATCATATCGTCCACTAAGCTCAAGGCTGTGGCTAGAGCTGGGCTCAGGGCGCGGGAAGTTTGAGCGGCTTCATAAATTCAACCCCAATCATCCAGCTGTTCTTGGAGAACCCGTTGTTGGCTAAGAGATACCCTGAAGAGGGTTATGTGGCCGCCGTGGTAGACACGGGGTATGAGGGGTTCGTCGCCGTACCTAACAAGATATTCCATAGACTTGCGTTAGACCAGCTCCACCAAGAGCGAAGGACTGTAATGCTTGCAAACGGAGTTCTACTGAACTCTACAGGAACCTACGCCACAATACACTTACTAAACCCCGACTCAAAGCTCGACGGCTTCGTGGAAACATATCCGGACCTGGATGAAATCCTAGTTGGAACCGAGATGCTGACAAACCTCAGGGTAATTCTAGACTACTGCACAAAGAGAATAAGGCTAGCAAAATGCGTTTAATGATGAACTGAGTCTGAGCAAATATTTAGTGCAGTTAACGAAGGTGTTGTGTTAACATTAGGCTGTAGTTTCCGCCGTATCCGTTTTCTCAAGTCGTTTCCTAGCGTCTCCCAAAATCCAGACCATCAGAAAAGACATATAAAACTAGTAACGCGAAACATAACGTCTTGAGCCTTCTAATAAAACAACCTCGACCCCAGCTCCATCGTGGCACCGTTAAACGGTGTGTTTAATACATTCCTGTTTGACTGTTTAATAGCTTGAGCAGGCTTAAACTGGAGGCTAGCCCTTCGCTGAAGAACCCGCTCACCGTAATCGGGTTTGGCGGATGGGCTGATGCGGGAAACGTCTCAAGCCTCTCCATCCTCTACTTGAAAGAGTCTGAGAACGCGGGCCGTCTCGGCTACATCGATTTAGATGATTTGGTCGACCATACGGCTCACAGGCCTTACGTCACGATCGAAGGCGGGTTCATCAAACAGCTGCAGATGCCTTCGTTCGAGATACATTACGCGGTAAAAAACGACAGGGATTTGATTCTTCTCAACGGTTACGAGCTCAGCCATGGATGGAGCGAATTTATCTCAGCTCTCTTCGAGCTCATGGATGCTTTCGGGTCTTCGACCTTAGTCACTATCGGCGGGCTGATAGACAACACGCCGCATACCAAACCGTTGAGAATATCTTTCCTCACGTCAAGCCAGCGGCTTTACGCACGGTGCATGGCTCAAGGCCTCAGACCCTCAAACTACACAGGCCCCGCATCGATGCACAGCTACATCATCAAAAGCAGCGGCGAAAAAGGATACCACGCCATGTCGATATGGGGTCATGTGCCAAGCTATCTCAACATCCCCAACCCCCGCGTAATCCTCGCAGTCCTCGAAAAACTCTCCTCAATCATGGAGATACAGCTAAACCTCAGCAGGCTCTACGTCGAGTCAGCCGTCTTCGAAGGCAAGGTCAACATGCTCGTCGAAAACGATGAAAGACTGAAGGAAATCGTCAAACAGCTTGAAAAGGAATACGACGAGCAGGAAAACCGTCCATCATACATTGATTGAGCAGCAGCGGAAGCCTGTCAAAGCTTTTAAACCATCCACACAGCCTATTCCGAAGCATAGTTGCGGCTGACTTCTCATTTTTCCAACGATCATTACTGCTACAAAACGCTATGAAGGCAGGTTCAATGAAGTTTCACCGCCGAATAAAACGCTTTAGACAACTTCTCGGAATGTTTCAAATCTCGGATAAAAAATGAACGCCTACTGTGTTGCTAGCATATTTAGCTGACATACATCTAGGCTACAGGAAGTACGGGTTGCTGGAAAAGAGGATGTTTACGTTGAGGATTTTGCTAGAACATGTTTTTGAAATCGTAATGGAGCCGTAATAGAAAACCTTGACACAGCTCGAGACATGCATGATCAGCAAATAACAGCAACGGTTCAGAAATGCTAGCCTACAAAAACATTTTTAACCATGGTTACTGAATACGTGTCGGAACAGACATGTCCATGGACCTCAAGCGAGAGCTGCTACGTCTTCTCGACGAGGATGAGGAGTTTAGGTATGCTGTGGCGGGGAGGATAGGGATTCTGGAGATACTGAAACGGTTAGACAGGCTGGAGGAGGGGCAGAACAAGCTGTGGGAGAGCAACAACAGGCTTTGGGAGGAGGTCAGAAGCCTAAGGGAAGGGCAGGAGAAGCTTTGGGAAAGCCAGAACAAGCTGTGGGAGGGACAGAACAAGTTATGGGAGGAGGTTAGAAGCCTGAGAGAAGGGCAGGAGAAGCTTTGGGAAGGGCAGGAGAAGCTTTGGGAAGAGGTTAGAAGCCTGAGGGAAAGCCAGAACAAGCTTTGGGAAGGACAGGAGAAGCTTTGGGAAGAGGTAAGAAGCTTGAGAGAAGGCCAGAATAGGCTATGGGAAGAAGTCAGGGATATGAGGGTCACTTTAAACAGGGTAGCCGTCACGTTGGACAGGCTAACTATTAGCGTTGAGGAAGAGGCCCTAAGCTTCATTAGGCACAGGCTGAAAACCGACATGGGGATAGACGTTAAGCTCGAGAGGGTATTCATAGACTCGAGGGAGATTAACATCTACGGCTGTTCCGAGGATGTCTGCGTAGTTGGAGAGGCGGCGGTTAGGCTTGGAGCGAGGCTAGTGGATGAGCTGTTGAACAAGGTAGCCATGCTCAAAACAATCAGGCCCGACCTGCTAAGACCTCGGCTAATTAAAGTCATATATGCAGACTATGTAACTCCCGAAGCTCTAGACCACGCTAGAGAAAACGGTGTTTGGGTGTTGAAATGGAGCGGCGACCTAACACCCTTGAAAATAGAATACAGTTAAAAGAACTGCGCGGAGAGGACTTGCTTGCAAAACTTGTTCTTTGCCATGATCAACTATCGTCTTCAATGCATGTTAGGGAAGAATGCTTCGAGGGCTCTTGAGTTTCAGCTTGAAAGTTTAATGAACAACACTGAGCGTGAGGAGATTCTCCCGCTGATGGTTTTTCCGTTGGTGGCTAACGTTATGTTCTCGTAAGCTTGCACGAAGTCTTCCACACGTGTGGAGAACGGGGAGCTGTCTCGCCAGTTTTGCCGATTGTCTCTGAGAACATAGCTTACCATGGTTTTACTTTCAAAATTCTCAAGCGCTAGATGAAGCTCGGGAGCGTTGTTTTCCGTTGCGTTGACTATGATTATGCTGATGTGTTTGCCGTCGCTGCTTTTGGTGGCTATGAGGGGTGTTGACGGGCCGCTGGCCGGCAGCGCAAGTCCCTGCCATGGAGGGTGGCTGAAAACCCGGTAGCTGTAAGGCGCTGTCCCTGTCACGTCAAGCACAAAGTCGCCGAGGAATTGTTGGAAGTAGTAGTAGAGCCAGTAGACCATGGAACGTAGGTTTGGGTCTTCGTGGGTTAGTAGGCCGAAGGCCGGTTCCGTTGACGGGTTTCGTGTGAACATGGCCCATGTTGAGGCTCCTTCGACAAAGCCTTCACGCAGGTAGTAGACCAGCCTTACAGCCCGTTGCAAAACGCCGTATGTGTTTCCATTCCGCGGCTCCACGTAAACATTCCAGTCGCCTGCCGTCCGTGTTCCCGCCGCCCCCCACTCTGTATCGTAGTGATAAATGTGCTTGCCATGGTTTTGGGGAAACTGTCCAGCCATCTCCAGCTGCATCGCCTGCACTTTCATCACGGCGTAGTTGTAGGCAAGTGTAAAATACTCCAGCATGCCGTCAGCAACGACGCCGTCGCTCCAGTTATAATAATGGCCCACTAGAAAGTCGTAAAACCCGGCCGCCTTCTCCAACACCTTCTGAGTCCAAGTCTCACGTCGTGTAAAGTCATCGACACCGTTTATCGACAGGCCTATCTGGGCGTGCGGCTGCACAGACTTTACCGCTTTGCTGACGTCTCTGAGATAACGGCTGAACCGTTCAACCTGTGTATCGAGGCTGTCACGGCTGTCGGCGAAGCCGTTCAGCACAAACCCCGTCTCTCTCTCGGCGATGGGGAAGTAAACCTCGTTGCCCACCTCCCACATACGGAAACGATAGCCTCTATCTACGGAATGTCGGACAAGTTCGCTCCAGAACTCTGGTCTCGGGTATATTGTATCCCTGTCCTGCTGTGTTGTGTAAAGCTGGATGCCTAAGACTATGTTCTCCTGAGGGATGTTCAACCTGTCTGCCAGCTTCGACCAGATGTCCAATGCCTGTTTTGCGTCAAACTGAGCATACCAGTTTTCCGCAGCCTTTCCCGCATGCTTCCACCGGTCATACAGGGCGAGTTCGTGGACGCGTGTCATCTTGAGCCTCAGGTCGCGCACCGCCTGCTCAAAGTCTCCGCATGGATGGTTGTCCAGCCTATAGCTTCCATGGCGGTCTACGGGAAGCCCAGCCCTGCACCGGCCCTCGGTCTTCGCTCCCGCATCACCGTCTCCCACGATAAAGAACGAAACGCCGAGAACACGTCTGTTAACTTCTCTGAGCACACGGTCAGCGTCAACAACCACGTCCAAGAAACGGCCGGGAAGCAGCCGATGGTTCAGACCGGTGCTCCAAGCCTGCGAGACAACCGTCAACCGCTGTGTGACAGTTGAGGTATAGGTTTGTGGCGAAACCGACGTGACTGTCTTAGTCGACAGCGCTGTCCGGGTTTCAGTCTTCCGTTCGGTCACGGTTCCAACCAGAGTAGATGTCCGCTCTATCGTAATCATGTTTTTCCGCGGCTCCAGCCTGCCTGTCAGATAGCCACCGAGACCGGAAGCAACAGCCGCTGCAGCCGCCACGCTGACAGCTTTCACGCCCGCAACAGCTAGAAAACCTCTCCTAGTTAACGCATCAGCCATTTACCCACTGGAAAAGGTGCAAAAATTTATTTCCACACAATAGAACAGGAAAACGCTTAATACGCCATAATTCGGATAGCGGGTTTAAACCCACTTAAGCATCAGGCAAGCAATCAACTGTATTACGGTATCAGCATGTTCCCAGACGAGTATGTCAGTCGCGTCAACATGATGTTCTGAGTCCTCGAAAGTCTCGTAGATTAGGACGTTGGTGTCAACTAACAGATTCTCCAACGGTTCTCTCCTCCAGCTACTCGACCGTGAACTTTTGACCCGCTCTGAACGTAATTCTCTTCCGTTAAGGGGACTATGACAGCCCTATCATCTGCCGCCAGCATTTCGACAACATCTCCCTCACGGATACCTAGAACATGCCGAACCTCAGCGGGGGTTGTAAGCTGATAGTTGCGTGTAATCTTTACCCTGACCACACTACTAACATTGAGTAAAGGAATCTTTCTTTCAGAGAGATTCTTGAGCATTTGAAACACTGTCCAACCACCCCCAGACATATAGAGCCTACAGAGATGAAAAGTTGTTGGCGGAAGCTGAGAGCTTAGAACAGCTTTACATCTGGGAGTGGATTGCATGGTCTGAACAGGTTGTCCACAAAACCGAAGACCGTATCCAGCGCTGGACTTGGGGCATGAGTAGGTTGAGCCGATTTTGGGATTTATTTTATTTCCATAAAGTTTATGAATCTGATTTCTAGGCCATGTCTTTCCAGTTTTCTCAACTCCTTGTCTGACGTAATTAATATCAAGTTATTTGCTTTTGCTGATGCAGCGGTCAGCAGGTCTGCGTCTTTAATTTTCAAACCTTTATTCCTGAATGCTTCATACATGCTGCAATGTTTTATGATGACCTTGTTGTCCAAGGCTATAATTCCGTATACGTCCTCCGACACCTTTTTAACCTCACTACGTTTTCCGCCGTTATTCACCTCAAGAGTTCGATTAACGTGATGACGCTAATGTCGCCTTCTACGAACACCCCCTTCTGCAAACCTAGACCCCAACACTCTCCTCAGACGCTTTTCGGAGAGAAAGTTCCGGAGTCTTTCAAAAACCTTATGCCCTCTACTTTTGCTCACATCCAGATATGATTCCATGAGATGCCGGCGGAGCCCCCTCCCGCATATCGGAGTCTTGTTCCTAGGAGTTCAGACACTGAGTGTCTGATGTCTTTCGAAACAGTTGTACCGTGTAACGGGAGGTGCTGGCTTTTTATGTGGTTGGTGTGTTCAGGAGTGTTAGGTATAGTCTGGCTCTTGAGGTTGGCGCTGCTTTAATGATGCCTTTCTTGATTTCCTCGACTTTGATGGCTCCGTCTTTCTCCATTCTTTTGACGTGCCGCCAGGTTTTCACCTGAAAGATAGTAGGCAGATTCGAACTGAGTGTCTTTCGCGTTCTTCGTAGGCCATGCGCCGATTTCGTTGACCACGTTGACTAAAACAGCGGTGCCGTAAACAGAAAGCCCGCCTTTCCTCGGTCCTGTGATGGCGCTGTCGAGAATCTTCTTCAAAGCTCTTACTCTGACGTTTTCGTAAGCTTCGGGGTTGGTTTAAGCATGTCTTTTTCGTCGCCGATTATCACGAGTGCTTTGACTTTTTTGGAGCCGAAAACAGCGCCCAACCCTGTTCTGCCCGATGCCTTTCCACGCGGGCCTTCTCTGAAATGCATCAAATTTGCGAATTTGACTAGGTTTTCTCCCGCAGGCCCTATTCCCTAGAACTGAACCGCTTTCCCATATTCCTGCACAAGCAAATGATAGGCTTCTTCAGGTATTTACCCCATAACCCGTTCGCAGGCTCGATCGAAAACGTCTTGTTTTTAACAAGAAGGTAGACGGGTTTGTCGCTTGCTTTATGCATGACGACGGCGTCGAACCCAGCCCATTTCATCGCCGCACCAGCCCATCCACCTGCGTGAGTGTCCGCAAACACACCCGTGAGAGGTGAACGAGCGACAGCCACGATTCTCCCGCTCATCGGCACAGTTGTTCCCGTGAGCGGGCCGTTCAATACTGCGATGATGTTTTCAGGCGCGAGAGGGCCTTTACCGGCCCCGTTCTTCAAAATTATACGGCCGTCGAGGCCTCTCCCGCCGATGAATTTTCTCGCATCTTCTTCATCGACTTTTTTCTCAGTTAAATCAACCCAAGAACTGATTTTAGATTGCTAAGACAAATAAACAAAAAATTAGGGAAAAATGGTTAAGGTTTCTTCCTGTAGAGAATGACAGCTACTACGACGGATACTACGAAAAGGCTGATCAGGTTAAATCCTTTAAGCGGATGGCCTGCGAGCCAGAGCGCGCCGATTCCGTTTGGGATGCCGAGCCACGCCAAATAACGGCCGAGCATGTTGAACGTCGGAGCCAGCGGAATCGTGAACGCGAACAGATACAGCAGGCCCGGCCTGTTTGCTCCAAACAAAACCGTGCCGAAAACCTTCACAACCAGCAGCCAAGCGACCGCGACGTGATACCAGCTGCTGGGGCTGAGATGAGCGTTTTCCAAGCCTCTCGGCGTATCTTTGGCCGGTGCGGTGCCGGTGTAAATAGCTGGATAAGGCCCCGGGTAGGGTTTGTTCTGCGGCTGTTTGTACGTGACGGTTAGGTCGGGCGATGTGTCCCAGGTGACCGCGATGTAGGCGCCTGTCGCGATCAATATCGCCAGCCCAATGAACATGACAGCGGAAGAGATGCGAAACGCTGAAAAAGCCGGGGTCGAAGCCGCCTTTGCTCGACTTGAATAAACTCCTAAAGAAGCTGGAATGGCGAGTAGAAGAAGCATAGTATATGGTGGCGGGGGCGACCCAGACGACGCTCGGAAACCTCAGAAAGTTGAACAGAAGAAGCCCGACGACGATAAGCAGGAGGCTAATCTCCATCAACCGTATTGCGAAAGTCCTTATTCTTTCCCTGACGTCGAAAACATGCATCATCAATAGGATGAGCATGGAGCTGGCGGCGAACAGCGCTGGATGGTCGTGAAGCTGAACCACGGCGGCGGGCGATATTGGTTGGTGGAATACTTTGAAAAGGGCTGTGATGGCAAAGCCCGCAAGGACTGCGAATATTATCGACAGGGTTGGGATGAGGAAGATTCGCCGCGGGACTTCGATGTTGCTGAGAAATTCGAAGCGTGATTTTTCCGGCGGCTGGCTTCGACGGGATGAATTCCCACCGCTATGTCTTAAAACAAAGCCAGCTGACTCCCCACAATCTGGAAGACCCATTCCGTCAAGCCTATCATTTCACATGTGCTCAACTTTTCTTGTTTAAATGCTTTATTACCCGTCAGACTATTGGACATAGTTTATCATAGCTGGTTTGACATGGAGCATGTATCATAACTATGAACAACCTATCCTAGGGATACCCGGGGGGAGAAACTTTTACGAAGTAAAAAGAATCGAGACAAACGAGCTTAGCCTAAATCTTTTCTGCGACAAGAGGGGACAGTTAGGCTCGTCGCCACACTGGCCGAGCTGAAAAGCCGCGTCCCATATTAAACAGTGGATACTAGCGCGTCGGATGTTTTAACTGCCACAGTCTTCCGACGGCCTGCAGGCTAGGTCCTTTCCAGACCCTCCCTGTACCAGCGGTATGTCCTTCAAACCACCGAAGCGAGCTGTTTTAGTCGAAGCCATGAGAACAACTGTCTGCGTGGTTGGTAGCTGGCGTTTATAGAAATCGTCCTTGAGCTTACGACCTGTTTTCCTCTCCCATTCCACAAAGGGAATGCCGTACTGAGCTTGGACCCTATCCCCGTAGCATTCCAGAACAACGTTGAAAGCGCAAAAGGAATTATACAGATGTTTGTTAATACAAGGCTTTGGTGAACAGCTTGAAAAAACAGCTGTCAAAACATTTTTAACCATGGTTGATGAATTGATGAGGGAATAGAGATGGCTGTTGACCTTAAGCGTGAGCTGCTACGTCTTCTCAACGAGGATGAGGAGTTCAGGTACGCTGTCGCCGGCAGAATAGGCATACTCGAAATACTAAAACGCCTCGACAAACTGGAGGAAGGCCAGAACAAGCTATGGGAGAACCAAGAGAAGCTGTGGGAGGAGGTTAGAAGCCTTAGGGAGGGACAGAACAAGCTGTGGGAGAGCAATAACAGGCTTTGGGAGGAGGTTAGGGATTTGAGGTATGCGTTCAGCAGGTTGGAGGGCAGGGTTGATAGGTTGGAGAAGAGGGTTTCGAAGGGTTTCGCCGAGCTTGGGTCTGCTTTAGGCGTCACCTACGAGATGCATGCAAACGCCTACATACAGGTTCTCCTCGAAGAGCTAGGGTATCCGGACGCCCGGGTTGGCGGAGGATATGTTCTGAAAGACGGCGAAGTACTGGAGATAGACATGTTCTGCGAAGAGCCCCTAGTAGTAGGAGAGGTAACAACGCGGCTGAAAGATGAACAGGAGGCCGGCAGGGAGATAAGCAAGCTGTTGGAGAAAGCTGAAGCAGTATCGTCAAAGTACCGTAAAAAGCCATCAATGACAGTGCTGTCTGTGGATGTTGCCCCTGAAAACGTTGTGGAGAAACTCAGGACGGAGGCTGAGAAACACGGCATTAAACTCATCCTGGGAAGAGAGATAGAAGAAGCCGTGAGCGCCTAAACACACGTCAACGTGCAACATATCAACACGGTCAAATCTCACGACTGTATTTGCGAGCTGCTCCAAACCAGCCTCGTTATCGAGCCCGATGGACATCGGCTGCTCGCTTTTTTGAAGTCGGTTTCTCGATATTACGTTTGCATTACGTTGATGATGTGGATGTCGTGGTGACGCTGACATTAATGTTTTAAGCCGGTGTTTTCATCAGTTGATGTTTTGGCCAGTTACGTCAAAGCTAGTTTTGCTGACGAAGTTCATAGTGGTTTTATTTTGCGGAAAGCTGGGCTGAGACCTCGATTGTATCCGAGTTCTTATAGATAGTGATTTCAAGCATACCCAACAGCCTATCCTCAATCGTGTTTGGCCCGCCAACGCTTATGACCGCCCCATTGGAGGTGACGGAGACAAATATTACTTCCTTCCTTAGTCCTCTGTTTTCCAACTCGTTTTTGATTTTGTTTGCGGCTGTTGAATGGTCCTCTATCGGAGACGATAATGTATACTCCGCCGTTATGAGTAACACGTCGCCGTATGTTGTTTCCCTGTATTCAGTGAGCGTTACTTTGCTCCCAATGGCTGCTGAAAGGATTGAAGCTATGAAGTTGTTGAATTTTTTACCAAAATCTGAAGGCGGGGTTACAGAAGTAACTCTTCCGGTTTCTGTGATGCGGGTAGTCATTGTGACTTCATGAGTTGTGCTTAAAGTTGTCGAGCCTGTTCTCGGGATGTTGGTGAAAAGCAAACCAATAACCAAACCGGCCACGGCCAGCACACCGATAACTACTATAACCAAACCAAACTTCATCATTTTATCGCCCACTGTTGGTTTTATAAAAAATTTTTGTCAGATAAACCGAGCTATCTGCCCCCTGATCTCAAACCATGCGCCCAGTTTCCAACACCCTCCCTAGATGCGCTGGTTAGACAGATGTCTCTAAAGCTTAACCCAGCAACGAACAACGGACCAGCATAAACCTTCTCGGAAGGGCTGTAGTTATGGAGTCTGGGCATAGGATAGATGAGATAATCGAGGACATAGCTCTAAAACATAGCGGTCAAATGAAATTTGAGGGCTACGAGCCTTTCTAGAAGTGCTTCTCGGGCTTCTGGCTTTCTTGGGCTAGGAACGGCTACTAGGCTTAGCTGTTCCCAAAGAGTTCGTCATGATGTATGACAAACATCCAGTTTGGGCTGATGGAGCGTCACGGTATAATGATGCATGCAGGAGGCTTAACGTATAGTTTCGGGGAATGGCTCTACAAAGTAATGGAGAGCCAACGGTCTTACATCGAACTATCCTCCATATGATTATATGTATCTGCGGCATGTTTTCACAATCCTGTCTAAAGTTGTGGATTGGTCCATAACGCTTGAGCTGTCTTCGGCTTTGCCTGTAGACCTTACCGTCGAAGGAGTTTGTTCGACTATACGCAGATAAATGTTTAAGATTTTTGCAAACTGACTTTCTGGAAACAGTACGCTAACCTCAACAGGTTTAACGAAGGCTTGAACCGGTTTCACTGAGCGGTGAAAACGTTCATGCTGTGTTTTGATGCTTGTTTGAGTTCAAGGTTCTTGCTGTGGCTTTTTATCGTGAGAGGCTGAGCTTAACAAAGATTTCATCGCGTAACACATGCTTGCCGCAAAAATCACCGCTGTGAGGTAGTCAGAGAACAGACATTCTTAGATTTACACACCCTAGACACGAAGTGATATCTTTATATCTGCGCTTATGGATTATAGACTGTTGAACAGTAAGGGGATCTTCGTCAGAGGTATAGACAGAAAAAATTACAGAAAGCTTAAGGCGTTGGCTGCGGAAAGAGGTACATCCGTATACGTGTTGATTGACGACGCGATCAGGAAGTATCTCGCAACGGCTTCGTCAGAGAGCTCGGGGGACATGCCTTTGAGCGAGGAAGCAGTCAACAACATGGTGTTTAGAAAAGTGAGGTCCGACCCCTCAGTAAACGGGCGCTGGATTGGAATAGCGGGCGGCAGGGTTGTGAAAGTGTCGGATAGGTTCGAAGAGGTTGTGGAATCTATGAGGCAGGCGTACCGTGTAGAAGGGTTTAAGCACGGCATCGTGGCGAAGGCGGGAGCTCCACCGGACTTGAGGGAGTGGCTGGCGGGCAGTCTTCAGTCGGTTTAGCTGCTCAAAGCCGGAAAAATTTCACACAACTATCCTGAAACTCCGCAACATCATAACAGGGAGCGAGACCCTGTTCACCGCCGTTATTGACACTGGCTTCGACGGATATGTAATGCTCACACATGAAGCCTACCTGTCCATGCAGCTGTCGTTATCGGAGGCGCCTGAAGACGAATTCCCCGTTTACAGGACGATGGCTGGAACTGTGGTGTTCAGGAAAAGCATTGCGGAAGCCGAGCTATCCGGCATAACCATGCTTACGGAAGTAATAACTCCAAAACATGGTATGGGAAAGAACCTAGTCGGAAGAAGGCTGCTTCAACACTTTACAACACTTCTGCATAAAAACGCAAAATCTTGCGTGGGAGAGGCAGAGCTCAACAACGGCCTGGGATAGGTAAACCAGACTACAGCGAAAAAAGGAATGCAGAAAACTTCTGCTCGGCAACCATCCAATTCCAAACCCCTCCAAACCCAGAATACTTGTGCCAGCTCCCTTTCTCTTTTTTTTAACCAAAAATATCACAGCCATTTAATTTTCCGTGTTAAATTTTACCGAACAACGACACCGTTTGCGTAGCCGCTTTCCCTGATTGTAGGCTTAAGCGCTCTCGGCAAGGTTCGTAAATTCGTATCGCGACGCCTGATAAACGATTAGAGGCCGTGTTGGAAGGCTTAGCTGGAGTTGCTAAACTTATATATCATGATGAAGAACGATATCACGTTTGGACGTTATAATTAGGAAAATGGACCGGGAGCTTTACCGGCGGCTGAAGGCCCGAGCCTCCCTCATGGGTTGCAGGGTGACGGATGCTGTTCAGGAGGCGGTCAAACGCTGGCTGGAACAGGGTGATAAACTGGTTGAGACCGAGGTTGACGCCGACAACGCGGCGTATGAGCGGATGAAGCCGGTGCTTTTAGCGGAGCACAGGGGGAAGTATGCCGTTTTTTTCTCGGGAAGGTTCGCAGGGGTTGCTGATTCTTTGAAGGATGCGTGTAGTATGGTGCGGGCGGCTGGAGCGCTGAAGGCTTTGGTTGTGAGGGTTGGGGAGGAGGAAAAGGCGGGGGGCGAATGGATGTGGAGCTCTTTAGAGCTGTCGACTGCGTAGAATACGTCGGACCCGAGCCGAGGATTCCAGCCCTCCCCATCACCATCATCCTCCATATGCCTGTTCAATCGTCAGCTCTGCGAGGCCTGCTTAGTGATCTGCATGTCTTCAAGGTCGTGGACGGCTCTGAGCCGAAAGCTGGGTTGTAGCGGAGCGTGTTCACCACTTCGTAAACCCTCAAGCATAGACAGAAAGCTTCGACGATGTCTTCCCATGCAGAAGTAATGGATATATCCTTGATCATGTGTGGAGATAACCTATTCCACGTATTAAGCAGGCCAGAAACGTTAACCATAACGTGAAAGGGGTTGATGACAATGGCTTAACAGCGCGCGTTAAGGGGGCAAAGCATATATAGTTTTTAGACGATACGCATGACAAGCTGGTGGTAAATCATGGCTAAACTTTCCCCAGAAGTGATAAGTTTGATTATAGTTAGCCTATTGGTGGGATTCGGTGCTGGTGGACTTGTTCTAGGCTCCTTTATTTCTATGCGAGAAGTTCCCACCGTGACGTCTTTTGTGACCGAATACAGCACCGTGAGCTTTACAGTCACACGCACACCGCATACAACTGCGACTGAATCGATAAGGATTACTGAAACGAGGTCTATAATTGATACAAGGACTGTTACAACAATATCGACGTTGACGGCTACACGCACCATCACAGAGCTTCAATATACAGCGATTCGATCTCCGTTTAATCCAGATACTTGGAGAGGGGGGACTTCGCCGAGAACCATACTAAATTCCGACTTTGAATATGATCACGGGGCTGCTTGGGGAGTGCTGCCCTGCAATGACTGGTGTGGGTATGGTTTTTGGCTTCCAGAGTTACGCCAGGACGACTTAACGCAACGACTGGGGTTAGTGGCCGACGGTACAAAAACGGTCATTGTTATGCATCCAATATCTAAGAACACCCCGGCGACAGTCTGGCAACCCATTATGATAAGCTCAAACAACAGCTATGTCATGTCGTTCAGGGTTAGGAACGGGGCTGTATGCCCTCCAGATGCGACAGGCTGTGGTGACTCGATACTATCAATAAGGTTGGGAAATGCTTGGCGTGACGATGTTGAGATAACACGTATTGTGCTTGATACAAGGCTAGGATGGGTTGAGAGAAGTTATGATATTACAAATCTTATAAGAAACTCTGATTACTTTAGACCGGAGGGCTCGCTGTCATATATCGTTATAGAGGCTATAGCTGGCGGTCCTAGAGCTATTTGGTGGGGCGAATGGATTATGATAGACTATATGAGACTGGAAGTTAGTTAGAGGAATGCCCCAATTTACCACTTTCCCTACAGCAGAGTAGAACGTCCATGTTACGGGTCGTGTCCCATGCTAAGCGGACAGAGGCACTGTCAACCAAGTGTTACATCCCCTGCCTGTTTCGGGGTGTATGTTGTGTGCTAGTGCTATCGCGGTCGCTATATGCTTTTGACAGTCTTCGAGTTTATGTTGCTGTAGGTCCTCTACAGTCCCACCCCTAAGCTTCTTGAGCCATCTCTCAACCCTGTTCCACTCTCCAAACGTTTCTTGGAAGTATTCTATCCAAAACGCATGGATACCTATTCCACTACTATTACTGGCTTACTTTCACACGCATGTAGGACTCTCCCAACGGATGGCGCTCCAGTAGCATGTCTTGAATGCGGCTTTCCAAACAAGATAGACATCGATTGCTAATTTTTTCCTGAAAGGTTCAGGAATAGGATTGAGGCAGTGTACGGCATATCTGTCGCTGAATGTGAGAGAGGGACGGGCCGTAAGCTTAAGGATGATTTGTACAAACTACCGCTGACCACAAAACTGCCATTTATACCTATGACATCGGCTGAAACGGTTGGGCTTCTGTGGTATGAAGAAATTAGCGACTAGATTCCCGAAACGAACCGGGCTGAAGCTCATCTTATGGATGCGGCAATTATAAATGCTTATGACGGCTGGCGTATTGTTCTAGGTTTAGCTGTTGTATTAGGGTTTCGCGTGATTTGAGCCAGTAGATTCTTTTTTCTTCTGCGTAGACGTAGATGAGTGGTGTTTTGAGTTTGTCGGCGATGGTGTAGTATGCTATGCCGGCGGGTCTTGTTCCCGACGTGCAGTCCAATATTGTGATGTAGTCTTTGGCTAGGCTTTGTATTCTGCTGGCCATTTTTTCTAGGACTGCTTCTATGCTGTTCATTTCCGTGATGTTTAGGATGACGAAGTCGAGCTTTGTCCTGAAGTCTGGGTTCATTGTAGGCATCCATTCATAGATGGCGTCTTCGGTTGTTGCGACCAATATTTTCTCGACATCTATTCCCTGCTGGTGTAGGAGGTCTACCGCTGTCTGTGTCTCGGGTTCGGTTGGCTGTGCTGGCGGTGGTTTTCCGAGAAGACCTACGTATGCGTAGGGTATGTTTTTGGCTTGTGCAAGGTAGCAGAGGGGTGTTTTGTAAACGAGCTCCGCAATCCCTGACTGGTATGTTACAAGCCCTTTGCTGGCTAGGGCTGCGAGCCTTCCGGTGAGCGTTGATTTGGCGGCTCCACTTTCTTTTTGGATGTCGCTCAGCTTTGCTTTTCCTCCGAGCTGTGCTATGACCCATAGTGTCTGGATGTGGGTTTTCTTGAGTGTGTGGAGGATTGCGGTGAAGTCTAGTATATCGCTGCTCACATGTTGGATGTTATCTGTGGTGTGTATATTCTTTTTGTGGTCCTGTTTCGTTTCTGGATCGTTTTAGGGCCGGTTGTGTTGGAGAGTAGGGTGCTTTGCATGTTTTACCGGGTTTTGGGTGTGGATGTTGCTGGCGTTGTGCTGTTTGGCGGTGTTCGGCTTTCTCCAGCCTGTCACGAACGATGTTCGGCCTCACGGCGCATGCTGTAATGTTTATATACCATGCCCGATTAACTATGTCCGCCGGAGATGCGGCTTGCCAAAACGGCTCAGAAAGCCGTAAAAACGCGAAACAAGCCGCACTGATCCCAACAAGGGAATTGAGAGATTGAGTTTATTGTCGATGAACTCAAGCTGAGGTGGGCTGAACTGATCCCAACAAGGGAATTGAGAGATGGCCAGTACTTTGTCAGATGAAGATGAAGATAAAGATATCCTGATCCCAACAAGGGAATTGAGAGGCGTGAGCTATTGTGACGTATCTCCTGTCTATGTCGTTGACTGATCCCAACAAGGGAATTGAGAGTCGTTCTGTTGGGTAAGGGTCCTCTGACGCTGGTTCTTAGAACTGATCCCAACAAGGGAATTGAGAGTAGGTCCTCCGTATATCGGTCCTATACGCCAACACACCTGCCCTGATCCCAACAAGGGAATTGAGAGTTTTTTAGAACTCTATCAGGCTCCCGTGAAGCCATACTTATCAACTGATCCCAACAAGGGAATTGAGAGTGAAAAACACTTTAGATACCTCTTTCCAGTCTGAGAAAAACGCTGATCCCAACAAGGGAATTGAGAGTCGCCTAAAAGAACCTGCAAACTTCCAGCATTTTGACCACTGATCCCAACAAGGGAATTGAGAGTATGGTGACGTTGAACCCGGGGGAGGAACAAACACTTAACATCTGATCCCAACAAGGGAATTGAGAGCAGCCGTGTCAACCACGTTATCAATGAGCTCAACAATCTTCTCTGATCCCAACAAGGGAATTGAGAGTGTTTGTCGCCCCTTTCCGCGAGTTCTTACAGCGGCTAGAACTGATCCCAACAAGGGAATTGAGAGCCAATGACAGCGGGGACGGAGCTTCCTCCGGGGCTCCCGCCTGATCCCAACAAGGGAATTGAGAGAATTTCTCCTCGTTCATAGCCCGCTCCTCCGCAGCAGTTTTACGAAGCCTGATCCCAACAAGGGAATTGAGAGAAATTACGTTCATGGTAAACCTTCGCCTCAACTGGAAACACAGCTGATCCCAACAAGGGAATTGAGAGAGCTGGTCGGTGAAAAGTCTGGTGGGGCATTTATCGCATTTACTGATCCCAACAAGGGAATTGAGAGAGTTACTGCACCAAGAACAGCCGCTGTCCACCCACGCCGCATGTAGTATCTGATCCCAACAAGGGAATTGAGAGACAATCACTATGCCATCCACGTCTACAATTTATACACAGCTGATCCCAACAAGGGAATTGAGAGTATTTCCCCATACGGCGGGCTTGTGATGATGTAGCTGTAGACTGCGTCGAAAACGTGGAGCATGAGGCGGAAAAGCTCTGATACCAACAAGGGAATTGAGAGCCGTCAGAAGCCCGGTAGACGTAGATTTTAGCCATGCTTCCTCTGATCCCAACAAGGGAATTGAGAGCCATTCCGTTCATGGTAGATCTTATACTTGGCGGGGACGTTGCTGATCCCACCAAGGGAATTGAGAGATACTTATGTTATACTCCCAGCAGTCGTTGCAGAGAAGTTTGCTGATCCCAACAAGGGAATTGAGAGAGATAGACAACTGATTCACTCCAGCTGAGTCCAGGATTCGGACTGATCCCAACAAGGGAATTGAGAGAACGCAGTTCGCTGTCGAAGAAACCTCTCAGGAAAGCTGATTTACACTCCTGATCCCAACAAGGGAATTGAGAGAACGCAGGAGCTAATCAAGCCTACAGCATCCAAGTCTATAATCTGATCTGATCCCAACAAGGGAATTGAGAGGTTATGTCAAGGGGGTCGGTCGTAGCGAACACTATCCCCTGCCTGATCCCAACAAGGGAATTGAGAGCAGAGAGGTGTAGAATAAACCTCTCCATTTTTTTCACGGTACACCTGATCCCAACAAGGGAATTGAGAGTCGACAACACGCTCATAGTCACGTCGGCAAACCTCACGCACCTGATCCCAACAAGGGAATTGAGAGTCTTTGTTTTTATCGTCCCTTAACGTCATGAGTGTTATTACTGATCCCAACAAGGTAATTGACAGTTGATCTATCCAGCAGTACCTCACACACCATAAAAAACCAAGCCTAACAAACGAACCGGAACCCTGTTCTTTCAGAGTTTATTATCATCAAACGGCGTGCTGAAGAAATGCATGTATCTCGAACATTTTTGAGAACCACATAAGAGCAGGCTTGGTGCTATAGTTTACGGTGGTCAGGTTGCCGTTGGTTACGATGAGCAGTCTGATGGAGCTTTCCA
>Ga0105160_1000240_pt1 | contig 27682 bp, 30 predicted proteins | sample GXS110809BmetaG_FD_89591 | JGI IMG/M metagenome (GOLD analysis project Ga0105160, IMG submission 89591) | Hot spring microbial communities from Gongxiaoshe hot spring, China to study Microbial Dark Matter (Phase II) - GXS 110809B | ecosystem: Environmental > Aquatic > Thermal springs > Hot...
CCTTTGCACCTTTGAGATAAACATACGGATTATTGGTCTTGAATATATAAACATCTGCTTCCTCATCTGGAGACCTACCCACTCTGAATCCACGGGATTTTGCCAAATTTATCAATTCATTCTCCAAAGGCCCATATCCTAAGATCAGAAGTTTTAGATCATTCCTATTCCTAATCTTACTATAAACTTCTATTAGAAACTTCTGATTTTTAAAATCCACGTATCTTCCGATGTTTATGATATACTCCCCATCTAAATATTTACCACGTGTTGCCTGATCTTTAATATAATCTAAATCAATAGGATTATGAATTGTTATTGTATTCGGGTTCTTGTATCTATGGACAGCATCAACGCTCATATGTTCTGACACACATACAATCCTATCCGCTGACTTGAATACCTGTTTCTCGAATGGAATTTTTCGATTTAGATCGAGATGATGTATCACCATTATGGCTTTGGTTCTAAGAGAGTTCTTCATGATAAAATTTAAAAAATTGGATTGATTGAGATGTGAAATTACTACATCATTCGTTGCAAAAAATTTTCTGGCCTTTAAGAGAAAAACAGGCATATACAGATAAGTTAAGATACCGCTCATTCTCTTAGTTCTGATTAATGGTGTGTATTTGATATCCAACTGCATAGAGTTATCATATAGTGTGAATATTTCCATATCCAAATATTTCGATAGAGTAATCAGTGATCTCTCTGCGCCTCCTAGTTCTAGAGAATTTATTAGCATTTTCATTCTACAGTCACCGCTTTAGCTAAAAATCTTGGTTTGTCAGGATCTCTTCCCAAACTAACAGCTATACTATAGGCCAATCTCTGCAAATACACTACCGCAGCAATATGGAAATAGTTTGGAGTTAAGAAATTCGGATCTATAAGAAATACTTTACTGCCTCTAGCAACAATCTCCTTGTAGTTATTAATAGCACTCTGATAACTCTCATCATTACCATGAATAAATATTGTCTGTGAATTCTCATCAAAAAGACTCAGTGGCCCATGCTTCATCTCACCTGCTGCAAATGCCTCAGCATGTAAATAACTTATCTCTTTCAGTTTTAGAGCCCCTTCCATAGCAATTGGATAATTTATACCTTTACCTACAAAGAAAATTTTTTTCGTTGGATCTAGCTGGATAAGATCTTTTCTAAGAGCTATATCGATTGCCTGTTTTATTTCATTAAGATCAAATCTACTAATAAGCTTATAACCAAATAGAATCTGAGTTAAGAATGTTTTAGTAGCAGCTACACCTATTTCTATTCCGGCATTCATAGGAATTACATAATCAGAGATTGCAGCTAATGTTGAACCTAAATAGTTGGTTAAAGATAACACTTTAGCCCCTTTGGATTTTGCATAATTAACTGCATTAATAGTATCTATAGTTTCCCCACTCTGACTGATAGTGAAAATATATTTTGAAGGTTTAGTGACCAGATATGGGTACTCAGATGAAATGTAAGGGGTTATATTGAACTTTGTCAGATATTTTATGAATAATATAGCATGATAGCTACTACCTGCAGCTATTCCATCAACTCGATTTTTTCTGAGTATTTCTCTAATTCTCTTCAGATCTCCAGGTAGTATTAATTCAATGATATCTCTCTGCTCATGTATCTCCTTTAGCATGAAATGCGGATATTCCCCTTTTATAGCTGATTCAAAATTGCCCTCAAATACTCTAACTGGTCTCTCTATTACGATACCATTATTAAATATCTTATACCCTCCCTGCTCTATGTAACCATAATCACCGTCTTCTAATCTTATATATTCTCTTGTATATTTTATGAATGCTGCTATGTCTGAAGCTAAAAACATTTCTCCATGTCCTATACCAATTAGCAGAGGAGTCCCTCTTTTTGCAAAATATACTCTCCTGTCATCGTTTTCAAGTATGATCGCCAAACTATAGATTCCATTTAGAGAATTGGATAATCTATATAAGGCTCTCAAAATATCTTTTTCCTCCTCCAGGTATAAATTAAGAAGTGCTGCAATTCTCTCCGTATCAGTATCTGATTTTAAATCTGGAAACTCAGGTAGATCTACGGTTCCGTTATGAACTAATACTATTTTACCATATTTATGGGGATGGGCATTCTTCTCCTCTATACCTCCATGTGTTGCCCATCTAGTATGAGCAATAACTGGTGATCTCAACGTTTCTGGAATCTTTGGTAGAAATTCATCAACTTTACCAACAGATCTTATTAATCTACCATCATACAATCCTACAGAATCATATCCTCTATATTCTATTGCTTTCAGACCATATAATATAAATTCTTTTGGTCTGTTACCAACATATCCGAGTATCCCGCACATTGATTTAAAATAGATGTTTTGAATTAAAAAGTTTATATGTACATTGGTTATCCATGTGTGAATTATACTATCAAAAGATCTACAAACAATACGTTTAAACTTAGTTCATACAGTCATCAGAAAGTAAGAGAGACTGTGCAAAAGAATATAGATCATTTCTGGGATATTTTGAAGTTTAATCTTAGATATGATATTAAATTTTTTAGATTAGGTTCTCAGTTCATCCCATTCGCAAGCCATGATATTTTTGATTTTAATTGGCAGGATGAATTTAGAGATCAACTAGAGGAACTTGGCGAATTTATAAGAGAACAAGAATTTTTCATTACCATGCATCCTGGACAATATGTAGTTCTCAACTCTAAAAATCAGGATGTAATTCGGAGAAGCATAAGAGAATTAGAGTGGCACGCAGATCTATTGGATTTAATGAAAATAGAGGGTTTGATACAGATACATATCGGGGGAATTTTCGATAACAAAGCTGAAGCTATAAATAGATTTATAAATTCTTATAATAGCTTACCCTATAAAGTAAGAAGAAGATTGGCTATTGAGAATGATGATAGATTATATAATTTTGAAGATGTTCTAAAGATAGCAAGATCTACAGGAGCGCATATTGTATTTGATGTATATCATGATAGGATAAATCCGTCGAATTACTCATTACAGGAGATTTTAGATATTCTAAAAGATAATCTGATTATAGACTACAGTTCTGGTGATGATAGAGGGAGACATGCCGATACAATAGATGTTCATGATTTTCTTCAATTCTATAGAAATGTAGAGGAGTATAATCCAAAAATAATGTTTGAGATCAAGGACAAGGAAAAAAGTGTGTTGACGGCCAAAGATCTAATAAAAACAAAATAGGTTATGAATACAGCAATGTGCAGGGGGTGGGATTTGAACCCACGAACCCACAACGGGACCAGGTCTTAAGCCTGGCGCCTTTGACCAGACTTGGCTACCCCTGCTCAATTTATTTTTCAGATCTGTATTTTAAAAAATATCATAATAAATATTCATCTATGAAATATTTAAAAATTCCTATCAAACCTATCTATCCAGATGCTAGTAGAATAAATTCAATAGAGGATATATCTAATCTTTTAGCAGATATATTAGGCCTAGGTCGTAGCAAAGTGGTTAGATACATAATCAGAAGATTGATAGAGGCAAAACTATCAAGAACACATGTTACAATAGATCAATTATACATAGAATCTAGATTGAATAGAAAATCTCTGTATTACCATATGAAAAGATTACAGGGGTTAGGCATAGTAAATAGGGAGAATAAAGCTTACTTCTTAGGAGAAACTGTAGATCAGCCTTTGAAATCATTTCTGGAAAATCTATATAAAAGCAAATTAGATCGGATGATAGAGACAATCTCTCAAATAATAGCTATTGCTTCAAATCGTTTCGGATAACTCTCTTCCCATTTTCCGAAGGAATTATAATTAGTTTGGGATTCTTGAACTCTGCTCTCTTACCTAAAATGTGCAACATAATCCCCAAAGCTGCTACTTCACTATGAGGTTGATTACCTATTGCAATGTTATAATCAGAAATCGTATAGATTTCCCTGGGGACTCTACTGCCACCTATTATTATAACCATCTTGTCTAGAGATTTTAGAGTCTGGATTCTCTCCTCTACAGGTATTCCATACATAGTTAAATGAATAAGGACATACCCAGATTCCTTGTAATTTCTGAGAGTTTTCATGATATTATCAGAATACTCTATCTCCATCGCCTGCCCCCACCTTGACTCCACATTCCTAATACTATTTTCAAGGGCTGTATCCTTGTCTCCAGAATAAATAAATTTTGATGCTCCAAATGCTCTTGCAACCAGAGCACAGTGTGAAGTTATTCTCTGATCCCTAACTATCCTGTGCCCTAATCTTACGACAACAATCATATTTTTTAATGATTCTATTCCTATTTAAATGATGCATGTTGCTGTAATTCCAGATGGTAATAGAAGATGGGCTAGAAGCAGAGGACTGAGTCTAGAAGAGGGCTATGAGGCCGGGATAAAGAAGTTTGCAGAGTTCGTCAAGTGGTCTATAGAACTGGGAATCACCGAGATAACTGGGTGGGGAATGAGTTATGATAATTATAAGAACAGAGATAGAGAGGTTCTAGATAGTATAAAAAGAATTGTTAATAGGTATTACGAGGAGAATAAGAATAGGAAGGATGAGATTATGACAACTTATCCTATATTAAAAGATATAAACCTGAAGGTTTATGGATATTTTGAAGAGTTAACAGATGAGGAAAGAGAGTATATAGAGTTGATAAACAATCAATTAAATGGTGAAAAATATAAGGTAAATATTTTGCTATTCTATAATGGTAGAATTGAGATACTAAGTGCTGTTCGTAAGTTAGTTAATTCAGAAAAAATAGATCTGGATAGTCTGGAAAAGAACCTTATGCTGAAATCCAAGCCTGATATAATAATAAGAACCGGAGGCAGGATAAGAACCTCGGGCTTTCTACCAATACAATCTGAGTATTCAGAATGGTTCTTCTTGGAGAAATTATGGCCAGATTTTACCAGAGAGGATTATATTAAGATATTAAATGAATTTCAGACCAGAGAGAGGAATTTTGGAAGATGAAAATAGAGCTAGATACAGAATTGGATGCATATCAGAATGCTGTCAGATATTTCGAACTAGCTAAGGAATTAAGAAAGAAGCTGGATGGAATGAGAGCTGCTCTACAGGAAATTGATAGGAAGATTGCTGAGGAGAAGAGAAGGTTGGAGGAACAGGCCAGAGAGATTGAGAGCCAGAAGAGAGTGATTGTAGAGAAGGAATGGTATGAGAGATTCAATTGGAGTCTAACCTCATCTGGTAAGTTAGTGCTAATAGGTAAAGATGAACGGCAGAACGAATTCCTGGTTCGTAACTATCTAAAGGATAGCGATCTGTTCTTTCATGCTGATATTAAAGGATCTGCAGCTGTTATCATGCTGAATGGCATTCAATCAGATTTAGATGAGAGGTTGGAGGTGGCACAGCTTGCTGCTAGCTATAGTAGAGCCTGGAAAGAGGGGATAGGTTATGTGAATGTGTATTGTGTAAAAGCTGATCAAGTAACTAAGAGTAGTATGGAAGGTTATCTAGGTACAGGCGGTTTTTTGATAAAGGGTGAAAGAGAATGGTACAAGAATACACCTCTATCACTCAAACTTGGTATCAGTAATGGTAAATTGCTTATAGTTTCAGAGTATTATAAATCTCCTCTGGATAAACAGATCATTCTCATGCCTGGGACAAAATTTTCTAAGGGGGAACTAGCTAAGAGATTAGCGAAATATTATAACCTCCATCCAGATGAGTTTCTAAGCAGATTGCCTGCTGGAGAATACACGATTAGATCCTGAGTAACATCTTCTCTCTCCAATATTCCACTTCTAACATATCTCTAAACTCAGGTAAATCATATCCTATTTTTATAACAGAGAATCCTCTTAAATTGTGATCAGATATAAATTTCTCTGTCAGATTGTCTATGTCATTTATAAAATATCTTGGAATATAAAATCTTTCATCTTTCAAATATCCTGTTTCCAATCTTTCAAAGATATCCACAGATGGTCCAGGGGTTAGTTCTGCATACTGTATCTTAGACATAATTGGGATTCCTCCTATGTATGCATATTTATCTCTAACCAAAACATGAAGATACTCTATGAATATCTTATTCTTCTCCAGATAATCTCTCCAGGCCTTACCAATTCTCCTTAACATACCATATGATTTATCCTCTAATTCATATGGATTGCTTAGAAGTACCCCAAATTCACCAGATCTATTCTCCCTACCTATATGGAAATACTGCTCAGAAGGGGATTTGATAAATCCTTTAGAATATATAATAAACCTAGATAGTGTTGATAGGGATACAGCTGCTCCAGCATTTCTATTAGCATCTGTTGGGTCTATCACAATCATAGGATCGGAGAATTCTCTTTCAGATTTGGTCTCTAGCTCAATTCTAACCGGTATTTTCCATTTGCTCGCAGATTCCAATACTGATAGGAAATCCCCATATTTAATTATCAGTAATTCACATAAGTATCCGGAGAAACCATTCACTCGATTATCAGCCCCATACAACCCTAAAGTCTTCATAAACCTCTTTAACAATCTAACTTCATCTCTCTTATTGTCATCTAATTTTGATATTACATATCTATAATGAAGTGGAGTTCTATCCACAGCACTACGATGGGTAGAGGATATGGGTACTAGATCAATATTATATCCCATATACCTTACCTTTACATATGGATGTTCAGAATATTTTATCATGTAATCCAAACCTCTGACCTTTACAGCATTTAGAATGTCTTCAAATCCCTTATGTTTATCACCATTGGTTTCGTAGAACATATCCAGATCATAATCTCCTCTGAGATTAGTACCCTTCGCTACGGATCCGTATAGCTTCAGATCAAGCCCTAGAAGACTCTTTATACTCTGAGCCACTCTTAAAGCCTCCTCCGTATCTGGTTTTAGCTCGTTCTTTAATCGATCTAAGAACTCTAACCCCATGTTTCCACAAATACTCTTCTGGGTTTTAGCTCTCTAACTATATTCATAATGAACTCCCTATTACCACATAAATACATATCTATTTCTTTGTATTCTCTAAAATCTTCTATATTAAATCTACTATCTCCTTCACCAGTATATCTTATATCTATATTCAATCCAAGCCTAGACATCAATCTAAGCTCAGATTCATATAAATTCTCTTCCCTAAATCTAAAGCTTGAGAATAAATAAAAATCTCCTTCTAGCTCAGATGAGTAAATATGTCTAAGGATGCTCATAATAGGAGCGATTCCTGATCCTGTAGAAATGAAAACTGCGCTTTTCTGATTATGATACGTAAATCTACCGTATGGTCCTTTTACTATAACTTCTTTTCCATAGAGTTCATCCAGCTTAGAAGTAAAAGCTCCACCGATATTTGTAATGAACAGTTCTAAATATGGATAGCTAGGATGGGATGCTATAGAGTAGGATCTTTCCAAATTAGAATACAAAATATTTATAAACTGTCCAGGGAGATACTCAAGTCCCCTCTGAATAGGATATAGCCTTAGAATATAGTTTCTTCCTCCTCTGTTTATTGCCCCAACTCTATAAGGGTATTCCATGAATTGAATATTCGAATAATGTTTAAAATCATTTCATATATTCTTCCTTAAGCTTGTGAACGATTTCAGGTGTCAGTGGTTCTAATTTGGATCCACAATTTGGGCATTTAAATTTATAAGCTAAAGAATCCTCATAGCTGAAATACAAAGGACTCTCTTTGGAACAGGAAGAGCAATAATAGAGCTCAACCCCCTCTTCCAACTGAATAATGAGTTCATCAAATACACCAAAGACATTCTTCTCCAGATATTCCAGAAGACCATTCTCATCAAGAGACCATAGGTATGTTATATATCCTTTATCATCAACGAGTTTCTTACAATCCATCACATTCCTATCTTGCATTTTGAGCAAGCTCTTCTGAACAGATTTCTCAGGTATTCCCGTATCCTGGACGATGTTGGCATCACTAACCTCTGATCTACCACGCATATATCTTATGAGTTGGATTGCATCCTCTCCAAAATCATCTACAATTCTCTTTCGAACAATATTTAACTCAAGGAGTTCATCTAATCTTGCATTTCTACTTATCATCTTCACCAGATCTCTCGTAATTTATCACAATATCTTCATCCAGTAGCATAAGATTTCCATTACATACCTCACATCTATAGTGCAGGTTCATAGCCTTCTCAAAATCATATACTTTCAGATCAAATCTACTAGAGCAATTTTTACAATAATACAATTCCTCTCCTAATGCTAATCTATTTTTCAAAGTTTCCAATTTGTCATAAGTGTTCTTCCTTATCCATATTATCAACTCCTGAAGATCAGGCTTCCAGTAGAATTCATACCAACCTGGTCTAACATCACTATGCTTCTCATACATAGTAATCCCGTAATTGTACATTTGATTTAACACCTCTCTAACCTCCTTCACAGGCATATTAAGATCTCTAGCTATTTGATCATCTGTGAACGCCTTATCGACAGGAGAGTTCATAAAATATTGAATTATCTGTAATGATCCTTCCCCCAACTCATCAACCAAAATTTTTCTCACATCATTTTCATCAAGTAATTTTCTCAATTCTAAAATTAAATCATTTTCCATGTTATATATATACGCGAAACTATTTAAAAATACGATTTATAATAATATTTGTTATGCGAGAACTTAAGATAATTGAACATTACAGACCTTTCCTATTGTTAGAGGTAGCATCAGCTATGGCTGATAACAACATCAACATAGCTAGTATAAGAACATACAATGTTGGAGAGGTAATGATAATATCCCTGCTATTGGAGGATAAGGATTTTGATAAGGCCAAAGAGATTGCTAACACAAGATGGAACGTTGTACAGAGTGATTCTATAATAGTGGAGTTGGATGATAGGCCAGGACAATTAGCAAAAATGGTTAGAATGTTGGTGGATAACAATATAGAGATAAGATCTTCTAATGTTATAGATAGAGTAGGTGGGAAAACGTATCTGATGGTAGACACTAATGATAATCAGAGGGCAAGTAAGATATTGAGAGAAGAGTTCAATATCTCATGAACTCTAGTTGGAGGGTTCTAGAAGGAGGGGATATAAAGTTAGATACAGTACAATTATCCAAAGACGAATATCTCTTTATTCAAGAATTCCTACAGGATTTAATCGTTAGGGAGAATATAGATCATAGTAGGATAGGTGTGCTACTGGATGATTTTGCGGCCAAAAATAGAGTAATGCTCAAACCAGTTCAACGCGATAGAATGGTTAGATATATAGACAAATTTTACCTTGGGTTGGGATATCTAGAGGATATTCTAAAAATGAGTAATATTGAGGAAATAGCAGTTATAGGACTGAATAAACCAATATATGTTTATCAAGATGGATGGAAATCTACTAATGTAGCTATCTCTTCTAGAGAATATTTTATAGATCTTGTGAATAGATTAGCTCATAAATCAAATAGAAGAATAACTCTTAGAAACCCTAGACTAAACGCAAGTCTTGACAACTATAGAATCCATGCAACAATAGATCCTGTTTCTGAATGTGAAATGACAATAAGAATCCTACGAAAGGATAGGTTAAGCTATCTGGATTTTATAGATAGATCTGTATATCCAAAAGAATTGATGGCATATCTAGCACTCATCATGTTAACAGACTCATCAGTAATAATAGCTGGTAATACTGGATCTGGTAAGACCAGTTTTCTGAATTCTCTATTATCTTTTATACCATATGGAGATCGAATCGTAATTGTAGAGGAAACTCCAGAGATAAGGGTTGATCACCCTCAGCAAGTTAGATTAGTAGAGAATACAGATCTGGGAATATCTTTTAGAGATTTAGTATATGATACACTTAGAATGCGAAGTGATAGAACAATAGTAGGGGAGGTTCGTAAACCGGATGAAGTTAAGGCTTTTATAGATGTAGTCCTATCCGGACAGGCAAGAGGAACGTATGCAACATTTCACGCACACTCTAGTAGAGAATTAGTAAGTAGAATGCTTAGTTACGGAGTATCTAAAAGTGATATAGAGGCAATAGATTTCATAATCATACAAAAAAGATTGTTAAGAGAGGTTGATAATAGATTGGTAGAATTAAGAAGAGGTATTGAAATGATATATGTTCCTGAAAATAGAGTACTATTCAAATTAGATAGTGGAATAGATCATGAAGGGATAATCCAAATTCTTAAGGAAAAATTGTACATAGATCAGACATGGATAGAATACAAGTATAACAGAATTCTAGATTTTATTTCAAATAGGAGAGGGGATTTCTCAAAGCTATTTTTAGAATATCAGAGAGAGATATTAGGTTATGATATCTAAGCTTATAGATCAGTTTCCTCCAATATTATATTCTGAATACTATGATAGGTTGTTTATTGTTTTAAATATACCAGTATCAAGTTCAAAGTACTTAACAGCTCTTGCGGCAATTATACTTCTTGCCCTGGTTCTATCATTCATTTCTGAATATTTCTTATTATTAGGATTATTGGTAACTATTGCTGGATTGCTCTATCCAATATTTCTATATAGGAAAACCATACACGAGATTCGTTCAGAATTGCCTAAATTCATCTTGGATATTGGTTCTGGAATGTTATTGGGGCTTAATGTATTAGAATCTATTAGGTTAGCTATGAATGATACCAATTCCATAGCTAAGTATTTCAAACCATACATGAATAGATTAGAAACAGGAAAAGAGAGTATTAATGAAGTGTTCATATCATTTGCCAATAGATTTAAAGATAGAAAAATACAGATAGCTGTATTTCAGCTCATAAACTCCATATCAGCAGGATCACCTAAGGAGCTAAAACATCTTGGAATGCAATTATTGCGAGAACAGATGTTAGATATGAAAGAATTCAGTAATAAGTTACAGATACTATCACAATTCTATATGGTGATATTATTACTATTTCCTGTATATACTATTCTAGTCACAATAATGAGTTTGGCATCCGAACAACCCATACCGAATATAATACCTATATTTACAGTTCTCTTACCCATGATTCTGCTTATATTCATTTATATTATCTCTTTGATATTCCCTAGTAATTATTTAATACAACAGAGTTCAGATCCTACCCCTCTCCTTCTGAATTGGTTTGTTATGATAATAGCTTTCTATTTTCAAATGGAAATCTTATGGCTAGCGTTACTATATACATTGGTATCTATAATCTACATATATTATAATTTCCATAATATCCAAAATATAGAGCTTCAAAAAGAATTGGAGAGATATCTTCTAGAGGTTTCATTGATATTATCATCGTTACCTAGATTTGATATGAATATGTTTCTAAAGAGAGTCAAAGATGCAGGTTTAGGTAAATGGAGTGATATTTCATCTAGGACTCTGAAAATGTTAAACTCTGGAGTATCTATTAGAGAGATATTCGATTATCTATATAGATTACCATCCGGATATGTTAAAGTTTTTATCAAGAATCTTGAGTACATATACTACTCAGGTATTTCATCTCATGATAGAATGAATGAGTGGTTAGATATGTTTGTGAATATGTTAAATCTTAGAAAGGAGATGGAAGCTGAGCTATCTACTTTTAAATACACTATTATGATATCATTCATAATTCTACCCATAATATATTCTTCTCTATATGAGTTTACAAAAGAGATGGTCGGTATAGAATTAGAAATACTTATGTATCTTCCAGTGATAGTAGTTGGTAGTGGTATTGCTATGCTGTCCAACATATATAGATCACCCTATTGGATAATTCAGCTGTCCCTATATACTATGGTGTCACTGATCATAGTTTCACTCAAAAGTTAAATTTTATTTTAAAAATTACGGCGGAGGGGGGAGGGGTCAGTTCCAAAATCAAAGACCCTTGATTTGAAATGAAAAAATTTTTGTAAAAATGGAGTTTTTTAATAATAATTTTGTAAAATTTACAAATGCGCGCAACTGTTTATCTCCCCCCATCAAACTTGGAAGTGACCCCCCTCCCCCTCTGTTGAAATTTTTTGATTAAAAATTCATTTAAAAGTGAATCTATCTAACAGAAATACTATATTAGCATCTGATATAGCATACTGGAATAGCATAAAATATGCGTCGAATAATTCTATGCGATTTCTACTTTCTATATATTCTCTTAATTCATTCTCTACAAACTCCTTCCCTCTATCTGGATAGAATTTGATGAGTAATTCTTTTGTATATCTGTTATGGAATTCCAACATCATCCTGAGGTTATTATCGGGAGAAACTTCAAACTCCAATGCTATATAATGCCTTCTATGCTCTTGGATCCTCTTTATTTCTCTCCACAATTCCTCTAATCTAGCGATATCAGGGGAGAAATTCTTTAATAAATATTCATATCTCTCCTTAAATTTTCCATAACCCTCTTGGATAGTCTTATGATCTAGATGTTTCATCATATGCTCGTTTATTTGGATTAGATCCTTTCGATTGATCATCATATTCACATATCACACTTACTATACCCACAATTCAAACAGGTATGGCATCCATTCTCTATCCTTAGGGCATGTTCTCCACAATTAGGACATTTTGCTAAATTCTCATTATCCCAATCTGACTTCTGTTTTGTGTTTGATCTTGCAACCCCATTATCACCCTTGAAAAGGAAATTACTAGTATTGTCTAGAAATACATCTGCTCCTTTTAGCTGAGCATGATATGGGGTATATAATCGATTGTCTTTACCTATAAACACCTCCAATCCTGCAACCTCCTTCACACCATCTTTTGTTATCACTCTGTATTTTCTACTCTTAAATCTTTCCAGATTCTCACTCCTATTCCCAGTATTAAGTATGGCGAATCTACTCCCTTCTCTATATATAGTTATTCCTTTGAGTCCGTTTCTCCAGGCTTCTACATAAAGTTCAGATATCTTCTCAGGATCAACATCTTCGGGCAAATTTATAGTTGAACTTATGCTATGATCGACATATTTCTGGGCCACTCCTTGAACTTTTATTCTCATCTTCCAGTCTATCTTATGCGCAGTTCTCTTGAAATGCTCTGGCAGCAATTCATCGATCAATTTTTCATTATCAATCGAGTTCACATCTATTCCTCTAGCATCTAACCAGTATCTTACAGTTGAATGAAATACATAGAAAGTTCTCTTGAGATTTTCAGAATATCTGGTATAGAATAAACTGAAAATAGGTTCAATCCCTCCAGATACTCCTGTATATACTTGTATCATCCCATCATCACGAGTAGCGCCTTCAAAGCTGACTACAATATTGCTAATACTACCAGTAGGTGCAATACTCAACAGAGCAACATTTCTTAGACCATTCTTTCTTATATGCTCCTGAACTTTTTTATCTATGGCCTCTTGTATGAATGGAGATTTAAAAATCTGATCTACATTTTTAAGAGCTGGAAAACTTCCCCGTTCCTTTGCCAACTCTGCAGACCAGAAATATGTTCTATTAGCTATAAAAGACATAACCTCCTCAAGTAGCTGTAGGGCTTGGTCACTATCATAAGCAATATTCATTGCTAAAAACATATCTGCTATGCCCATAACACCGATACCTACTCTCCTAGTCTCTCTACTTGCTTCTCTCTGCTTTTCAAGAGGATGCAGTATTATATTCCACTCCACAACATTATCCATGAATCTTACAACATCTCTCAATACTTCATCCAGCAGTGCATAATCTATATATGCATTAGTCTGGAAAGGATTTTTCACAAATCTAACAAGATTTATACTCCCAAGATTACATGCTCCTCCATCCTCTAGAGGCACCTCACTGCAAGGATTTGTTCCTATGATAGGCCTACCAACATAATTACTGTTACTATACTTACTCATCTTACTCCAGAATATTAAACCTGGTTCGGCAAAGTTATAGTTGCCAATAACAAATGCATTCCATATATCTCTAGCTTTGTACATTCTCCTGATCTCACCAGCTTCTCTATTTCTGAAAACTGTTAGAAAATCTCCTGCATATCTTATTGCAAATGTTTCCTCACCCTTTCGCACTATATAATCCCCATATATATCTCTATTCCACACATCTTCCAAATCTTGCTGTCTCATATCTAAACCCAAACTAGAATTCAATTCTGATATGCTATTATATGCTCCAACGAATTCGTATTTTGAAATATCCTTGCTAGGGATATCGTAACTGTAATGAATTGTTTCATAATCTTGCTCATATTCATCTTGCGAATAATTTCTCACTCTATAAACCACTATTTTACCATCATATTCATTCTGTTCATTTAGAGCACTGAAGAATTCATCTGTGAATTTAATGCTTATGTTCGCATATCTAACCTGAAAGTTCTCTATGATTCTCTTAAGAACTTTGCGATATGCAATCTCATCCAATCCAAGATCATTACGTATTAGATCTGCTGCCATTTTAGAATCATAATTGGGAAAACTCTTTGCTAGTATAAAATTCATAATATCTGGGTGTTTGACGTGTATTGTAAGCATTAGAGCGCCTCTTCTACCTTCCTGACCTATCAGACCTGTGGTAAGTGAATACAATTGCATAAAAGATACAGCTCCAGTAGAAGTATTACTAGCATTATGAACTACTGCCCCAGCCGGTCTTAGAACAGATATATCAATACCTATACCACCTCCATAGCTATATGTTCTTGCAGCTTCATAGGCTGTTCTATAAATACTCTCAATACTATCATCTTGAATAATTGATACAAAACAATTTGCCAGTGTTTTCAATCTGTATAAATCTCCAGCTCCTGCTAATACCCTCCCACCAGGTATAAAGTAACCTTTTCGCATTAACTCAAAAAATCTAATTGCAAGTTCGTGCTTAGCGTCAGAATTATCTATTGCAGCTATAAATGCAGCCACTCTCCTATAGACATCTTCAGGATGATGCTCCAGAAATTCCCCTTTCTCGTCTCTGAGATAGTACTTACCTCTCATAATAGTTAACGCCAGATCATTCAGTGAAGGGTCATAGTTGTATTGATTTGGGATATTATATAGGATGTTTAGGAGCTTCAGATAATCATTCAGTAGCTCTTGAGGTACTCTCTTTGCCAGTTTTGATAATCCTGTGCTAAGCAAGCTACTCAGTGCTAGAACGCTGTTCATGCAACTATTCCATAGAAAAACCTTTTAATAATGATTATATCTTCCTAGCTATATCGATAACATAATTTATGGAGATTTTGATATGGAAACAGTAAACCATAGGCTTAAAAATAGATTTAATGTTATTAGTTTATGCTAGGAGCTGTATCATTAGAAATGATAATTCTGATCGTACTAATCCTAGCAGCTGTAATGATAGTTGGATCTATGATACTATCAACAACTCAGAACGCTACAGAGAAGATAGAAGAAAAGAGTAATAGGATAATATCTAAAATAGAGCAAGCTTGTATAGATGATAGTGATTGTGAAACAGGTAAGTGTATAAGAGGAGTGTGTAGATGAATTATTTATTTCTGCTGTAAAATATATAGTAGATTAAGTACTTTTAGAACATCTTCTATTTTATATGTAAAATCTATTTCTCTAATTAATCTGGAGAATTTCACAAAAATATCCGTTCTAATTAGATCTCTTGTACCAAATATTTCAAGAAGATCCTTATGATCAATAAATAGTTTGTTTTTTATAATTCTTTTTGCCCATTTGGTTAGTTTTTCACAATCCTCTTTAGAAAATACTTTTCGCAGCTGATCTGGATTTGATAGAATTTGGTATGCGGCATAAATTTGAGTAGTGTCATCATCTGATTTAAACAGGTTTTCTTTATCAATATATCCTCCCAAGAATTTAAGATGCCACATAAGGTTAATATATGATTCTATCCATCCTTCGCTTGGTGAATCATCATCATAGGGGAAGAGATTTATACCCACATCATAATATATAAGTAACATATCTGCTATATCTCTTGCATATTTTGGAGGCACCGAGTGTAAATACCCGAAAGTCTCAACAAATTTATTAAATTCTATATCACCATGATAGATCTCTACTGCAAACGAATCGGCTGAACTATCTATTATTTCATTTCCTTTTTCTTCACCATACAAATCTATAACCACATCTGGATTACTTAGAGTTTCATGGAATATATAAAATTTAGGTACAATAAAATAATCAGTTGCTTTATAGTACATCTCTTCCAACGATTCAAAATTTTTGTGTCCTAGAAACAGCTTTAAAACCCACATATCATTAATGAATTTTTCAACATTTTTTGATTTTAATTCCATCTCAATAACATTCTGATTTCTTATTATTATGTTAGCAAATTTGTATTTAAAATATGTTGGAAGTTTATCAAATGAAGAGTTGGTGTAGATCATATATAGATATCTCTCTAATTCTATAACATCTATATAATTTATAAAATCGTAATCCATATTAAATACATATATTAAAACATTTTTAAAATGCTCCGACCGGGATTCGAACCCGGGTCGCTGGCTTGAAAGGCCAGCATCCTGGACCACTAGACGATCGGAGCTATATTTTTATAGACCTATAAGATTTTTAAATATGATGTAAGCTATAGTTAAGCATGTACAGGTATATACCTATATTAGGATTTTTGGTGTTGTTAGGATGTATAGGACAGAGCAGTTATGAACTCACAGATCAGCAGAAGCAAGAGATTGTTGATATAGTAAAATCTGTGATTGCAGCTCAAACACAATTATCTAAAGATGCTATCATTATAAACATAAAGAACTACGAGATAGTATCTGATGTTCTCAAAGTGAATCTATCAGCAAATATAGGAGGTCAATCAGTAGATTTCCCCGTATATTTCACAAAGGATCTGAAGTATATCATGTTTGGTATGGAAAAGATAGAGGATTTAAGATTACAGCTCAACAATCTCCAGCAACCTACAGTAGGTCAATCTCTGTCTATTCCTGATCTTAGCGATACACCTATGAAAGGCGGTCAGAATGCCCCAATTATAATGATAGAATTCAGCGATTTTGAATGTCCTTTCTGTAAGAGATTTGCAGACACTACTATGCCGCAGCTTATGCAGAATTGGATAGATACGGGTAAGATAAGATTCTACTACATCCATTTTCCATTAAATTTCCATCCAAAAGCTGAACCAGCAGCAAGAGCAAGCTATTGTGCTCAGAAGCAAGGTATGTTCTGGGAATATCATGATAAGCTATTCCAAAATATTCAGAGTATTCAGAATAATGAGGAAGGATATTCAAAGTTGGCAGAAGAGCTGGGATTGGATTTAGAGGAGTTTAAGAGATGCTATAACAGCCAGGAAGCAGCACTCAAAGTTCAGAAAGATACTATGGAGAGCATGAATCAAGGGGTATCGGGAACACCATCCTTCCTAGTGATAATCCCTAAAGAACTAACTACATTAGATAGAGTAAGACAGGCTGCAACTGTAGTACAGGGACAGGTTAGGGAGAATACTCAGTATTATGGAATATTCTTTAGTGGAGCCTACCCATATGCACAATTCAACCAGATGTTAACTCTCTTATACTCTTCTTAGCAACACCCTCTGTTTCCTTATTTTTTTATCTCTTCTATCTGTAACATATCCGATAGCCAGCAGTACAGTTATAGCATAATCTTCCTCTATCCCTAAGACTGCTCTATATCCTCTTTCCTCAAATCCCCCCATAGGACAGCTTGCAATCCCTAAGCTTTCTGCAGCCAACATGGCAAACCCTAGAGCAATATATGTCTGATGCTCTAGATATGATCTAAGCTGCTCTCTGCTCTTTGTACTGAGTTCTGCCCTAAGTTTAGATATGTATTGATCAACTCTATTAGGATCATCACCATAATCCAACCTAGCAGCTTTCAGTTCGTTTAGTATTCTATCTATATTCAGATCAGTTAGAAATACAAATATATCTGAAGCAGTAATGATCTGCCTCTGTCTATAGCTATATTCATATAATTGTTCCTTGATTTTCTGATCAGATACTACTATAATACTCCATGGTTGTAAATTGTATGATGAAGGAGCTAATCTTATAGATTCTAGAATATAATTTATCTGATTATCATCAACTTTCTCTGAATTGAATTCCTTAGCAGCATACCTGTGTCTTATAATATCTAAAACATCCATATGAATAGTTACACCATATGGTTTTAAATATATATTGGATGATATTTATTTATGAAAGGTCAGATAGGTATAGAATATCTGGTAATATTCGCTATAGCATTAGTGCTTCTGATAATAGTAGTAGGGCAGGTATTAAGAATGTTTACAGAGACATCTTATACTCCAAAGTGTACATCAGATAACCCTCTCATAGTATGTGCTGATAACGTATTTGCCCTAACTAAAAATTCTACAGGTAATAATCTGGTCGCTTCAGTAAGATTATTGAATGGAAATCAGAGAGATATTCAAGTATTATCTGCAGCATGCTATTCAGGTAAACAGGCACCTAGCGGGTTGAGATATGTATCAATATCAGGTACTCCTATAGTCAGATCTCAAGGTTCGGGAGGTATAACTAACATTCCATGTGTAGATCAGAATAACCAACCTATTCAATTCTCCGCAGGCGCAGGATTTGATGGTACCTTTGAAATAGTCTATAAATTCGCAGATGATATCGTTAGTAACAGAACTGTAAGACTATTCCTGACAGGTAGAGTAGGCTAATATGAGAGGGATGCAAAAGAGACAGTTCCAAATGCCTACCTCAGCAGGATTTCTACAGTTTTCCATAGCAGAAGAACTGAGCGGATACAAAATAGATGTAAACACAGCTCTTATATCTATAGGTGTATTAATAGTACTAATCAAAGTACTTGCTATAATTCTCCAATAATTCCTTCAGTGATATCGTATTCTGTTCTCCTTTTTTTAAATCCCTTATCACAACACTCTGCTCTTCTTTCTCCTTTCTACCAACTATAATACATTTTCCATAGTATTTAGAAGCATATTCTAGTTGTTTCCTGAGAGACCTATCTTCTGTGTTTATTTCAACAGCAAGACCCCTCTTCCTAAGCTCTTTAGCTATTGAATCAGCGTACTCAAACTCATCTATCCAAGCTATAAATACACTATTAATCTGATCTTTATAGTCGATCAGATCGTACAATCTACTTACTCCTAAACTGATTCCAACGTTATGTTTCTCTGAAAACATAGAATATCTACCCCCACCACCAACGCTAACGTTTATACCTGCAATAGAGATCTCAAATATCTCTCCAGTGTAGTAATCCAATCCTCTGACTAATGTGGGGTTGAATTTTCTACCTATTCTAATAAGAGTGTTATAAGCTTCTTTAGAATAATCTTTAACAGTTTCCAGATCAGATCTTAGTAATATGTCTAAGTACTTCATACCAATCCCCTTTCTTTCAATCTGTTCTCTCACCCATCTCTCCCCAAATCGTCCTATTTTGTCTACTGTTCTGAATAGAAAAGATTTCTGATCATCATCTAAATCAGCCACAACACTATCCAAGAACCTTCTATCATTTACTTCGATCTGTGCACTTAATCCTAGAGAACTCAAAACAAGTTCGGCAATCTCCAGAATCTCTAGAGTAGAATATATGCTACTACTACCTACCACATCTATATCAGCCTGTATAAATTCTATGTATCTCATTCTCTGAGGATCCTCATTTCTATATACTTTTCCTATAGAATATCTTTTGATAGGTCTAGGTAATTCCTTGTGTTCTTCTGCAAATCTGATCAATGGAACTGTGTGATCGAATCTTAACCCGATTCTATCAAATCTAAAGATCTGTTCTCTAATTTCCTCTCCTCCTTTTTTGAGTAATACGTTCAAATCTTCGAATACTGAGGTTTCCAAAGGTCTGTAACCATAACTAGCATATATCTTTTCTATTGTATCTAGAATATACTTTAGTTTTCTGTAATCCTTATCAAAATACTCCCTAACCCCTCCTATCATATTTAGCAAGCTATACCAATCAAATCACATGCTCTTTTATCTCCAGTCATGTGAACATAATAGGATATGCATGTATCTTTTTTCGAAGTGTATAGACAGTATTCGGGTACTCCTGTTGCCACAGCCAGCTTATATATTTCTGTTTCATCACTATAGTATCCACTCTTAATAAGAAGGTAGTAATTCATAACATTTATCATATCTCTTAGCATTATCTTACTGTATTTATCCTCATCCAATTCAAAATCTCCTAGATTCGATATCTCTAAGGATACGTTCACCTGACTATCTTTTCTTATTATACTACCGTTTGTAAGATATTGATATTGTTCTATTCGATAACCAGAATTCTGAAAGTATATATTGATCTCTATACTATCTATTCTTGTGATATCTGATACACTAAATCCCAACTTTCTTAAATCTTCCATCTTAAGATCTGACAATTTGAAAAATACCTTATAACCATCATCTATTTTGGATACGCTTATATTAGGAGAATCTGTAAGTGAATTTATATACTCTCGCTCAGAATCCACTACACTTCTATTGAATATATATGCAAATACAGATTCGGAACCATAATCTCTTAGTCCCAATCTAAACAACATTTCAGAATCTGTACAGTTCAGAAATCTATTCATCAATACTACACAATATATAGATGAATTCTCGTCTTTGTATGCATAATAAACCAATCCACCATCACCAAATAGATCCAGCCTTATGTTATAATTATCTCCTAAAACGGTTGCATCTACATAAGTAGATCTGTTCTCTATGGACTCTAGAGCCTGAAATCTATAGGATCTATTAAGCATAGATTCCCAAAGACTTAGAATAGTTTGATTATATTCTTGTTTAAATTCCAATTTAATAGGATCTGGTTGTGTATCGTCATCACTACTATTATCCCCCAAACATCCTGCCAAGAGGATTAGAGCGAATATCCAGTATATCATGAGTTTACTTTAATCTATACTTATTTAAAACTTCTTTCAGATAGGAGAATGATCGATTCATACTTTCAATATCTCTGTTTCCTGAGAGGATGATCTTACCATTCCTAAAAACCAATGCTGTGGAACCATACTTATCTATCCAGATCATTATCCCAGGGAACTGTTCTGGTTCGTATTCTAGGTTTAGATCTGGATCAGTAAGAAGATTATCCAAATCAATTGAGAATTCTAATTCCCCCAATGCTACATAGTTTGGGATGTTGTATTTTATTGTGTCTGCGGTCAATGTAGTATTACTTCTTATTACCCCTCTCGCATTCAGGTCATTAACTAATTGAACAATGGTGTCTTTGATATCATTTTGACTCTTACTACCCACTATAACAATTCTACCATTTCTGAATAGTAAAACTGTGGTCCTAGGGTTAGTATACCTTATTATTGCCCCAGGGAACTGTTCTGGTTCGTATTCTACATTTTCAGAAGTTCTGGCGAATTTATCAATATCTATCTCAACGCTTAGATCTGCAGATGCGACCATATTAACTATCTTCAATTTCTCCCTATCTTTAGAATTCATATTTAAATATGATTAAGAATCTTTTTAAATTGATCGTTTATAATAAACTCATGAAGAGGTCAAAAGGATATTTGAGTAAATTCCTAAAATCTCTAAAGCTAGAACGTAGATTAACACCAACTGATTTTGTAAGAGTTTTTGAGATAGGTGAGAGAGTTAGAATAATGCCTGTTCCATATTATCGAGCTGGACAGATACCACACAGAAGATACAAAAATCTGGTTGGGGAAATAGAAGAGAAGAGAGGATTCTCATATGTAGTTAGAGTAATGCTAGGGAAAGAACTCAAAAGGCTGATTGTTCTACCAATACATTTGCAGAGATTATGAAGATCATTAGTATAAATGCTATTCCTGAAGCTGAAGTAAAGAGATTAATGAAATCGGGGGATTATACTTATAATATCAAACTTCAGTACCTTCACATGGAAGACTTAGATGTGGATGATATAAAATACGTTGATAAACTTAAGGAAATTGGATTGAAGAATGATGAGGCGATAGCTAAATTAGTGGATCTGAAACCCACTCATCCCGAACTCATCAGAGAACTATTGGTTGAGTATGGTGAAGGGGATATAGATATAGATAAGATTATAAAAATATTCTCTAAATAGAATTCATTATGGAAGATTATGCATACATATTAGATTTTAATATATCCCCAGATGGGAAAGGATTAGCCTATATGATAGGAGCAGATAGATTCACATTTCTGACAGGGGTTATAAAGAAAGGGACTACTCCTAAAATAGGAGAGAAATACTACATAGGAAAGGATAAGCAGAAGAGAGAAGTTATTGATGTGGTTAAAGGTAGAATATCGTTTCAGGAGTTAACAGAAGGTGCAAGAATGAATCTAAAAGATGTTCTAAAGAGAATTGTTAAGGAGAATGAAACCAGATATGTGGATTTTCTGAACAATGCAAAACCAATAAACACTAGAACACATACACTTGAATTCTTACCACAGATTGGTAAGAAGACTTTGAAAATTGTTCTAGAGAGAAGACCATATTCAAGTTTCAAAGATTTTCAAGATAAGACAGGATTGGATGGGGTAGAGATATTTGCAGAGAAAATCTATAGAGAACTGAGTGGAAAAGATCTAGTTAAGATTCTAACTATCAGAATATGATCTGCGAGATCTGTGGTAAAAGGAAAGCTACTAGAACTATCATTATAGAAGGTGCAGAAGTAGAGGTATGTGATAGTTGTGGTAATGCTGATCTAATTCAATCTAGATCCAAGGTGAAGACTAATAGGAGAAAAGAGAAATTCGTAACACATAGACTCAGAGATGATACCAAAACCAGAATTGAAGATTTTATGAAATCGAGGGGGTTTGATATAAGAGCATTATCTCTCTATACAAAAATATCTGAAAGAGATTTGAGTAACATCATGGCCGGTAGATTGGTTGATATAAGTATTATTAGAAAACTTGAGAAAGCTATAGGTAAGGAATTGCTGATAGAGGAAGTTGTGTCTGAGATCATCGAGGATGAATCTGATACAAAGAGTGAGAGAGTCTCTTTAGAATCCTTTCTGAAAGCAGAAGAGAGAGATAATGGGAAGCGATCTCAAGAGACTGATTGAACCTATAGCTCAAACTGTTCACATCTCCAAGTTATCAAATAGAATCATTACTATAGATGGCAATAATATGATATATCAATTTCTAGCAGCGATACGAACTTCTGATGGGGAGTATCTCAGAGACCAAAAAGGTGAGATCACTTCACATCTATCAGGAGCTTTCTACAGATTGTCAAATTTCCTGATCAATAGAATAAAATTAATTGTAGTATTTGATGGCAAACCACCGTATTTTAAGAGAGCTGAGATAGAGAAAAGAATCTTAGCTAGATCAAAGACTCAATACAGAGATATGGTATTTACAGATACTATGAAGGAAGAGACTATAGAATTGTTGAATGCTATGGGAATTATAACTATTATAGCTCCTTCAGAGGGAGAGGCGCAGGCTAGCTATTTAACTAGAGTGGGTACAGCATACGCTATAAATAGTCAGGATTATGATAGCTTCCTATTTGGGGCTAAGAGGATATTAAGAAATTACTATGGGGAGAATAGATTTGAATTTGTAGAATTAGATTCTGTACTAAAGCATCTAAATATCGATCATGAACAGCTAATTCTCCTAGGAATGCTCATAGGTACTGATTTCAATACCGGTATAGATGGTATAGGCCCTATTAGAGGATTAGAGATGGTTAGGAAAATGAGCAAGAGTGAAATTCTTGATATGATATCTAAAGATAACGGAGTTGATGCTATGGAAATATTTGAGTTTTTTCTAAATCCCCCTGTTAAAGATGTAAAGCTGGATTTTCCGAGCTTTGATCCGGATCGACTCAGAGAGATCTTAGTAACAAGACATGGGTTCTCAGCACAGAGAGTTGAGAATGTTATAAACAGCATTCAGAAAGTTCGGAAAGAGAGAACGGTGTTTGATTTATGAGAATTCTCTTTACCACAGACACATATCACCCTAATGTGGATGGTGTTGTTAGAGCTCTGGATCTGCTAATCCCAGCTTTAGAATCATATGGGTATGAAATAGTAGTATTGGGTCCTAATACTGATCCTAAACCAGATAATTACATACCCTCTCCAGGGATTAGACTACCTTTCTATAAGGAATACCAGCTAGTTATACCGGATATGTTAAAAGATCTTGATGTAGATCTTGTACACAATCATGGCTTGGCATTGACAGCTATATACGGAATTCTCTTAGCTCGGAGGAAAAAAATACCAGTAATAGGACATTACCATACAGATATAACCAAAGCTACTCACTATATCAAAATGCCAAGTTGGATAGCCGAAGTTTATGTTAGAGAACTGTTGAATCGATATGATCTCACACTATCTCCGTCTCCTATGATGAAACATAGACTCAATACATTAGGAGTTAGAGATGTAAACGTTCTACCTATTCCAATAGATGTAAATCGATATTACTATTCTGATACAAAAGATAGATTTCTCCTACACGTAGGTAGACTAGTAAAGGAGAAGAAAATAGACGGGATATTTGAGTATCTGAAAGATATATCTATGCCATTGTACATAGCTGGAAGAGGACCAGCTATGGAATACTATAGAATGAGAGCTCAGGAATATGGAATAGATGTGGAGTTTTTAGGTTTTGTTAGTGAGGAGAGACTTAGAGAGTTATACAGAGATGCGTATGCATTGGTTTTCAATTCAGATTTTGACACTTTAGGATTGGTCTGTGTGGAAGCTCTTGCCTCAGGAACACCGGTTATAGCTCATGAGAATACGGCTATAGCAGATTATATAAGAGAATTTGGTCTAACTTTTAGAGATCGTGAAGGATTTATCAGAGCTGTAAAATTAGCTGGAGAAATAGATCACCGTAGAATGCAAGAGATTGCTAACAAATTCCACATTGATAATATTATTAAGGAATACATATCGACATATGAGAAATTTTTAAATAAATCTTGATAAATAGAATTGGGAGCAGGGGTGCCGGAGCCTGGTCAAACGGGCCAGACTCAAGAGGGATACTGTGATATCTGGTGCCATCGTGGCTGCGTGGGTTCAAATCCCACCCCCTGCACTATCTAAAGATACGGGGAGAAAAGAACGAGCTCAAATACTCTTAGATTATTTAGTTTTGAAATTTTATGACTATGGAACAGCTTTGTACGGATCTGTTATTTATTTAGAATCTAACTAACTTCCGGACTAAGCTCTATCTCTAATCGTTATCCATAATCCTTTGAATTTCACTCTATCAATAGGTACATTTAATATAATAACTCCATTCTGATCACTCACAACATCAAATCCCTCAATTCTTATCCCTTTCATAGGCGATCCAAGAACATTTCTTACTTTTATGATAGTTTTTTCATCTCTGATTACTAGACTATATCTTAATACTCTTGATAGGATTAATAGAGCAGATATTGGGGCGAATACTATTAATATTATAATTTGTACTGGTATATTAGTGATTGGGTTTTCCGTATTAGATAATATATTCTTATCTATATCCTGCTGCCCGTAATCAGGCTTAGGGGTTGATGGAACTCTATTTTCTGGTTGTTGAATCTTAGGAACAGAGCTATCTCCCTCATCTAAATTATAATTATTATTAGTCGGAATGGTATATGTAGTTGGTTTAGTTGGAATAATATTTAGTGATTTGTTATCCGGCTCCTCTCTTACTAACATCAATCTAAAACTCGTGTGATTATTCCCGTATCTTCCATCTACATCATAAGCTCTTATCTCCACTAAATAGGTTCCTTCCCCAAGATTTTTTAGTAACAACACCTCATTTACATATTCTGAAACTCTCCAGCTCACATTTTCATATAATGTTCTATTGATAAATATTTCATAGTAATCAATATACCTATCGGCTATTATCCTATAAGGAATGCTAATATTTATAGATCTGGAAATGTTTGTATTTGAAATCTGCTCAATTTCCACCCTTGGTGAGTTGTAATCTACCCTTCTACTACTAGGTCTTGGTATGTCATTATCATCTGCCCCTAGAGCTAAAACCACTATATCAGAAGAATTCTCAGCCCCGATCCCTATTCTATCGTAAGCCCCTATTCTAATCCTATAATTACCAGGTGAACTTATATAAGGAGACAGGTCGATTGTATTGTTATAGTTATAGACTGGAGGGTCTGAATCAAACCGATGTCTTCGAATCTCTTGGTAGTTATTATTGTCTAGATTACCTAGAAATACACTGTATTCCTCAAGTCCAAAACTAGATCTAGTGGATATATTATATGAGACTATAATAGGATTGTTCAGATAATATGAGTTATTTGTAATTATACCGATTCTAGGGGGTGGATATGGATCGTAATTTACATATATTCTTATAGAATCTGATGCAGTATTTCCATCCTCATCATAAACTCTTACCTCGATATCCACTGGAGTACTCACACCAATTACATAAGGTAGTCTAATAAGTAGATATCTAATTTCATACCCATGGCGTTCAAAGATAACTATTCTACTATCTTCAAACTCTCCATTCACATATATTTCATAAGTAACTCTATCACCATCATCCCAGATATCAAAAACCAACTCTATAGATCTATCTTCAATTTCTATACCATTCTGAGGAGAAGTTATATTTACGTCTGGAGGTGAGCCAGCACGACTACCAAGCGTAAGTGGATAATAATCCGAACCAAATCTGCAGGATATATCATCGTATATATTATAATACAGGTCAAATCTCTGATCACATATCTGGTCATTATCTGAATCTGAGCAAGTCTCAGAGAATCCTCCTCCCCTATGATCTGCCCAATAATTTCCCCCGAGATTAATACTATTAACTATAGATCTCCCTGGAGTTTTTGTAATGTTCATGCTTATTAGTCTAGCAGCTTCTTGCTCTAATGATTCTAAACATCCTAAATTTGGATCATAAAAATTGCTAAATCCAGCACCTCCGACTTTTATGGAATATTTATCTAATCCTGGAGTAATATTGAATATGTTATCATATATAATATTATTCATAAATTCCTCCTCTAGAAATTGATCTATGTTTATACTTATCATACTGCGGATATCTGTTCTGGTATCAAGTTGGTAGAAAACATTCCTAGTTATATTCAGATTTTTTAAAACATCACAATTTATAGATATTGCATCTGATTCTACATTGAATACATTTCCTGAAATTATGTTATCAATACATCCATATGAATCTGAAAAAGGTCCAATTGAGAGTACCAAAACAATGGGTTCTACTAATTCAATCCCTCTTTTGGATGAGATTATATTCTCAGCTATTGTATTATTGATAAATTGCTCGGAAGTAATGTATATTGAGCTATTGAAAAAACTATTATTTGATATGTAATTTTCTGCAAATACTTTTGCATAATTATTTTGGAATAAATATAAAAAGTCATTATCCGAGTTGATTCTAATTAGATTATTCTCAATTCTATTTCTAACAATTATAGATTCATAGTCTATTAGATTTATCACTCGATTGGATCCTCTTCCACATGTATTATCATCATAGTAAAAGCTGTTGTTTGAAATTACATTATCAGCAAATTGCTCAAAAGTATTAAAATATAGGTACTGTATTACATTCGCTAGTATTGAAAAG
>Ga0105160_1000242_pt1 | contig 27654 bp, 34 predicted proteins | sample GXS110809BmetaG_FD_89591 | JGI IMG/M metagenome (GOLD analysis project Ga0105160, IMG submission 89591) | Hot spring microbial communities from Gongxiaoshe hot spring, China to study Microbial Dark Matter (Phase II) - GXS 110809B | ecosystem: Environmental > Aquatic > Thermal springs > Hot...
GCTAAAGAGCTCCTGGCTGCATGAATATATATTATATTTCGACGGCGCCCAATCAAGTGTTTGGGGCCCTGCTATGGTATTAGCTCCCCCCTTAGACTATACCCTCTTTCTTTAAGCCTATTGACGGCTCGCTTTAGCGCTTCCTTAAGCTCCTTAACCCTGTTCTCTGGGAGCTCGTCGTATGTGAAGGCCCAGTAGCCCCACTCGATGCCGGCCGCGTATTTCAGCTTGTCTGCGTAGCGGTGGATTGTGTAGAACTCTATGTGTAGGTGGTAGTGGGGGTAGTGGCCCTTGACTGGGGCTTGGTGTGTGACCATCATGTAGGGTAGGCTGAAGTTGAAGAGGGAGTTATACATCGAGACAGCGACCAGAAGTGTCTCGGCTAAATTCACCTTCTCCCCGTCTGTAAGCTCTGAGAGGAGTTGGAAATGTCTCCTCGGATAGATGTGACACTCGTGGGGCCACTGGGCATAATAGGGGAGAATCAGGATGAAGTCTCCGTTCCTGTAGATCGCCCTCTCACCCTCACCCTCCTCCTCAATGATGTCGCAGACAAGGCAAGACCCTCTATCCCTGTAGTAGCTCTCCATCGACGCCAGCTCCCTCTCAATCCGCAGGGGTATGAAGGGCAGTGCGTATATCTGGGAGTGGGGGTGATGAATCGAGACGCCTATAAGCTCGCCTTTATTCCTAAACGGGGCTACATATTTGATTCCAGGGTCTTCAGCCAGCTCTGCCGTCTCACGCCCAAGTATATCCACATATTTGACAAGGTTCTGGAAAGGTATTGTGTCAAGGTCACCCTCATGCTCAGTCGTCTCTATCACAACTTTACACCTTCCGTAACCTGGCTCGAGCTTTGAGAAGCTCGGTGGTGTGGATGTAACGGAGGGTGAAGTAGAGAGGGAGGGGTATCTGTTGTCGAGAGAGACGACATCCCAGCCGTATCCCGTCTCAGGTGCTCCGGGGCAGAAGGGACAAGTTGTATCCCTCCAGGGTCTCGTTGCCCTGCCACTCGCAACTATAACCCAGGTGCCTAGTAGTGGGTGCCAGCGTATCTCGTTATAGCTCATTCAGAGTAATCCAGTGAGGAGCCACTATCTATCCTTAACCGCCAGCCCCTTACAGCTCCAGCCTCGATTGCTGCCTTGAGCGCCGACTCAGCCGACTCGTCATCCCTACACAGGGCTATTAGGCACCCTCCCAGCCCAGCCCCACTAATCTTAACGGCTAGGGCACCATTCTCAAGCATCGCGCTCCTGATCTTTTCAAGCTCTGGTAGGCTGACGTCGTAGAGATCCCTAAGTAGCTCGTGCTGCTCGTTGATTATGTGGGCCAGCTTGGAGAGGTCCTTGGACCCGCTCCGCATCAGCTCGAGCGCTCTCTTCGTCGACTCGTTGGCCAGTAGAGTATAGGCAATTCTCCTAGATGGCTTATCGCCCAAACGCTCAAGGTAGGGGCTTAGGTCTGCATAACTTATCTCCTCCCACCTTGTCGTATCAAAGCTCTCCCCAATTAGCTCCTTGAGCCTAGGAGGGAGGCTTATCCGCTTGAGCTCTCTTAAGCCTTCGTTCAGCTCGCTCTGTCTTACAGGGTGTATGCCTCTGACGCTGTGTCTTATGCCTGAGTCGGCAGCCACTAGGCTGACGTCTCCTATTTCGAGGAGTTCATATCTCACAGGGGGCTTGGGGTAGAGCAGTATGGCTTTTCCGAGGGCAGCGCTGTACTGGTCGAGCCTACCGCAGGGTATGCCCATGACAGCATTCTCAGCCGTGAAACACATCTCAGCCAGCTCAATCTTCTCGAGGTTTAGTGCCCAGTAGTGGTTTAGGAACTCTGCGAATGCCACCTCCAAAGCAGCGCTGCTGGCCAGTCCGCTTCCAATGGGGACGTCGCTGTATATGACCAGCTCTCCTCCAATCGATGCGCCTCCAACCCGCTCTTTAACAACCCTTAACACTGCTCTCAGATAGTCTCCAAACCACCCTCCACCAACCAGCTCGGGATTCTTGACGCTGAACTCGTCCATATAGTCCTCGCCCCGGGCCTTCAAAGTCAGGCTATGCAGCAGGAAAGTATCCGGACGCTTCCCAACAACTCCAATATAGGTCCTTAGGTTGACGGCTATGGGTACGACTGGTAGCCCCTTGTAGTCCTGGTGGGTGTTAAGGAAGTCCATCCGCCCGGGTGCCGAAGTCACAAGGCTGGGGCGCCTACCCGCATATTGCTCAACCATGGAGAGGAACCTGGAGAGGCCTTCACTTACGCCGTGATGTTCCAAACCCAACTCTGCACTCTACTAGGCCACATAAATAGCTACATATAGCCCGCAACCAAAAGGGGGATTGATTAGGCCCATGGACGTTGAGGAGGTTTGGATCAGTGTAGAGCAGAGCCTAGCTGAGAGCTTCCCGGGACTATCTGCGCTTGGATTCAGGCTGGATGGACTTGAGCTTTCGCGCGGTGATTCAAGGCTTGAGAGGCTTGTAGGCGAGGTTGTTAATGAGATTAGGAGGAGCTATAATCTGGAGACGTTGAAGGATGTCCCCATCTTCCGGGCATATCGGGATTTTTTCTGGAGGATAGGCATTGACCCGACGAAGATGCGCCCCTCCTCCGAGGCACTTGTGAGGAGAATCCTCCTAGGTAGGGAGTTTCCTCGTATAAACCCCCTCGTAGACATCTACAACCTCGCCTCTGCAAAAACGGGCGTGACAATGGCGTCTTACGACTCCTCAAAGGTTCGAGGCGGGCTTAGCCTGACTTGGAGCAGGGCTGGGGAGCGGTTCCGCGGTATAGGGATGGATAGGGAGATTATCCTCCAAGGGAGGGAGGTTGTTCTGAGGGACGAGTCCTCGATTCTCTCAATCTACCCCTACCGTGACTCCGACCATTCCAAGACTGAGAGCCAGACAAAATCCGCGATAGTCATCGTATGTGGCGTGCCTGGAATCGAGGCCTCCACACTAGAACAAGCCAAGGAGACTGTCCTCAGGTATGTCGCGCTGGCCCTGGAGAGGTAGGGGGGCTCACCTATAAGTCTCAAGACCCCTGCTAGGTAATGGTGGGGTGCGGGGAGGGGAGATAATCTGCCTGGGGATCGAGTCGACAGCCCACACCTTCGGGGTGGGGATAGTAGATTCCAGCGGAGCCATCCTCGCAAATGAGCTGGACACCTACCGGCCACTTAGCGGTGGGATACATCCGAGGGAGGCGGCCCAGCATCACGCCACAGTAGCCCATACTGTTCTGGAGAGAGCTCTGAGACATGCTGGAATAGGTTTCGAGAATGTTGACGTAGTCGCATTCTCATATGGGCCTGGGCTCGGGCCCTGCCTCAGGACAGGAGCGACGCTCGGCCGTGCCCTGGCTCTGAAGCTCGTGCGTCCTCTCGTGGCGGTGAATCATGGAGTTGCACACATCGAGGTTGGGAAGCTGCTTACTGGCTTCAGAGACCCCGTGGCTCTCTACGTGGCGGGTGGAAACACTCTCGTCACCACCCTGCATGAGGGCAGGTACAGGGTCCTAGGAGAGACGCTCGACATAGCCGCGGGAAACTGTCTGGACGCCTTTGGCATAAAGGCAGGGATTGGGCCGATGCCCGAGCCTGAGAATAGGGCGAGAAGTGGGAAGAGGCTATACAGCATGCCCATCAACGTAAAGGGGATGGATGTCTCCTTCTCGGGGATACTCACGGCGGCTGAGAAGCTGGTTGAGGGTGGAGTGCCTGTCGAGGATGTCGCACTCTCCGTGACAGAGGCCGTCTATGCCATGTTGACTGAGGTTCTTGAGCGGGCCGTTGCTCTCACTATGAAGAGGGAGGTTCTGCTTGTGGGTGGTCTGGCGAGGAGTAGGCGCCTACAGGAGATGGTAGAGGAGATGGTTAAGATTCATGGAGCGGAGTTCAAGCCGATACCAGATCAGTATCTAGGAGACAACGGGGCAATGATTGCCTGGACTGGTCTCAAGATGTACCAGCACGGCCAGCTCACGACAATCGAGCAGAGCATTGTAAAGCCCAAGCTCAGGATAGACGAGACTGAGGTGCTCTGGCATTGATCGGGGAGATGCAGGTCCACGGTGTGATAAAGATAGGAGCTGAGGCTGTTCTCAGGAAGGTCTCTTGGCTCGGCCTCACACTGGTAGAGAAGAAGAGACTCCCAAAGCCCTACAGACACCCTGAGCTTGACAGGGAGATAAGGGTCTCTAGGACACTAAAGGAGGCCAGGATAATGATTAGGGCGAAGGAGGTGGGCGTCATGTGCCCAGCTATCTTCCACGTAGACTTAGAAGGCGCCGCAATCTACATGCAGTTCATCGAGGGAAACGACCTGAGAGTCCTCCTCTCAGAGAATAACCCTCAGATGGAGGAGATTGCTTGGAGGCTTGGCTCATCAATAGCAAACCTACATGAGGCCGGAATCTACCACGGAGACTTCGTTCCATCCAACATACTTGTTGTCGGTGAACAGCATGTCTTAATTGATTTCGGCTTAAGCGGTTTCTCAAACGACGTGGAGGAGCAGGCCGTCGATATACACCTGTTCGAGAGGAGTGTATCTGCCTCCCACCCCTCGATCGCAGGCGCGGTAATGGAGTCTTTGAGGAGCGGCTACGAGAGCGTGGTCGGTAGCTCGAGACTGAGGATGCTGATGAAGAGGGTCTCAGAGATCAGGGCTAGGGCGAGGTACGTCGAGCGGGGTGCCTACTAGCCCTGGACTTTCAACCTGTCAGCCCGAGGTGTTTAAGCAACTTCTGAACCGCCCGGGCCCTATGTGAATAGAGGTTTTTCTCCCTTACAGTCATCTGGGCGAATGTCCTTCCATCGCCCTCAGCTGGGATGAATATTGGGTCAAAGCCGAATCCTCCAGTCCCCCTCGGCTCCGCGGCCAAGATCCCCTTAACCTCCCCTGTGAAGATCGATTGGCTGCCATCCGGAGAGATGTAGCATATCGCTGACTTGAACCAGGCCTCCCTATCCTGGACACCCTCCATAAGCTTTAGCAGGCCTTTAACCCCGATAGTCCTAAAGACATAGGCAGAGTAGGGTCCTGGGAAACCGCCTAGCGCTGTGACGAAGAGTCCCGAGTCCTCCAGCAAGACGCCCCCACCCCACTTTTCATAGGCTTCAATGCCAGAGGCCAAGACAATCTCAGCCAGGTCTTCGGACTGTAACTCCCTAACCCGCTCCCTAATCCATATACAGTCGAGTCCGCGGCTGGACAGCATCGTATAGAGCTCCTCCCACTTCCCTGGGTTCGAGGTAACTATTTTGACGACGTGCGCCACCTCTATCCACCACCCGATACACTATACTCCAATGACCTCACTATTTTTCCCAAACTGGGCGCTGGCGAGTCTAGGCTGGGGAGTTTAAATCCAAGAACCACGCATTCAGAGACGGTGTAGAGGGTGAGCCTAGAGCTCTACCTAACCCCGCTAGCAATCATCTATAGAGGCAGCAAGGGGCTGAAGGGGTCAGTCGAGATTGGGAAGGAGGAGAAGACATACCTAGGCGAGATCCTCTCGGGTAAGCCTTGTCCACCGGTGGAGGAGGTTGCTAGGCTCATAGTTGAGAGGGGTATTCGGAAGGTCTATACCCCCTCACAGCAGCTCATCTCCCTACTCTCCCAAATGCTAGGTGGGGTGGAGTTTGAGAAGGTCAGCATCCCAGAGCCCCTCGAGAAGCTTGCCGCCTCGGTAAACATCGTTGAAGATCCGATGCAATATAGAAATGCTGTCCATAGAGTAGCCCTCAAGCTCGTCGAGGACTCTCTAAGGAGCGCAGTCCAGAGGAGGGACTTGATGATAGTCCAAGCAGTCAACTATCTCGACGACCTCCAGAAGATTATTAACATGGCTGCCTCAAGGCTTATGGAGTGGTTTGGGACACACTTCCCCGAGCTCCGCGAATACGTCAGCGACCCAGTGAGATACGCCGAGTTAGTCTACGAGTTTAGGGATAGAGAGGGAATTAAGAGTGCAGCCGAGGCAGCTAGGCTGGGTCCCGAGCTCTCTAAAAGGCTCTACGAGTCAGCCCAGAGGAGCGTGGGTGTCGAGCTCGCGGAGCAGGATAGGAGCGTGGTATGGGAGCTTGCCTCCACAATTCTAACACTCACAAAACAGCGCGAGGCCCTGGAGAGATACATAAGGACGCTAATGGATATTGAGGCGCCTAACCTCACAGCAATCGCGGGCCCAGTCATCGGCGCGAGGCTAATCTCACTCGCTGGAGGTCTCCAAAACCTCGCAAGGCTACCTGCAAGCACAATACAGGTCCTCGGCGCGGAGAAGGCCCTCTTCAGATTCTTCAAGACAGGCCGGGGGGCGCCTAAGCACGGCGTCATTTTCCAGCACCCCTACGTCCACAGCTCACCCAAGTGGCAGAGGGGTAAGATAGCCAGAGCATTGGCCACAAAGATTGCCTTGGCAGCGAGGATAGACTATCACTCGAGAGAGGATAGGTCGGCTGAGATTAGGGCCGCACTGGAGAAGAGGGTCCAGGATATTAAGCAGAAATATGCCTCTCCACCTGTTAAAGCTAGACAACCGGCAGGAAAGAGGAGGAGGGGAAGGTGAGCATCGAGGCAAGTCCGGTATTCGAGGGGGTCTATTATTACAGGGCTGAGGGTCAGAGGTTGCTTGTGACCGAGAACCTCGACAGGGGGTTCAGCGTCTATGGTGAGAGGCTATTCAAGGTTATGGGCTCTGAATATAGGGAGTGGGTCCCCTTCAGGAGCAAGCTCGCCGCCGCTATACTCTGTGGACTGAAGTCGTGGGGCCTCGGTAGTGGGAAGACAATACTCTACTTAGGGGCGGCCTCAGGCACAACACTAAGCCACGTCTCTGACATAATAGGCCCCGGCGGCTTCGCCTACGCAGTAGAGTTCGCGCCCAGGGTGATGTCGCAGCTTATTGAGAGGGTAGTGCGCCGGCGGCGGAACGTTGTGGCCGTCTTCGCAGACGCGAGGATGCCTGAGAGGTACGTCGGGCTAGTAGACCTCGTCGACCTCATATACTGCGACATAGCACAGCCAGACCAGTCCAGAATCCTGGTGGACAACGCTGAGCATTTCTTGAAGAAGGGAGGCGAGGTTATGATAGCGATTAAGGCTAGGAGCATCGACAGCGTCGAGGAGCCCGAGAAGATATACAGGCGGGAAATAAAGACAATGGAAGAATCTGGCCTCAAGGCTCTTGAGACCGTCAACCTCGCACCATATGAGGCGGATCACGTGATGGTCAGGGCCCGGTATGAGTAGCGGGAAAAGGATCGTGGGTGTGGATGAGGCGGGTAGGGGGGCTGTAATAGGCCCCCTCGTAGTGGCTGGCGTGGCAGTAGATGAGGGGATGGCTCCGATGCTTAAGGAGGCTGGTGTGAAGGACTCGAAGAAGCTAACTAGAAGAAGTAGAGAGGAGATATATAGCTGGATCACCTCTTCAGGCATCGAGAAGAGCGTCGAGATAATCACACCCGACAAGGTCGATCAATACACGAGGAGGTGCGGAGGCCCCGGAATAAACACGCTAGAGCTCGAGGCCATAATCTCAATTGCAAAGACCCTTAGGCCAGAAATACTAATCGTAGACTCACCCACCAGGAACACAATGTCTATCAGATCAAAAATATCCCAACACCTCCCCAACACTAGCATCATATGCGAGTGCCACGCAGACGAGAGATACCCAGTAGTGGCTGCAGCCTCGATAGTGGCTAAGGTTACACGCGATGCTGTCATATCCGAGCTTGTAAATACGGTGGGGGAGCTAGGCTCAGGCTATCCCTCAGACCCGAAAACCATCGCTTTCCTCCACAGGCTTGTGAGGCAGGGAGGCATTACAGGAGTTGCGAGAAGGTCTTGGAGGACCATGGATAGAGTAATGCCTAAGCTGACAGAGTATCTTGAATGGGAAAGCAGCCCGGATGAGGGCTAATTTATATAAAGTAGGGGAGGCATAATATGGTGGACAATTATGGTGACTAAGTCACGTCAAGATGATATAGAGAATATTTTGATTCAGATAACACATGAATACGCCCTAAAGATAAACCACTGCATGCGGATATACTCCTCAATGATCTCGTCCATCACGTCAGAGGATTCTCCAAGGGTTATTGAGAAGGAGTTTGCAGAAATTTTAAAGATTGACGAGGAGTGTAAGGGTCTTAAGAGAGACGCAGAGCAGCGACTTATGAGCTATGGGGCCCTGTTAATTCAAAGGGCTGAGTATATCAGGATCATAGCTCTCCTAGACAAGATACTGGACAAGATTGAGGGAGCTGCCTATAGGACCTTAACCCTCCACAAGCTGAAGGGGTTTGACGACATATGCATCGCTGGGCTATCACGGATGACAGAGAAGGTTCATACAGGAACCGAGGTGCTTAAGGAGGGCTTTAGGGCCTTGATGCTCCAAGTCACAGCACTCCACGAAAAGCTCGACGAAATAGAGCAATACGAGAAGGTTGTCGACGAGATGTACAGGGGTTTCGATGTCGAGATTCTTCAGAGCAAGCTCAAGCTACCGCAAATGATACTTGTCCGAGAGGTTGCGGAGATACTGGAGGAAATAGCAGACCACACAGAGGAGATATCAAACATACTGAGAATATTATATCCGAGAATGAGATAGCAATTACTAGGGATAGAGCCCTGACATGGGGGAGCATTTAAAGAAACCAATCCGCGCAGACATCGTCGAGACAAATATAGTCGTCTTTGATATAGAGGGGGCTCGGAACCTCTTTACACATGGATTCTACGGTAAGCCCTTGGGGGTCTCGAAGCCTAAGGGTGCAGAGTTTGACGAACCATTGATCCTAGATGTAATTGAGGCTCACTACCTGTATGAGAAGGGCTTGATCGAGGTTTACAGGGAGGGTAGGCTGATAGGCCTAGAGGAGCTTAGAGACCTGGGCAACAAGGTCTATAGCAGGTTCCAACATCTTTATGCTGTCTATAGAGATTTGCGTGAGCGGGGTTTCGTGGTGACTCCTGGGATAAAATTTGGGAGCGACTTTGCAGTATACAAGTATGGACCCGGCATAGACCATGCCCCTTATATTGTCCAGGTGAAATCAGCTGGAGAGGAGATAAGTGCTACAGAGATCGTGAGGGCTGGTAGGCTTGCAACTACTGTCCGGAAAAACTTCATAATAGCCGTGCCTGAAGACTCAGGAAGGATAAGGTATATCTTATTCTCTTGGGTCCGGCTCTAGGCTTCAGATCTGCGCCTTCTCAATTATTGCCTCTAGAAGCGTTCTCAAGACCACCCACGCACTCTCATGGTCCTTAGCTATGCTAGGGACTATCGTTACCTCGTCTCCGAGGCTCATGGCGAACTTGAGGTCTTCCGGTGGAAGGGCTCCCTCAATGTCCTGTTTATTCGCCGCTATGATGAATGGTGTTTTAGGATAAAAGGTGCGGAACTCGTTTAGAATCTCTTGAGCCTCTAATATCGAAGACTCGTCGGAGGAGTCGACCATCAATATGTAGCCATTCATGGACTTGGCAAGTATGTGCCATATGAAGGAGAATCTACGCTGGCCAGGGGTCCCGAAGAGCCTAACATAGTATCCATCGCCTAGGTCAACAACTCCGAAGTCCATTCCGACAGTTGTTGAGGATTTCTTTCGCCTCTCCTCCTCCCTAGTTAACGGGCGCTCAGTAGTCATGCTCAGCTCGCAGAGAGTCTTCACCAGGGTTGTTTTGCCGGAATTAAATGGGCCGGTTACCAGTATCTTAAAACTCTTCAACAGACTCCCCCTCCTTGAAGTATAGGTCAAGCAATAGATTCACGAAGCCTATGTTCGGATTGAGCTTCGTTATCAGAGCAACTACATCCCCCCTGTACTGGAATATGAAGAGGTAGCGTTTCCCATCCAGCTCCACCACTATCCTCTGATAGTCTCCCACATTCATGACTTCTAAAATAGCCGAGACTACGCCGGAGATTGCAGATATGGCTGCACCTAGATATTCGGGACCGACGGATGAGGCGTTTACCTGTGCTACTGGAGTGCCGTCGGGCTTAGAGACGATTGCAACCTCCACCGACCCCCTACTCATCCTGATAACCTCCTCCAGTAGGGCCTGGAGCTCGGGTGAAGGAGCCTGAATGTTAGCCAAACGGTATTCAACCCCCGCCCAAGAGGTTTCTGAGGATTCTCCTAGCACTCTCACTTAATAACTCAAAATCAATATCGGTCCTCTCCCTCGATGCCTTTACGTAGAGGAACGTTTTCCTGCCCGCGATCTCGGCTGAGGGAATTAACAGCTCAAGCCCGCCGCCATCTCGGATCTGGAAGCTTTTCACCGAGCTCCTCGCCAGCTGAAGCGAGTTAATGACCTCGGTGAGAAGTGCAGCCTCCCTGCTCCCGTCTATGACGCCCTGCTGGTCGATTACTTGTCCGCTCTCGTCAAAGATTAATGCAGCCTCGAAGCCCTCCCCAGATACTAGGCTTGATAGGGTGGTGTAGGGCTCGGGCTTGGCTCTAACCTCCTGCCTCTCCGGCTGGGGCATCTGTTCAGCTTTTGGGGCCTCCTCTGGCCTTGGTGCACGTTCCTCACCCTTCTCCTCCACTTGTATGGCAACTTGCATAAGCGTGTCACGTATATTTGTATAGGCTGTGAGCGTTAACCTATAGACCCTGAGGGCGAGGACCACCATATAGATTGCGAGGACTGAGGCTATAAGTGCTGAGAGTGAGCCGCCTATTACAAGTGCATCAATTAGTGGAGTGGATTCCATGCCGCACCCGCTTGAATATCGCAGCATCAGGCTGTATAAGTGTTATTATTCGTAGGTCTCGGCTCGGCATTTATAGGTCTACACTCCGGGTGGCAACTCGCTCAACCTTTCCGCTGCCCCCCACCAACATCAGCGCCTCCTCCAGGTCCCCACCACTTCTTGTTACAGCATTCTGCTGGAATATTGCAACAGCTTTTCTCGGCAGTATGACCGAGATGTAGCAGACCTTGCAGATAGGCCTGGATGAGTGTTCATATCTGCAGTCTCTGCAGATTAATTTCCCACAGATCTCACATCTGTAGGGAGCGAACCTATTCCTGTGTATCCAGCACCTGTAATGCTCTGTTTTCTGTTCAGGCTTGATTTTGCTGCCGCAGAATGGGCAGTATGTGGCTCCATCAACACATGGTGCCGAGCATGTTGGGCAGCGGGTCATACTATCCTCTATTACACCCCATCGGATATAAGGCGACTGTCAGGGGACTGCCTAAAACTACCCATGAAATACTCCTGTATTTACCTAATATTGCCTCCGCTATCCCTTGGGTGTGAGCCTCAATAGCTTGTCGTCACCAGGCCTGACAGACCCTCTCCCATCCCTATTGCTTGTGAGTAGATAGAGAAGGCTGTCGGGGCCCTGTACAATGTTCCTGAGCCTCCCATACACCCCCTGCAACAGTTTCTCCGACTCTATGACGCGCCATCCGTCGCCGCTAAGCTCTACTCTGTGCAGGTGTTCTCCACGTAGTGCTGTGAAGAATAGATTATCAACCCAGTCAGGGAAGTCTTTGCCGTAGTAGAAGGTGCATCCAGCAGGGGCCCATGTCTCATTACCACTATAGTAGATTGGAGCGATAAATCCCTCCACATCGCGTTTACCGACAACACGGGGCCAGCCATAGTTCCCACCAGGCATTATACGGTTCAGCTCGTCATTCGCCACCATTCCCATCTCGCCAGACGGCCCGTGCTCGGTTGCGAAGAATTGTTCACCGCCCTGCCGCCAGCAGATGCCCTGAGGGTTTCGGTGACCATAGCTATAGATCGGAGAGCTTGGGAAGGGGTTTTCGCGGGGGATTGAGCCGTCGAGGTTGATCCGAAGTATCTTGCCTGCCAGAGAGGCTAGGTCTTGGGCGCTCTCAGGGACGGCCGCGTCTCCAGTAGTGATGTATAGTTTACCATCTGGACCTATCTTGATTCTGCCTCCATCATGAACAGATGAGGCTGGGATCTTATCCAGCAGAACGACACCCTCCTTGAATTCAAAGGAGTCCCAGAGGTGAACCCGGTTGTAGAGGCGGCCACCATCCCTATACGTGTAGTAAGTTATTACACGTTCACCCGCGCCAGTATGGGCCAACCCCAGCAGACCACCCTCACCGACATGAGCTACATCAATCTCCCCAAGAACCTGGCTCCTACCGGTCGAGAGCGTAACCAGGGATACACGACCAGGCCTCTCCGTAACCAGAGCTTCATCGCTACTGAGAAATTCTATCTCCCAAGGAATTACTAGACCTTCTTTAATCGTCTCGATAGTATAGTTTTCCTCTTGTGGAGCTCTAGTTTGGCCATAGCTTCTGAGGTGTAAGTAGATGGTGGATAAAGCCGTACCCCCCAAAGCCGCTGAGACCAGTAGGAGGAAGGCTCTGCGATTCAATCTAACCACCTAATATAAGCAATTAAAGCATATATATCCACTGATGTGATACTCGACTTGCATGTATTGGCTCATGGTTGTCAAGGACCACAGAGGTGCCCCGAGGGAGATTATCCCAGCCATGCAGGTCCTCTTGACTCGTGTGAGACACGGAGTCTGGCTCATCTCCGCTAAGAATCCCTATAGGAAGAAGATCGCGCCAGGTGATCATGGAGTCTTCTATGTCTCGAGCAAAAGGGGAAGGGTAATTGCGGGCACGTGCAACATTAAATCAGTAGCTCAGCCGATAACGCCTCAGATCAAATCAATCATTGAGGGGTATCCATCAGGCCTCCTCACCCATTACTTCGGCATTGAGGGGGTTATCTGGGCCAACCCGATAGAGGCGAGCAGAGTCATACCGAGCATGAGCTTTGTAAAGAATAAGGCCAAGTGGTCTGCTTATCTTCAGGGGACACTCCACCCCATCACGCCAGAGGACTATGAACTAGTCATAAGATACCAATCACAGCAGGACGAGGTTACATCAAAAGATAGGGCTTAACAAACTGGTCATAGAGCGGGGCCTTCTCCTGCACGGTCAGCTCCCTATACATTGAGGCGGGTGAGATGTATGCCACGTCGATGCTGTCTCCTGAGCCTATATCGCGCCTGATAGCCGCCGCCACAGCTTTAAAGGCCAGCCTGATCGCTTCGTCGAGGCTCAGATCAGGCCTATACTCAGACTCCAATACACCTAAGGCGACTGGAGAACCTGAGCCTGAGACAACCATCTTCTCCTCTGTAAAGCCGCCCAAGGGGTCCACACTGAATAGGTGAGATCCTTCATCGTCAATGCCTCCTAGAAGTATCTGGGCCTGAAAAGGTAGCCACCTATAGCTGAACATGAGGTTGGAGAGCAGGCTGGTCAAGGCTTTAATCTGTACCCTTCTCCCATATGTGACCTCATAGTGGCGGGCGTTCGCTCTCATTAAGTCTATGAGGCTCTGGGCATCGGCCACCCTGCCAGCAATCGTCATGGCAGCGTGGTCTGCTATCTTGTAGACCTTCTTAGTCTTTCTGTGGGCGACGAAGAACCCGGCTGTTGCCCTACTATCGGTTGCGAAGACGACAATATCGCCTGCCGTGAACCCCACAGTTGTGGTTCCCGTGGATAGAGCTGGAAAACTGCTGGCTATATCGGTCATCCTTCTCGGAAAGCTGGATAGACTCATTCCTAAGCCTCCTGTAAATAGAGCTGCAGAGCCACGCTATTTACCTTCTCCATCACACACCGGCTTGGTGAACTGAGGGATGACTGTCTGGATGGATGGCCTAGCGCCTCTTTATAACAGGCCTGAACTTGTAGCCATAGACGATTAGCCCAGACTCGCCGTCCTCAGCTATCTTCCGAACAACCCTTTCCAGCTCCATGCCTGGCTTAAGCTCCTCTGGCTCGCAGTCCGTGATCCCGGTCAGCATTTTTGTCCCATCCTCAAACTCTACAAGCCCGACTATGTATGGTGCCTGCTTCTCGAAGGACACCGGAGGGTTCTTCACGACTGTGAGGGTTACGAGCCGTGCGCGGTCGGGGAGCCTGTCCTCTGCAACCCTATTGGACCTGCACCTCCTACAGATTCTCGTCGCGTATTGGTGGACGGCGCCGCAGTTAAGACATCTCCAGACAACCAGTCCATACCTGAACCTCCTATGCCTCCAATTGACAGGTGGACGGAAGATGGCGTGCAACACGGCTCACCTCTCCTTCATGATCAGGGCGTAGGCGGAGCTCCCAAGCCCCGATAGGCTGACCATCGCTCCATACCTCGCGCCATCCACCTGGCAGGCACCAGCCCGTCCCGTCAGCTGCAGGAAGATCTCCACCGCTTGATAAACTCCTGTGGCCCCTAGAGGATGCCCCCGAGCCTTTAGGCCGCCGAAAGAGTTGATAACTACCTTCCCACCATAGTCATATATACCTTTCTTAACATCCAAACCACTTGCACCCAGCTCCGAGTATCCAATCGACTCTAGAATCAGGCTCGCCAATATAGAGTAGGAGTCGTGAATCTCCAGTACCTTGACATCGTCTCTGCTTATCCCAGGCCTGGCTAATGCTTCATAGTAGGCGCGGGCGGCCGCGTTGAGTTTTAGGGGATCTTCCCTCTCCATTGGGAAGACAACATCTGTGGATGATGCGGCTCCCGCCAGCTCGACTACCTGCTCATGCTGAATCGTTGATAGGGCGTCCGAGCTGCAGAGGAGGATGGCGGCTGCTCCGTCGGCTGGCGCCGTTGTTTCAAGCCTTCTGAGAGGTGGAGAGACTATTGGGGAGGAGAGGACGTTCTCTAGCGTTGTTTTGAACTGGTATTGGGCGTGTGGGGCTTTTGAGGCATGTTCATGCATCAGGACAGGGAACTGGGCGACCATCTCCTGAGGAAGCTCATACCTCTCAAGATACATTCTATACATCATGGCGGCGATTGCGGCCTCCGTGACACCCTGAAAGCCCACATAGTCATATCTCTCCGAGAGGGTTGGCAGGAAGACAGCCTCCTCCGGCGTAGCATCAGACAGCTTCTCAACGCCTATGACTAAGACTGTGTCTGCAAGGCCCGAGAGTATAGCCTGATATCCAGCCAGGAGGGCGGCGGCACCGCTTGCCCCCCCGGCCTCAACCCTAACGGCTGGAACACCGACCAGGCCCAGGTCCTCAGCGACGATCGCGCCCAGGTTAGCCTGGCTCTGTAGAACCTCACCCACGGCATTAGCGACGTAGATTGAGTCTATCTTCCAAGGCCTCACCTCCGTGAGACCGTCAACAACCTGTGTGACCATACTGTCAATCGACTGCTCCCACCGCTCGTCAACCTTCAACAGGCCTACCCCGGCAGCGTACACCCTCCTCATAGACCTCTACTCCCTTATCTTGCCGCGCGCCTTAAGGTATAGAGCATAGTCTATGTACCTCTTCCTCTCAATCAGCTCGCTAACGAGCGGGGCCCTATTCCTCTTCGCCAGAACCCCCTCCTTGACCCTGAATATGAAGACATCACTACCAGCTCCCGAGCCGTAGGAGGCCATGAGAATTTTTTCACCTGGCTTTGCCTGATCAAGCACCTTTGCTAAACCCATCATCGAAGAAGCCGCATACGTGTTCCCTATGACGTTGACGACAACGCCGGGCTCGACCTTCTTAGCAGGTATGCCCAACATCTTAGCGACTGCGAAGGGGAATTTTGAGTTTGGCTGATGGAAGACGGCGTAGTCGAATTCCTCTAACGAGTAGCCGTCCTCCTGGACCATTCTTACCGCGGAGATTATGTGGTGGAAATAGGCGGGGGCGCCTGTGAACCTTGAGCCATGCATTGGGTATCTCTCATGGCCTCTTCTCCAGAAGTCCGGCGTATCTGTGACGTAGCTTGAAGCATATTCCAGATCAGCTATGGCGCCCTCACCGCTCCTCCCAATCACAACCGCGACCCCACCAGAGGCCGCCGTATACTCCAGCGCGTCCCTAGGCTTCCCCTGCGCAGTATCAGCACCTATCGCAAGCCCATACTCAATCATCCCGGAGGCCACAAGGCCTGTGACTAGCTCCATCGCCTCAGTCCCAGCCTTACATGCAAACTCTAAATCTGCGCTCAGGAGCCTGCTATTGACTCCGAGCACCTCAGCCACTATTGTCCCCGTGGGCTTCACGGCATATGGGTGTGACTCCGAGCCGACATAGACTGCTCCAATCTTGCTGGGATCTATACCGGCCCTTGCTACAGCGTAGCTCGCAGCCTCGGCTGCTATTGTGGCTGTATCCTCGTCTAGGCTGTTGACCGACTTCTCAACCACGGGAAGCTCAGATTCTGAGAGGCCCCAGACCCTCGAGATCTCAGCTGCCTTAATTCTAAACATCGGGATGTAGGCGCCATAGCCGAGGATGGATATTCCCGAAAGCTTAGACAATTCGCTCTGTATTGCATCTGCCCATATAAAAGTGTTGAACCACGAATCTGCAAGTGTCGATTAATAGTCTGGCCTCTAACCTGGGTCAAAAAGGGGTTAAAATCCGGCCAAGATAATGACTTCATATGAGTTTTGGACGGTTAAGCTTATATAACCTACAGTCATATAGACGTTGATATGGTTGAGACTGCCTTAGATGAGAAGGACCTTGAAATTATCCGGGCGCTAATGAAGGATGCTAAGAAGAGTTTCACGGAGCTCTCACGGGAGCTTGGAGTCCCACGAACCACACTTCAGGAGAGGTTCAGGAGAATCACCTCTCGAGGGGTAATAAAACGCATAGCCGCTATCCCTGACTATTCACGTCTGGGACTACCAGCCACCGCCTTTCTCTTAGTCTCGTTCTCCCCCGTCATGGACATCTCCCAGAGAGACCTCGCCGCAATGATCGCGGAGATGGAGCATGTCTACGAAGTCCACCTAATCAGCGGACAGTGGGATATGCTAATTAAGGTAAGGGCTCCTTCAACCGAAGAGGTAGGTAGACTAGTCATCGACAAGATTAGAAGCATTAAGAATGTCGCGAAGACGGAGACCTGTTTCGTCTTCCACACGGCTAAGGAAGTCCCTTGATGAATTCCTAGGTATTTTTGGGGTATTTCCCATAGCCCCATCTACTCTACCCGATGTGTAAACCTCTTAAAACAATATTAGAGGCTAGGACGCGCCTCGAGGCTTGAGTGAGCTAGAGAAAATTGCAATAGAAAAGGCTAAGGAGGCTGTATACCTGGATAGACAAGGGTCCAGGGAGGCCGCTATAGCCCGCTATAAGGAGGCTATACAGATTCTGAGCAGGCTAATAAGCCTGACACAAAGCCCAGTTCTCCACGAGGTTTACAGGGAAAGGATGAGGCAATATCTCGAGAGACTTAACGAGCTTAGCGATGGGACGCCAGTCAGGACTGTTGTCAGGCAGAGCACCAATAGAGAAGAGCTACAGATTGAGCCTTTCAAAAGCAACATCAAATGGAGCGACGTTATAGGTCTTGAGGATGCCAAGAGAATTATACGCGAAGCCATAGTCTATCCTTGCTTGAGACCAGACCTTTTCCCTCTAGGATGGCCCACGGGCATTCTCCTCTTCGGGCCGCCCGGGTGCGGAAAAACACTGCTTGTGGCCGCGGCGGCGAACGAAGTCAATGCTACACTCTACACCCTAGACGCCGCGACCGTCTTGTCAAAGTGGCTCGGTGAGAGTGAGAAAAACATAGCTACGCTCTTTTCTAAGGCAAGAAATGAGGCCTCGACAGGTAACCCGGTAGTCATCTTCATAGACGAGGCGGACTCGCTGACCGCGCAGAGATACTTGGAGGTTGGCGGCGAGGCTCGTGCCCGTAACCAGCTTCTCAAGGAGATGGACGGCCTTGCTAACAAGAATAAGAAGGAATACCTCTACGTGATAGCAGCTACAAATAAGCCCTGGTTGCTGGATGAGGCCTTCATAAGAAGGTTCCAGAAGAGAATCTATGTGGGTCCACCAGACACCGAGACTAGGTTACAGATCTTAAAACACTATACGGCCAGTCTCAAGTTGTCAGAGGATGTTGACCTTGAGGCACTAGCAAACATGACGGCTAACTACTCACCTGCCGACCTCTACAACATATGCCTAGATGCTCACATTTCAACGATTAGGGAAATGTTCGAGAACAGGCTTGAAGAGCCTAGGAAAATCTCTATGAGTGACTTCATCACCGCGATTGAGAAGAGGAAGCCCTCCATCAGTGGAGAATTAATAACTAGGCTTCGTGAGTGGGAACGGAGATATGAGGCGGTTTGAATAGGGTTTAATATGGCCGACGGCGAATCTTGTCTTAGGATTGGCTAATGTAGTAGTTGAGAATCTCACAAGGGTTTTTGAAACAAAGTCGAGAAAAGTGTTAGCCCTCGATAAAGTAAGTCTCGAGGTTAGAAGTGGTGAGGTTTTCGGGCTACTGGGCCCTAATGGGGCTGGAAAGACCACACTAATCAGGATATTAACAACCCTTCTCCTACCTACCTCTGGCAGAGCCCTTGTGGGTGGTTATGACGTTGTTAAAGAGGCTAAGAAGGTGAGAGGGATAATAGGGTTTAGCAGCAGCTCAGAGCGGGTAGGATTTGACTTCGTAACAGCGAGGAGGAACCTCTGGTTCTTCTCCCAGCTTTACGGCTTATCAACCAGCATTGCAAATAGGAGAATAGAGGAGCTGGCAGCACTACTTGAGTTTCAAGACCAGCTTGACCGCAAGCTCTACACCCTTACCACCGGCTATAGGCAGAGGCTCAACATAGCCCGAGCCCTCATCAACGATCCCCTAGTAGTCTTCTTCGACGAGCCGACAAACGGGATGGATGTCTTCTCGGCCAAAAAGGTTCGCGAACTATTCGTTAAAGAGGCTAAGATCAACTCCCGCACCATGTTTCTAGCAACTCACAATATGTTCGAGGCGGAGGAGATCTGCGATAGGGTCGCGATTATAGATAAGGGGAGGATTTTAGCGATTGATACTCCTGAGAATCTGAAGTCCTCTCTCAGCAAGCCCGTTGTTTTGTTTGAGACCGACGTGGCTGGTGCTCAGATTGATGATCCCACGCAGCTGGAGGGTGTGGTTGGCGGTACTATAAGGGTGGACGATGAGAACGAGACTGCAAAAATCCGTGTTATACTCAGAGATGAAATTTTCCTAGAAAAGATCCTAGATATTTTAGAGAAGAGGCGAGTCAGGGTCTACAATTATCAGATACTTGAACCGACTCTGGAGGATGTTTTCATAAGTCAGGTTGGGGCAGGCTTCGCGGAGAGGGAGAGGAGCGTTGAGGTTTAGCTTTACCCTCTGGGCTAAAGTGGTTATCGCCCGCGCACTTATCAGGGTTATAGCGATGTATGGAGACCCCCTCTGGATACTCGTGAACGTCGGAGGCCCTCTGCTAACCTCTACGGCTCTAGCTTTTTTATACAGGTTTGCTGGCCTACCACAGTTCACCGGATTCGCGATATTAGGCGGGGGGATAGCTGCTTATTGGGGGAACGTCCTCTGGTCAATGGCATCCCAGCTCAGCTGGGATAAGAGGTCTGGAATGCTCTACCTCTACATCACCTCACCAGCACCCCTGACAGCACTGCTAATCGGTATGTCCCTAGGCGGGATACTCGGCACCCTCCCCAGCTCAATAGCAGTGTTAATAACCGGGACACTGCTCTTCAAACCACCATTCTCCCCTCCGACAATTACATTGGTACTTATCTTCATGCTTACACTCGTGGCTCTATACGGCATGGGAATAGCCCTCTCATCACTATACCTCTTTTTAAGCAGGGAGGCTGAGGAGATAAACGAGGCTCTATACGAACCCGTATCATTCCTCTCAGGCATCTACTTCCCCTCCATAGGAAGGTCCTCACCCCTCCCTATCGCGATACAGGCAGTAGCCGCCTTGATACCCCTCACGATAGGCATGGACTCCCTTAGAAGAACGGTCTTCTATGCCGAGGGCTTGTCAGAGCTTTGGCCCAACATAGCTCTGCTAGCGGCCATGGCCGTTACGTCAATTTACATTGGGCTGAAGATGCTCAGCTATATCGAGAGGAGGGGCCGTGAGACAGGAGATATACTAGTGACGCTGAAATGATGAGGAAGCTTATCGCATCTATTCAGCTTGGTCTTGAGAGGGAGTTTAGCTGGACCTTCCCACCTCTCGTTATTCTCTTAAGCACGATACCAGCAACTGCAGGGATTCTAACTGTAGTGATGGTCTACTGGGTAGGGTCTAGCGCGGCGGGTAAGCTAGACCCAAGCTGGGTCTCGTTTCTCATAGTTGGTTCATCACTTTATACGCACTTCTCATCATATATCTGGGCTCCGCTCTCAGCCGTCTCTGAGGGAAAGGCATCCTACACATTCCCACTCGTCTTCATCTCTCACTCATCTCTGTCCTACATCGCGGGTAGAGTGATTGCATCCTTTATCGAGTCCTCATTCACAGCCATTTTAGCCCTAGGTTTTTCTACTCTAACTGTGGGAGCGCTCCTCAACATCACGCCTGGACTAGGCCTAACCCCCTTGAGTATGGCTCTCTTTGCAGTAGGCATGGCTGTGGGTTTGCTGGCCGCCCTTGGCCTCGGTCTAATGCTTGCGGCATACGCGATATTTGTGACTAGGCTTGAGTGGGGCCTACCAGTCTACATCTCAGGGATTCTGATGATATTCTCCGAGGCAATCTTCCCAGCTTCATCCCTCCCCCACCCTCTACCATTAATAGCCGAGTCACTGCCCTTCACACACATTATCAGAGCTGCAAGAGCCGCCCTAATTGGGCCCCTAAACCTATACCTTGCTGAGATATTCTCCGCCTCCTTGCTGAGTGCCGCATGGTTCCTAGCGGGGCTTGCTATCTATGCGCATTCCGAGAAGCTGGGTAGGAGGCGCGGCTACATAGACTATAGAGTGGTGTGAAGCGGCTGGAGGCAGTTATTCTGTAACCTCCATCGACTCGCGCTCAAGCTTCCAAGTAACTTCATTGAGAAACCATGCTGAGATTTCAATAACTTTTCCACGGCTTACGGAGATGATAACATAGGTTAGAAAGGGGACGGCCTGGAGGTGGTCGTAACTACTCGGTATTGCAGGGGCATCTGGGTGGCTGTGATATACACCCACAACCATCTCACCCATCTGGGCCGCCTCGTCCTCAATCCGCATATATTCGAAAGGGTCGATCAGATACCTCCTGTTCCTCTCACCCATGTAGGAGTTCTTCACAGGCATGTGTCGCGTAACTATCCTTACACCGGAGTCCAGCCTCCCTATCAATAGTCCGCAAGCTTCCTCAGGATAGCGACGTGAGACGTCACTCGACAGCTGGTCAACCACTCTGCGTGGAACCCTTATCATCCATCTCCCAACAACTTATCACCTAGTATCTATATATTCGCAGCGAACACCCCTAACAAAAAATACACATAATTCAATCCTTTTATCCCACTCGGTATAACTATTGATTATGAAGTTTAGAGTCTCGAGGATTCCAACACGGGTCAGTAAACTTGTGGCGGGTTTGCCGGACATGGGGAACGTGGCTGGTATAGCCATGGAACACCTAATCTACGACTTGCATCTCGAAGCATTCGCTACATGTGTCGACACATGGCCTCCATTTGTCATGCATAATCGCGGGAGGATAGAGTTTGAGAGGGGGAGATACACGCTTTATTTTAGGGATGGGCTAAACTTCATAACCATGACCGGAACACATCAACCCTCAGAGCCAAGTCTCCTATACGAGCTCTGCGAGAACGTGCTTGATATTTCTCAGCAGGCTGGTGTAGAGGAGGTCTACACAATCGGTGCTGCACACTACGAAGACGCATTGACAGAGTCTCCGAGAGTCTTTCACGCCGCACTCTCTGACTTGATGGATGAGAAGTTGAGAAGTCTCGGCTCAGCACCACTGGAGTCTGAAGGATACATTACAGGATTTAACGGTCTATTACTAGGGATTGCACGCGAGCGGGGGCTGACAGGCGCATGCCTGCTTGGTGAAATCGGCGACCCACATGTTAGACAGCCTGCCGCCGCTAAGGCTGTGTTAGAGGTATTATCAAAGATACTCGGCATCACGCTCGACTATAGGAGGCTTGACGAAGAGATAGAGCAGATTAAAGCCGCGAGGGCTTTGGAGAGATTATATAAGCGGGGACGCGCCCCAGGGGTCATGTAGCTCATTACAGCCTTCTACTTGTTTCTCTTAGCCTGGGCAACGGTAGTTATCCAAGGTGATGAGGAGCCCAGTAGGGGAGAGACAGGCGCGAGGGAGCGCGTGATGAGTAGGGCTGGAATCATCGAGAGGGGAATATGTAGCGCGTTGTAGAAGCCTGTGAATAATAGCACGAAGAAGAGCTTTTCCTCGAACGTGGGTATTGTAAGCCCCATAACGCTTGCTAGAGACTGGGCCCCGAAGTCCAGGAAAAAGGGGAAGAGGACGGTCAGTAGAACATAGTTAGCTAGGCCCAAGAGTACCACTCTTACGGCGGCCCCGAATAGGGCCAGCGAGAGAGAGCAGACCCTAATTCCCCTCCCATCTGTCAGGCGAGCAGCCATCCAGAAACCTAAAAGGCTAGATGAGACCGCTAGATATTTCATTATGGGGCCAACGGGGCTCCATTCCCCGAACATGAGCAGCGCGATAAAGTGGCTTGTGGCGGATATGAATCCTATAGCTGGACCGAACATCAGCATCGCTATAAAGGAAGGGATCTCTGCGAAGTCGAACTTTAGGTAGGGAAGAGGAGGGAACATGAAGCTGAGGGGCAGAAACCCCATCGTGAAGGCTAGACCACCAAAAACAGCTCCTATCATAAAGTCTCTACTCTTAAGCAACGCCCCTCTATGTGCCCCATACCGGCTCATCTTATAAAGCATGAGTAGCAACACATGGCTGAGTATCAAAAATAATAATTATTATAAACACTAATCTAAGATATAATTGACATGTTGTCGGAGCAGAAGTTGGCTGAATTGGGTGGAATATTTAATGCCCTCGGAAACACGACCAGGCTCAAAATACTCCTCATAGCTGCTGAGAACGAAAGGCCACTCCACATTAAAGCATACGCGCGATTGTTGAAGAAGAGGTATTCGGCGGTCTATAGGCACATAGCTATCCTTCGCAAGGCTGGACTGGTAAACATCTACGAGGTGGGACGGAGCAGGGTTGTATCGGTCAAGAAGGGGCTGAACATAGAGTCATTGTATAATTCCTTAGCTTCGATGGGAATTATCACAAGTGAGTGATATAGAGATCCATTTATTGGTGATTTAATGCTCAAAGAATACGACAATGAATTGCATACTTATTAGACTCTATTCTCTTTAATCAGTACGCTATGGTGCGAGTTAATACAAAATGGGTTGCAGGCGTGGCGACTTTGGCAGCCCTGGCCTACGCCCTCTCGCTGATGAGGCTACATATCCGCTTCCCTCTCCTGCCATTCCTGTCGTTCGACTTCTCCGAGATACCGGACATTCTCGCCTACCTCTTGTTTGGCCTCTCCGGAGGACTAGTCGCGGCCATTGCCCACTGGATTGCCCTAAACTTCGGGACACCATTTCATCAGCTGGTTGGGCCAACCATGAAGCTCCTAGCTGTTCTAACCACCATCGCTGGATTGGAGATAGCGTCTCGCATTAAGGGAGGCTCGACGGCGCTGAACGGCGTCTCCCTGTCTCTTCTCCTGAGGACTGTTATCATGGCAGCAGCCACCTTTATCCTATATTATTATCTATTCCCGAGCGTCTATCTTCCCTTCTCGAGGAAGGTGCTAGGAGGCATAGGTATCTCAGTGGAGTCAGACTTAACCCTCGCAACAGTGATGGTGGCTTTCACATCCATCTTCAACATCCTACACGTCTTCCTAAGTGTACTCCCAGCCTACGCAATATACAGCAGAATAGTGGCTACACTCCCTAACATCCCAGCCAAGCAGCCAGTAATTAGACGCCAAGTCAAATAAACACGGGGTCAATTTTTACTCGTAAGCAATACATAATAGCTGCCCCATACTATTTTATCTTGGCGATGATGAATTTGCCGAGTGCGGAGATTGTGAAGAGCCTCGAAGTGGTCTGAGCTATGGTTTAACAGGGGTGGTTAATCTGTCTGTAGAGCTCGACAGTGCGGAGATCTTCGAATGGTTGAGGATGGTGTCTCCCCGCCGGGTACTTATTCAATCCCCTCTAGGCCTTAGAGGCATGGCTGAGCAGCTGGATAGGATGGTACGCCAGACTGGAGTTGAGGCCATCATCTCATCAAGCCCGACGTGGGGCGGATGCGACATAGCTATTGAAGAGGCTAGGAGGGTGGGGGCCGATGCCATCATACACGTGGGACACGCGCCATTTCTCTCTCACACCGAGCTCCCAGTACTCTACGTCGAGGCGCGCTACAGAGACTACAAGCCACTAAGGGACCTTATCTCGTCAATATCGACGGAGTTGGAGAAAAACGGGTATAGGAAGGTAGGCGTGGGGCTTAGCGTCCAGTGGCTCAACCACCTAACCCAGTTCACGAACGATCTTAGAGCCATGGGATACACCGTCTTGGTAGGTGAACCCGGCGGTCACCTAGCTCACAGGGGGCAGGTCCTAGGATGTGACTACACATCGTTGAAGAGTATAGAATCGATGGTTGACAGCTTCCTTGTCGTGGGCTCAGTCTTCCATGCTCTTGGTATCGCCCTCACATCCCAGAAACCGACGCTCATGGTTGACCCCCACGCCCAACGGGTCGAATGGATGAGCGAGAGGGCCAAAAGAATACTGGCCACCAGGTATTACATGATTCAAAAATTCAGAGAGGCGCGGAGAGTCGCGATACTCGTGAGCAGAAAGCCGGGCCAATACATGATGGGGCTAGCACAAAGGCTCAAAAAAATAATTATAGATAGCGGGCGAGAGGCAAGCATAATCATGTCAGACGAGATAGATGTAAATAACCTAGCTGACTTCACCTACGATGCCTACGTCAACACTGCCTGCCCGCGGCTGAGCATTGAGGACCAAGCACGGTTCCCAAAACCAATGCTCCTACCCATCGAGGTATTAGTCGCCACTAACACACTGAGCTGGGAGGAAGTATTAGAGAGGGGGCTCCTACTCAATACAGCCCCACCCGCTTCAGGCCCATCAACCTATAACCCAAGAAAGTTCTCAGAATTAACCGAGCGTGAATATGAAAGCTCTCCATAAGATTTTTATTTAGCGAACAACATATTCCGAGTGAGTTGGCAAGAGAGGTCGTAGTCGCGACCGAGGGTTTAAAAAAGATCTATAAGCTGGGAAAAGTTGATGTTGTAGCCCTAGACGGCGTTGATCTCAAGATCTATCGCGGCGAGTATATCTCTATTATGGGCCCCTCAGGCTCAGGCAAGACTACTCTATTCAACATGATCGGTGGACTAGACAAGCCCACGGAGGGTACAGTCTATGTCGATGGCGTCGATATCTCGAAGCTAGACTCATACGAGCTGGCTTGGCTCAGAAATAGAAAGATTGGGTACATCTTCCAAACTTTTAATCTCATCCCAACATTGACGGCATTAGAGAATGTGATGCTTCCCATGATTTTCGCAGGCGTCAGCAGGGAGGATAGGTTTAGAAAGGCTACTGAACTCCTCCAGACAGTTGGGCTTGGCGACAGGCTCCATCACAGACCTATGGAACTCTCCGGAGGTCAGCAGCAGAGGGTCGCGATAGCTAGGGCATTAGCCAATGACCCAAGCATAATACTGGCAGATGAGCCAACCGGAAACCTTGACCTGAAGACTGGCAGGCAAATTATAGACCTGCTAAAACAGCTTAACTTGGATAGGAAAGTTACAGTCATAGCAGCGACCCACGACTTGAAGATGATAGATGTATCTGACAGGATTCTATGGATACGTGATGGAAAAATAGAGAGGGAGGAGGAGAGGGTCGCGGTGAAGGTGAGGGTCGGCGAGATAGAGGTTGAGGAAAGCCGAGAAAAACAGGCGTAGCAGTAGATAGAGGCCACTTCTTATCCTCTGTGGAGAGCCCAGTCAACAACGATATATGCTATGTTGGCTAGTGCTATGCCAGAGAAGGCCGCTACATCAATAGGAATGATGTAGGATAGTAAGAAAGAAATTGTTACACAGCCTATTGGATACACTATACGCCACCTTTTTGGTGGAAAAGTATTCTGGAGCGGGACGATGAAGAAGGCTATAAGGATCAAAATAGGATTGGTAAACACTTTTAGGGCGTGGGATGGGAGTAGGAGAAGCGCCTCGCCGGGAGCAACGGCTAGCCGTGCCAACTCAAAAGGGATAAATAGTGTTATCCATGTAGTGATATAAGCTAGAACAATGTCCGTTGTTTTAGAGAGGGCGTTTATTGAGAGGCCGAGAAAAAGGAGCAATGTGAAGAAGGTGTAGAGATTGTAGTTGCCCCACCGTGAGGCAACAAGCGAAGGCATAGAAAGAGTAAGAATCGCTGCGAATGAGAATGCTATATAATTCAGCGCCGGAGCCCTTGATCTTTGCAAAACCCTAGCAGAGAAGAGGCTGACCAAGACTATAGCCAATGCACTAAAATACGACGTGATGCACATAACTGCCAAAAACGCAACAACAATAGCGTCCATAATGTTTCGTATCAGGTCTCCTTCAAAAATGGAGAGAAATAGTGCCACACCAATGGCTGTAAAGACTGTTGTGCCGAGCAGGTAGGCTTCAACAGAATAGCCAGTATAAAGGCCATAAACTAGAACTATGCCCAATACTGGTGCAGGAGATTTGACGAGCTTATGCCAAGGAGCCTCATGCGTCTCGTCTGTCGGTGATGGATTGAGCAGCTGTCTTAAACCCCCCGCTTTAACAAACAAGGCAGCAATTAACGGGTAGGCAGCTAGGTTTAAGAAAAAGTGAAAGTGAACCATGTCAAAGAATCTTCCCAATATCCCTGAGCATGGTGTGCATCCTATTGTTAGAAACTCGTACATTCTGTATGTATGTTCCAGAACATGGTAGGATTGTATAAATAGCCCAGTGGTGAAGAGTATTGGGAGCATCTCCTTCTCACTTAGGCCAGTGGTTAACCAGGGTTTCAGCCTTGCAAATATTATGATTAGAAATGTTAAATAGAGCGTGTTGAAGAGGAAGTGATTCCACTCTAGGTCTAGGAAGAATAGGAGCCCGTTAGAAAGCTTAGCTGGCAGGCCAAGGACAACGTGCTGATACATCTGGGCGCTATGCTCTATCATATGGAGTGTCTGCGTAATAAAAGCTGTTAGCACAATAGTGTTTAGAAGACTGTCTCGGCTCAATAATAGGAGAAATCTGCTTGACACGCTAACAGGCTGCGTAGGCTCACTCTTCATGCCCCGACAATCCACCGATCACACTGCAACCCCCTTGCTCCACGATCAAGATTACACTATTTACCGGGAGGTCTCTATAATTCTCTACTATTCCACTAGGCCAATAGACTGTCAATCTCTCAATACGAGAGGCCCGCCCTAAGCCAAAGTACAGCCAGGGGCCATTATCTGACATGAATGAAGTACCCTTTGTAACTGTCTGACGGTAAATCTTACCTAAAGACTCCACCTCCACTACAGCGCCTACAGCCTCCCTGCTAGTCCTGTAGGTGCAGGCGCCGCAGAGCCAGGTAGCCCCCTCGAGCCTCACCTGAACCCACCGATTGCCTGTATAATTCGATATCAGGTTTCTATACAGTATAGGATAC
>Ga0105160_1000243_pt1 | contig 27629 bp, 21 predicted proteins | sample GXS110809BmetaG_FD_89591 | JGI IMG/M metagenome (GOLD analysis project Ga0105160, IMG submission 89591) | Hot spring microbial communities from Gongxiaoshe hot spring, China to study Microbial Dark Matter (Phase II) - GXS 110809B | ecosystem: Environmental > Aquatic > Thermal springs > Hot...
CAGAGAATTAAGTCCACCGAACTTGCTTCGAGTGGCCATGGCCGGCCGTCTTGGACGAGCCTGAAATCGTCGATCGATGGGTTTTGGCCCGCGGCAGGGTCCACATCTAGGCCGATGACTCTCGAGACGCTCCCCCGGAGCCACCGCAGCTGACGCTTGATGGGCAAGAGCGTTCGTACCCAATCGCCCGGCCCGCAGCCGAAATCCACCACCACAGAGTCGGGGTGGCACAGGGCGCGTACACGCGTGTAAAAGGCGATAGTGCCGTCAATATCGGTGAAACCGCCGAACGCACTTTCCGGATAGAACGCCTCGAGCAGTCCCGCCATTCCAGGATTTCTATCGGCAGCGCGAGCTTGGGCGCTTGAGATCGCCCGGTGATCACCGGCAAGGCTCCCTCCCTGGCTGCCGCCCCAACGGCTTCTCGCACCCAGCCGGCGGGGATCGTTCTCGAGTCAGACTTCTGGTGCCATCCACATCGTTTATTCACTCCGGCAAGGGGGGACACTCGCCGGCTCTTCACTTCGCATCGCGCCAGTTGTCACCCACGCCAATCTCCGCCACCAGTGGGACACTGAGCTCGTAGACGCCCTCCATGATTTCCTTCACAAGCCGGCTTACCGGTTCGACCTCTTCGGGAGGGGCCTCGAACAGCAGCTCGTCGTGGACCTGCAGCAGCATCCGGGCTCGGAAGCCATCGCTGCGCAATTGCCGATCAATGCGGATCATCGCCAGCTTGATCAAGTCGGCAGCCGTGCCCTGCAATGGCGTATTGATTGCGGTGCGTTCGGCGAAAGCTCGCGCGCTGGGGTTGCGGCTATTGATGTCGGGAATCGGGCGTACTCGTCCAAAGAGGGTTCGTGTCTGACCAGTCTCGCGAGTCTTTTGGATGGTTTCGTCAATGAAGCGCTTGACGCCCTCGTAGCGCTTGAAGTAGCGATCGATGTATTGTTCGGCTTCCTCTTCCGGGATGGACAATTGCGCAGCCAGACCCGCCGGCGTCTGGCCGTAGATGATGCCGAAGTTCACGGCTTTGGCACGCCGCCGCATTTCGGCACTGACTTGATCGATCGACACTCCGAAAACTTCTGCGGCAGTGCTTGCGTGGATGTCCTGGCCTCGCCGGAAGGCTTCCACTAACAGCGGGTCTTGAGACATGTGCGCCAGCAACCGCAGCTCAATCTGCGAATAGTCGGCTACGATGAGCTTCCACCCGGGCTCTGGAACAAACGCCGCGCGAATCTCTCGGCCGAGCTCGGTCCGGATGGGGATGTTTTGGAGGTTCGGGTTTGAGGAAGAAAGCCTCCCTGTGGAGGCTCCGGTGGGATTGAAGGTCGTATGGATGCGACCTGTCCTTGGATCGACGAGTTCAGGCAGAGGGTCGACGTAGGTGCCTTTGAGTTTGGTTAGCTGGCGATATTCGAGGACCAGCCGGACGATGGGGTGCTCATCTACCATAGCCTCCAGCACTTCGGCAGCGGTCGAATCGGCCTTCACGCGGCGACGCCCGGAGCGCTTCGGCTTCAGCTTCAAGTCCTCGTACAGTACTTTGCTGAGCTGTTGTGGGGAATTGATGTTGAAGCGCTGGCCGGCGACCGCGTAAATGTTTTCCGCTAGTTGTTCGATTTCGCTGGCCAGGCGAAGCGACAGGCGGCGTAAGACTTCGGGGTCGATCCGAATGCCAGTGACTTCCATGCGCGCCAACACGGGCAGCAGCGGCAGGTCGATGGTCTCATAGAGTTGGCGCAACCCACGGGCTTCGACCGTGGGGGCGAGCAGCCGGCTGGCCTCCAACGCTGCGTCCGCTAGTTGATCGACCCCAGCGGTGTATTTCCATTGCAGCTCACGCTCAATAACCCCCTGTGGGGTGGCGGCGGAGGGTTCTGCGGTGAGCAGGAACTCGTACAGAACCGGGTCGTCTGAGAACTCCACACGCTCCAGGCCGCGCCGATACAACTCCACCAAGGCAGACTTCGCGTCCAGTGCAGCCTTGCGGGGAGCAGGCTCCTCGAGCAATTGCCGTACGGCGGGACAATCGGCGATGACGCGCGCTCGGCCGGGGCGATCCGACAGGCCAAACACCACCCGATCGAGCAAGCCCTGGCTTTCGACTTGCACGGCCACACCAATGCGTTCAGCTCGCCGGAGCTCCTCTAAGTACGTTTCGATCTCGGAAGGCGATTCCAGGGCGCGATAATCGTGCTCGCGCGTATCCTTGAGCTCATCTTCGAGCTCCTTGAGCAAGCTGAAAAACTCCAGCTCGCGGAACAGCTGGCCGAGGGCGCGGCGATCCGGCTCGTTCCGCTGCAATTGTTCCAGCGACCACTCCAGAGGGACATCAGTGTGGACCCGCGCCAGCTCCTTGCTCAGCAGAATCTGCTCTCGTTGGGTCTCCAGGCTCTCGCGGTAGTTCTTTCGAGAAACCTCAGCAGCGTGGGCAAGGGCTTCCTCCACGCATCCGAACTGTTCGATCAGCTCCCGGGCGCCCTTCTCACCGATCCCCTTCGCTCCAGGGATATTGTCGATGGGGTCGCCCCGCAAGGCCAGGAAGTCGGGGACCCGCTCCGGCGGCACTCCCAAATAGCTTTGGACGGTTTGCCGATCGAACCAAATGTCTTTGGCAGGGTCATACATCCGGATTCGGTCATCCACCAGCTGGAGCAAGTCTTTGTCGCTTGACACGATGACCACATCAATGCCTTGTGCGGCTGCCTGAGTGGCAATGGTCCCGATGACATCGTCGGCTTCGTACTGGGGGTAGACCAGCGTAGGGATGCGCATAGCCCGGAGAAGCCGTTCCACATAAGGGAGCTGTTGGAGGAATTCCTCCGGGGGGGCCGGCCGATTGGCCTTGTATTGCTCGTAGCGTTGCTCGCGGACGGTCGGCTCTTTACTTTCGAAGACAGCGGCTAAGTGCGTGGGGGTGTAGTTGTTGAGGAGTTTGCGGGGCATGTTGTGGAAGATGGAAGCGGCCGCGGTCGGCAGGCCGCTGCGGGGACGCATCATCGGCGCAGGGCTGTGGGCCCGGGCGTGATAGGCGCGGAAGAGGAACCCGAATGTATCGATTAGGAAAAGGCTTGGACGCTGCACGCCCCTCATCATAGCGCGGCGGGCTTGGCAGCCGAGGTGTGGCGAAGTTGTCGGCCTGTAGCAGGCAAATTGTGGCGTTCCTGCCTCAGTCGGCTCAGCGTGGCCACGTCAGACCAACGACTTAGCAGAGCGGCAGCCGACGTGCTAAAGCCACAGCGTGGCCACACCACTGCTCGAACATCTGCCCCTCTACGAGCAGACCGTGCGCCGGCCGGTCCAGGTCCGAGGGATCGGCCTGCACAGTGGGGTGCCGGTCACGGTCACGCTCCGTCCCGCCCCGCCCGGTACTGGTCTGGTCTTCGTACGCAAGGACTTGGAAGACTTCGAAATCCCCGCTCATTGGAGCCACGTTGCCCGAGTCAGCTACGCTACCAGCCTTATGCGGAAGGGCGTGCTGATTTCTACGGTGGAACATTTGCTGAGCGTCTGTTATGCCCTCGGCATCGATAATGCCCGCATCGAAATCGATAACCTGGAAGTCCCTGTATTGGACGGCAGCGGATTGCCGTGGCTGGAGCTGATTCTGGAAGCTGGAATTCAAGCTTCTCACCGCCCACGGCAATACTTGCGGATCCTGCGGACCGTTGCCGTCGAGGCGCAAGGAAGAAGTGTGCGCGTTGAGCCAGCCGACACGTTTCGCTTGACGTGTGACATCTTTTTTGATCACCCGCTCATTGGTCGCCAGCGGCTAGAGTTGGAACTCACCCCAGCAGCCTATGCCCGTGAGATTGCGCCAGCGCGAACCTTTGGGTTCACGCGGGATCTGAAGACTCTCCGCGAGATGGGTTTGATCCGCGGGGCCAGCCTGGAAAATGCCATCGGCTTTGACGATACAGGTGTGCTGAACGCCGATGGGTTGCGCTTCCCGGACGAATGTTGCCGTCATAAAGCCCTGGACTTGATTGGGGATCTGGCATTGCTGGGCAGACCATTGCTGGGGCACGTCATTGCCGAGCGCGCCGGCCACGCTATGCACGTGGCGCTGGTTTCACGGATCATGGCCAACCCATGGCTTTACGAAGTGGTGACTCTGGAGCGGACTACGGTGGCTGCTGGGCTGGTATGCTGATCAGTTACGGCCCGGTCCGCTGATGCGTCCTGCAGTTGTTGTAGCTAACGGGCTCACGCTGCTGCGGCTCTTGTTCACGCCTGTGATCGCTGTCATGGTGCTGCGCCAGCGAACCTGGTCATCCCGCGCCATCTTCGCCTGTGCGGCGCTCAGCGATGTTTTTGACGGTTGGGTGGCCAGGCGGTACGCTGCCACGAGCCGCTTCGGCGCTTACCTGGATCCGGTGGTGGACAAGGTCTTCCTGAGCCTGACCTATGTCTGCTTGGCCGTGGCGGAGCGGCTACCGGTGTGGCTTGCCGGGATTGTACTCGGACGCGATGCCGTGATGCTGTTGGTGGCGCCGATCCTCTACTTCACCACCAGCTTCCGGCATTTTACTCCTGCCATTTGGGGTAAGCTCAGCACGGCGCTTCAGGCGACCACGGCAGCAGTGGCCATTGCCCAGGAGCTTCTGCCCGTAAGGGCGGTGACCATCGTGCTTCCGCCGTTGTTTGGGGCGGCCGCGGCGGCGACGGTGTGGGCGGGGATCTACTATTTGGCAAGGGTCATTCGGTACTGGCTCTGCTCAGGCGGTCAGCGACGAGCTCCGGGATGCTCGGCGAGCCTGGGCCAATAAGCGGGCTCGGAGTTGGTGCGATAAGATTCCAGGAAGACATGCGGGCAGGATGGCGCCGGAGGAGCTGTCCAGCAGCGCACATGAGGCTGTGTGTGGACGCGCGTCACTCAGATCGACCGACGTTGACGCCGGCGCCGGCAAGGGATAGCCTGTAGGTGGGAGCCGTGATGGAACGTCGTTATCGGGTGGCACGGAGTTACTGGATCGCTAGCTTGGTGGCTGCCAGTTTCGGTGGCGTTTCGGCCATGATCGCGCTGGAATGGCCCTGGGCATGGTTACCCACCGGCTTTCTGCTGGTCAGCGCCGCCTTTTCTTTGTGGCTGGCGCTCCGGCCCCCGGTGGAGGTCCACACGCGTTGGCTGAAGGTCGGAAGCCGCAAAATCTTTTGGGACGACATCGAGCGGGTGGAGGCGACGGGTTGGGTCTCACCACTGGTCTTACGGTTGAGACTGGCCAGCGGCGAACAGCTTTACATCGTCTACCCGGGTGAGTTGGAGACCGCCACCCAGCTGGTCCGGGACCTGCGGCGGAAAGCGCGGCGGGCGCGCCTAGATCTGGACTCGGAGACCGCTGCGGAGTGGGTGATGCTGCCTGGCGCGGATTCCCGGGAAAACGATGCCCGTCGTCTGCCCTCACCACGCTATCGGATCGTCAGTAAAGAAGACGAAGAAGAGATCGAGCAACTTTATCACCGGTTGAAGACCGTCGGCTACCTGGACCCGTTGCCTGGTCGCGATGAAGCCAACAAGTGAAGGCGGCCGGGCCGGGCGCCTGAGACTGCGGGAAGCGGCTCCAGCTCTACGCGCCCAGCTCACGGTCCTCAGCACCTTGGTTCCTTACTTGCGCCGCTACCGCAAGCCTTTGACGCTGGGCCTGGTGATCCTGTTGCTCCGGAACCTGGTCAGCGTGACCGTCCCATTGGCGCTCAGGCAAGGGGTCGACGCCTTGGCGCACGCTTTCTCCTTCCAGCTCGTTCTCGCCTTCGCTGGCACCATGGTCGCCTTAACCGCGATCAAGGGTGCCCTACTTTACTGGATGCGGGTAATCCTGATCGGCGTGTCCAGAGAGATTGAGTATGAGCTCCGGAACGACTTGATGGCGCATTTACTGGGGTTGTGCTCGCACTTTTACCAGCGCTTCCGAACGGGCGACATCATGGCCCGGGCAACCAATGACTTGAACGCAGTGCGCATGATGCTGGGGCCGGGGCTCATGTACTCGGCGGATACGGCTGCCACGGCTTTGTTTGCCATCATCGTCATGTTGTATTTCGACTGGCGGCTCACCTTACTCGCTTTGCTGCCCGCTCCCGTGGTCTCCGTGGTGGTCCGTCATTTCGGCCAGGAAATTCACGGCCGGTTTCAGCGGATCCAGCAGATCTTCGGCGACATGAGCAACCGCTTGCAGGAGGATGTTGTGGCTGTGCGAATTATCCGGGCTTACGCCCAGGAGGAAGCTGAGAAGCGGAACTTTGAGGAGCTGAACCGGCGATACCTGGAGGAGAATCTGCGCCTGGCTCGTCTGGGGGCTTCGCTCCAGCCGCTCTTACACAGCCTGATTGGCGTGTCCTTCCTCATCGTACTGGCTTATGGGGGCTACCGCGTACTTTCAGCGAACCTATCGATCGGCACGTTCATGATATTGATCGTGTTTCTGGGGATGCTGATCTGGCCGATGATCGCGGTGGGTTGGGTGGTCAACCTGGTGCAACGCGGCGTGGCTTCACTGGAGCGGATCAACGAATTGTTCCGCCAGCAGCCCGTCATTCGCGACCCTGCAGTTCCTCGGCCACTGCCTTCGCCGCTCCAAGGCGAGATCGTTTTCGAAGACGTCCGTCTACGATTGGGGGGAACCGAGGTCCTTCGGGGTGTGACGTTGAGAATCCCCGCTGGGGCCACTGTAGCCATCGTAGGGCAGACGGGTGCGGGAAAAAGTAGCCTGGTGCGCCTGATCCCTCGGATTTGGGACCCGGATGAAGGACGGGTGTTGTTGGACGGAATTGATGTCCGGGAGTTCCGGTTGGCGCAGCTACGCCAGGTCATCGGGTTCGTACCGCAAGAGAGCTTTTTGTTCAGCGGGACTCTAGCTGAGAACATCGCATGGGGGAAGCCTGACGCTACAGCTGAAGAAATCCGCCAGGCTGCAGAGCTAGCGGGCTTAGCGCCGGACGTCGCCACATTCCCTCAGGGTTACGATACGCTCATCGGCGAGCGGGGCATCACGTTATCGGGCGGGCAGAAGCAGCGCACGACGATCGCGCGCGTGATCCTGTTGGACCCGAAGATTCTGATTTTGGACGACGCCCTGTCGAGCGTGGACACGGTCACCGAAGAAAAAATCTTGAGCAATCTGGCGGCATTCATGCGGGGCCGCACAACGATCTGGGTGTCGCACCGCGCTTCGGCTGTGCGCCGGGCCGACTGGGTGTTTGTCCTCGACCAGGGCAGGCTAGTGGAGGAGGGAACACCGGAAGAGTTGCTTGCGCGCGGGGGTTGGTACGCAGAGCTGTTCCGTAGGCAGATGCTGGAGCAAGAGTTGGAGAGCGTGTGAGGAGGATTGGCTGGGGCGTCGGTCGGCACGAGTGGTGTAACATATTGTTGAAGCGGCGCCCTGGCTTCCCGCGGCGCCCCAAGTTCCCAGCGCTAACAATTCCGAATAAGGTCAGTTTCCATGTACGCGATTGTCGAAACAGGCGGCAAGCAATATCGTGTCTCTCCGGGCGACCGGATCCGGGTTGAGCTCCTGCCAGCGGAACCCGGCTCCGAAGTGGTGCTCCACCGGGTGCTGGCGGTCTCGACGGGACCTGGCGAGCTCCGCACGGGCGCAGATTTGGGCAATGCTCGGGTACGGGCACGCGTCGAAGCCCATGGGCGAGGCGACAAGATCATCGTCTTCAAGTTCAAGCGCCGCAAGCAGTACAAGCGCACAATCGGTCATCGTCAGGGCTACACCGAACTCAAGATTGAGGAGATCCTCGTGTAGAGGTGAACTATGGCGCACAAGAAAGGACTGGGTAGCTCCAGAAACGGTCGGGATTCGCGCGGCCAGCGGCTCGGCGTGAAGGCGTTTGATGGCGAGTTCGTCACGGGTGGCTCGATCATCGTCCGCCAGCGCGGAACTAAATTCAAGCCGGGCGAGAACGTAGGCATTGGCAAGGACGACACCCTCTACGCGAAGGTGAGCGGGATTGTCGAATTCCGTGACCGTGGTCGCTTGGGCAAGTACGTGAGCGTTCACCCTGTGACGGCCTAAGCTCGGAACGCTCCAATACGCTTCGCCTTGCCGAGCCGCCTGCGGGCGGCTCTTTCTGTCTCAGACCCCACCAGCTGAGGCACGTCCCTATGTTCATCGACGAAGTCAAAATCCGAGTGAAAGCGGGTGACGGGGGCGATGGGTGTGTCGCCTTCCGCAGGGAGAAGTACGTGCCCAAAGGTGGACCTGCAGGAGGCGACGGCGGTAAAGGGGGTGACGTCATTCTTGTCGCCAATCCGCATTACAACACGCTGTTGCACTTCCGGTTCAACCCCGAGCATCGAGCCGAGCGTGGGCACCACGGGCAGGGCTCGAACCGGAAGGGCAGGGATGGGGCTTCGATCGAGTTGCCGGTTCCGGTGGGTACGATGGTCTACGACGACGAGACGGGCGAATTGCTTTATGATTTCACGCGCCCGTGGGAGCGTTTTGTGGTCGCACGCGGAGGGCGGGGCGGGCGCGGCAATGCCCGCTTCGCTACGCCCAGTCATCGCACCCCCACCGAATTCGAGCGTGGATTCCCTGGCGAGGAGAAACGCCTGCGACTGGTGTTGAAACTGCTCGCTGACGCAGGTCTGGTGGGGTTTCCAAACGCCGGCAAGTCCACTTTGATCTCTCGCATCTCGGCGGCCCGGCCCAAGATCGCCGATTATCCGTTCACTACGCTGGAGCCCCATTTGGGCGTGGTCCAATTGGAAGATCACCGGACGTTCGTCGTTGCTGACATCCCCGGGTTGATCGAAGGGGCGCACCTCGGTCACGGGCTTGGTATCCGCTTCTTGCGCCACATCGAGCGTACACGGTTGCTTGTACACTTGGTAGATGTTTCCGACGCGACAGGGCGTGACCCAGTGCACGATTTTGAGGTGATTCTGAACGAGCTAGCGAGCTTCAGCGAGGAGCTGCTCAGGAAGCCCATGTTGGTGGTGGCCTCGAAGATCGACATCACGCAAGATCCAGCTCGCATCCGCGCCCTCGAGGAGCACGCCCGCCAGCGTGGATTGCCCTTTTACAAGATTTCTAGCGTTACGGGTGAGGGGATCCAGCAGCTGAAATACGCTATGGCCGAGCACCTGTTCGGATCTTCAGCGACCGAAGCTTTTTCCTCGCCGGGCCTGAAAGCTTCCCGCTAGCGTTTTCCCGCTCGGGCTCTGCTCCAAACCACCAGACGGCCCAGCTCAGCCACTCGAGCGGCGCGCCAGCTCACCCGCATAGCGCCGAATCTTCTGGATGGCGAGCGCTATGTCTTCCATGTCGCTTTGCTCAGCGAGCAGTACCGGCTGGCTGAACCACAAGCCTTGTTCGCACAGGCGGTCATTTTCCGGGCAGTGGTTGCGCTCGCGCCATTGCCTGAGCTCTTGCTCGGTGTAAATCGAGCGGAACATGCGGGAGTTCAGCGTGTGTTCGAGGAAGGGGTGCCGGTTCAACGGGCCGTAGCCGTTCGAAATCGGAATGCCCTCGGCTCGCAAGGCCCGGATGAACATCTCCCGCGAAAGACCTTCGAAGTGCTCGGGCTCGTAACGCATCATGTACATGTGGTACGCGTTCCGGGTGCAGCCGGGGTACATACGCGCAGGGCGAATTCCCGGGATTTCGGCCAGAAGCTCAGTCAAATACCGGGCGTTCGCCTCGCGCTTGCGGGCGTACTGCTCGCTGCGGGTCAACTGCGCCAGTAACAGGGCTGCCTGGAACTCGGGCATCCGCAAGTTGATTCCGTTGCGGCAGATGGCCAAGTCGGGAGCGTTCTCCCCCGGGCTGCGGTAATGGGAGTGGAAGCCATAAGCGTGCAGGTACAGCTGACGGTCGTTGGTCACCACCGCCCCGCCTTCCCCACCGGGGACGTTCTTAAACTTCTGGAAGCTAAAAGCACCGAGCTGCCCTAAACCTCCAACTTTCCGGCCGCGCCATTCCGCCAGGTGGGCTTGGCAAGCGTCCTCGAGCACTGGGATGTTCCGGCGCTTCGCAATCTCTAGAATCCGGTCCATGTCTGCTACGTTCCCGCCGATGTGGACAGGGAGAATACAGCGGGTGCGGGGTGTGATGGCGGCTTCGATCTTGGCCGGGTCGATCAGCATCGTTTCCGGATCGGTGTCCACAAACACAGGCAGCGCGTACCGAGCCAGAATGGCATTGACCGTGGCGATGAAGGTGTAAGGACCGACGATGACCTCATCCTTTGGCCCCACTTCCAAAGCTTCGAGCGCAGCCATCAACGCGCCCGTGCCGTTGGCCGTGGCGATACAGTGATTGACACCCAGGGTGCTCGCCCAAGCGCGCTCGAACTCATCGACGAAATGTCCCTCCCGGCGCCACCATTTGCATTCCCGCAGCGCTTGAAGCCAGTTGCGCTCGTCCAGCTCGTTGACCTGGGGCCAGCTCGGAAAGGGCTTGCGGCGCACAGGCTCACCGCCCAAAATTGCGGGTCGAGCGTCGCTCGTCCGGCCTGGCTTTTTCCCGAACAGAACCGCCGCCCCGACGCCGAGCAAGCCCCGGCGCGACATACCCGCCACCGAGTGCTCTCTGTTCACGGCTTACCTCCTTGCTGGATTCATTATGAACCGTGGGCACGCTCCTGGCAGCGATTTTTGGTACGGTGGTGGTTCAGAGTTCCACATGATCATCGCGGATTTGAGCAAGATCGAAGGTCGTGTTTATCCTGCGCGCCGCCGCACGCAGAACATCGTCGGCGGCCAGTCGCCCATCCAGGCCCAGCACTTTTGCATCGGGCTGGTCACGTTAGAACCTCGCGGCGGTCAAGTGCCTTGGCACAACCAGGAACAAGAGGAGGTGTATTTCATCCTCGAGGGGACGGGTGAGATGTGCCTGGGACAGGAGCGCCAGATCTTAACTGCGGGCCAGGCGGTCTACATTCCCCCGGGCGTTTATCATCAGCTGACCAATATTGGCGATACCCCGCTGAAGATGATTTATTGCTACGGCCCGGCGGGCGAAGTGGCTCATTGGCGGCAGGAATTGGAGGGCACGCTGCCGCGGGCCGGTATCGAAGCCCCGCCGTTACCGGAAGGCGCCTGGCCGCAGTTCACAGGCGGGCCTAAGGATTGAGCTGTTTAGCGTCAAGCGTTTCAAACCGTTCAACGCCACGGAGGCCACTACCCATGAGCTCTGTCAAAGTGCATCGCGTAGGCATCATCATGAACGGCGTCACCGGCCGGATGGGAACGAACCAGCACCTGATGCGGTCGATTATGGCCATTATCCAGCAAGGCGGTATCAAACTGGCGCCGGAGGAAGTGATCATGCCTGACCCGCTGCTGGTGGGCCGCAATCCTTCGAAGCTGGAACAGCTGGCCAAGATGGCCGGGGTCGATAAATGGACCACGAATTTGGACGAAGCGTTGAGCGATCCGGCGTATCAGGTTTATTTCGACGCGCAGATCACCCAGGCCCGCTATGAGGCGGTCAAGAGAGCCATCCTCGCAGGCAAGCATGTCTACTGCGAGAAACCAAGCGCCCATAGCACGGCTGCGGCCTACGAGCTTTATCAGCTGGCCAAGCAAGCCGGAGTCAAGCATGGAGTGGTCCAGGACAAGTTGTGGTTGCCCGGCTTGCGGAAGCTCCAGATGTTGAAGGAAACCGGGTTCTTTGGCGAGATTCTGGCCGTTCGGGGAGAATTCGGCTATTGGGTTTTCGCCGGTGATCCGATCCCTGCCCAGAGGCCATCCTGGAACTACCGCAAGGAGGATGGCGGGGGGATCATTATGGACATGCTATGCCACTGGCGGTATCTACTGGACAACCTCTTCGGAGAGGTCAAGGCCGTGTCTTGCCTGGGAGCCACCCACATCAAGCGCCGGCGAGACGAGGCCGGCAACTGGTACGAGTGTACGGCGGAGGACGCTGCGTACGCTACGTTTGAGTTGGAAGGGGGAATCATCGCACACATCAACTCCTCTTGGTGCGTGCGAGTGCGTCGGGATGATCTGTTTACCTTACAGGTCGATGGGACCTTGGGCAGCGCGGTAGCGGGTTTGCGTCATTGTTGGATTCAGCCTTACGGAGCCACTCCCCGGCCGGTCTGGAACCCGGATATCGAGAGCCCCATTAACTACTTCGAACACTGGCTGAAAGTGCCCGATCACGTGCCGTATGAGAACGCTTTCAAGGTACAGTGGGAACTGTTCTTGCGCCACGTGGTCAAGGACGAGCCATTCAAGTGGAACCTGCTGGAAGGGGCCAAGGGCGTACAGCTTGCCGAGAAGGGTCTGGAAAGTTGGCAGAAACGCGCGTGGGTTGAGGTCCCCCGGCTCGAGCCCTAACACGGGTGGCTATTTACCACAGCAGCCGTGCACGGACTTCAGAGCCACCGGCGAGTAGCCTAAGGCTTCATCCAAGTAGCCAATCTCGTATAAGTTCCGGAAGAAACGGGCGGCAATCTGGGACGCCACCGGCCCATTAACCGCTCCACCACCCGTGAGCATGACTACCACTGCCAGGCGATTCCGCCCGGTGGCGTTGAAGCACCCAAACCACCCCATGTGCGCGCGCTTCTCGTAATCCGTACAGGTCCCGGTCTTACCCAGAATGGGCTCCGGATGGAGGTAGCGGACTCGCTGAGCTGTTCCATATAGGGTCGCTCCGCGTAACCCTTCCTCCAATTGCGTCAGCCAAGGCCCGATGGGAAGTTGACGCTTAACGCGGGGCACGAAGTGCCAAATTTCTTCCTGGCTACGCGGGTACTGCAAGTAGTAGAGCGTGCCACCATTCGCCAAAGCGGCCAAGATCGCCGCCAGCTGCAGAGGCGTCATCCGTATGCCCTCGCCAAAGCTGCACATCCGCCCGACACCGCTAGGCGGAGGCTGGCTCGGCAGAACGCCCGGTTTTTCTTCGGGAATACCTAAGCCGGCTGGTTCACCCAATCCAAGCAAGCGCGCGTAAAAGCGCACCCGCTCAAACCCAAGCTTGCGACCCAACCATTCGAAGAAAGTGTTGTTCGAGATCGCTAACGCTTCCGCCAGCGTCAAGCTGCCCCGCCCGACTTTGACCCGCGTATTGTGCTCGATGATCCCTTCGCATAACCCGGCTAAGCCGACCACGATTTTAATCGTGGAACAGGGGATGAACCCATCTTGGAATGCTAGCCGCTGGTTGACGAGTGTCAAGATCCGGCCGGTATATGCGTCGACCGCAATCAAACTGCCGTTGTAACGGTCCAGCGCGTCCAGGGCCGCTGCGCGGACCACCAAATCCTCTCCACGCACCACATCGCTGGCGCCCGGATCGGCAAACGTAGGCGTAGCCCAGATGCTTTGCGAGCGGACGCGCGTCGAGTTGGGTCGTTGGGCGGTGCGGTTGGATAACTGGGCGCGGGATTTTTTTGACGTTGAGCTGGCCTTGACAGTTACACGTCTTGCAGTTTGCACACTCGATGCCGGCTTGGAACGGCTGGCAGCCTCGGCCACTTGGAGCGGCCACATCGCCCCGAGCAGGCTCGCAAGCACCAAGGCGAAGATCTTACTCCACCGCAGCCGCAGCATCTTGTTCTCTCCGACGTGGCCCGCCGCTAAGCATTGTGCCGAACTCATCGTACGCTCGTCAACCTGCGGTCCAACCACCATCGATCGTGAGTACAGACCCGTGTAAGAAATCGGCTTCATCCGAACAGGCATACAGCACCATGTAGGCGATCTCTTCAGGCCGGCCCATCCGGCCGATGGGTTGTCGCTGATGCAACTGCTCGCGGACTATGTCCTTCTCGTGCTTGTGATACTTCTCCAAGTAGCCCTCCACGAACGGCGTGTGGACCGTGCCAGGGCAGATGCAGTTCACGCGCAGTTGCTTGGGGTAGTCCATCGCTAGCTGCCGCGCCATGGCCACCACCGCACCTTTGGTCGCACAATAAGCAAATCGGCGCTTCACGCCCACCAGCCCCGCTACCGACCCAATGAAGACGACCCTGCCCTTGGATTGCAAAAGCAGCGGCAGGGCGTACTTCGTCATGAGAAAAGCTCCTTCGACGTTCACCCGCATCAGGCGGCGGAAGTCCTCCAGCTCGGTTTCCTCAATGGTGCCGACCATTCCGATGCCCGCGTTGTTGACCAGAATGTCCAGCCGGTCCAGGCTCGAGCACAGGGCCCGCACTTGCTCTTCGTCGGTGATGTCGCAGATACGAGCCTGGGCTCTGGTCAACTGGCCGGCTAATTGTTCAGCACGGGGTCGATCAATATCGACGATCAAAACCGAGGCTCCCGCCTCCGACAGTAGCCGACAGGTGGCCTCGCCAATGCCACTTGCACCACCCGTGACTAGAGCAACCTTGCCATCCAGACGGAACCAGTTCGCCATGTTGCCATGATTCTATCGAGGTCTTCCCCGGAGATGAAGCTCGGCACTGGCCCAATGGTGTTTGGTTCGCTGGGGGACCGTGGTCAAGGTGGGATCGGTTGGTCAAAGTGCCACTAGCCGTTCAAAGACTCACCGAGCCACCTACGTACAATCAAGTGTGGGACGAGTGAGAGCTTGGCGTTCAAAGTGGTTGGCTGCAGTCTCGGGAGCGGCGTTCAGTGCCTGGCTGTTCCCCGGCTTGGGTTTCGCCGGGGCTCGCCCACTGCAGGTGACGGAGCTCCTGGTGCGTCAGTATGAAGATGGCCCTCCGGCGCCACGGGATTATGAGTTCCTGCCGAACGACATTGTCCACCTCAGCTTCCGCATCGCCAACTTCACTATCGGCAAGGAGGATCGGGTTCGTTTGAGCTATCGCATTGAAGCCCTCGATCCCGAAGGTCGCCCACTGGCCGAACCGGAAACGGGCCGGGTCGATACGGAAATCACATTCAAGGACAAGGAAGCCGGTTGGCGGCCAATCGTGCGCTACCAGGTTATGGTGCCCCCGGCGGCTCCGTCGGGAGACTATACGCTCGTCGTGCAAGTCGAGGATGAGTTCAGCAAGGCCACGGCGCGTGGCCAAGCGAACTTCCGCGTTCGGGGCCGGCCGGTCAGTCGCAGCGAGTCCTTGGTTATCCAGAACTTCAACTTTTATGCGGAGGAGACGGCCATGGAACCGCTCGGGCGGCCGGTTTATGCCCCGGGGACCAGTGTCTGGAGTCGGTTCGATATCACAGGTTACAAGTTGGGTCCTAATAATCGCTTCTCGATCGAATACGGCATCCGAGTCATCCGCGAGGACGGTAAGGTGTTGTTCGAGCAGCCCGTGGCGGCGCAAGAGGAACGGGAATCGTTCTACCCGGAGTGGCACACCATGGGGCTATTCAGCCTTAACCTTGCCCCAGACATCAGCCGTGGGGCCTACCGAGTCGTGGTGACGGTGCGCGATCGAATCGGTAACCAGACATACGAGGGCGAGTACACGTTCCGTGTAGAGTAATGGCTGGCTCTTTATACTGGAGCCCAGTGTTGCGCCTTCGGCCCGCAGCGCCAGGCCGGGCGAACCGCTCCGTCGTAGCGAGTAGTGCGGAAGCAATCTTCAGGGCATCCCCAACGGAGGACCTCGGCGGCCCTTCGGCCTTATGAGCCGGACAGAGTCTAGGTGAGTGCTGAGGGCTTGCCTAGGGGTCGAGACCCCGGCGTCACATTTCAAGCGAAGGCCAATAGGTCATACCGACCCCCAAGCTTCCGGTGGGCTTTCGCCTACCCAGCTCGCTGAGGCTCCCTAAGTGTGCTGAGGACCGCGTGGGTTCGCAGCCTGGGGGAGTGAACTCTAGCTAGGCGGGACCTCGGCAGCCTTGAGGGACGGCCGGCGCAGCTACCCGGTGAATCCGAAAGGGGTAGTCGGCCAGTATGGCGCGCTGGTGAGGCCTAGGCTTTTGGCAGAGTAGCGCGTAAGTGGCTTGTGGGTTGACCCAGTTGCCCAGCGACCTAGTCGAGTTACGGGCTGGAGCCACGCTACCGCGCACACAGCACCGCAGCTGGCTAGAATCGGGAGCTACGGCCCCTGAAGGGACCGAAGCCCCCGAACCCAATTAGCTCTAAGCAGCGCACGCCTGACCGTCGTGCTCGTCGGGTCGTGAAGCAGAGCCCGTCCACGTGCCGATTGGCTTACCCGGCTTAGCAGCGTCCCACGTGCGCCGATTCAGTAAAACTTCAGACGTAGCTTGTCGGCTAAGATTTCACCTGGCCGGCGTAGCCGTCCTGTCTCCACTTCATACACGTAAGCACTGATGCGTACGTCTTTGGGTACCAGCGGGTGCTCGCGCAGCAGTCTAGCCTGTTCGAGGGCCGTTTGGTCGATATCGGTTTGCATCTTCCACCAGCGGTGCACAGCTTCTTTCGTGAGTCGCAGTTCGGGCAGAGCTGGATCTAAAGGCACCCGACTCAGGTCGACGCCCGTTTTTTCCTCGATCATTTTGGTGACGGCCTCAGGTGGTGCGGACAACATGCCGCAATCGGTATGGTTGACGATGATAATTTCGCGAGTGCCGAAGGCGTGCAGCGTTAAGGCCAGGCTGCGAATTACATCGTCGGTAACCACCCCTCCAGCGTTTCGGAACACATGCGCATCTCCCGGTTGGAGTCCCAAGACCTGTTCGACAGGCAGGCGTTCGTCCATGCAGGCCAGGACGAACAGGCGTTTATTGTTGGGGATGCCTTTATGACGCCTTAAGACCCAGTCTTGCCATTGGGCGAGGTTGGCTTCGATGGTATCGGATAGGTATGACAAGGTCCCCTCCTTGTGGATATTCTTGATCGAGTATACCATGATGCTCATATCTGTTGGTCGGTCAAAACCTTGCGATCAATCTCGATGCCCAAGCCAGGTCGGTCGGGCATGCGCAGATACCCGTCCGTGATCTCCAACGGCTCCTTCAGAATGGGCCAGCGGTCGCGCAGGGCGTAAAACTCGATGTTGTACTCTTGCTCTTCCAGACACATGGGGGTGGACACCCAGAAATGGTAATGAGCGGCTGTGCCGACCGTAGGCTGCGTATTGTGGCAACGGATAGGACGGTTGAAGAGGCTGGCTACGACGGCGATCTTCCGCATCTCAGTAAACCCGCCGCATTTGATAATGTCTGGCTGGATCACGTCCACCTCGCCCTGTAGGATGAGGTCCCGGTGCTGCCAGTGCGTGTACTCTTGCTCGCCTGCTCCTACAGGGATGTCCAAAGCGGCGCATAACCGGCGGTAGCCGGCGTAGTCGTAAGCAGCAATGGGCTCTTCGAACAGCGCGCAGTGGTAGCGCTCAAGTTCCCGACCCACGGCGATGGCGCGCTCCACTGTGTAGGCGTTGTTGACGTCTACTAGCAATGCAACTTTATCGCCGAAAGCTGCCCGAAACTCGCGCACAACGTCCAGCGTGTCGTCGTAGCCCTGGTTGAACGCCCAATCTTGGTAGGGGTGGACCTTGGCTGCTTTGAAGCCTTTTTCGATCCACTTTTCGATGAACTTGACCTCCTCGACCGGCTTCCGACGCATACGCATGGCGCTGGCATAGAGGGGCACTTTGTCGCGCACCTTGCCTCCGAGCAGCATGTAACAGGGCACTCCTAATGCCTTGCCCATGATGTCCCACAAAGCGATATCGACCCCGGCGATCGCTTGCGGGAAGATCCCCATGGGGCCGAGCTTGTACCGGCTGAACCAAACGTCCCGCCAGATGGCTTCGACGTCGAACGGGTTGCGCCCCACTACTCGGGGCTTGATGGCCTGCTCGATGATGGCCACGTACCCGGAGCCGTGCATCATAGGGCTGCATTCACCAAAGCCCGTGATGCCCTGGTCGGTGAACACCTCGACGAACACCTGGCCGGTCTTCATCGGGTAAACTTTCACGTCCGTCACTTTGAGCTTCGGAGGGGCTGTAGCGAGAGCTGTGACAGGCCGCGCGATGGCGCTGGCAACGGCCGCTGCGGATTTGAGGAAAATCCTACGGTTCAGCATGTGTGGAATTATATGCTGTCGACTCAGGCGGATTTATTCCATCGCCGCTAACCAGTGAAGGGTTAGTGGCTATACTATAGTGACGCGAGTTTTTGTTGTCGGTTTTGGACCGAAAGCTCGCCATGGAGGGGAAGAATGCGACTTGGCTGGCCTCTAACGGTAGCCACGCTGTGGATCAGTCTGGCTAAGGCCCAGGCACCCGAAATTCTCGGCGTTACCAATACCGCCAGTTATGTGGACCCGAGCTTGCCTCACGGTGGAATCGCTCAAGGCGCCATGTTCACGATTTTCGGGCGCAACCTTGGCCCGGAAAGCCCGGCTGTTGTGGACAGGTTTCCACTGGCGAAGACGTTCCGAGGCGTTTCCGTCCGCGTGACGGTCGGTGGTGTCACACTGGACGCCATCCCGGTGGTGGTGTGGAATCAACAGGTGTCTGCGGTCCTGCCGTCGAATACTCCGACGGGCAACGGGAACATTCAGCTCACCTACAACGGTGTGTCGAGCAATGTTTTCCCCATCCGCATTGTGCGCGCACGCCTTAGGGATCTTTCCCTTGAACCAGGCGGGCAATGGGCCAGGGGTTTTCACGCGCGCTGAAGACTACTTAGTAAACACACTGACCAGCTCAGCCCGACCGGGAGAAGCGTGGGACATATGGGCGACCGGCTTGGGGCCTGTTCAAGGAGACGAGGCGGCTCAGCCACTGCCGGGTCCGTTGGGTTACAACGTCGAGGTCTGGGTGGGTGAACAGCGCGCCCAGGTGATCTATGCGGGGCGCTCAGGTTGCTGCGCGGGCATTGATCAAATTCGCTTTATCGTGCCGGAGGGTGTGAGTGGCTGCTACGTGCCAGTCCGCGTTCTAGTGGAGGGCGTGCCCAGCAACTCGGTGACAATCTCGATTGATCGTGAGAGCAGTGCCTGTTCGGAGCCGGGTCTCTTGACGCGGCAGCAGCTTCAGGAGGTGCAACAAGGGGGGCGTTTGCGGGTGGGTGCGATTACGCTGGCCCGCAGTGAGACGGCGGTCACCGTGCCGGGCTTCGGGCAATTCGTCCTGAAGACGGATATTGGGTCGGCTACTTTCCTGCAATATACGTATGACCAGCTCATCCGGTCGGGTTCCCTGGTGCAGTATGCAGAATCAGGTGGTTGCTATGTGTACACGTTTCGCACCACTAGGAACGAGCCGCCCAGCCTAGGAGAGCTGGATCCCATAAGACCCACTCTCCTGGATGCTGGTCCAGTCATCAATGTCCGGGGGCCTGTGGGCAACAAACAGCTTCAGCCACAGGGAGGACAACGGGGCATCTACTCCGCGGAGCTGGGCGGAGGAGGTACCCCACCTTTTGGTGGCGGGTTGCCAGACTACTTAGAGCCTGGAGAATACCGAGTCGATAACGGTGGGGGTGGAGCCGACGTGGGGCCGTTCCAAGTCACCGCGACTCTTGGTCCTTGGATCCAATGGACGAATCAGGACCAACTGAGCCAGATCCCCTTGACTCAGCCGTTGCACGTAACCTGGACCGGTGGAACAGCTCAGGATTGGGTCATGATCACAGGGAGTTCGAGCAATGGGGACGCAGGGGCAGCTTTTATCTGTGGAGTCCCGGCTAGCCGCGGCAGCTACACTGTCCCAACTTCCGTCTTGGCCGCGCTGCCTCCGAGCGGAAGTATAGGGGGTTCCCCGCAAGGCTCTCTAGGGGTGATCACCGTACGCCCACCCATTTCTTTCACCGCTGCTGGGTTAGACCAGGCCTGGTTAACGTTTTCTCGGGCGCAAATGAAGTCAGTTAGCTACACACGTTGACACAGCAGAACCGCGGGTCTGGAGTCCTCAGCTCAAGTGGAGTCGCGAGTGCGGGACAGCCCGGGCTGCCCAGTAGCGCGGGCAGGTGCAGGTCTGGGCAGCACCGGCAGGCAGTGTGGTAAAAAAGTGCCTGGTGGTGGAGTCCACCTTCAACCGCCCACCTTTGGGCCAATGACTCCTGGAGGGCCCCGAGCCAGCGCTCGTGGCCGTCAATAGATTCGTCGACGCTCTAGTCAGGAACACGCTGTGACGAATGGCAGCCAGGAGCCTTTGAGCCTGCCTCACCGCATGGGTCTGCTCGCTCGCCTGCGGCATTTGGACCGGTTGCTCAGTGAAGTCGATGCGGCTTTACGAGCGCACGAGTCGTCTGCCGCCTTCCCCCGTCTGGAACCGGATCTGACTGCCGCGGAGCGAGAGTGCATAGCCCGTCACACCGCTGCGCTTCGACGAGAGTTGCTGCAATTCCTCGCTCAGGTAGGCATCGAGAAGCCCAGACCGGAGGCCAAGGCTCGGCAGTCGATTCTGGCTGCTTTGGTCCTTATCGAGGTCACGCTTGACGAGCTTGAAGGGACCGGACTGAGGGGCTACGGTGAGCCGCCTGAATGGTTGACCCAGAAGCTTCGCGAATTCACCCAGCGGGTTCGCCAAAGTGTCCGACAGTTGCGGGCGGTGACGAAATCGGGTTGCGTTTGAACCTAGTCAGCCACCTTCGGCGACCCATTGGCGAGAGGATGCAGAAGGACAACAACTCGGACAACTCGAGGCGAAAGCTCGGTCGGTTACTGGCGCGAGGGCACGGTTTGAGGACTGGGCAAGGCGCTGAATGTTGGCGCCTCTCAAGCGGGGCTGGTTCTTTTCATCTACCGGGCATCGGCCACTGGACGTCCCTTACTCCAACACGGTCTGAAAGTAGACCCGTGCGTCGCGGAGGACGTCCGGAGCAGCGTGTGGTATCCTAGGGTCCCGGCCGCGTACGCGAGTCCTGGTGACTGGAGCCCGCGAGTACTCAGACCTAGCCGGCGAACGCCGAGCGATCCTGTAGCAGGTAGTTACGGCATAAACGTTCGTATGGCAGGTTCCTTAGGCAGACAGGCTTTGCGTGGGCTCTTCAAAGTCCCTAGGAGCATTCTTCGGGGTCCCCGGTCGAGACGGTGCTCGGAAACCTCGTCGAGGTTATGCCTTAACAAATTCTGCCGCGGCTAGATGACGCCACGCCTGTACCGAGCCGACCTGACTGTGCAACCTTAGGAAGCGCCGCTCAGGTCCTAGGCAACCCGTTCAAAAACAGTCGGGTAGACGTAGACTAAGCTACGGTACTTGGATGCTCACCCAGGAGGGCTACTCGGTGCAGCAAAGATTTATCCATGCGTAGGCATTCACGCGCGAAGTCGGGCGCCTTTGTCGCAGATGCTGAGCGAGCTGGAGTTCAAGGGTTCGCAATGCATCGCCTGCGAACCGTTAAGGCGTAAAGCTCCGGAAAGGGGAACACTGCCCTGATGAAATACGTCCACGGGACTGCCTGGGTGCAAAGCGAAAAGCATCTGCGGCGCTTGGGCGGGTGCGATTTCTTCTGGTAGGTAGTTAGTGCCTAGGTTCATGGGGGCCAAGGGGTATCCGGCGGAGTGGACATCGCCGCCCCGGGCCGGGTCATCCGATCAGAATCCTCGCGCATCTCGGTCGGCTGACCGTCCAGGCAGTGCGGGTTGGGGTTTCTGTCTAGCGGCGCAACGGCTTCCTGAATGCTCAAACGGTCCGCTCGTTACTCGCGGTGCTTGACGAACGCGATCTGGGGTTGTTTATCCCGACGAACGGGTTCGCGCGTCAAGCGGAGGATGCGGTACGGCTGTAAGAGCCTCGACGTGCCCGGCCGCGCGATTTCAAAAGGTACGCACTCACTGAACTGAGTCCTAATAGAGAACCTCCGGTGGAACAGAACGATTCCTGCGAATGCAGCACGTGTCACCCCTCGCCGTCAAAGTCGAGCTCTGACCGGTGAGATTTGGTGAACCAATAGCACCCTGAAATGGGGATCCGGTGCTTAGGCACGGAAAGCAGCCCGTTGGGTGTTGCCAGTTGCGTACCTCTGAGCGTAGTCGCTCAGCCTTTGCTGAGTCGGTCACTGCGACAACGCGGTTGGGTCATTCGGGCGCTATTGGGACGTACTCTTATAGCCGCTGATAGGCGGATCTGCTGAAATGTGGGGGGTTGCGCGGAGAATGTTTTGAAGGTCGGCTGCGTGGGCCGAACACGTACTGGCCTCTAGGCTTTCTCTGAGAATGGGCCGGGATTTCCTCCACATAGATTACTGGCAAGGCTCGCATGGCGCTGTTTCGGACTCGTAGCGCGGCTATTCACGGCATCGATGCGCACTTAGTGGACGTGGAAGTCGACATGTATTCTTCGGGCTCGGCCCGGGACTTCGTCACCGTGGGAATGCCCGATACAGCCGTGAAAGAGAGTCGGGAGCGGATCAAGAGTGCGCTGATCAACTCCGGGTTCGGGTACCCAAATAAGTCCGTGACCATTAACCTGGCGCCCGCGAATGTGCGGAAAGAGGGTGCGGGCTTTGATTTGCCGATGGCGCTGGGAATACTGGGCGCGATGGGATTGTTGCGGCGGGCGGACGAGTTGCTCATCGTAGGCGAGCTATCGTTGGACGGCTCAGTGCGGGGCGTACGGGGTGTGTTGCCGATAGCGATTTCGAGCCGCACGCATGGGATCCGCAAGCTCATCGTGCCACGAGACAACGCGGCAGAGGCGGCGGTGGTGGAAGGGCTGGAGATCTACGCGGTTGAGCACCTCAGCCAGGCTGTGGATATAGTCAATCAGCCAGAGCGCTTCCAGCCGGTGCTGCCGGCTCTAGCAGACTCGGGCGATAGGGTTTTCCACGAACTAGACTTCGCCGAGGTGCGCGGGCAAACGGCTGCGAAGCGTGCCCTAGAGATCGCTGCTGCAGGGGCTCACAACGTCCTGATGATCGGGCCACCCGGGAGTGGCAAGACGATGCTGGCCCGGCGACTGCCCGGCATCCTGCCGCCATTGACCTTCGACGAAGCCCTGGAGACCACCAAGATCCATAGTGTAGCCGGGGCTTTGCCAAAGGGTTGCGGACTGGTCCGCCAGCGACCGTTTCGGAGCCCCCACCACACTGTTTCGCCCGCTGGCCTGATTGGAGGAGGCACGGGGATTCCCCGTCCCGGCGAGGTGAGCTTGGCTCACAACGGCGTACTCTTCTTGGACGAGCTCCCGGAGTTCCCGCGAAACGTTTTAGAGTTGTTGCGCCAGCCATTGGAGGACGGCTTTGTCACAATTGCCCGGTCACAAACGACCCTGGTCTTTCCGGCTCGCTTCATGCTCGTGGCTGCCATGAATCCGTGCCCCTGTGGCTTTTTCGGGGACCCGATGCGGGAATGCCGGTGCACGGGTGCAATGATCCAACGGTATCTCTCGAAGATCAGCGGGCCGTTGCTCGACCGGATCGATATCCATGTCGAGGTACCCGCTGTGGCTTTTCGCGAGTTGCGGGGGCCAAGCGATGGCATCGGCTCGGCCGAGATGCGCGAACGAGTCCTGCGGGCGCGCGAAATCCAACGCCGACGGGGCTTCTACAACTCCCAAATCCCTCAACGGCTCCTGCGAGAGCTTTGCGCCTTGGACGAGGCTGGCGAGCGCGCGCTGGAGATGGCCGTGCGGCGCCTGGGCCTATCAGCCCGCGCGCACGACCGCATCTTGAAGGTGGCACGTACCATCGCCGACCTGGCCGGCAGTGAGCGTGTTCAGGCTAAACATATTGCCGAGGCGGTGCAATACCGGAGCCTGGACAGGAACTATTGGAGCTAAAGGCTTCTTCAGGCGTTCAAGCTTGGGGTTAGGCGACGAATTGTGCCCTCCTGCAGCCCCCCGTCGGAGCTACTCTAGCGGGTCTCCACAGCCGTAGCCTTCGTGCTCCCTTATTTCGTGGCAGCTTGCCTGTACTAGCCACCTTTTGCAAAGGTGCTTAAGAGACGGGTTGCCTAGCAGTTGGCTGGTGGGCTTCAGCGTCCTGGGGACTCGGGTCCCGCCCAAAAGCTGCCGGTAGCCATTCAGGGCTTGGCTTGGGGGCGCCTGGCCTTAGGCTGCACATTGGTGGGAACCAGCGTCGAGGAGCAGCTCGGGCTTGGGGTCGCGTAGCGGAAAACTCGCTGCCTGGGAGACAGACGCGTGGTGGGCGAGCCCATTCGGGCGCCGAGCTGGACTGCTCACCGGGGTGCTTTTTGGATTTTCCCGAACAGGTCGCTGAACACTGCGTCGCGGTTGATGTGCGTGGCGACGCGGATGGTGTGCCGGCCCGGGTCGAACCGCCAGGTGAATTCGCTAGTCAGGATCGGGCTGGGAGCGAGCTTGGTTTCCACCCAGTCGGGATTGATCAGCCAGGCTGGTGCGGAAATATCCCAAATGACTTTGGACCAAGGCTGCTCTGGGCTGCGCTGGTGCTCGTGTCCCCAGGCCAGGAAGATCTTGAACAGGTAGTCGCCAATGCGCGATCGCCCCTTGATGAACCGCTCCAGCTCGGCCACTGTGGTGCGCAATTGCTCAGACACGTTAGTGGTGGGGATTTGAACCAAGCGCACGCCGGAGTCCAACAGCACCCGAGATGCGTGAAGATCCTGTTGCAAGTTGAACTCCCGGGCGCTTGGGAACTCGTGGGGCTGCCCACCCAGCCAGACGACGACAATACGCTCTTTGATTTTCGGCTCCAGTAGGATGGCCGAAGCTACATTGGTCGGAGCGCCGATGGCCATAACGTACAGGGGTGGCTCGCCCTGCAATGCTCGGCGGATCAAATCATTCGCGGCGTCACTCTCGACGGGTTGGTTAGGTCCCGGTAGCCAGCTACGCGAACCTTTGTATACGGGGAAGGTTCCCGTTTTCCCCAGCGCCTCCAGTACTCGCAGGATCTCTTCATAGCTCTTTTCCATTCCGTCGGCCGGCCCAGTGGACCGGTTGTTGTGGAATGGAGCTGCGTAGATAGCCTCCAAGCGGATCCGTTCTGGAGAAAGGACGCTGTAAGTGACAGCGAACTGATCATCGATTTCATTGAACGTGTCCGTGTCGAGCACGGCGCGCACCGGCCCTTTCGGCACTGGGACGTCCTGTCCACGGGCGGCAGTTAATGTCAGGCCAATCATTCTCGCCAGCCAGCTCCTGCGGGTCATGTCAGAGTCACCCGGATTATAGCAGGAGGGCAGATAAGCTCTAGCTTTCGAGCTGGCTGCAATGTTGATGGAAGCGAGGGGTAGGTGAGCTTAGGTTTCGGGAGCAACGCATGGGTGAGAAGCAGACGGGCCTCGGCCGGAGATTCACATCGATTTGCGGATCGTTATTTAGTTTGTTCACAACGCGTTAGCGCCTTTCAAACGATCTGAGGTTGCTTGCCGAGGATTAGCCTCGTAGTGGGTGGCAGAGGCCACCAGGTTCAGGCCATGTCGATCAGCGAGCGGGATCCGATCGTGATTTGGCCCATCATTGATCTGTGGTAATCGACCTGGCTTAGTCCATCCCGTGTGGACCACAGCACACGTTGAGCGGTGAAACGGCCCGAAACGGGTTAGCGCCTTCGGGGCGCGACAGCTCTGGTATGATTCTTAGGGGTACTCCGCCAGGAGTACTCCTAAGAACGCCGGGCGCCGCTCTCCCGCCTTAAATCCCAAGTTTCCCTAACAGGTGCTCGCTCAATGCAGCCGAAGACTCTTCCGCTGATCGCCATCGGCTGCGGAATTACGTTGGGGGTGGTCTGCTCCATATCCTACCTGCAAGATGACAGTCAAGCCCATCGGGCTCCGACACTGGCGCCTTCTCGGTCAGAAAGCAAACTGGAAGAGTTGCGCCGTCGTGCTACAGGGCTTGCTCAACATGGGAAATTCGCAGAGGCCCTGCAGTTGTTCGAAGAGGGTGAGCGCCAGGCGTTGGCTTCCGGTCAAACCTGCTGGGCTGTACGGTTCAAGCTGGGGATCGCCACCATCCAGCTCAAAACTCACAGATACCGCAACGCGCTCGAAACATTCTTGGAGTTAAAGCCCAGGATCGAACACTGCGGCGACCTGCGGTTGCGCGGGGCATGGGCGACGAATCTAGCTTGGGTGTATTTGGCGCTTGGCGATCTCGCTCAGGCCCGACTGATCGCCGAAGAAGCTGCCAACTCCGTGCGAAAACTGGGCGATCCCCAGGCGCTAGCTGCGGTGTTGTCTCAGCAAGCCACTCTGGCGTTCCTGGATGGAAACGTTCGGCAAGGCGAGCTGGCCTACCGACAGGTTTTGAGCCTCGCGGATCGGGTGGGTGATCTGGGACTGCAGGCGCAGGCTGCGCAGGAGTACGGGGCGGAGTTGCTGCGCCTGGGTCGAGTGGATGAGGCTGAGCAACTACTCTTGCACGCGTACCGTGCGTATTGGACGGCGGGCCTTTCACCCTCATCTGCTTGTTACCGGAACTTAGCTTGGGTGTACTTGGAACGCGGGCAACCCAAGCTCGCCCGCAGGTTGATCGAACGGGCCTTCGAGGTGTATCGATCGGACGGCCGAACGCCAGCCTGGACTCTATACCACCAACGCGCGCTAGTTCATTGGGCTCTCGGGGACCACAGGCAAGCGCTCCAGGACCTGAGAACGGCACGGGCTTCTGCTGAACGGATGCGGCTGGACCTTTGGCCTTCCGATCCCTTGGTTGCGTGGTCTGGGTGGATGGTGGAGCGCCTCTATCGGGATTCCGTTCGCTTGGCGCTGGCGCGTTTCGAGAAGACGCAGAATGCGGCCGACGCGTGGGAGGCTTTAGAGGCTGCAGATCAGGGACGGGCTGCGGGACTACGACAGCGGGTAGGGGAGGCAGGTCTCGGCCGGGACGAAATGCCGCCCGCTTATTGGGAGCAACTGGAATCGCTGGCCAAGGCCGAGGCACTGTTGCTCAACAAAGATGCGGACGCTGAGCGCCGCGTAGGAGAACTGGAGCAGAGTCTGGCTAGGTGGGAGCTCTGTGCTGGGTTGCGGGCGCGAAAGGGTATGGGTAGCCAACCCTTGAGTTGGCGACAGCTGCAAGCTGCGCTCAGGCCTGGACAGGCGCTGCTTGTCTGGTGGGTGGACGAACCTCTGACTAGGCTTTGGGTAGTTACGCCCACCGGATGGAAGCTGCACAGGCTCCCCGGACGCTCGGCGGTGGCCTCAGCTGTCGATGCTTACTGGGGACAGATCCATCACCGCGCAGCAGATGGGCGAGCGGGCTTGAGACTCACTGAGGTCGTGTTGGGTAGCGCAATTCAGGACGTTGCTGAAGCCCGCGAATTACTGCTGGTTCTAGATGGCCCTTTGTACCGGGTACCGTTTGCCAGCCTGCCCGTTCACGGAGGTCCAGGAAAGCCAGCTCAATACGCGGTTGAGCGATGGAGCTTCCACGTACTGCCTGGCGTCAGCTGGCTGGTTTGGGAGGCTCCGACCCGTTGGACTGGCCCCCCTGTGATCGTAGCTGATCCGGTGTACAACCGGGCAGACCCAAGAACGAACGCTGCAGCTAGCCGGAGGTGGGCTTGGCCATCCGGCACTCACGGCCGTTGGCAGAGGGCTCCGCTAGAACTGGCACGCTTGGTAGGAGGAACGCTGGAAGCGCAGCAGCTGATCCAGTGGGCCGCCTGGAGTCGCTCGGCTCCAGTGTTCTTGACGGGCCACCAGGCACGATTCCTGTTCTTGCGCCAGGCTCTTCGATCGAAACCAGCTGTCATTCATCTGGCCACTCACGTGGTAGTTGCGGATCGCCGGCGTGGAGAGCCAATGCTGGCATTTGCGATGGATGGGGAGTCAGGTCCGCAGCTGGTGGGCCCGCGTTTGGTGGGGGCACTTCGCATTCACGCTCCATTGGTGGTGATGACCGGTTGCAGTGGGGGCACTGGGGTGGTGCTGCCTGGCGAGGGGTTGTGGGGG
>Ga0105160_1000244_pt1 | contig 27396 bp, 30 predicted proteins | sample GXS110809BmetaG_FD_89591 | JGI IMG/M metagenome (GOLD analysis project Ga0105160, IMG submission 89591) | Hot spring microbial communities from Gongxiaoshe hot spring, China to study Microbial Dark Matter (Phase II) - GXS 110809B | ecosystem: Environmental > Aquatic > Thermal springs > Hot...
GGTTACTTCGTCAAGCTCACCCAGGAGTGGAACCCCAGCTGGACGACCTGGGTCGCCCTGAGGAGCGGTAAGCTCAACGTTCCCGGCCCGGACGATCCCTCTGTGACCGACTACGAGGTGGCGGTGCGCTACAACTACACCAAGAACATGTACATGGAGCTCCTCTACGAGAACGCCGACTACAACGCCGCTGCTACTGCTCTTAAGGACTATCGCGACGACTCCGTCATCCGCTTCAGGACCTACGTCTCCTTCTAGCCTGGCTTGGGGGCTTTGGGGCCGGGGCTTTCTCCCCGGCCCCTTTTGTTCTCCTAAAGCCTCAGCAGGTTTCCGATCGGGCAGGTGGCGCACCAGGCCCTGTGGTTGAAGAGCAGGGCCAGAGGTACCCCCACGGCGGTGGAGACTAAACAGGCCCTGTAGAAGATCCTCCCCAGCGCCGAGAGGGCCTTAAGCCCCTCCATCTCCCAGGGCCTAGCCCATAGAAGCTGAAGCCCCATGGCGGTAAGGAGCAGGAGCAAGAGGGCCTTCCAAGTTAGTCCGTTCCTGAGTAACCGGGGAAGGGGCCTCCTGCCCGAGAAGCGCGACACCACCAGGTCGTAGAAGCTCCCCCTGGGACAGTAGGCCGAGCACCACCTCCTTCTGCCCCCCGCCAGGAGGACGAGGAGCATGTAGCCCATCACCAAAACCCCCAGCAGCGGATACCAGAAGCCCAGCGATATCATCGCCACGAACAAAACCAGCGAAGCGAACCTCACCAAACCCCTCAATCCCAGCACACCTCCATACCCCTATGGGTATAATTCTCCCACATTCTACCCCCTCTCCCCGGCCCGGTCAAGCGCCGACGTTGACACGGCGGCGGACCGATGCTATCCTTTATCCTGGGATCCTTTAGCACTCACTGATTATGAGTGCTAACAACACGTGGGGGGTCTGGCCTTGACCGAGAGGCAGCTGGAGGTCTTGCTGGCGGTGATATACGAGTACCTGTCCACCGGTGAGCCGGTGGGCTCGAGGGCGGTGGTGAGGAAGTACATAAAGTGGGCGAGTCCCGCCACCGTTCGAAACGAGATGGCGGACCTGGAGAGCATGGGCTACTTCTACCAGCCCCACGCCTCGGCCGGCAGGGTTCCCACGGAGAAGGCCTACAGGCTTTACGTGGACCAGATACTGAGGCGCAGGAGGCCCCTCAGGGAGGAGGGGTGGGAGGGGCTCTTTCGCGACCTCCTCGTGTGCCGGGAGGACCTGGAGGAGAGGCTCAAGCAGGTCACCCAGATGCTCGGGCGCCTCACCAGCTGCGTGGGCCTGTCGGGGCTTTCCGCCACCGGCGAGTCGAGGCTGGAGGCTTTGGACTTCATGAGGATGGAGGACGGCTCCGTGATGCTCGTCCTGGTGATGGGCGGCGGCTTCCTGGCGAGGAAGCGCTTTAAGCCCCCCAGGGAGATCTCGGAGGGGGAGCTCGCCCAGATATCCTCGGAGCTATCGGCCCTCTTCGTGGGTAGGCCCTGGTCGGAGGTCTCCAGGAGCCTGGGCTCCTACCTGCAGAGGCAGCTCGAGCTCTACAGGAGCGCCTGCGAGACGGTGGAGAGCTTCCTCTCGGAGGACTGCGGGAGGATGAGGCTCTTCTTCGGGGGGACCTCCAACATCCTGAAGGTCCCCGAGATGTCGGATCTCGCCAGGCTTCAGGTGGTCCTGGAGCTGCTCGAGGAGGGGAGCAGGCTCTCCAGGCTCTTAGAGGAGCTTTCCGGCGAGGGGGACCTGAAGGTCCTCATAGGGAGCGACATCCCCATAGAGGGGATGCAGGACCTTTCGGTGATAACGGCCTCCTGCACGGTGGAGGGGCTGAGGATAGTGCTGGGGGTGCTCGGGCCCAAGCGGATGGACTACGAGAGGGCCGTCCTGGTCCTGGAGAGGGCGCTCTCGGCCATGAAGGAGGGGAGGGAGGGCGCTTGAGCGCCAGAAGACCCACCAAGAAGGAGCTGGAGGAGATGCTCTCTAGGCTCTCCCAGGAGAGGGAGGAGCTGAGCTCGAAGGTCAGGGAGCTGGAGGCGGACTACGCCCGCCTCAAGGCCGACTTCCACAACTACCGCCGCAGGGTGGAGGAGTCCAGGGAGAGGGAGAGGAGGCTTGCGGCCAGGGGCCTGATAGAGAAGCTCCTTCCGGTGCTGGACAACCTGGACAGGGCCCTCTCCTTCGCCGGGACCGATGACCCCCTCTGCTCGGGCCTCAGGATGGTGAGGGCTCAGATGATGGCGGTCCTGGCGGAGGAGGGGCTTAAGCCCATCGAGGCCCTGGGAAGCCGCTTCGACCCCTCCCTCCACGAGGCGGTGGAGGTCTGCGAGGGGGAGGAGGACGGCCTGGTGGTGGAGGAGATATCCAGGGGATACGCGCTGGGCGATGTGGTCCTTCGCCCGGCCAGGGTCAAGGTTTGCAGGTCCAGGAGGTGAGCGGGATGAGCAAGGTCGTCGGGATAGATCTCGGCACCACCAACTCGGTCATAGCCGTGAAGGAGGGAGACTCCATAACGGTCATACCCAACGCGGAGGGCAGCAGGCTCACCCCCTCGGTGGTGGCCTTCACCAAGGAGGGGGAGAGGCTCGTGGGGCAGCTCGCCAAGCGCCAGGCCATAATAAACCCCGAGAGGACAGTGATATCCATAAAGCGCAAGATGGGGTCCGACTACCGGGTGACCATCGACGGCAGGTCCTACACCCCCCAGGAGATATCGGCCATGATCCTCCAGAAGCTCAAGAAGGACGCGGAGGAGTACCTGGGGGAGCCCGTCACCAGGGCGGTCATAACGGTGCCCGCCTACTTCACCGACGCCCAGCGCCAGGCCACCAAGGACGCCGGCAGGATAGCGGGGCTCGAGGTGCTCAGGATCATCAACGAGCCCACCGCCGCCGCTTTGGCCTACGGGGTGGGCAAGTCGGGCGAGCACAAGATACTGGTCTTCGACCTGGGGGGCGGCACCTTCGACGTCTCCATCCTCGACGTGGGGGAAGGGGTCTTCGAGGTGGTGGCCACCAGCGGCGACAACCACCTGGGGGGCGACGACTGGGACCAGCGGATAGTCGACTGGATGGTGGAGGAGTTCAGGCGCAGGGAGGGCATAGACCTGCGGAACGACCGGGTGGCCATGCAGAGGCTCAGGGAGGCCGCCGAGAAGGCCAAGATAGAGCTCTCCTCCATGCCCCAGACCACCATATCGCTTCCCTTCATCACCGCCGACCACACCGGGCCCAAGCACCTGGAGCTGACCCTGACCAGGGCGCGCTTCGAGGAGATGACCCAGGACCTCCTGGAGCGGGTGACGGGGCCCGTGAGGAGGGCGCTGGAGGACGCCAAGCTCTCCCCCTCCGACATAGACAAGATACTGCTGGTGGGCGGGGCCACCAGGATGCCCATGGTCCAGAGGAAGGTCAAGGAGCTCCTGGGCAAGGAGCCCACCAAGGGGGTTAACCCCGACGAGTGCGTGGCGGTGGGCGCCGCCATCCAGGCCGCCATCCTCGCCGGCGAGCACAAGGACATAGTGCTGGTGGACGTCACCCCCCTGTCCCTGGGCGTGGAGACCCTGGGCGGGGTGTTCACCAAGATAATCGAGCGCAACACCGCCATACCGGTGAGCAGGTCCCAGATATTCACCACCGCCGCCGACAACCAGACCACGGTGGAGATCCACGTCCTGCAGGGGGAGCGCCCCATGGCGGCCGACAACGTCTCGCTGGGTCGCTTCTTCCTCGAGGGGATACCGCCGGCCCCCAGAGGGGTGCCCAAGATAGAGGTCACCTTCACCATAGACGTCAACGGCATCCTCCAGGTCTCGGCCAAGGACCTGGCCACCGGCAAGCAGCAGGCGGTGACCATCCAGTCGTCTCGGCTATCCGAGGCGGAGATAGAGCGCATGAGAAAGGAGGCCGAGCTCTACGAGGCCGAGGACAGGAAGAAGAAGGAGCTCGCCGAGGCCAAGAACGAGGCCGACTCCCTCATCTACAACACCAGGAAGCTCCTCAAGGACCTGGGGGAGAAGGTCTCCGAGGGGGAGCGCCAGCGCATAGAGGCCGAGATAGATAGGCTCTCCAGGGCCGTCTCGGAGGGCAAGCTGGAGGAGATCAGATCCGCCTCGGAGGTGCTCACTAAAAGCCTCCACGAGCTCTCCTCCAGGCTCTACAGCCAGGCAGGAGGCCAGGCCGGGGGCGGCCCCTACTCCGCCCCGGGAGGCTCCGCCCCGGGATCTCCCGGCTCCGTGGACGCCCGCTACAGCGAAGGCCCATCCGATCGGCCCTCTGCCTAGGGCCTATGAGGAGGAGGGGGACGAGGGAAACCTCGTCCCCCTTTCCCTTTTGGGCTATAATCTCAAGGGCTTAAATGAGACGAGCGCCTAGGGAGGTGTCCTACCTGTCTAAGGTTTTGGTCACCGGCTGTGCGGGCTTCATAGGCTTTTGGCTTTCCAAAGCTTTGCTGGATAGGGGCTTCGAGGTGGTGGGAATCGACAACGCCGTTCCCTACTACGACCCGGCCCTTAAGATCGGGAGGCTAAAGGCCCTCGGCTCCCTGAGGGGCTTTAGGTTCCTGGGGGGCGACGTGCGGGATAGGGGCTTCCTCGAGGGGGTCTTCTCCTCCCTGGGCCCCTTCGAGGCGGTCTACCACCTGGCCGCCATGGCGGGGGTCAGGTTCAGCCGCCTCAGGCCCGACGAGTACCTCTCGGTCAACGTCCTGGGCACCCTCAACGTCCTCGAGTGCGCCAGGTCCTTCGGGGGGCCAAAGCTGGTGGTGGCCTCCACTTCCTCTGTATACGCCGGTTCCCCTCTGCCCTTCAGGGAGGAGGGGGCCCTGGACAGGCCCCTTTCCCCCTACGCGGCCAGCAAGCGCTCGGCCGAGATGTTCTGCTTCACCTACCACCACCTATACGGGCTGGATGTGTCCGTCCCTCGCTACTTCACCGTGTACGGCCCGTGGGGGAGGCCCGACATGAGCTACTTCCGGATGGTCCACTGCGCCCTCTCGGGCAGGCCCTTCAGGCTCTTCGGGGATGGGTCCCAGAGCAGGGACTTCACCTACGTGGAGGACGTGGTGGAGGGGACCATACTCTGCTCGGGCCTTTCGGGCTTCAACGTGGTTAACCTGGGCTCCGACAGGCCAGTCCCCCTCTCGGAGATGATCTCCCTGGTCGAGGGTCTCACGGGCAGGGAGCTCAGGGTGGAGAGGGAGGGGGGGGACAGGTCCGACGTGCCCGCCACCTGGGCCTCCCTGGACAGGGCGAGGGAGCTCCTGGGGTGGAGCCCCAGGACCACCCTGGAGGAGGGCATGTCGCGCCTGGTGGGGTGGTTCTCGGAGAACTGGGACTGGCTTTCGCAGGTGGACCCCTGGAGGGAGGGGTTCTAGCCTGAGCGGCGAGGTCCTGGTGGACCTGCACGTCCACAGCCTCTTCTCCGACGGCAGCGACGACCTTCGCTCCCTGGTGGAGAGGGCTTCCTCCATGGGCTTGTCGCTCCTCTCCGTGACCGACCACGACGTCACCTCCCACCAGGCAGAGGCCCTGTCCCTCTCGACGAGCATGGGCGTCCGCTACCTGTGCGGGGTGGAGGTCTCCTCGGAGGTCGAATCCCTGGGCCTGGGCGTACACCTGCTCCTCTACGGCTTCGACCCCGCTTCGCCCGCCATAGCCGACATGGAGGGGAAGCTAAAGGCCTACCGCGCCGAGAGGAACGCCGCGATGCTCCTGAGGCTAAAGGAGATGGGGCTCCCGGTGGAGATGGAGGAGGTGCGCTCCATAGCCGGCAAGGAGCTCTTCGGCAGGCCCCACCTGGCCGAGGCGATGGTCAGGAAGGGCTACGCGGGTAGCCGAAGGGAGGCCTTCGAGCGCTACCTGAGGAGGGGGGCGCCCGCCTACGTGCCCAGGAGGAAGCTAAAGCCCCTCGAGCTCTCGAGGGTGGCGCGGGAGTCGGGGGCCTTGCTCTTCTGGGCCCACCCCTGCCTGGACGTGCCCCACGACCTCCTGGAGGAGGTGGCTAGGCGTCTGAGGGAGGAGGGCCTGGACGGGATTGAGGCCTACAGCTCCTACCACGACCCCCTCTCGGTGAAGCGCTCCCTCGAGGTGGCCTCGAGGCTGGGGCTTTCGGTGAGCGGCGGAAGCGACTACCACGGCCTCTACAAGGGGGTGTCCATGGGCGTCAGGGTCCCCGCCCACCTCCTGGAGTGGGCCCTCGAGCTCTCCCTCAAAGCCCTATCCCTCGAAGCAGGGAGAGCCAGCTCTCCCTGGAGTTCTGGGCGGAGAAATCGCTAGCCCTCCTCGGACCGACCCCAGCGTATCTCTCCCTCAGGGATCGATCCTCCAGTAGGAGCCTCATGGCCTCGCACAGCCTCCTCTCCCCCTCGTCGAGCTCCCCCGCGTCCCACCTGTAGCGCCTGTCCATGGGTGGGACCAGCACCCCGAAGTCGCCCAACTCCACGTCCCTCGCCACCGCCTCCAGGGGTGAGCTGGGATGTAGTATCTCCCTAGGTCCTACGGCGCAGTCCGCGCTGATCGCTGGCACGCCCAGCGACAGGGCCTCCACGAGGACGTTGGAGAAGCCCTCCCAGAGGGAGGAGAGCACGAAGAGGTCCGCTCTGGCCATGTATTTGAAGGGGTTTCGCTGAAAACCCAGGAAGCTCACGTCGAAGTCCCCCTTCGCCTCGCCCTCCTCCCAGACGTGCGCCCTGAGCCCAAGCCTCCTGGAGAGGTCGACCAACCTATCCCTGAGACCCCCTTTGCCGAGGACCAGGAGCTTCGCGCCGGGCACGCTCCTCTTGAGCTCGGCGAAGGCCCTTATGAGGTGCCACTGCCCCTTCTGCCTGGACAGCCTTCCCGCTGTGACCAGGATAGGTCCGTCCCCCAGGGGCAGGTCCACCTCCTCCCCGGCCATCCTCGCGATCTCATCGAGCGGGAAGGGGTTGTATATAACCCTGATCGTCTCCTCCGGTATCCCCAGAGCCCTCAGGTAGCTGGCTATCCCCCTGGAGACCGCCACCACCGCCCTCGCCCTCCTGTAGTAGTGGGCCTCCACGGCCCTCTTCAGGGGTCCTGGCCCCTCCCTCCCGTAGGGCATGTTGTGGACCGAGACCACTGGGACGTGGCCGATCCTCCTGGAGGCGAAGACGTTCAGGAAGTTGGTTCGCTTGGAGAAGGACAGGACCACCGAGCCGCTGCTCAGGAGCCTGGAGAGCTTCCTGGAGTAGATCTCGTAGGAGATCAGGGATAAGTGGCCGAACAGCAGATCCCCCAGCCTGGAGGAGATGGAAGCCCACCTGCCTTCCGGCACCTCGAAGTCGGCCTGGTCGCTCAGGGTTATCACCTTGTCCGCGGGCAAAAGGGAGGAGAGCCTTAAGGCCACCGCCTCAGCACCTCCGCCCTCGAGCGACTCCAGGAGCAGATAAAGGCCCAAACCTCACACCCCCCTCGCGACTTGTGGGGCCGTCTCGCGGCTGATACAATTTTAACTAAAGGTGCGATAGGAGGGGAAAAGAGAGGCCTCTTAGCTCATGGGTTCCATCTATTTCCTCATAAACTCCCTGGAATCGGGCGGTGCGGAGAGGGTGGCCCTCAGGCTCTGCCCGCTCCTGGGGGTAAGAGAGCTCCTCCTGGTGAGGGATAAGGTGGAGATCCCAGTCGAGGGGATCGGGGTGCGCGGCCTTTCGCCCTGGAGGGATGGGTTGTTCGCCCATCTGACCACCCATCTTCGTTACCCCCTCTCCCTGTTCCTGGGCAGGAGGCTTTCCCGCCTGGTGGGCGAGGGGGACCTGGTGGTCTCGTTTCTCGACGAGGCCAACTGGGTCAACTCGGTGGGCAAGGTCTTCAGCGGCCACAGGGCGATCCTCTCCGTCCACAACGACAGGTCCGGCAGGGTGGGCGCCGCTGTGAAGAAGAAGATCTCCCCCTTCAGCGCCAAAGTCTACTCCTACGCGGACGCCGTCGTGGCGGTGTCAGAGGGGATAAGGTACGTTCTGGTGGAGTCTGGCGTGGCCGCGGAGAAGGTGGAGGTGATACACAACCCCCTGGACCTGGCCCGGATAGCCGAGATGGCGAAGGAACCCCTAGATCCCTCCCTCCAGGGCTTGCCCTTCCTGCTGAACGTAGGTAGGCTCGAGAGGCAGAAGGGACAGGATCACCTGATAAGGGTCTTTCGCAGGCTCAAGGATCGCTTCCCCGACCTCAGGCTTTCGATCCTGGGCAGGGGTTCCCTGAAGGACCGTCTGTCTGCCCTGGGGGAAGCCCTGGGGCTCAGGGTCTACTCGTGGGACAGGGGGCCCTTGAGCCCCGACTTCGACGTCTACCTCCTGGGCTACGAGGAAAACCCGTTCAAGCATATGGCGAGGGCCAGGGCATTCGTGCTCTCCTCCTACGACGAGGGCTTCCCCAACGTCCTGCTCGAGGCGATGGCCTGCGGCTGCCCGGTGATCAGCTCCGACTGCCCCAGCGGGCCGAGGGAGATCGTATCCCCGGACTCCGATCCCCTCCGCGTCGCCCGGGAGGTGGAGGCGTCTGAGTTCGGGATCCTGGTCCCTCCACCCCTTCTGGGCGCCTCCCTGTTCGAGGAGGAGCTGTTCGAGGCCTGTTCGGCGATGCTGGAGGACGAGGGACTGCGGGAGCACTACTCGGCCATCTCCAGGAGGAGGGCCTTGGACTTCGACGTCGAAGCGGTGGCCGAAAGGTGGCGTTCCCTGATCGAGAGGGTTCTTCGCTAGGGGGAGATCGGACGGATGGGGCGCTTGTTCTTCTTGATCAACTCCCTGGGGGAGGGAGGGCCGCCGATGGTGATGCTCAGGCTCGCCTCCTTCCTCGCCCCCGAGAGGATCTTCCTGCTGGAGGACAGGGTCGAGTACCCCGTGGACAGAGGTAAGCTGGAGCTCCTCCCGCCCAGGTTCCTGAACGAACACCCCTATTTGAGCACCGCCCTCAGATACCCCTGCACCATGGCCTGGGGCATTAGCCTCTCCAGGAGGGTCTCGAGGGACGACGTGGTGATCTCCTTCCTGGACGAGGCCAACTGGGTCAACTGCTGGGGAAAGGCCTTCGGTGGGCACAGGGCGATCCTTTCGGTCCACAACGATCCCTCCAGGAGGAGGGGGCGCGTGCTAGGGAGGAAGCTGTCCAGGCCGACCGCCTGGGCCTATTCGAGGGCCGACCTGGTGGTGGCGGTGTCCAGGGGGATAGCCTACTTTCTGACGGAGTCCGGGCTGGACCCGGCGAAGGTGAGGGTGATATACAACCCGGTGGACGTGAAGGGGATAAGGGCGATGGCGTCGGAGGAGGTGGAGCCACCTCTTGAGGGGCTTGAGTACCTGATAAGCGCTGGGAGGCTCGCCAGGCAGAAGGGGCAGTGGCACCTCCTTCGGGTCTTCAGGGCGCTCAAGGAGTCGTTCCCCGACCTGAGGCTTGTCCTCCTGGGGAGCGGACCCCTCAAGGAGCCCCTGGCGGGGCTTTGCTCCTCCCTGGGGCTTAGGGCCTACCTATGGGACAGGAACGAGATGACGGACGACTTCGACGTCTACTTCCTGGGCTTCAGAGCCAACCCCTTCAAGTACATGGCCAGGGCCAGGGCGTTCGTGCTCTCCTCCCTGCACGAGGGCTTCCCCAACGTGCTGCTGGAGGCGATGGCCTGCGGCCTTCCCGTCGTCAGCTCTGACTGCCCCAGCGGGCCGAGGGAGATCATATCCCCCGACTCCGATCCCCTCTCGGTGGCCGAGGGGGTGGAGATGGCCGAGTTCGGCGTCCTGGTCCCCCCCGCTGAGACCTCCTGGGGCTGGCTGGACCCCAGGCTTTCCCCCTCTGAGGAGGGGATGTTGGAGGCCCTCGCCGCCTTGCTGGACTCAGAGGTCGCTCTGGAGTCCTACAGGAGGAGCTCTCTGGCCAGGGCGATGGAGTTTGCCCCGGACAGGATCGCCTGCCTCTGGGGCGAGGTGATATGAGCTGGGGGAGGGTGGCTTAAGCTTTGGGGCTCTATTTCCTGAACAGGGATTTGAGCGGAGGCGGGGCGGAGAGGGTGATGCTCAGGCTCCTGGATCGCCTTCCGGTCCGCAGGTTGATACTGCTGGAGGAGGCCCTGGACTATGCCTTGGACGGGGAGCGGGTCTCCTTCCTATCCCCCAGGTTCCTGAGCAGGCCCATCCTGGTGGACAACTTCAAGTACCTCTGCACCCTGGTGTGGGGCAGGAGCCTGTCGAGGGAGTTGTCGCCCGGCGATACGGTGGTGTCCTTCTCCGACAGGGCTCATCTGGTGAACGCCTGGGCTAAGCTCTTCTGCCGACACACGGCGGTGATCTCCGTTCACTCCCTGGTCCTGGACGAGCGCTCGGAGTCGGGCGTGGGGAGGATGAGCCCCTGGAGGTCCAGGCTCTACTCCAGAGGCGATCTGCTGTTGGCCGTGTCCGGGAGGGTCAAGTTGTCCCTGGTGCTGTCCGGGATCCCCGAGGACAAGATCCGCGTCCTGCCCAACCCGATCGACGTGGACTCCATCAGGGGCATGGCCGAGGAGGAGGTGGAGGAGGTCTTCGAGGGGATTCCCTTCGTGGTCAACGTGGCGAGGTTGGGAAAGGAGAAGGGACACAGGTACTTGCTCGCGGCTTTCAGGGAGCTGAGGGAGCGTCGTCCGGAGGTCAGACTTCTCTTGATCGGCAAGGGGGCCCTCAAGGACGATCTTGTGAGGCTCTCTGAGTCCATGAACCTGAGGACTTACGTTTGGGACAGGGACGAGTTGACCCAAGATTTCGACGTCTACTTCCTCGGCTTCAGGGAGAATCCCTTCAAGTACGTGTCCAGGGCCAGGCTGTTCGTGCTGAGCTCTTTGCACGAAGCCCTGCCCAACGTGATCCTAGAGTCCCTCGCCTGCGGTGTTCCGGTGGTGAGCGTCGATTGTCCGAGCGGTCCCAGGGAGATATTGGCTCCGGACACGGATTTCAACTCCGTGGCCGAAGGCGTGGAGTTCTGCAGGTACGGAGTCCTCACGCCCCCCTTTCGTTCGAGCATGGGCGAGGACGGGCTCAGTAGGGCCTCGTCAGAGCTGGCCAGGGCCATGGAGGCGCTACTGGAGGACGAGGGGCTGAGGTCTAGATACTCGAGCTTGGGCCTGCGGAGGGCCAGGGAATTCGATTGCGAGAGGGTGATCGGGCTTTGGAGGGAGGTCTTGGGCCTTTCGTGAGGGGGTTCTTCCAGGGGCCTAGGAGGCTTGAGGCTCCTCTTTTGAGCGTGGTAGTCCCGGCCTACAACGTGGCTCCATATCTGGGCAGGGCCCTTGGGAGCCTGGCGAACCAGACGGCGAAGGATCTGGAGGTCATCGTCGTGGACGATGGCTCCACCGACGGTTCCGGGGAAGTAGCCCTCAGGATACTAGAGGGTTCTGACCTGGACTGGAAGCTCGTTTCCCAGACCAACAGGGGGGTCAGCGCTGCGAGGAACGTGGGGCTGTCCTTGTGCAGGGGCCTTTACGTCCTTTTCCTCGACGGGGACGACTGGCTGTGCGAGCGCGTGGTGGAGGTCCTCTCAAGGGTTGTTCTCTATCGCGACTACGACGTGGTGGCCTGGGGGTTTAACCTGATCAGGCAAACCCCCAGAGGGGATCTGGTGCCGATCCGGGCGAGGGAGAGCGGTCCCAGGTCCCTGGAGACGAAGGGCGTCCCATTCCTGCTGGAGTTCGTCGAGGATTTTCTCGCCAGGAGGGTCATGAAGATCCACATCTCCTCCTGCGCCTTCAGGGTGGGCGCCGTTAAGTCGATGGGCCTCGAGTTCCCGGAGGGCATATGTTGCGGAGAGGACGTGAACTTCATCTTCAAGTTCTTGATAGCTTGCGATACGGCTAAGTTCTTGGACGAAAAACTGCTGTTCCGTCTGCTTAGGCCCGGCTCTATCACCAGCGAACGTGGGAATTTGAGCCTTTTCCAGGACTTTTATGCCATAGAAGATGTTCTGAGGTTTCTGGAGGAGATGGCCGACCGCGTGAGGTCCGGCTTCGGGGAGGCCGTGCTGCTGGAGCTCAGGCGGATCTTCTTGCGCCTTCTGGTGATGAACTTCTTCACCAGGATTAGGCTCCTGGTCAGAGACAGGATCCTGGTCGACCCCATGGCCTTCAGGGATGAGCTCGATGCGAGGTTTCCGGACATCCTTCCCTCCCTCAAAGGGCGCTCTGAGGAGCTCAAGCGGCTCGGGGGGCTGAGATGGAGGGAGAGGGTGAAGCTCGAGCTCTTCGGAGAGCGCCTTGGGCTTTACGTCGCGATGCTCGACCTGTGGTCGCTCGCGGTGGCCTTCAAGGACAGGCTTCTTCCGGGTTTGCTCGAGGCGGCGAAGGGGTTCGGGCGAAAAGTTGGTGTCGGCTGAGGCTTCGGCGCCGCTCGCTGGGCCTTCATCCCGTGGGGCCCTCGAGGCCGTGTTAGGCCTTGTAAGGTCGGCTGAGGTTGTGGTATCATCTCACAGCCGTGGGCGCGAGAGGGAGCGCGTCTTCGCTCTGGCGCATTGCTCACTGACGGGTCGGAGGTGTCTTGCCTTGAAGAGGACCTATCAGCCGCACAACACCAGGCGCAAGCGCACGATGGGTTTTCTGGTGAGGATGTCCAGCAGGAGCGGCAGGAACATCATAAGGAACAGGAGGAGGAAGGGCAGGAAGAGGCTTGCGGTCTAGCTTCCTGTCGGATCGTTCCCTCAGGTTGAGTTCCAGATGGGAGTTCTCTCACGTGTACTCCGCTGGCGCGAGGGTATCGGAGGAGGGGGGGCGGTTGCTCGCGGCCCCGCCTCCTCCCTCTTTTCCCTCGGCGGCCTCCCGGATAGGGCTGGCGGTGGGGAGGAGGCTTTCCCGCTCGAGCGTCCGGAGGAACAGGGCGAAGAGGCTTCTGAGGGAGGGACTCGCCGCGCTCTATCCCTGCATACCGGATGGGTGGTGGTTGGTCTTCGAGCCGAGGAGGGTTCCCCCTTCCCTGGGGGATGCGCTCCTGCTACTGATGAGGCTTTTGGCTCGCGCAGGGTTGCTCAGGAAGGTGTGCCCCCTTGCTTGACCGCCTGGAGCACGGGCTAGCTTCGGCCCTGATCTTCTTCGTCAGGCTTTATCAGCTCCTCTCCCCCTCCGTCAAGGGGATGGGAAGCTGTCGGTTTCACCCCAGCTGTTCCAGCTACGCCCTCGAGGCGATAGAGAGGCACGGCCCATTCAGGGGGCTTTGGCTTTCCCTGCGCAGGCTGCTTCGGTGCGGCCCCTGGCATCCGGGGGGCTTCGATCCCGTTCCCTGACAGGTTCGCCTCAGGCGATCTTTCCAGGAGGGTGATGAGTCTTGGGGTTGGGCGCTATCTGGCAGATGGCGGTTGATGGCACCTACAGGCTTTTGAGCTACCTCTATCAGCTGACGGGCTCCTACGGGTTGGCCATAGTGGCCCTGACGCTGCTCTTCAGGCTGGTCCTGCACCCCCTCTCCCACAAGCAGAACGAGAGCATGCAGAAGATGCAGAGGCTTCAGCCCCGCATAAGGACGATCCAGCAGAAGTACGCCGGGGACAGGCAGAAGATGAACGAGGAGATCATGCGGCTCTACAGGGAGTACGGGGTCAACCCGGCGGCGGGGTGTCTTCCCCTGCTGGCGCAGCTTCCCCTGCTGATACTGCTCTTTCGGGTGCTCATGACCTTCGACTTCGGGGGGGCCTCCTTCCTGGGCGTGCCGCTCCAGAGAAGCCCCCTGCAGGTCTTCGCCTCCGCCTTCGGGCTGGACCCCTCGGAGGCCGGCTTCTTCGTCGTGCTGCACGCCCTGCTCACGAGGCCTTTGGGTTTCCTTAGGGTGCTCGAATACGGTCCCACGGCGCTCCTGGTGGGGGCCATAGCCTTCACCATGTGGTATCAGCAGAAGATCACCTCGGCCGGCAACCCCCAGGCGGCCTTCATGAACCTCTTCATGCCGGCCTTTTTGACGTTCGTTTGCCTTAGCCTGCCCGGGGGGGTCCTGGTCTACTGGCTGGTCTCCTCCGTGGTGGGCGTGCTGCAGCAGCTTTACGCCGTCAGGAAGGCCTCCTCGCTGGAGGGCAAGCCGGTGGTCTACAGGGACAGGCCCCCCTCTGCCAGGGAAGGGGAGGAGGACAGAGGCTGAGGTCTTTTTCGAGGCGAAAGGGGAAGAGGTGATAGGGGGCGATGGAGATGGAGGAGAGGGTTTTGGAGGTCTCCTCGGTGGAGGAAGCCCTGGCAGAGGCTTCTAAGGCCTTCGGCGTCTCCCCCGAGGATCTGGAGGCGGAGGTGCTCGAGGAGTCCAGGTCCTTCCTGGGCATACTGGGCAGGAGGAAGCTGAAGGTGAGGGTGAGGCCCAGGGGGAGGCTGGACCTGCTCAGGGCGAAGGCGGTCCTGTCGGAGCTCTTCTCCCTGATGGGGATGGAACTTCGGGTCTCCTCCTCCGTGGAGGAGGAGGCTCTTTTGGTGATAGAAGGGGCGGACGCCAACTTCCTCACCTCCAGCAAGGGGGAGCTCCTAAAGGCCCTCGAGCTTCTGGTCAACCTGCTGGTCCCCTTCGAGATCAGGTCCTCGGGGATAAAGCTGGACGCCGACGGCTACAGGTCGCGCAGGGAGAGGGCCCTGCGCAGGCTGGCCGTCGACCAGGCGAGGCTGGCCCTGAAGCGGGGTAGGCCCGTGAAGCTCGAGCCCATGGTGGCCTGGGAGAGGCGCATAGTGCACCTGGCCCTTAAGGACTTCAAGGGGGTGGAGACCCGCTCCATAGGGGAGGAGCCCAGGAGGAGGGTGGTGGTCACCCCCCTAAGGCGGCCAGCCCCCCGGAGGAGGCCCTTCGACAGGGGGGGCAAAGAGGGCGGCCCCAGGAGGTGAGGGTCCCTGCACAGGGTCCTTCTCAGGGTGGGCCCCTTCGAGGTCCTCTCCTACTCGGTCTTCTGGAGCCTGGCCCTCCTGGCGTGGGCCCTGTGGTACAGGCGCAGGGCCGTCCTGGCGGGGAAGGACCCCGTCTTGGCCTCCAGGGCGGCCGCCGTGGCCATGGCGGGGGCCTTCCTGGGCGCCAAGGTGGGGGGCTACTTCGAGTACTGGAGCTACTTCTTAGCGCACCCCGATCGCATCTGGAGGGTATGGGAGTCGGGGATGGTGTCGGGGACGGCCATACTGGGGGGCGCTTTGGCCTCCATATGGTACCTTCGAAGGCGCGGCGAGGACATGTGGGCTTGGGGGGAGATCGTCTCCGTCCCGACCCCCTTCATGCTCTCCCTGGGGAGGATAGGTTGCTTTCTCAACGGGTGCTGCTACGGCGTGAGGTGCGATCTGCCCTGGTGCGTGGTCTTCCCGGGCCTTCCGGGGGCCAGGCACCCGACCCAGCTCTACTACGTCCTGGGGAACGGGCTCATCTTCCTCCTGCTCTTCGCTCTCGAGAGGCGCATCCCACCCCTGGCCAGGAGGGAAAGGCCCCTCCTCTTCCCCCTCTTCCTGCTCCTCTACGGGCTCATGCGATTGTCGGTGGACTTCCTGAGGGAGGGCGATAGGATCCTGGGACTCAGGGTGGCCCAGTGGACGGCCCTCGTGGCCCTGGGGGTCGCTCTCTATGCGCGGAAGAGGGTGCGCCTTAAGGCTTAGGGCCTTCACCCTGGTGGAGATGCTCCTGGCCGTCTCCGTCCTGGGGCTGCTGGTGGGGGCCCTCTTCGGCCCGATCCTCCTGGTGAGGCGGAACCTGGAGGTTTTGGGCCCGGGCAAGTCCCTGGAGGTGGAGGTGAACGCTCTGTTTGAGCTCATCCGGGCCGACGTCTGCGGCGCTCCCGCCCCCGAGGGCTTCGGCGAGCCGGTCCTCGTCCTCACCTCCAGGGAGAGGCTCGGCCGGGGCAGGGCGGACGAGCTCACCCTCTACACCACCCACACGGCTGGGGAGGAGGGGGTGGCGCTGGTGGCCTACAGGCTGGACGAGGGGGGGGATCTCCTTCGCTACGAGCTTCCGTCCTCCTTCAGGCCCGCCAGGTTGACGGAGGAGGCCCTGAGGAGCGCCTCGCCGCAGGTCCTGTTGTCCGGGGTGGAGGAGGTCTCCTTCGAGGTCAGGGCGTCCAGGGGAAGCATGTGGCAGAGGGGCTACTCCGAGCGCTTCCCCCCTGCGGCCTTCAGGGTGTCCCTGAGGGTTAGGGGTCTTCCCTTCGAGCGGGCCTTCAGGGTGCCGGTGGGGGAGCTTTGAGGCGATCCCCTGCCTTCATGCTGGTGGGCGCTCTGATAGCCTGCTCGGTGCTGGTGGCCCTCTCGGGCGCCCTCTTCGCGGTGAGCCGGGTGAGGAGCGCCGAGGTCCGGGCCCAGTCCTTCAGGACCAGGGCCCTCCACGGAGCCATCTTCGCCTGCAGGCTCATAAAGAGGGGTTTGGAGCTGGACAGGAACGGATACGACTCGGAGCTGGAGGAGTGGGCCAAGCCCAGGGCCTTCCCCCTGGAGGGGCTTGGGAGCGTCTCCGTCTCCATAAGGGACGAGGACAGGTTCCTGCCGATCAACTCCCTGCTGCTGCCGGACGGGGTTACCCTGAGGGCCGAGATGGCGGGGGTCCTGAGGAGGGCCCTCGAGAGGGTGGGGCTTCGGGAGGAGCTGACGCCCAGGCTCCTGGACTTCCTGGACGCCGACGACAGGCCCAGGCTGGGGGGTGAGGAGTCGGACCTCTCGGGGTACAGGCCCGTCAACAGGCCCCTCCTGGACGTGAGGGAGCTCCTGCTGGCCAGGTTCCTGGAGCGGGAGCACGTGCTCGGGACCAGCGGGAGGCCGGGGCTGGCGGATCTCTTCACCCCCTTCTCCTCGGGCAGGGTAAACCTCAACACCGCCCCGAAGGAGGTCCTGACCCTCCTGGACGAGGAGGTGGACGAGAGGGCCGCAGATGCCCTCATCGAGCAGAGGGGAAAGAAGCCGCTTTCCGGCATCCCGGACCTGAGGGCCGTCCCGGGCTGGCCTGCCGGCAGCGTCCCCAGGCTCATGAACCTCGTGGGGTTTACCAGCCTCTTCTACAGGGCTAAAATAGCGGTGGAGGGAGAGGAGGGGAGGGCCACCTTCGAGGCCGTCTTCAAGAAGGGGCCTCAGGGCGTGGACTTGATCTTCTGGAGGGAGGAGTAGTTTGCTCCTTTACGCTGATCCTGCGGGCCTCAGGTCCAGGGAGGACGGGGAGAGGAGGAGGCTTCTGGCCTTCGCCCTGCCCTCCATGTTCTTCCGCGAGTTCTCCCTTCCCTTCTCCGACAGGGGGAGGGTAAGGAGGTCGCTGGAGATGGAGGTGGAGGCGGAGCTGCCAGGGGGGGTCTCGTCCTACAGGATCCTGCCGGCCGTCCTCTCCAGGGAGGGGGGAAGGGCTTTTGGCTTCTACCTGGCCCTGAAGAGGAGGTCCCTGGAGGAGATGATATCGGCGGCGGGCCGGGTGGATCTGGCCGTGCCGGCCCCTCTTTGCCTCAGGGCTTACGCCGAGGGGTCCTCGGGGCTCCCGGACGAGCCTACCCTCCTGGGGATGGTGGACGGCGAGTCGGGCTTCTCCTCCGTCTTCGCCGGAAGGAGGCTCCTCTACTATCGCTTCTTCTACGCGAGGCGGAGCTCCCCCGCGGAGGAGGAGGCCAGGGCGAGGGCGATCCTGCCCTCCCTATCCGGCGCCAGGTGGTTCGACCTGGATGGCCTCTTCGAGGGGCTAAGGGCGCTCTTCGTCGAGAGGGATCATCCCCTGAGGCTGGACGTCCTGAGCAGGGGGCGAAGCCTGGGCGAGGTCCTCTCGTCGGGGAGGCGCCTTCTGGACGCCTCTTTGCTGGCCCTGTTGGTCCTCTCCCTCACCGTCCTCGGCTCCGGCGCCCTGGGCTACCTGTCCGCCAGGAGGGAGGCTGCGGCCCTGGAGGAGGCCTCCAGGAAGGCCTTCGCCCAGGTGTTCGGCTCCCCCCCCAAGGCGGATCCCCTGTCGGAGGCGAGGAGAGCGCTGTCGGAGCTCGCCGGCAAGCGAAAGGCCTCCTTCTCCCCCGTGGAGGTCCTCTTCGAGCTGGAGGAGGCCCTCAGGGGGCTTGGGGTCCAGGTGGAAAACCTCTCCCTCTCCGGGAACGTCCTGTCCATGACCCTGAACCTCAACGACATAACCCTCGCCACCTCGGTCCAGGGGAGGCTCAGGTCCAGGGGGCTCTTCGCCCAGGTGGAAGCTGGCTCGGTGGGTCAGAGGCCAGGAGGGGGTGCCTCCATGGGGGTCACCGTGAGGCTCAGGGAGGGATCCGATTGAGGTTGAGGCCCCTGGAGCTCCTTCAAACCCTTCGGGAACTCCTGGGCGAGTTCGTCTCCTCCCTGGGCAGGCTAGGCGCCCTGTCTTTGGTGGCGTCCCTGGCGGTCCTGTCCCTGGCCCTCCTGGTGGGGAGGCTGGAGGAGAGGGAGAGGGGGTATTTGGAGCTCCAGCGAAGCCGCTTCGCGGCCCTGAGGGGGGTGCTGTCGGAGTACGCCTCCCTGTCCGCCTCTAGAGGGGGTGGACAGCGGGGGGTGGATCCCTTCTCGGCCACCGTCTCGCTGGTGGACAGGCTTGGCCTCAAGGGCAAGGCCACGGGGATAAGCCCGGCCTCGGGAGGGGTCGACCTGAAGCTGGAGAGGCTCTACTTCTCCGAGCTGGCCCTCCTCCTCCAGGAGCTCGAGAGGGCGGGGCTGGTGGTTCTGGAGCTCCAGATAAGGGTCCTCTCCCTCCAGGAGGGGAGGTTCCTGAACGCCTCCATGCGGGTGGAGGGAGGTTAACCCCCCCTTGAGGAGGCCTTGGCTCTGGGCTTCCATCTCGTTCTTCGTCTCCTTCTCCCTGGGGGTCCTGGCCTTCGCCCCCTGGGAGGGGTTGGCCTCTTCGGCCCTCAGGGGGTTGGCCTCCGGGGCGGGGGCCTCGGTCGAGTGGGCGAGGCTTCGGGTTGGCCTCCTCCCCAGGCCGAGCGTGGCTATGGAGGGGCTATCCGCCCGGGGAAGGCTCCTGAGCCTCAGGGCCTCCAGGCTCGAGCTGAGGCTCAAGCCCTTAGAGAGCCTCCTTCGCCTGAGGCCCTCCCTGGCGCTGGAGGGCTCCGGGATCTCCCTGGGAGGGGTTCCCCTGGGGGGGAAGGAGGTCTCCATCTCCAGGCTCTCCGGGGTGGTGGCGTTAGAGGGGGGAGGGAGGATAGGGCTCTACTCCCTCGAGGGCCTGGGAGAGGTGGAATTGAGAGGGGATCTGGTTTTTTCCCCCTCCTCTCCCATCCCGCCCCTCAGGGCTGACCTGACGCTGAAGGTCTCCGGGGAGATCGAGGGGATGGTGGGGGTTGCGGCGCCCCTACTGGGGCTGAAGAAGGGCTCCGATGGGCTCTGGAGGTGGAGCAGATGAGGGCTTTCGCTTTGCCCAGGCGTCTTCTGGGCTTCAGGCCCCGATCGGTGGACCCGCTGAAGGTCCTCCTCGCGGCGCTGGTGGTGCTCTCTTCCCTCGCGGGCCTCTCCACCGCGAGGTTCCTGTGGCGCCTTTACGCTTACCTCAGGCCCCTCGACGTGGAGATCTCGGTTCAGGCGCTCTCCCCTTCCACCAGGAGGGCAGAGGGGTCCTCGGGGAAGACCCTGGGGGTCAGGGAGAACGTCTTCGGGGCCGTGGGGGAACCGGGCCAGGCCCAAACCTCCACCCCCGCCAGGGAGGAGGCGGTGATGGCGGCCTCCATAGGGGATCTGAAGCTACTGGGGGTGGTGGAGTCGAGCGCCAACCTGGCCCTGCTCTCGGTCAGGGGCAACCCCGCCTTCGTGGCGGAGGGGGATTCGGTGGGCTCCTACAGGGTCTCTCGCATCACCAGGGACTTCGTGGAGCTCCTGCAGGGGGATAAGACCTACAGGCTCTTCCTCGACTTCGGGGCGATAAGGCGGGAGAGGGGGTTGCTGGAGACCCCCGCCTCAGGGCCTTCCCTTCCCTCCGGCGTCGAGGGGGCCTCCGGGGGAAGCCCTCCTCCCCCCTCGGGCGAGTCGACCTCCTCCTCCGGCTCCGGCACCAGCGTGGTCTCCAGGAGCCTCATAGACCAGATGCTCGCGAACCCCTACGAGCTCATGTCCGCCGTGAGGATAACCCCTTACTTGAAGGATGGAAACCCCGTGGGCTTTCAGGTGAGGCACCTTAAAAGGGACAACCTGCTGGCCCAGCTGGGGGTCAGGAACGGCGACGTCATAAAGTCGATCAACGGCATACCCATAAGGAACGTGGGGGACGTGATGAACACCATCCAGTCCCTCATGAACAGCCCCTCCATCTCTGTCGAGGTGGAGAGGGGGGGGAGCACCGTCAACCTCTCCTACGAGATAAGGTGATGGGATGAGGAGGGGCTCGAGGGCCTTCGCGATGGTGGAGCTCTTCGTGGCCGTGGGGGTGATGGCCGTGGTGGGGGTCGCCTCCCTCTCCCTGGTCTCCTCCTCCCTGCGGCTCATGAGGGCGGCCCAGGAGGACCGGGAGCTGGTCCTGAGGGCCGAGTCCCTGGCGATGGGCTTCCTCCACGAGCGCCTCCCGGACAGGGGCGAGGAGGACGGCTTCAGGTACTCCTTCGTCAGGTCGGACGTGGAGGCCCTGGGGCTCGAGAGCTACGTCCTGGAGGTGGAGGGCCGACGTGGGATCAAGGTCTGGTTCAGGCTCTAGCTTGGGGGTGCTGGGATTGAGGCGCTTCTTTGCGGTGCTTTCGGCGGCGATCGTGGTTTTCGCCTGGGCCTTCGAGGGGTCCTCCCAGGAGGGGAGCGAGGCGGCCAGGCTGGTGGAGGTGGCCCGCTCCATGAGGGCCTCCGGGAGGGTGCGCTTCGACTTCAAGGACCTGGACATGGTCACCTTCATCCGCTTCATGTCCGAGCTCCTGGGGGAGAACTACGTCCTGGACCCCAGGGTCAAGGGGACGGTCACGGTCTTATCCCCCAGGGAGGTGAACCTGGAGGAGGCTCGAAGCATATTCCTCTCGGTCCTCTCCATAAACGGCTGGGGGCTCGAGAACTACGGGAGCTACTTCAAGGTGGTGCCGGCCAAGGAGGTCAAGGTGGGGGCCACCGAGGTGGGGGTGGGGAGGGACCTCCCCAGGCCGGGCGAGGAGCTCCTGACCCACGTGGTGCCCCTGGTCTACCTGGACCCCAAGGAGGCCTCCAGGGTCTGCCAGGTGGCCCTGAGCTCCGTCGGGGTGATAACCCCGGTGGCCGGGACCAACGCCGTGCTGGTGAGGGACCTCGCCACCCACGTGGATAAGGTCATCAGGATGATAAGGGCGATGGACGCCCCGGGGACGGTGAAGCAGTTGAGGATAGTGAGGCTCTCCAACGCCAGCGCCTCCTCCCTGGCCAAGAGGCTGGATGGGGTCTTCAAGGCCAAGGGGGGGATATACGCCGAGTCCCTCTTCGTGCCGGACGAGCGGACCAACAGCTTGTTGGTGGTGGTGTCCCCCAACCTGATGGAGGAGACCCTGAAGGTCATCTCGGCCATGGACGCGAAGGCCCCGCCCACCACCAGCAACGTGAGGATAAGGAAGCTTCGCTACGCCAACGCGGAGGAGCTGGTCCCCCAGGTGGAGGCGGTGGCCCAGACGATGATAAAGCTCATGCCCCCGGAGGGCGTGCAGGGGGCGGAGGTCAAGGTGGTGGCCGACAAGTCCACCAACTCCCTGGTCTTCACCTGTCCCCCGGACCTCTACGAACAGCTCTCGAGGGTCATAGACGAGCTGGACGTCCAGAAGCGCCAGGTGATGATAGAGGCCTTCATAGCCGAGGTCAACGTCACCAAGCTCAAGCACGTGGGGATAGACTGGGCCACCTGGTTCGGGAAGGTCTTAGGGGACGTGGCCTACGTCCTGGGCGGGGAGTTCGGGACGGCGGTGGACCCCAACGTGCTGAGGACCGTGAGGGGAGGGACCAACGCGGGGGCCTTGCTCTACGGCTACATCAAGTCCATAGAGCAGCACGACGCCCTGAACGTCCTGTCGGTCCCCAGGATACTCTGCACCGACAACCAGACCAGCCGCTTCCAGGTGGGCAAGGTCATACCTGTCCTCAAGAGCTCCACCGCCGACAAGTCCAACCCCTCCGCGGTGGAGAAGGTCTACGACTACAAGGAGACGGGGATAATCCTCGAGGTCACCCCCAGGATCAGGAGCGAGAACCACATAGACCTGGACATCACCCAGGTGGTGGAGGACGTCCTCACCGCCACCACCGCCGACACCCCGGTCACCAGCAAGCGGGAGATAAAGACCACCGTCCAGGTCCAGAACGGCCAGACCGTGGTCCTGGGGGGCCTGATGAAGGAGGCCGAGAAGCTTTTGCGCAAGAAGGTGCCTGGCCTCGCCGTGGTGCCCATCATAGGGGAGTTCTTCAGGACGGTGGCCCGCGAGAGGGAGAAGGTGGACCTCCTCATACTCCTGACCCCTTACATCCTCACCTCCCCCGCGGACGTGGAGAGGAAGACGGAGGAGCTCACCTCGGTGGACGAGGTCGCCTCCTCCGACGAGGTGGAGATGAAGCTCAGGGGGTGGCTAAAGCAGGTTGAGTCCAGGAGGAAGTAGCGCGGCGATGCCCTCCAGGCTGGACCTGGAGGCCATAAACAGGATCGTGCCGGATGGCTTTCCCCTCGACCTGCTTCGGCGCTGGCACGTCCTGCCGCTGGAGGTCAGGGATGGGACCCTGGTGGTGGGGGTATCGGGCCCCGAGGGGGTGGGGTACGCCCAGGCCCTGGGGAGCGAGCTCGACCTCCCGGTGGAGGTGGAGCTGATGCCCCTTTCCGCCATCGAGGAGGCGATAAACGGGCTCTTCGAGGTTCGCTCCTCCGGGGTCAGGCCGGTGGAGGGGGAGCTCGACTTCGGCGAGGACATATCGGGGGTCCTGCGGGAGGAGGTCCTGACCGACCAGGTGGACGCCCCGATAATCAGGCTGGTCAACGCCATCCTGGCGGAGGCGGTGAAGGAGAGGGCCTCCGACGTCCACATAGAGCCCCAGGAGGGGGAGGTGCTGGTCCGCTACCGGATAGACGGAGTGCTGCACCCCAAGCTTCGCCTGCCCAAGGGCTACCAGGCCCCCCTGATCACCAGGCTCAAGGTGATGGCGCGGATGGACCTGGGGGAGCGCTTCGTCCCCCAGGACGGCAGGATAGCCATCTCCATAGGGGGTAAGGAGATCGACGTGAGGGTGGGGCTCATACCCACCCAGTTCGGCGAGCGGTTGACCCTCAGGCTTCTGGACAAGGAGAGGGGGCTTCTTTCCCTGGAGGAGCTCGGGATGGAGGAGGAGGAGCTCTCCCGCTTCAGGAGGATGATAGGCAGGCCCTGGGGGATGATCCTGTTCACCGGCCCCACGGGGTCGGGCAAGACCACCACCCTCTACGCCATCCTCAGGGAGCTCGCCAAGCCGGGGGTGAACGTGATCACCATAGAGGACCCCATAGAGTACGCCCTGCCCGGGGTTAGCCAGATACAGGTCAACGAGAAGGCGGGCCTCACCTTCGCCAGCGGCCTGAGGTCCATCCTCCGGTCCGACCCGGACATAGTCATGGTGGGCGAGATGAGGGACGGGGAGACGGCCAGGATAGGGGTCCAGGCGGCCCTCACGGGGCACCTGGTGCTCTCCACCCTCCACACCAACGACTCGCCCAGCGCCGTGGCCAGGCTGGTGGACATGGGGGTGGAGCCCTTCCTGCTCTCCTCCTGTCTGGTGGGGGTGGTGGCCCAGAGGCTGGTGAGGACCGTGTGCCCCCACTGCGCGAGGCCCAGGGAGGCGGACCAGCTGGAGAGCTCCTTCGGGCTCAAGAGGGTGGTGGAGGGGGTGGGCTGCGCTCGCTGCCTGGGGACCGGCTATCTGGGAAGGGTTGGGCTCTACGAGCAGTTCCTGGTGGACGAGGAGATGGCCGACCTCATAGCCAGGGATCCTTCCACCTCCGCCATAAGGGCCCTCGCCAGGAGGAAGGGGCTCAAGACCCTCTTCGAGGTGGGGCTCCTGAAGGTGGAGAGGGGCATCACCACCCTGGCCGAGGTCATGAGGGTGGCGGGAGGCTAAGATGGCCAGCTTCTCCTACGTGGCCTACGACAGGGAGGGGGCGAGGAGGAGGGGGACGATCGAGGCTGACTCCAGGGTCCTGGCCCTTCAGGCCCTCAGGGAGAGGGGTTACGTGGTGCTCTCCCTGGAGGAGGAGGCGAGGAGGGCCAGGAGGATAAGGCCCCTGTCGCTTCAGCAGCGCTTCCTCCTGGCCAGGGGTCTATGGAGCTACCTGAGGGCGGGCCTCCCGCTGGTGGAGGCTCTGGGGCTCCTGGCGGGGCAGGCGCCGGACGAGCGCTACCGCTCGGCCCTCCTCTCGCTGAGGGACGAGATAAAGGAGGGGCGGTCCCTGGCGGGGGCCATGGCCGCCCTGGGGTGCTTCGGCGACGTCTTCGTCGGGATGGTGCAGGCCGGCGAGGAGGGGGGCATGCTCCTGGAGGTCCTCCAGAGGGCCTCGGAGCTCTTCCGGGCGGAGCTCACCTTCTCCAGGAAGGTGGGCTCCGCCCTGGTCTACCCGATGGTGATGCTGGTGGTGGGGATCTCCATCCTCAGCTTCCTCCTGGTCTACGTGGTCCCCAGGATCGCCTCGGTCTTCGCCGACATGGGGGTGTCCTTGCCCTGGACCACCGAGCTCCTGGTGGGAGCTTCCTCCTTCGTCTCCTCCGCCTGGCCCTATCTGCTGGGGGTCCTCCTGCTGCTCTGGCTCCTCTCGAGGAGGAGGGGCAGGGGAGGGGTGGGTTTGCTCTTCAGGCTTCCCTACGTGAGGGGGGTGGCGAGGCGCCTTGGGCTCTCGGTGGTGGCCTCTGCCCTGTCGAACATGCTGGGAAGCGGCATCCCGGCGGTCCAGGCCATGGCGATAGCCAAGAGCCTCACCCCCGTGGTCTCCCCCTCCGACTGGGACAGGGTGATATCCCTGGTCAAGGAGGGAAGGAGCATCTCCAGGGCGATGGAGGAGGTGGGGTCCTTCCCCCCGGACTTCGTCTACATGGTGGCGGTGGGGGAGAAGGGGGGAAGCCTCCCCTCCTCCCTGGCCACCCTGGCGGAGATATACTGGGAGGAGGCGGAGGAGGACCTGTCTCGCTTCTCCTCCGCCGTGGAGCCCATAATGGTGGTGCTGCTGGGCGGTGCGGTGGGGTTCGTGATCCTGTCGGTGGTGCTGCCCATATTCGAGGTGAGCCAGCTCATCAGGTGAGGAGGTGTTGGTCTTGTCGGGTGCTGTCCTTCGCGTTAAGTCCAGGGGTTTCACGCTCATAGAGCTCATGGTGGTGGTGGTGATAATCGGGCTTCTGGCGGCCGTGGTGGTCCCCCGTGTGGTGGGCAGGGGGGAGGAGGCTAAGATCGCCGCCGCCAGGCTCCAGATAAAGGAGATAGAGGCCGCTTTGGACCTCTACAGGCTCGACAACGGCTTCTATCCCACCACGGAGCAGGGGCTCAAGGCGCTGGTCGAGAGGCCCACCACCGAGCCCCTCCCCCGGAACTGGAGGGAGGGGGGCTACATGAAGAAGGTGCCCGTGGACCCGTGGGGCAACCCCTTCGTCTACCGCTCTCCCGGCGACCACGGCGAGTACGACCTCTTCTCCATGGGGGCCGACGGCAGGGAGGGTGGAGAGGGATCGGGGAAGGACATAACCAGCTGGGAGTGAGGGACAGGGCCTTCACCCTGGTGGAGATGGCTGTAGCCCTCTTCGTGCTGGCCCTGCTCTTCGTGCAGGTCTCCCCCCATCTGCTCAAGACCCTCCAGGGGCGGACCTCCGAGGAGGAGGCCAGGGCCCTGTGGCTAAAGCTCTCGGAGATCAGGTCGAGGGCCTCCCAGGAGGGCACGCCCTACCGGGTGCTGGCGAGCGAGGACGGGTCCCTGTGGTACCAGAGGCGGGTCTCCCCCGACGAATGGGGGGATGCCAGGAAGATCGAGCTCCCCTCGAGGGTCAGGCTCTCCGTCTCCCCGGACGTGGTGGTCTTCCGCCCGGTGGGGTTGAGCAGCGGCGGGAGGATCCTGCTGGAGGGCCCCGGCGGGCGCTTCCTGGTGAGGATCTCCCCCCTGGGCAGGGTGGACTACGCCCCCTTCGCCGAGGAGTGAGCGATGGGCGAGGGCAGATGGTCTTCCCTCTCGACCTTCCTCCTCCTCTTCGTCCTGGTCCAGGGGGCGCTCGCCCTGACGCTCCTCCTGGGGGAGAGGGGGATCCTGAGCAGGAGGGTGGCGGACGGCGCTTTCGGGCTCCTTATCCTGGTGGACCTCGCGCTGATCCTGGCCCTCCTAAGGACCGTGTGGGACAGGTTCAGGGGGATCTAGGCCTGGCCTCTCCTCCCCTTTGGCTTTGGATCTCCGCCTCGAAGGCCTCCACCACCTCCGGGTCGAAGAGGCGTCCGCTCTCCCTTCGGATGTAGGATAGGGCCTCCTCCTCGCTCCAGGCCCTGCGGTAGGGCCTGTCGCTGGTCAGGGCGTCGTAGACGTCCACCACGGCGAAGATGCGAGCCGAAAGCGGTATGTCCTTCCCCCTGAGGCCCAGGGGGTATCCGCTTCCGTCCCACCTCTCGTGGTGCAGGTAGGGCACCTCCAGGGCCTTGCTCAGGTAGCCCACCTTGGAGAGGGCCCTGTAGGCCACCAGGGGGTGCGTCCTCATGATCCTCCACTCCTCCTCGTTCAGGGGGCCTGGCTTCAGGAGGACGCTGTCCGGCACGGCGATCTTCCCCACGTCGTGGAGCAGGGCTCCGCGGTACAGGTCCTTGAGCTCCTCCTCCGACATCCCCATCCTCCTGCCCACCCTGAGGGCGAGGTCCGCGACCCTCTTGCTGTGCCCCTCCGTCTCCCTGTCCTTCAGGTCTATGAGGCTCGACCAGCCCTCCAGCGTCTCCTCGTAGGCCCTCTCTATCTCCGACTGCTTCCTGGAGAGCTCCTCCAGCAGGGCGGCGTTCTCCACGGCTATGGCGAGCTGGTCCCCCAGGGCCCTCAGGAGCTCCTCCCTGGAGGGGTCGTCCTCGTCGAAGAGGAGCAGGAGGTGCCCAAGCCTTCTGCCCCTCGAGCGAAGCTCCACGGACCAGACGCTTCGCTCCTCGTCCACGGGCGAGACCCCATCCCCCAGGGGTCGTCCTCCGTCCAGCAGCTCGAATAGGCAAGAGGAATCGCCCCCCGCCCCGGCTATCTCCCCCTCTTCCTCCTCCCCCTGGAGGATCAGGAGATATCCCCTGGCCTTGAGGGCCTGCCTTATCCGCTCCATCAGGGAGCTGGCTATCTGCCCCAGCTCTATGCCATCCAGGATGGCCTCGTCTATGAGCCTCATGGTCTTAAGCCTCTCCGATCGCCTCTTGAGCTCCTCGAAGAGCAGCGCGTTGGAGAGGGAGGAGAGCCCCAGGCGCATCGCCGTCACCGCGGCCATGACGTCCTCTTCCGGCAGGTTCAAAGAGTTTCTGTCGCTGCCGAACATCACGAGGATCACCGTCCTCTTTTCCTCCTCCCCTATGGTCCCGGCCGGGACCA
>Ga0105160_1000245_pt1 | contig 27286 bp, 24 predicted proteins | sample GXS110809BmetaG_FD_89591 | JGI IMG/M metagenome (GOLD analysis project Ga0105160, IMG submission 89591) | Hot spring microbial communities from Gongxiaoshe hot spring, China to study Microbial Dark Matter (Phase II) - GXS 110809B | ecosystem: Environmental > Aquatic > Thermal springs > Hot...
GCGTAGGCGTGAGCGCCGGCGTAGGCGTGAGCGCCGGCGTAGGCGTAAGCGTGGGCGTAGGCGTCAGTGTGGGGGTAGGGGTCGGCGTCCGTTGAGGTGTGGGGGTAGGAGTTATCTCTGGAGGGGCGCCCCCGGTGGGAGAAGCGCACACACCGCTCCGGCTCACAGGGACGCCAGCAGCGAACACCTCCTGCTTTCCCTGGCATTCGGCAAAGACCACGTCACCAGGAGGCCGGAAAGGCGTGGGAGGCAGGCCCAAGTACTGGTGGGCCTCAGCCATGAACCGCCGCCAAATAGGGCCAGCACCAGCAAAGCTAAAGGTCCCCTGGGCCATAGGCGTCCCGTCGGTGTTACCCATCCAGACCCCTACCGCTAAGTGAGGGGTGTAGCCCATCACCACGTTGTCCTGGAAGCGATCCTGCGTGCCTGTCTTGCTAGCAGCAGGCCAACTGAAGGAGAGGCCCGACCAATGTATGGCGTCCCGGTACAAAATGTCCGTGATCATGTAAGTGAAGGCTGACCTTATAACCTGTTGGGTTTGGGGAGAATACTGGTATAGCACCCTGCCATCTTTGTCCTCAATGCGTAAAATGGCAGCAGGGTCTAAAGTGCGAAAACCCTTGGGTAGTCCTTCCACACTAGTCATGCCCACCATGAGGCCATTGTTGGCGAAGGTGGCAAAGGCGAAGGTCATGTCCAAGAGCTTCACTTCGCACGCCCCCAGGGTGACCACAGGGCCACAGTTAGAACTTATGCGATCCTTCACCAGACCACGACACTCGTTATAGCCCAGACAACTTAAGCCCATGGTAATCGCCGTGCGAATCACTGCATCCTCCCCTACCGCCAACACGGTCCGCACAGCAGCGGTGTTGACCGACTCGGCCAAGGCCTTACGCACAGTGATCCGGCCCTGGTGTTTGAAGTCCCAATTGTTAATGGTGTGGCCGCCAATAGTAAGGGGAGCATCCTCCACGATGGTAGAGGGCGCCCATCCCTTGGTAAATGCAGTTAGATACGTGAATACCTTCATGGCCGAGCCATGAGACCTAGGCGAGGTAGCTATGTTCACTTTGCCATCGATATCCTCACGGAAATAATCCCGGGAGCCCACCATGGCCAGGATCTCCCCCGTGTCAACATCTATGGCCAGCAGGGCGCCATTGTGACCGTTAAAGCACTCTTCCCTAGGGGCAGTGCCCAGCCCACCACAGGGCACCGGATATGAAAGCTCTTCATTGATAACCTTCTCGCCCAGCTTCTGGAGCCCTAGGTCGAGGGTGGTGAAGATGCGCAGTCCTCCTTTGGGGATCACCTCATCGCAGCTTAGGCCACTAGGGGGCGAAAATAGCCCCTTTTGGCACATCTTCACCACTTGCTCTTGGGCGTACAAAACGAAATGGGGCGCCTCAATGGGGAAAGAGGCGGACACTAAGGTGGGGCGTTGCTGCCGGGCCGCCTCTATATCGGCAGCGGTTATGAATATCCCTCGCTCTTTGAGGGGTGGAAGATCGTTTACCTCGTCCAGATGCTTAAGGATAAGGTCTAGGACCTGTTGGCGTCGGGCTTCGGCTCGCTCGCGGTTTTCGGGCACGGCGGGGGAGTAAAGGGCTGGCGATTGAGGGATGCCAGCCAGAAGGGCTGCCTCGGCCAAGTTTAGCGCCCCTGCTGATTTGCCAAAATACCGTTGGGCCGCCATCTCCACCCCATAAGCGTTGTTGCCGTAGAAGACCTGGTTCAAGTACCACTCCAGGATCTGGTCATCTTCATAGAGGCGCTTCATCTCCAGGGCAAGAACCACTTCTTTGACCTTACGTTCGATCTTGCGCTCGAAACGCTCTTCCTCGCTTATGTAAAGGTTACGTACCAGCTGCTGTGTGATGGAGCTCCCGCCACTTCCTTTGAGGAATCCCGGCCCAAAGGGGGTGAGATTTTCCAAGAAGGCACGAGCAAGGCCACGGAAATTTACGCCAGGGTTATGGTAAAAGCTGGCATCCTCTACGGCGATAGTAGCAGCGATCATGTACGGAGAGATCTCGGATAACGGCACAGGGTCTTGAAGGCCCCGCACAGGGTCGACAGCTTGGTAGAGGAACTCGCCATCGCGATCATAAAAGGTGCTTCCCTGCCACGAGTTCTGGGCGATGACCACGTTGGGCGGCACTAAGTCATCTGCGTAAAGGAGGTAGAGGGCATAGCCCCCTCCTGCAGCTGCGCCCAAGGCCAACAAAAGGGCAAGCACCAATATGGCCAGCGCTATCCCAACCTTGGTCTTGGCCGTGCCCTCTCTACGCCTCTCGGCTCGGCGCAACCTTGCTCGTCGGTGATGGACGCCCCAGTTCACCGTACCCTTTTTAGGATAACGAAGTGGGAGAGGCCAAAGATACGGAGAGGGGTACTCTCCAGGGCCTGTAGCGTTCGCAGTACCCGGCCTAACCGGCCCCACCTAGCTATTGAATGGTCGAAACCTGGGAGGACTTGCGTGTGGACCACCACTTCCACAGGTAGGTCCTGCCACAAGCGGGCCAAAGAGATGGATGTGTAGGCCCTAGCGTGGGGAACAAGATGGCGCCTTATAGCATTAGGCAGGTAGTTGACGAAAGGGATGTTACCAAAAATGTAGCGGCGGCCCAGATAGATCCCATGGGTCTCGAAAGGATAGAGCCTATTGGGGGTAAAGATAACTATATGGCCTCTAACCTCTACTACTCGGCAGCACTCCTTTAAGGTAGCGGCATCGTCAGCCACATGTTCCAGCACCTCGTGAAGGATCACCACCTGGAAGGACTCATCACGGAAAGGAAGGTACTCTGCCGCCGCCAACAGGAGGCCCGGCACCTGGGGCGAGGCCTTTTCTAGGCGTTCTCTGTCAACATCTATGCCCCAAACGTACGGGCTCAGCTGCCGGAGACGCCTGACAAAGGATCCTACGCCACATCCCACATCCAAGATGCGGCGCCCCTCTAGGGGGACATGACGCTGAACCATCTGGAGGCGCCGCTCTAGGCCCTCTGTCCATATGTAGCTGGGATGGCCTAGAGAGGTCCGCCAAAGGTCGGCTTCGGTCCTATCTTGCATCTTGAACAGTCCACGCATGTATCAGTCTATAATAGGAGCCAAGGCTGGGTAAGAAGGCGATGCCGTTAGAACAGGAAGAAGTACTCCATTTAGCCTCATTAGTGCGATTGGGCCTCAGCGAGGAGGAGATAGATAAGTTTCGCCACCAGCTAGGGCAAATCTTGGACTACTTCCAGAGTCTGCAAGAGCTAGACACGGAAGGGGTACCTCCTACATCTCACGTTATACCGCTGCGCAACGTCATGCGCGACGATGTGCCAGCGCTGTCCATGGCCAGGGATGACGTCCTAGCCAACGCCCCTGACCAGGAAGATGGATATTTCCGCGTGCGCGCTGTCTTTGAGGAGTAAAGGGACTATGGGGACCCCCCTCTGGCAGCTCACCATACATGAGGCAGCTAAACTCCTCCGCAAGGGCGAAATAACCTCAGTAGAGCTGACAGAGGCAGTGCTACGTCGCATCGAGGAGACGGATAGGGTCCTTAACGCCTTCATAACCGTCACTGCTGACCTGGGCTTGGAACAAGCACGAGAGGCCGATAGGATCCTGGCCGCCGGCAAGGGTACTCCCCTCACTGGCATTCCAGCAGCTATAAAAGACATCATCTGCACCCGTGGGGTGGCCACCACCTGCGCCTCCCGCATCCTGGCCAACTTCGTCCCCCCCTATGAAGCGACGGTGATAGAGAGGCTCCGGGCAGCAGGGATGGTAATGATAGGCAAGACTAATATGGACGAGTTCGCCATGGGCTCCTCGGGGGAGAACTCGGCCTTCGGCCCCACTCGCAACCCTTGGGACTTGTCCCGTGTGCCTGGCGGGTCGTCATCAGGCTCGGCGGCAGCAGTGGCTGCCCACCAGTGCATCTATGCGTTGGGGAGCGACACGGGGGGAAGTATACGCCAGCCAGCTTCCCTATGTGGAGTGGTAGGACTCAAGCCTACGTATGGGCGCGTCAGCCGATATGGCCTGGTAGCCTTCGCCTCCTCTTTAGACCAGATAGGGCCCATAACGAAAGATGTGCAGGATGCCGCCCTCGTCCTCCAAGTTATCGCCGGACACGATCCTAGGGACTCAACCTCTGCCCCCGTAGATGTGCCTAACTATTCAGACGCCCTCGTCCCCCACCTGAAGGGGATTAGGGTAGGCGTGCCCCGAGAGTACCTAGGCGAAGGGGTGGAGGAGGGAACGCGTCAGGCCATAATGGAGGCCATAAAGGTTATAGAGGAGCTGGGAGCAGAGGTGGACTGGGATGTTTCCCTACCTACCACTCCCTATGCCCTGGCCTGCTACTACATCATCGCCCCTAGTGAGGCCTCGGCCAACTTGGCCCGCTATGATGGTGTCAAGTATGGGTACTCCTACCAGGAAGGGGCCTCCATGTGGGAGAACATGGAAAAGACGCGTCAGTTTGGGTTCGGGCCTGAGGTGAAGCGCCGTATTATGCTGGGCACCTACTCCCTTTCCGCCGGCTACTACGATGCCTACTACCTCAAGGCCCTCAAGGTGCGTACCTTGGTCTGCCAAGAGTTCCGGAAGGCGCTGGAAGACCACGACGTCCTGGTCACACCAGTATCGCCGACCCCTGCCTTCCTGCTAGGGGAGAAGGTGGAAGACCCCCTCCAGATGTATTTGAGCGACATATTCACCATCCCTGTTAATATCGCCGGGCTTCCGGCAATCTCTGTTCCTTGCGGACTGAGCAATGGCCTACCTGTAGGCCTACAGGTCATCGGCCGACCCTTTGAGGAAGAAGTGGTGCTAAGGGTAGGGTACGCCTACGAGCAGGCCACCCCTTGGCATCAAAGGAGGCCCCCCCTGTGACGACAATCAAGGCAGGAAAGGTGGTAGCTGTCTGCCTCAGCCCCCGCAAGGGTATTCCTAAATTTCCTCAAGAAAGGATCACTGTCGGCCCTTGGGGCATCCTGGGCGACTATCATGCCCAGCCCCACCACCTCCATCCCCAAGTAGACCAAGGAAGACCTAACCTGCGACAAGTGAGCATATGCGCCCAGGAAGTGTATGACGATTTGGCCAAGCATTGGGGGATCAAGGTGCCTCCGGGAGGATTTGCTGAAAACATCTTGGTGAAAGGTCTGGGCGACTTGTCTGATCTCCTGCCCGGCCAGCAGCTCATCTTCTCTTCGGGTGTGGTGCTAGAGGTGACCGCCCAAAATAGGCCGTGCCGCAACCTATGCGTGTACCATCCCCTTCTGCCCAAGCTAATATACGGACGGCGGGGCGTAGTCGCTTTGGTCAAGAACACAGGCCTTATAGAGCCAGGTGATACGGTGACGGTGGAGGACGTGGACGGTTCGAGGATTATAAAGGTGGAGGCCTATGCAGGTGCCTACTACCCGGAGCATCCCCGGCGTATCTTTTGGCGGGACAGATGGTGGGAAGTGATTCAGGTGTTAAAGCAATGGCAACAACCTGAAGGGCGCTATTTTATCGTCGCCTTAGAGGGTGACATTAAGGTCCTTATCTGCTACTATCAGGGAATCGATACCTGGCAATTCATAAGAGGTTGGGAGGAGCCCATTGAGCGACGGCCCAGTAATGTCTAGCCGTAACATCATTTCCAAGAGGGTGCAGGCTATACCATCTTCCGGCATTAGGCGTTTCTTCGATCTGCTGGCTTCCATGGACCAGGTCATATCGCTGGGGGTGGGGGAGCCTGACTTTGTTACGCCTGAGCCCTTTGTGAGGGCGGCCTTCCAGGCGGTCAAAGAAGGGGCCACCCATTACACCTCTAACTATGGGCTTTTGGCCCTAAGGGAGGCAGTGGCACGCCACCTAGAACGCCTTTACGGCGTATCCTACGATCCTGAGCGAGAGATCCTCATCACAGTAGGGGTAAGCGAGGGGCTCCTCCTTGCCGCCCATGCCGTTTTAGACCCTGGGGATGAGATGCTATGCCCTGACCCCTACTACGTAGCCTATCTTCCCATCTGCCTACTGACGGGCGCCACCTTTGTACCTATACCTACCAGCCCTGAGTTCGAGTTCAGGCTTCAGGCCAGCCAGCTGGAGCAGCATATCACCCCCAGGAGCAAGGTCCTCCTTTTGGGTTACCCAGCTAACCCTACTGGTGCCCAAATGACTAGGGAAGACCTAGAGGCCATCGCCCAGGTGGTTTTGCGCCACGACCTTCTGGTCATCTCCGACGAGATCTATGACCGTCTAAGTTATGATATTCCCCACACCTGTTTCGCCTCCCTGCCAGGAATGCGGGAGCGGACGATCCTTTTGGGCGGCTTTTCCAAGGCGTACGCCCTTACCGGCTGGCGGGTGGGATGGGCTTGTGCTCCTGCCCCCATCTTGGATGCCATGATGAGGGTGCACCAGTACATCATCATGTCCGCCCCTACACCCAGCCAGTACGCTGCCCTTGCTGCCCTTGAGATGGGGGAAGAGGAGTGCCAGCGTATGGTGGCCGATTTTGACCAGCGGCGCAAGTTAGTAATGCAAGGGCTGCGGGAACTAGGCCTTCCCTTCTCACCCCCAAGGGGTGCTTTCTACATCTTCCCTAGCGTGCGCCATACTGGCCTAGATGACCTAGAATTCGCTGAGCGCCTCCTCAGGGAGGAGCAAGTGGCAGTGGTACCAGGATCTGCCTTTGGGGAGGGCGGAAGGGGACACGTCCGAATTTGCTACGCCGCTCCCAGGGAACATATCGAGGAGGCCTTAGGAAGGCTACATAGGTTCCTGAGCCGCCTGTAGCCTGGCCACTAGCTCCCTTACTGCCCTTGGTGCTCCCGCCACGATCTTGGAGCTATGAAGATGGGCAGGGCGGCCCTCCCAGTCTAGCGCCAGGCCCCCAGCTTCCTGCACCAGCAATATGCCCGCGCACACATCCCAAGGCAATACGTTACAGTGCACGTACACATCTAAACGACCGCACGCTGCATAAGCCAGCCCCAAGGCCGCCGAGCCCATGAGCCTGAGCCCCAGCACATTGGGCCATAGACCTATGACCTCCTGCAGGAGGCGAAAAGCTTTTTCATCGTCGTAGCCCAGGTCAAATCCTATAAGGGACTCGCTGAGAGAAAGAGGGGTGCCAACCTGTAACTTGGCGCCGTTCAGTTCGCCGCCCTCCCCTGCTAGGGCTACAAACCGTTCTCCTCTAAGAGGATCGTACGTAACAGCAAGGAGAGGCGCCCCCCGATGACAAAGGGCGATGTTGAAGCAGAAATGAGGTATTGCGCGGGAAAAGTTGTGGGTGCCATCCAGGGGATCTATCACCCACACCCATTCGGCCCCTTCAGGGCTTTTCACCCCTTCCCCCTCCTCAGCCAAGATGGCATGAGTGGGGAACTCCTGGCGAATCAAGGCCAAAACGGCCTCTTGCGCCTCCACATCAGCAGCGGTGACGAAGTTACGGCGTCCCTTGGCCCATACCTGACTGCGCCCTCGGAGGCTACGGAGCAATATCTTGCCTGCCTCCTGGGCACACTCCAAAGCTGTGACCAGGGCATCCCGTCCACTATTACCCACTGGAAGAGAGAGGATCATAAGGTAGCCCTTCACATCCTCTCGGGGGCAGACATCCCCATGAGATGCAAACATTGGGCGAGTACCAGCTTGGCTGCTGCTACCAACCTCAGACGCGCCCTTGAAAGCTGTACATCTTCAGACACTACCCGACACCGCTCGTAGAAGTCGTGGAAGGCGGTAGCCATTTCCAAGGCATAGTAGGGGAGTACATGAGGCTCTAGCTTCCGAGCCACATACTCCACCACCTCTGGAAGGCGCAGGAGGTGGCGGGCTACCGCCATCTCCGCTTCCTCCTTCAGCAAGGACACGTCCCCATCGGCGTAGTCTAGGCCGCGCCCGCGGGCGTGCATTAGGATGCCAGCCATGCGAGCATGGGCGTATTGGACGTAATAGACAGGGTTCTCCGCCGACTGTCTCTTAGCCAGCTCCAGGTCGAAGTCCATGTGGGTATGAGGAGCACGGGAGAGGAAGAAGAAGCGGGCAGCATCTGCCCCCACCTCTTCCACGACCTCCCTTAGGGTTATCACTTCTCCTGCCCGCTTAGATACCCTTACCTCTTCGCCTCCCCTTTTCAGAGTTACTAGCTGGTGGATGATGATCACTAGGCGTTCGGGATCGATGCCCAAGGCTGATACCGCCGCCTTCATGCGCGGCACATGGCCCTTATGGTCAGCACCCCAGATGTCTATGACCTTGTCATACCCTCTCACGAAGAACTTGTGGTAGTGATACGCGATGTCAGAGGCGAAATATGTGGGGCGCCCGTTGGATCGAATCAGGACGTTGTCCTTGTCTTCCCCCAAGGCCGAGGAGACGAACCATATCGCCCCTTCCTTTTGGGCCACATACCCCTCCTCCTTCAGAATGGCCATCGCCCGCTCGAAGGTGTCAGGATAAAGGCTTCTCTCGCTGAACCAGGAGTCGTAGTGGACGCCCGTAAGGGCCAGATCAGCTTTAATGCGCTGTAGCATCTTGCTAATCCCTATTTCCTGGAGTTGCGGCGGATAGGGGCCCTCAGAGAAGCCCAAAAAACGATCTTTCCATTCCTGCCGGATCTCTTCAGCCAGGTCCCACATGTACTCGCCCGTGTAGGCTCCTGGGGGCACGTCGACGTTTTCCCCAAATAGTTGGCGGTATCGGGCGTACAAGGTGGCGGCGAAGGTATCCGTCTGGGTGCCGGCGTCGTTAATGTAGTACTCCTTCTCCACTTCATAGCCAGCAGCCTGCAAGACACGGGCCAGACAATCGCCTATTGCTAGGCCACGGCCGGCACCCACCGTTAAAGGGCCGGTAGGGTTGGCCGAGACGAATTCCACCTGAACTTTCTGCCCCTGCCCAATTCCCAACTGACCGAAGCGCTCACCAGCCTTAAGCACCTCGTCTATTTGAGAGGCCAGCCAGGAAGGGGAGAGGCGGAAGTTCAAGAAGCCAGGAGATGCCACTTCCACCGAGCTGATCATCGGGCTAGAGGGGAGATGGGAGGCGATGATCTTGGCTACCTCGTGGGGAGGAAGGCCTACTGCCCGCGCTAGGCGTAAGGCGATATTAGAGGCGTAATCCCCATGATCGGGCCGCTGAGGGCGCTCCACTGTACTAGGCGGAGGTGCCACAGGGGGTATGAGGCCCCCCTCTTGGGCCCGGTGGACTGCCTCCTGCACCAGTCGCTCTATCTCGTCGCGGACGACGAGGGGCACGTCTCAATTTTACAGCTTGGCAAGGGATGGCGCACCCTTTAGCTTGCCTCCGCCATTATGCGTGCCTGGAGCTCTTGCATGCCCTGCCGCAGGACAGCGTGCTCAGGGTGCTCCAACATGGGGTCCTCTTGCAAGATGCGAAAGGCTTCTTGGCGGGCGATTTCTATAAGCTCAAGGTCGGTGATGCGTGCTACTTTTAAATCGGGCAGGCCGGACTGGCGCACGCCAAAGTACTCGCCAGGCCCACGCAGGCGTAGGTCCTCCTCAGCTAGGCGGAAGCCGTCGTGGGTGGTCTCGACGATGCGTAAGCGTTCCTGGGCATCCTCAGAGGGGTTTTCAGAAAGGAGGAGGCAAAAGCTCTGGTGCTGGCTCCTCCGCACGCGCCCGCGTAACTGATGTAGCTGGGCCAACCCGAAACGGTCGGCACCTTCAATGAGGATGATGGTGGCGTTGGGAACGTCCACCCCTACCTCCACCACCGTGGTAGTGACCAAGATGTCTATCTCGCCATCACGGAAGCGGCGCATCGTCTCGTCCCGCTCCTTGGGGGACATGCGACCGTGCATCAGGCCCAGGCGAAGGTCAGGGAATTCTTCTTTGGAGAGGCGCTGGTATTCCACCTCGGCCGCCTTGGCCGCTATCGCCTCCGACTCCTCAATGAGGGGACACACGATGTAGGCCTGCCGGCCCTGAAGCACGTGCCTACGGATGAAGTCGTAGGCGAGGCGCCGCTCTCTGGGCTTTAACACGTAGGTCTTGACTGGGGGGCGGCCAGGAGGCATCTCGTCTAAAATGGTGACGTCTAAATCGCCGTAAACTGTGAGGGCAAGGGTGCGAGGAATGGGGGTGGCAGTCATCACCAGCACGTGGGGCGATTGGCCTTTTTCCCTAAGTACGGCCCTTTGCACTACCCCAAAGCGGTGCTGTTCGTCTATCACCACAAGCCCAAGGCGGGCGAAATGTACGTTCTCCTGAATAAGAGCATGGGTCCCTACTACGATGTCGGCTTCTCCCCTCGCCACGGCACCTTGGACAGCGGCCTTCTCCGACGGCCTTAGGCTACCTATGAGAAGGCCCAGCCGTAAGGGACGCGGCAGATAGGGGGGCTCCACCACTATATACCCGGGCCCTTCTAGAGATAGCCACAAGTCTTGTCCTTCCTGGTTTTCCCTGCCAAAAAGGCGGCATAACGTACGAAAATGCTGTTCGGCCAAGATCTCGGTGGGCGCCATTATTGCCCCCTGATAGCCTGAAAAAGCAGCTGCCAAAAGGGCCATGGCGGCTACTATTGTCTTACCACTACCCACATCTCCTTCTAGCAGGCGGCTCATGGGTATCTCGCGTCCCAGGTCGGCTAGCACCTGGGCTATGGCGCGCCTCTGGGCACCGGTGAGGGAGAAGGGAAGGGACGAATGGAAGGCTTCCTGTACTTGTCTGGGTAGGGAGAGGACAGGCGCCTTACCCCCCTCTTGCCACTCCTTGCGGCGTCTGACTATCCCTAGCTCAATGACTAGTAGCTCTTCTAAGGCGAAACGGCGGCGGGCTCTGGCAGCCGCTTCGTGGTCTTGAGGGAAGTGCATCTGGCGTAACGCCTCCGATACTGGTGGCAAGTCCAGCCTCTGGCGCATCTCCCATGGGAGGGCCTCAGGCATGAGATGGGCATAACTGCCTAGGGCCTGCCAGATGAGACGCCTAAGGTAGCGCTGGCTCAGCCCCTTGGTAAGGGGGTAAACGGGGACAAGCCGCCTCGTATTGAGGGACTCGGTATCGACAGGCTCCCATTCAGGGTTCTCCATTTGGCGGCGGCCCCGGAAGACGGTGACCCGGCCAGAGAAGGCTACCTGCATCCCTGGACGCAACTGGCGGTCGATGTATCGCTGGCCCCACCAAATGATACGCAGGGTACCTGTGTTATCTCCCACGATGGCCTCTGTGGCCATACGCCGGCCCATGGTGCCCCGCCCAACGCTCCATACGGTGGCGATGACCGTCTGTTCTTCCCCTACCACCAGCTCGTTAATTGGGCGCACGGAAGCATAGTCATGGTAGCGATGGGGGAAATGGCGTAGGAGGTCGCCTACGGTGATAATGCCCAAATTGGCCAGTTGGCGAGCATGCGCCTTGCTTACACCACGCAAGATAGTGACAGGGGCCTGCGCCCCTACGCCCTCCCTCGTCTGGGCATCTTTAGGCCTTCCGTCTGGAGGGGGGCTCTGTAGGGCAGCTAGGATGGCTTCTACCATACGTCGCCTCTGGATAGGGTGGAGGGAAGCGTATCCTCCCGGGGGCAAGGAGGCTAGCACACGCACGAGGGGGTGGTCGCCAGGCAAGGACAACTCATATAGGAGGCGACGCAGGTGGGAATCTAGGCCGCCTACCACGGCCCTGTTGGCAAAGCCTTTCTCTTTCTCCAGCTCCAGGACGCGCTGAAGTTGGCTGAACGCCTCTTGCCAGCCCCTACTCTTCATCCTCGAGGCACCCCACCCCTATGGCCCCAGGTCCGGCATGGGTGCCCACCACCGGGCCTATACGGATGAGGTAAGTATAAGCGTGGGGGATTGATTCCTTCATGCGCTCTAAAAGCAGCTCTGCCTCTTCCCGGTCAGTAGTGTAGCCCACCCCCATCTCCTTGATGCGCGGTGATGCCAAGATAAGCTGTAACATCCTCTCAAGGGCCTGGGACCTGGTGCGAACGCGGGCCTCAGGGTGCAACTCCCCCTCTTGCATGCGCAAGATGGGCTTAATCTGGAGGATGGAACCTAAAAGCGCCCTAGCCCGGCCGATCCGCCCCCCACGCCTAAGGTATTCGAGGGTATCGAGCATCACTAGCAGCCTTACCCTGTCTATGCACCGCCGAGCTATGGCCAGTACTTGTTCTAAGGTGGCCCCCGCCTTAGCTGCCCTGGCCGCCGCCACCACAGTGAACCCCATCCCCATAGATACGTTGAACGAGTCCACCACCTCAATGCGAGCCCCCTGCTCCTTAAGGATGTTAGCTGCCTGACAAGCGTTGTTATAGGTAGCCGAAAGCTTGGACGAGATGTGAATGGACACCACCTCGTCCGTCTCCTGGAGCACCTCTTTATAGGCCTCCAGAAAGTCGCCCACCGAGGGGGCCGAAGTAGTCGGTATCCCTTTCTCCTCTTGAAGGCGCCGGTAGAACGTCTCGTGGTCTATCTCCACCCCCTCCTTGTATGCCCCCTCACTGAAAATGACTGTAAGAGGCACAACCCTGATCCCTAGCTCTTCCACCAAGTCTGGAGGGATATCGGCAGTGCTATCGGTTATCACTTTGACCGCCAATTCTCGCCTCCTGGGGTGAAGATAGGAGCTTTGGAGTCAGTATAGCACGGGTGGTAGCCCCCGTCTCCAAGAAGAGACTTACCACCAAACCTTGCCCTCTATCTCCTCCGGCTTCAGGGGTGGGCGCTCCTTTAGCCAGAGGCCAGTGGAAAGGTACTTCCAGCCGCTGTCGGCAAACAGGCAGACGATGTTACCCTTTTCCATCTTTTCCGCCACCCGCAAAGCAGTACGCAGTACGGCGCCCGAGGAGATGCCAGCAAAGACCCCTTCCCGCTCCATTAGCTCTCGGGTCATGAGGAAGGAGGTGCGGGAGTCCACCACTATCCGACCATCTAACACCGACTCGTCCAAGACGGGCGGTATGAAGCCTTCCTCTAGGCTGCGCAGGCCCTGTACCAGGTCGCCCGGGTGGGGGACAGTGGCGATAACTTTCACGTTAGGATTGTGCTCTTTCAGTCTTCTGCCTACGCCGGTGAGGGTGCCCCCTGTGCCCAAGCCTGCCACGAAAACGTCTACCTCAGGCAGATCGCGCAGGATCTCTAGTGCGGTGGTCTCGTAATGGGCCCTGGGGTTGTTAGGGTTGCCGTATTGGAAGGGCATGTAGTAGCGTTGAGGATCTTCGGCCAACATTCTCTGGGCCAAAGCTATAGCATCGTTAGTGGACCGGGCCCCACGGGCATACACCACCTCCGCCCCGAAGGAGCGTATTAGCTGCTCCCGCTCAGGGGTGACGTTGTCCGGAAGGACGCACACCAGTTTGTAGCCTTTTACCTTGGCCACCATGGCCAAACTTATGCCCGTGTTGCCGCTGGTGGGCTCCAGAATAACCTTATCAGGTGTAAGCTCCCCTGACGCCTCGGCTGCCTCAATCATGTACAGGGCTATGCGGTCTTTGAGGCTACCCGTGGGGTTGTTCCCCTCTAGCTTGGCAAAGATACGCACGCCAGGTTTGGGCTGGAAACGGCGCAACTCCACAAGAGGGGTGTTACCTATGCAGCCCAAGATGTCGGCATATACCCGCCCCCCTCTAGGGGCAGCCCTTCTCCTACCCACCCTTGCCCTTACCCCCTCAGGGGCCACAGGCACCCCCCGCAAGGGCAGGTAGGATGGAGACGACATCTCCATCTCGCACCGGCGTGTCTAGCTGCTGGAGGAAACGGACATCTTCATCGTTCAGGTAGATGTTGACGAAGCGGTGCAGCTGGCCGTTCTCAAGAAGGGTGGCCTTAAAGCCTGGAAACATCTCGTCTAGCCTGTCCAACACCTCACCGACGGTGGCCCCCTCCACCATTACCGATGGCTGCCCTCCTGTCAGCCGTCGCAAGTTGGCCGTAAGCTTCACCTCTATTGCCATGTCCTGCCTCTCTTATTATACGATTTTAGGCTATCTTTTTTGCGCATACGTCACCCCTCGCGGCCTGGGAAGGGGGCGCCGCAGAAGCCTTCGTAGTCCACCAGTTCAGCGATGGTGGGCTCATCGCCGCAGAGGGGGCATTTGGGGTCGCGCCGCAGCTTTACGGTGCGGAATTCGCCCGTAAGGGCATCGTAGAGGAGGAGGCGGCCCACTAAGGGCTCCCCGATGCCCAAGATGAGCTTTATCGTCTCTACTGCCTGGAGGGAGCCGATAACTCCAGTTAGGGCACCAAGCACCCCTGCTTCAGCGCAACTGGGGACTGCGCCAGGAGGCGGAGGCGATGGGAACAGGCACCGATAACACCCTTTGCCAGGCATAAACACTGTCATCTGGGCATCGAACATCAGGATGGAAGCATCTACAAGGGGTTTGCCGGCCAGATAACAAGCGTCGTTTACCAAGTAACGGGTAGTGAAGTTATCGGCCCCGTTCACCACCACATCGTAATGGGGGATGATGTCCATGGCGTTTTCCGATGTGAGAGGCCCCTCGTGGATAATCACGTTAACATCGGGGTTATAGGCCAGAAGGGTCTCCCGAGCCGATTCTGTCTTGGGCCGGCCGACATCGTCGTTCTGGTGGAGGATCTGCCTTTGGAGGTTAGAGAGGTCTACCACATCGAAGTCCACGATGCCGATCGTACCTACCCCAGCAAGGGCTAGGTAAAGGGAGGCGGGGGAGCCCAGCCCTCCTGCACCCACCACCAGTACCTTTGCCGTCAAAAGTTTGCGCTGGCCGATGGGCCCCACTTGGGGCATAATGATGTGCCGCGAGTAGCGCAGCACCTGCTCAGGCGTGAGCACCTGCCCACCAGCGATGGCAGGAATGACTGCCACCTCGTCCCCCTCGCGCACAGGGGTATCGGGCCCCTGCAGGGTGTGGATCTCCTGATTGTTCAAGTAGACATTGATATGGGCGGGGATCCTCTTCTCATGGTCGAAAATCATGTTGCCCAGGCCCGGGAAGTGCTGCGCTAGATTTTCCAGTACTTCGTGAACCGTCCGCCCTTGGACCTGGACATATACCTGGTTGCCAGCCAGACGACGGAAGGGCGTAGGGATGTAAACCGTTACCGATGCCTTCTCCATACCTATCACTCCATAAAGCTATAGCGTTCTCCTGTGTCGGGCAGTATAGTTACCACGCGCTTGCCGGGGCCTAACTTCTTGGCCACCTTTATGGCCGCCACCACGTTGGCCCCCGCTGAAATACCCACCAAGAGGCCTTCCTCCCTAGCAAGGAGACGGGACATGGCTATAGCGTCTTCGTCGCGCACCCCGATTATTTGGTCGATGATGCTGCGGTTGAGGACGCCAGGGACGAAGCTAGCGCCGATGCCCTGAATACCATGGGGACCAGGCCGACCACCCTGCAGGACGGGTGACCGGGCCGGCTCCACAGCTACAATGAGGATCTTGGGATTGTGCTGCTTGAGCACCTCGCCTACGCCTGTGATGGTGCCGCCAGTGCCTACCCCGGCCACAAAGGCGTCCAGACGCCCCTCAGTAGCTTCAAGGATCTCCACCGCTGTAGTACGTCGATGTATCTCAGGGTTGGCCGGATTTTCGAACTGCTGTGGCATGAAGTAGTCAGGGTTTTGGCGCACCAATTCCTCGGCTGCATATACTGCCCCGGTCATACCCTCTATGGCCGGGGTGAGGATCACCTCTGCCCCAAAACGGGTCAAAAGGTCGCGGCGGGCCAAGCTCATATCCTCGGGCATGGTGACGATGAGTCGATACCCTTTTACGGCCGCCACCACGGCAAGTCCTATACCCGTATTGCCGCTAGTGGGCTCAACAATGGTCGAGCCAGGACGTAGAAGGCCCCGCCGCTCAGCGTCCTCAATCATAGCCAGGGCGATGCGGTCCTTGACAGAGCCAGCCGGATTGTAGGATTCCAGCTTGGCAACTATCTCGGCTGCCCCTTCGGGCACCACCCGGTGCAGGCGCACCATAGGGGTCTGCCCTATGAGCTCTAGCACGCTGTCAACGATGTGGCAGTTCTTGCCCATACCCGCCCTCAGATGACGTACCTATCGGCCCTTAGGATCCTTTGTCTGTCTTTGGCTGCCAGCTCGCCTATGGTAACCCGGTCTAGGACAGACATGATAGCTTTTTGGACCTCTTCCCACATCTCCCGCTGGGCACATCCCCCGGCCCTGCTACACTCCGAGGCGGCCTCTAAGCACTCCACAGGGACGATCTCCCCTTCTAGGGCCCTTATGACCTCACTTACCTTGATCTCGTCAGGGGGACGGGCCAAGGCATGACCTCCCTGTGGGCCGCGCACACTACGAACAAACCCAGCTCGCCGGAGGGTAGCCAAAAGCTGCTCTAAGTATGACTCAGGGATGTTCTGCCGGGCAGCTATATCAGCGCTCTGGGTGAGTCGTTCCTCCCCATAGTGATGGGCTAACTCAATAAGGGCCCTTATGCCGTAGTCCCCTTTGGTGGAGATTCTCAAGGTTTACCACCCCAAAAGTAGAGCGATTTCATCAACAATGTTACCACGGGCCTCATTAGTGGGACAACTGGCAGTCTAATTGCTTAGGCACGCCAGTAGCTGGTGGGTAAAGGGGAGGATACGGCACTAAAGTGGGGTCTGCTTCTCAGATGCCCCCAGCTACGGCCGGCACTATGCTCACCTCGTCGCCTGGATGAAGGGGGGTGTCGAGCCCTTGCAGGAAGCGTACATCCTCGCCATTAACGTAGATGTTGACGAAGCGACGGATCTGGCCCGCTTCGTCTAGCAGGCGCTCCTTTAAGCCCGGGAACTTCGCATCCAGGCCCTCTATGCACTCCCGCAAACGTGAGCCATCGGTACTGATGGTGTCAAGGCCTCCCGTGAGACGACGTAAAGGCGCCGGGATGCGCACTATTACGCTCATGTCATTCACCTCATCCCTCTAGGATATCGCCAGGCACCGGATCCACCCGTACCCCCTGCTCCTCAACCCAGCGGACACCTTTTTCGATCTCTTCCAAATCTCCTTCTAGCTCCAAGATGACCCATCCCCGGTCTTCAGTGACATCAGCGCGACGGATGTTGGTAACCACGTTGAAGTTCTTGCCAAGCCGCCAGATGATGGGCTCCTGGACTAAGTGGGGTGGGAAAGTGAATTTGACCCTCTGCTTAGCCACAATCTTACCCCCTTAGCGGCGGCTGGTGGAGAGGGCCTTCTGACGCTGGGCCATAGCTTCCTCGAAGGAAGCAATTGTCGGCTCGATCAGCACCGGCGCCGCTAAGGCTTCCACCACCGCCTCCTGCGTCTTTAGGCCCGCCCCTGTGATGAATGCTACCACCGTCTCTTCCCGGGAGATAAGGCCCTGGGTGGCTAGCCTCTTCAGCGACGCTACTACCACTCCCCCGGCTGTCTCAGAGAAGATCCCCTCCGTCTCCGCAAGGAGCTTTATCCCCTCTATGATCTCTTCATCGGTGACGGCCACCCCGTAGCCTCCTGTCTCGTTAATAACCCGTAGGGCGTAGTAGCCATCGGCAGGATTACCGATGGCTAACGACTTAGCGATGGTGTTAGGGCGCTGGGGGCGTATATCGTAGCTGCGGCGCTCCCAGGCCTCCACCACGGGAGAGCAGCCCAAGGCCTGAGCAGCGCTCATGCGCGGTCGGCGCCATTCCACCAGCCCCAGCCACGCCAACTCCTTCATCCCCTTGTAGATCTTGGTGAAGAGGGAGCCACTTGCCACGGGCACGATGCAATGATCAGGGATACGCCAACCTAACTGCTCACAAACTTCATACCCTAATGTTTTGGAGCCCTCGGCATAATAGGGGCGAATGTTGATGTTGACGAAGGCCCAAGGATACCTCTCCGCCAGCTCGCTACAGAGGCGGTTCACATCGTCATAGGAGCCTTGGACAGCTACCAGGGTGGGGCCATAGATGGCTGATCCTACTATCTTTCCCTGCTCCAAGTCAGCAGGGATGAACACTAAAGCCTCGAGTCCTGCCCGCGCAGCATGGGCGGCCACAGAGTTGGCCAAGTTCCCCGTGGAAGCACAGGCGAGGGTGCGGAAGCTGAACTCCCTAGCCTTGGTGGCCGCCACGGACACCACCCGGTCTTTAAAGGACCATGTAGGATTGACACAATCATTTTTGATGTATAGGCGCTTTAGGCCCAATGCTTTGCCCAGACGGGGAGCTGGCAAGAGGGGCGTAAATCCGGCGCCAATATCCACCGGCTCCCCATCAACAGGCAAAAGGTCACGGTAACGCCATATGGTGAGAGGCCCCGTCTCAATACGGCGACGCGAAAGGTGCTTTCGTAACCCTTCGTAGTCGTACATAACTTCAAGGGGGCCGAAGCAGAACTCGCAGACGTACATGGGCTCCAGCGGATAGTGGCGCCCACACTCCCGACACCTCAACGTGTTGGCGAAGGACATTTTACACCCCTCCTGGCCCCTCTATTACAAGTTGTGCGGCCCCGCCTCGGAGCCGCTTCCCTTCAGGTCCCCCGCCAAGTCCCGCGCTGCTGGCGCCACCTAGCGACAATGCCTTCCCCTCATATTCGGGAAGGCCCTAGCGCTTCCCCCCTTATCGTCCCCCACCTTTGCGGTAGGGACGGCATTGGCACCGCTGCACGGGCCAGCTCAGGACCTGAAATCCTGGTCCGGCCCCGGCCGGTTGCCGGGCTTCACAGGGCCGTTCCCTCCACCTCTCTGGATAAGAGGGGGCCTATTAGATTGTCGAGGCTATATACTATCGCACCTTTTCCCTCCTGTCAACGCAACTCGGTAAGGAGGTGATGCGGATCTGTCAGCTAGGCCATGGCCCCTACCGACCTGGCCCCTTCCGCCCCCAAGTTGCGAAGATGATCACTTATCTTTTGGCAAAATTGGCCACGAAGTGTAGTAGCGGCCACCATTTATACCTGTGTCGCTACTTATGGCTGCACAACATGGATGGCCAAAGCCCGGAGGCAAAGCACTAATGCCGGGAAAGGCGCATCACCTATGTGGCCATGTGGATGCCAAATTTTACTCTACCCGTAAAGACTTAGCCGCCAAGACCGTGACCGCCATGGCCCATAAGGCTAAAAGCGCCACCTCATCCCATACAGTGGATACAGGATTTCTCTCAAGGAGGATAGACCTTAGCGAATCCAATAGAAGGGCTAGGGGAGAGAACTCCATAACTTTACCCAAAACCTTAGGGAGCTGGTCTAAAGGGAAGAAGACGCCCGAAAGGAACATCATGGGCATGGTTACCGCATTGCCCATGCCCGCCGCTGCTGCCGTTGTCTTACATACTCGGGCCACGGCCACTCCCAACCCAAGAAAGACCACGTCGCCTAAGAGGGCCAGGGGGAACACCCAGAAGAAGTTGGGGGGAAGTTCAGCACCCACCGCCGTCCCTGCCCCCAAGATGATGCCGCTCTGGATAAGGGCCATTAGCATATAGGCCGCCATTTGGGCGATAACGAAGGCCCCTACCGGGATAGGAGTAGTCTGGATGCGCCGCAAGATACGCTTTTCTCGGTAATCTACGAGGATCGTGGCCATCCCAAGGATGCCATACTGCATGACGGCCATGCCCAGGATTCCAGGCACTAAGAAGTCCATGAATCCCACATCTCGCGCCTTTATAGGCTGGGCCTCCACCGCCACTAACGGCTGGACGTTGGCGGCCTGAAGGTTGAACTCGTCGAAAAAGCGTCGCAGGGCAGCGAGGGCCATCTGGTTGACCTGGACATTGGTTTCACTGTAGTAGGCCCGGGCGGTAACGCCTGGCTCTTCGCCCACATTAGGTGGCAGCATCACCACTAACCCGTAATCGCCGTTGCGGAGATCCCTTAACGCCTGGGCTGCATTCCCAGCTTCCTCTACCTTGAAGAGCTCATTGGAAGCCATGGCCTCCCGCAACTCCTGAGTAAAGGGTGAACGGGCCGCATCCACTAGGGCCACCTTCACCTCTGGTGGCCGATCCAGATCAAAGAGAGAGAAAACACCCACGAAGATCAGGGGGAAAACTATGCCCCAAAAAAGGGACAGCCGGTCGCGCACCATAATCTTGATGCATGCCACAGCTAGGGCCAACATTAGTCACGCAGCTCCTTCCCAGTAAGAGCTAGGAATACGTCTTCCAGGGTGGCCTGCTCCACTTGAAGGTTTTGGATTTGGGCTCCTGCCTCCTTCAACCGCGAAAGGAGGACAGGGAGAACAGAGGCCACATCGCTCACCATTACTTCGTATGATCCGTCGCCGCCTTTTGCAGTGGCCACATCACCTATATCCAACATCCCCAAGGGGACAGGAGGCCACACCTTGAAAAGGATGCGGAAGGGCGCCTCTAGGGAATCGATCAGGCGCTGAGGGGAATCGAGAGCCACAATGCGTCCATTATCCATAATAGCCACCCGGTCACAGAGGGCCTGGGCCTCCTCCATATAATGGGTGGTGATAACCACCGTCCTGCCCTCTTGCCGCATACGCCTCACTATCTCCCATAGGGAGCGACGGGCCTGAGGATCGAGGCCGGTAGTGGGCTCGTCAAGGAATAGCAGCTCCGGATCGTTAACTAGGCTGGCAGCCAAAGAGAACCTTTGTTGCTGCCCTCCAGACAAATGTTTCACCAAAGACCTAGCCCTTTCACTCAGTCCCACCATCTCCAGAAGCACCTTTGGTGCAAGACGCCGCCGATAGAACTTGCCTAACAGGTCTAACACTTCCGCCAGCGTAAGGAAATCAAAGTAGGCGGAGGCCTGGAGCTGTACTCCTATCCGTTCTCTCACTTCTCTCAGGTCTCGGGGTATGGGCATTCCTAATACCGTTACCCTTCCGGCATCGGGCGCTCGTAATCCCTCTATGATCTCCAAGGTAGTGGTCTTGCCAGCCCCATTAGGCCCCAGAATGCCAAAGACCTCCCCCCGCATCACCGAGAAGGTGACCCCGCCCACAGCCACGATGCTGCCGTAACTCTTGCGTACCCCTTCTACTGCCACAACTACTTCCATCGGCCAGTAGTATCTTCCCCAAGACTTGTTTTAAGCAACTTTTGACAAGCCTATAACAGCTGTCTCTGGAGGAGGAAGGCGTATAAAATCAGAGGCAGAACAAAGGAGGACACATGAAGTACCGCCGGTTAGGGCAGACGGACCTTCTCATCTCGGAGGTAGGCTTTGGCGTATGGTCGGTAGCCACTACTTGGTGGGGGGTAAGGGATATAGCCCTGGGAAGGCGCCTTTTGCGCCAGGCCTACGACCTGGGGATCAATTTCTACGATACAGCCGACGTATATGGCAATGGGCGTGGAGAAACGATGCTAGCTGAGGCGTTGGAAGGAATCCCCCGGGATAAAGTGATCATCGCTACCAAGTTCGGCTACGATTTCTACCGTTACGGAGGGCAGCGCCAGGGCCATGGAGAGCTGCCCCAGGATTTTTCGTCTTCTTATGTCAGGAAGGCACTGGAAGAGAGCTTGCGCCGCCTCGGCACCGACTACGTAGACCTTTACCAGGTCCATAACCCCCGTCTTTCGGCCCTTGAGAGGGACGAGCTCTTCGCCACTTTGGAGGAGCTTCAGCGGCAGGGAAAGGTGCGCTATATAGGTGTCGCCTTGGGGCCAGACATCGGGTGGGAGGAAGAAGGGCTATACGCTATGACCCAAAGAAAGGTAAGCAGTCTCCAGATCATTTACAGCATATTGGAACAGCAACCGGCACGACGTTTCTTCCCGGTGGCCAGGGAGACAGGGTGCGGCCTCCTCTCCCGAGTCCCCCACGCCTCTGGCCTTCTGGACGGCACCTATAGGCCAGGAATGACCTTTCCCCCTGGCGATCACCGGGCCCACCGCCGTCAGGGGTGGCTGGAGCGCTCTCTCAGAAAGGTAGAGCGTGTCACTTTCCTCTGGGAAGCCGAGATGGCCAGGACCATTGGCCAGGCTGCCATCCAGTTCTGCCTTTCTGAGCCTACCATTAGCTCTGTCCTTCCCAACATCACGAGCGAGAAGGAGCTAAAGGAGTTCGCTGCTGCCCCCCATACACCGCCCTTGACGCCAGAGGAGGTGGCCCGTCTGCATCACCTGTTCGACCACGACTTCTTCCTAGAGCCTGAACAGGCGCCCGCCTAAAGGAGGAGGCTATGCAAGAACAGATCACCAGCCATCGCGGTGGGCCGAGGCAGATTGTGAAGTTCACCTTCTTCCGGGTGGATCCCGCGTGGCGGCGATTACCAAAGGAAGGCAGAGAACGAGGCAAGGACGAGCTATGCGCGGTAGTTGCCCAGTTCGGCGACCGGCTTATGATCCGCTCTTATAGCCTGATGGGCCTACGAGGAGACGCCGACTTCATGCTCTGGCAGATAGGCGAGCGTCTGGAGGACATACGCGACCTTCACACCGCCATCTTCTCTACGGCGCTGGGCCCCTACTTGCATGTGGCATACTCGTATCTGGCCATGACCCGCCGCTCCATATATGTCACAAAGGAAGAGGCGGGGGAGCGGAGCCTTATACATCCTACCAATTCGCGGTACCTCTTCGTTTATCCCTTCGTGAAGACAAGGACGTGGTATAAGCTCTCCCGGGCCACACGCCAGGGCATAATGGACGAGCACATCGCCGTGGGGCGCCGCTATCCCTCCGTCAAGCTCAACACTACCTATTCTTATGGACTGGACGACCAAGAATTCGTGGTAGCTTTCGAGACCGACGAACCCGCTGATTTCCTAGACCTTGTCATGGAGCTGCGCGAGACGGAGGCGAGCCAGTATACCCTGCGAGATACCCCCATCTTTACCTGCATAGCCATGCCCTTAAGGGAAGCGCTGGACGCCTTGGGCGCCCCAGGTGATGCAGCCATATCTTCGCCTCCTGTGTCCCAAACATGGCGCCGCGTCCTGTCACCGGAAGAGCTACCAGCCAACAGTAGGCGTGTCGTCTACGTTGGCGGGGAACAAGTAGCCCTAGTGAACACAAGCGACCGCGTCCTCGCCTTTTCTGCCCGCTGCCCTCACGCCAACGGCCCCATCGCCGATGGCGAGATAAGGGAAGGCGTTATCACCTGTCCTTGGCATGGCTCCAGATTCTGCCTGGAGACGGGCGCCCCCCTGGGCGGGCCTACCTCCCGCCCTCTGCCCATTTTCCAAGCCCAGATCCGCCAAGACGGCATATGGATATCTTACCCCCAGAGGTGATTCTATGCCCCTAGAGCCCTTTAACCCGTTCCGATCAGAGGTAATTGCCAATCCTTATCCCTACTATCGGCGGTACAGGGAGGAGGAGCCTGTCCACTTCAGTGAGGTCTTGGACGCCTGGGTCCTCACTCGGTATGAGGACGTGGATGCTGTCCTTGTAGACCACCAGCGCTTTTCGGCCAACCGGCGGCTGACCCGGAACAGGTTTTCCCAGTACTTCATGGCCCAGCAGGAACAGATAGGGCTTCTGGCCAGGACCCTTACGATGCTGGGAGCTGACCCACCAGAACATACGCGACTCCGCCGCCTGGTGAGCAAGGCCTTCACCGCCAAAGCCATAGACGCCCTCGCCCCTCGCATAGAGGAGCTTGCCCATAGCCTCCTGGACGAGGCCGAAGCAAAGGCCCGTAAAGACGGGGCCTTTGACCTAGTCGCCCTCGTGGCATACCCCTTGCCTGTTGTGGTCATCGCCGAAATGATAGGCGTTCCCCCGGAGGACAGGGAGATGTTCAAGCGCTGGTCCGACGACGTTGCTTTGGGCCTTAGCCCCTTCCTCACCCCAGCGCAAAGGGAACAAGTAAACAGCTCTGTCAGCGAGATGGCCATGTACTTTGCTGACGCCATACGGGAGCGCCGCCTCCACCTCAGGGAAGACCTGATATCGACCTTGGTAGCTGCCCGGGAAGAGGGGCAGGCCCTTTCTGACGACGAAGTCATCGCCACTCTTATCCTCCTTTTGGTGGCAGGCAATGAGACTACTACCAACTTCTTAGGCGGGGCCGTTCTATCCCTTCTGCAGCATCCAGACCAGTTAGACCTTTTGCGCCAGCAGCCAGAGCTCATGGACTTGGCCGTGGAAGAGCTTTTACGCTGGGAAAGCCCTGCCCAGACTACAGCACGCGTCGCCCTTGAAGACGTAGAGATAGGGGAGAAGGAGATAAAGGCCTACCAACTAGTGTTCGCCGTGTTGGCAGCAGCTAACCGCGACCCCGAGGTATTCCCAGACCCCGAAAGGCTAGACATCACAAGGAGCCCCAACCCTCATCTGGCCTTCGGCGATGGTATCCACTTCTGTCTTGGGGCCCCCCTGGCCCGCCTCGAGAGCCGAATAGCCCTCAAAGCTCTACTGGACAGGTTCCCCAGATTGCGTTTGGCAGAAGAGAAACCGCTTTGGCGCCCTACTTACCCTCTGCGGGGGCTGCAACGTCTGATGGTCGCTCCTTAGCTTCATACAGGCCAGGGTGGTGCCAGCCTGCCGTATGTTCTTCACCACTGGACAAACATGGGCATTACCACGTGGACGTAGTTGGCCCTACCCACAGGCCGGAATACACCGGGGCTTGTTGGGCTCGTAGTCTCCAGAGCCACCTCGGCCGTATCTATAACTTGTAAGACGTCCTGTAGGTACTTGGCGTTGAAGGCTATACGGGCACCCTCCCCCTCCACTAGGGCATCCAGCTCGCCACGGTGTTCACCAAGCTCTTCTGCACGGGCAGTTACTACCAACTTGCCCACCGCTCCCCCTTCCCCAGCCTCGATAACGAGACGGACGATATTGGAGCCGTCGCGGGCGAAAATGGCTGCCCTCCTCGTCTCCTGCAAGAATTCCTTGAGGTTGACCACTGCCCTCGTCTTGTAGTCTTGTGGTATTAACTGGCTATAGTTGGGGAACGTCCCCTGGATGAGTTGGGCCACTAGCTCCACGCTGCGCATGCGGAAGAGGACTTGGCTACGTGCCTGGTTGACCATCATGAGCACTGGCTCCTCTTCATCGGCCAATAGCCGGTAAAGCTCCCTCATGGCACGCGCCGGGACAACTACTTCTACCTTTTCCCCAACCTCTTCATCCATGGGAAGATGATGGACAGCCAGGCGAAAGCCATCGGCAGCAGCCAGGGTGATGGCATCCCCTTCCACCAAGGTGTGTATGCCAGTAAGGACAGGACGAGTATCGTCGGCAGCAGCAGCGAACTCCACCTGCGCTATAGCTGTGCGCAGGGCCTGGGGGTCTACCCGGACCGACGCCGCCTCCTCTACTTGAGGGATGGGGGGGAAGTCGGCCGGGTCTCCGCCAGCGATGGTAGCCTCATAGCGCCCGCAGATGAGGTGGAGCTGTTTCCCCTTAGGCCCCAAGCTCAGGTCCAACCGCTCAGGGGGAAGGGTGTTAACGAACTCCGTAAGGAGCCGCGCAGGTACAGTTATAGCCCCTTCCTCTTCTACTTGAGCCCCTATCCAGGCCGTAATGGCCGTCTCTAAATTGGTACCGGAAAGGCGTAATCGGCCTTGATCAGTACGGATGAGGACGTGGGTGGTCTGGGGCAAAGTGCTGCGGGTAGCTACTGCCCTACCCACCAACGCTAGGCCCCTAGCCAGATTCTCTTGTAGACAGGTCACCTTCATGGCCATCACCCATCCTGATAAGATAGTCACCCATTTATTCCCTTAGACAGAACTCCGGCTGGCCCCTAGTATACAACTGGGGCTTCAGGCAGGCAACTCTCCCTTTATAGATGGCGAAATGCCTGGCGGGCAGCTTCGATCGTCATCTCCACGTCTCGTTGGCTATGGGCCAGGGAAAGGAACCATGCCTCAAACTGGGACGGTGGCAAAAGCACGCCCCTTTCTAGCATGCTGGAGAAGAAACGGGCGAAGCGGCCCACATCTGATGCCACCGCTTCTCGGTAATTACCTACTGGCCCCTGAGTAAAAAAGATGGTGAGCATGGATCCAACCCTGTTGATAGTGGTAGCCACGCCAGCTTGTGAAGAGGCCTCCCTTAGGCCAGCCTCTAGTTGGGAGGCCAAGGTCTCTAACAACAAGTAGGCATTTTGCTGGGCGAGGACACGCAAGGTAGCTACGCCGGCAGCCATGGCCAAGGGATTACCAGATAAAGTACCTGCCTGGTACACCGGGCCTAGGGGAGCTACCAAGCTCATGATCTCCCTCCTTCCCCCATAGGCCCCAACGGGAAGGCCACCCCCTATCACTTTCCCCAGGCATGTAAGGTCTGGCTCGATGCCCATAAGGGTCTGGGCGCCACCGTAGCAAAGGCGGAACCCGGTCACCACCTCGTCGAAGATGAGGAGGGCGCCGTATTGGCGGGTGAGATGGCGCAGCCCGGGAAGAAACGTCGGAGAGGGGGGCACCACCCCCATGTTGGCCGCCACCGGCTCTACAATTACGGCTGCGATGGAATCGCCTTGCTGACGGAAGGCTCTGGCCACAGCGTCTAAATCGTTATATGGGAGGACGATCGTCTCCTGGGCGTATGAAGGAGGGACACCAGGGCTGTCTGGGAGCCCCAGAGTCGCCACTCCTGAACCAGCCCGGGCCAAGAGACCGTCGGCGTGGCCGTGGTAACAACCCTCGAACTTGATCACCTTGGGACGGCCTGTATAGGCCCGAGCCAGGCGCAAGGCTGACATGGTGGCCTCTGTCCCAGAGTTGACGAAGCGCACCATCTCTATGGAGGGGAAAGCCTCCACGATGAGCCGGGCCAGCTCTATCTCCAGTTCATGCGTGGCTCCAAAGGCCGTCCCCCTGGCTGCTACGCTGGCCACCGCCTCTACCACAGCGGGATGGGCATGGCCTAATATGAGGGGGCCGAAGGCCATAAGGTAGTCTATATACTCCTTACCGTCGGCGTCCCACAGGCGCGAGCCCCTTCCATGGGAGGCGACGATGGGCCTTGTGCCCACCGCCCGAAAAGAGCGGGCAGGGCTGGAAACACCACCAGGCATAAGCCCCTGTGCTGCCTCCAGAAGCTCCCTAGACCTTTCAGCCATGGGCTATAGGGACAAAATCGAGAAGCTCAGATAGGGCGCTTATCTTCAGATCGGGTGCGGGGACGCGACGGGGACGCCGCCGCCCTACCCGATCTAGCCAGACCGCCTTCATCCCTGCCCTCTTGGCCCCTAATATGTCAGGTACGGGGTTGTCACCTACGTAAGCTGCCTCTGCAGCAGATAATCCAAGCCTCTTTAACAAGTAGATGAAAATGGCTGGGTCGGGCTTAAGGGCACCTGCCTGTTCGGAAGTCACTATTATGTCAAAATGGATGCCGTTTCTGGCAAGGCATTGGCCCAGGAAATCATCGTCGGCATTGGAGAGGAGGGCCAGCTGGAAATGGGGCCTTAGCGCTTCTAACA
>Ga0105160_1000246_pt1 | contig 27281 bp, 32 predicted proteins | sample GXS110809BmetaG_FD_89591 | JGI IMG/M metagenome (GOLD analysis project Ga0105160, IMG submission 89591) | Hot spring microbial communities from Gongxiaoshe hot spring, China to study Microbial Dark Matter (Phase II) - GXS 110809B | ecosystem: Environmental > Aquatic > Thermal springs > Hot...
GCCCTTCTTGAAGAGGTCCTGTACTGCAGCATTAGAAGCCTGCCTCTCTCCTTCTCTACCCTTACTACCTTCATAACCACCAACGCCTTCATCCTGCTTCTCGCTACTCTTCTTGGTAGCCCCCTTTGAAGAGCCCCAGAAGAATCTACCCATATCCCTATTAATTGGTTATAAACATAAATAGGTTTTGGTCTCTAGCATGTAAGGTATATCATAGTGTGCAAATAACAACAAAATAGTTGAATGTAGTATATGAAGATGATTAATAAAGAAGAGGCTGAATTATAACAGGGATGGAAGATAGGAAAGGGGAGGAGGCATATCCAGTCAAGAGTTATGAAGGGTTTGAGCAGAGGGTTGTAGATGGTTACACTATCTACAAGAGCAGCAAACGTTGGATTGCATTGGTTGTTGTTGAGACTAGCAATGGGAAGGAGTTGAGGCTATACTCATGGGAGATGAGGAAGGGCGAGTGGAAGGTTGCCCTTGCAAGCCAGAACGTTGGGTTCTGGGACTGGGATACCATAGTTGGGAAGGTGAAGGAGTTCAAGGATAAGTATGCAATAAAGTAATTATGACAAGTTTACATATACTTTCTCTATCTATCTATCAATCTATCAATAAACCATCTCTTACAAGCAATACTGATGCTGAAGAGATACTATCTATATATCATGTGCCAAGTATAGCCCTCTTCATCTCCTCTGCCCTACCTCTTATTATGTAGTACATCTCAAGCAACTCCTCTTGGTTCATAACCCTCCTATTCATAACTGTGAAGTAGTTGTAGAACCCGCCTATTATCTCCCCAACCGCTATACCTAAAGCAAAATCAGCATCATTGCTCACCAATGGTCTAAACGACCTTGCTATGTTAACAAAGTCAGCACTCTGCATTATCGTATCATCTATCAACTGCTCAAGCACATCCCTGAGTTGCTTATTCAAACCCATATACATCTATTCTTCCAAGAGATAAATAATCTTATTCTGATTAGGTAATTATTTATCCTAGGTTGTAGAGATGTTAGTATTATGCATCTATGGCACGATATAGAGCCTGGAGAGCATATACCAGAGATAGTAAATGTGATAGTTGAGATACCAAAGGGCTCACAGAACAAGTATGAGTATGATAAGGATAAGAATATACTAAAACTTGATAGAGTGCTCTTCTCCCCCCTCCACTATCCTGGTGACTATGGACTAATACCAAGAACCCTTGCAGAGGATGGTGACCCTCTTGATGCTCTAGTGCTTGTAAGCAACCCAACATATCCAGGGGTGCTTATACAAGCCAGACCAATAGGGCTGCTGAGGATGGTAGACTCTGGCATGAAGGATGATAAGATCCTATGTGTAGCAAAGGATGATCCTAGGTATGAAGGGTACAAGAGTATGATGGATATGGAGGAGCATGTATTGAAGGAGATAGCACACTTCTTTCAAGTATACAAGCATCTTGAAGGCAAGGAGGTTGAGGTTATAGGCTGGAAGGATGCTGATGAGGCTAAGCAGGTAATCCTTAATGCTATAGAGAACTACAGAGATAGGTTCGCTAAGAAGCATTAAGCTGAATCATGCAATCAAAAAATTTAGATTCAAGTATATGTTATTCGCCAATATGAGTAAAAGTATTACGGATGAAGAGTCACCATACGATATATTCTGGGAGCTTGCTGGGGAGTTAAGGAGGAGCATACTCTTCAAGTTGGGTGAGAAGAGCATGAAGCTCTCAACCCTTGCAAAAGAGTTGGATGCTACAGTACAAGAGGTGCATAGAAATACTAACAGGCTAATAGATGCTGGGCTTGTTAAGAAGGATGCTGATGGCATGCTCTCACTAACAACCTATGGCAAGAGTGTGATAACACAGATACCATCATTTGAGTTCCTAGCAAAGAACAAGCACTACTTTGAGGAGCATACGTTTGGAGATCTGCCAATGAAGTTCATACAGCGTATTGGTGCACTTAACAATACTGAATTGATCAATGGTGTAGTTGCAGTACTTGAGAGGTGGAAGATGATGTATGCTAATGCTCAGGAGTATATAATGGAGTTGATGGCTCAAGTGCCTCTAGACCTTATAGAACCTCTAGTAGAGAGGGTCAAGCAAGGTATAAGGTTCTCATACATATTTGGGTACAACACAATAGTACCAAAAGGCAGGAGGGAGATACTCAACAGGCTAGGCTGGCAGGAGTACATAAGGAAGGGTATAGTTGAGAGGAGGATGTGTGAGAGGGTTGAGGTTATGGTTATAGCAACAGATAAGCATGCAGCTGTACTCTTCCCTGATCAGCATGGCAATACAGATCTCAACCATATGCTGTTTGGTAGCGACCCATTGTTCCGTGAGTGGTGCATAGACTTCTTCAGGTACAAGTGGTATGCCTCTGGCTCATTTGATGAGAGCAAGTTAAAGGAGGTCTAACCTATATGTAAAATTATGAATAATAAGCTGCCCTCTTGATGATTATTCAGGAGAATTAATTTCTATTATTTTATGATGAATCATGCTTATATTCAAATTATTGTATTGTAGTGTTGGTGATGGAGATGATAGAGGTATACGCAATAGCCATGTTCGTGATAGGGATGTTCGGTACATATACAGTACTTGATATAATTAGTAAGAGGAAGGCTAAGGCTAACATTGCAATGGTAAGGAGCAAGTAAGAGAGAAACCCTTTCTATTTTTTATTTATTAGCCATACAGACCATCTCGCCTTCTTATTCACATCATCAAAAAAGATGGATAGTAAAGAAAGAAGAAAGATCAATTCATCAACCATGCTATTGGAATATCCTGATAGTGTCCATCTGGGAGTATCCGCCTTATGGATATGGGCAAGGCTTTACTGTTAAGTTCATGCTCTGCTATTACGATGGGATCTACAGCATCCTTTGGTATCTTGATGAGTGCTGGTGCACCTAGAGAGAGTTGTAATGCTCTAGCACCAATTATCCTAGCCTTCTCAAACCTTGTTAGTCTAGAAGGACCTATCAGAACCTTTCCATCCTCTGCCCTAACCTCTACAAGGTTGATGCTTATCTCATTGCTACTCTTCAATGACTGCTCCTGTTGCTGTTGCAGTTGTACTTGCTGATAGCCTTGAGGGGTTCTAAGTGTAGAACCTGATTGAACCTCCCCAGTACTCACCTCACTAGTTGCATCTTTAACATCGCTTGCTATAGTAACAACTACATCATCACTCCTTCCCTTCTCTTCCCTCTTGGATGCTTTACCCTTCTTGGACTTGGAAGGTTTACCCTCTTCTACCAAGCAGATGAAGAATCCTTAACAATACAAATAAACGTTACTACTGGTGAATGTTTACACTATGTCCGTATCTAGGATAAGACTTGTTCTAGAAATTAAAGGTAAAGGCAGGTGTGAGTGCGAGCTTGCTAGACACCTAGCCCCACTCACAGTAGGCTCAATACTTAGAGCATTGCCTATTGAAGGCAGGGTTTATAGGTATGATGGAGCCTTCATCTACATGGAGACAGGGCTAACGATTGGTAGGGAGAAGCAGAGGGATGAGTTCAAGAGAGGGGATATAGGGTTCATGGTTGCAAATGGGGCTCTATGTATATTCCTAAAGGATGTTAAGGGTATGATGTTCAACCCCTTGGGAAGGGTTATCAACAATATAGAACTGCTTGAGGGTGCAAGTGCTGGGGATGTGCTCTTACTTGCTTCTACCTAACTATTACCTCATGCTAAACTATACTATACAATACCAACATAAATAAATAAATCCTTGCCATAACATCCATCAATCAGCAAGACAAGATAAGATAACACATCATCTACTTGGCAGTCTTATCTACAAGTTGATAGACATAGTGCCCACTATAGCCTCCAAACCTCCTGAGCATACCCTGAGCCTCTAACCTCTTAAGCAGAGAGTTTGCAACTGAGACCTTAACCCCTATGCTCCTTGCTAGTGCATGAGCAGTTATAGCCTTAAGGGATGATAGGGTAGTGATAACCTGCTTATCATCAACAATAACAGCACCTTTCTGCCTCTCCTCACCCTTCTCCTTCTTGCTCTTCTCCTTCCTTGCCTCTTGCTCCTGCTCCCTCATCTGCCTCTTTGCCTCTGCCCCTATCGACTTCTTTCCTGCTCCACCCATGACCCTGAATGAAGGTAACCAACTTATTAACCTATCATGCTACAACACCTGTATGGACTACTCTACAATAGTAGATATATTCAACGAGATGGAGGCTACAAGCAAGAGAACAGAGCTTACAGATCTCATCGTTAGATTGCTCAAGAGCACCCCAAAGGAACTCATAGACAAGGTTGTATATCTCATGCTTGGAAGGCTAAGGCCAGAGTATGAGGGTATAGAACTAGGCATAGCGGATAAGATGGCCCTTAGAGCATTATCCATATCATCTGGCATTGATATGAAGAGGGTTGAGGAGATGTATGTAAGGAGAGGGGATATAGGTGAGGCTGCTGAGGAAGCATTAAGCAAGAGGCTTCAAGCAGTACTCTTCAAGGATAGGCTAACTGTAGAGAGGGTCTACTCTACACTAGAGAAGGTTGCAATGCTCAAAGGTGAGGGTTCTCAGGATGCAAAGATAAGGTACATATGCAACCTGCTTAACGATGCTGAGCCTAGAGAGGGTAAGTACATACTTAAGATAGTTACTGGTAGGCTTAGGCTAGGCATAGCAGATTACACACTCCTTGATGCACTAGCAGTAGCATTCACAGATAGCAAGGAGAATAGAAGCATACTTGAGAGAGCCTATAACCTTACAAGCGATCTTGGATTTGTAGCAAAGATGCTAGTGTATGGAGGGCTTGATGCTGTTAAAGCAATAAGGATGGAACTATTCAGGCCCATAAGGCCAATGCTTGCTGAGAGGGTCTCAAGTGCTGAAGAGGCACTTGAGAGGATGGGAGGAAGATGTGCTGCTGAGTACAAGCTTGATGGTGAGAGACTGCAAATACACAAGCATGATGGTAGGGTTAAGATATTCTCAAGGAGGCTTGAGGATATAACCAGCCATTATCCTGATGCTGTAGATGCTATAGCAGGTATAAGAGCAAGGGACCTAATAGTTGAGGGGGAGGCAGTTGCAATAAATCAGGATACTCAGGAGTATCTACCTTTCCAGGAGTTGATGCATAGGCGTAGGAAGTATGGTATAGAGGAGGCTATGAAGGAGTATCCTATAGCCTTGAACCTATTCGATATACTCTACATAGATGGGAAGGAGTGCATAGATCTTCCATACATGGAGAGGAGGAGGATACTTGAGAATCTCATCTCTGGTGTAGAGAGTAGCAATAGTAGTAATAGTAGCAATAGTAGTATAGTCAGTATAGTACCTATGCTTATTGTAAGCGATGCAAAGAGCATAGAGGATTACATGTTCAAGGCAATAAATGAGGGATGCGAAGGGTTGATGATCAAGGATCTTAACAGCCCATACAGGGCTGGTGCAAGGGGCTATGCATGGATAAAGTTGAAGAGAGAGTATAAGAGTGAGTTGGCAGATACCCTAGACCTTGTTATAGTTGGTGCATTCCATGGTAGAGGCAGAAGGGCTGGAAGGTATGGTGCACTGCTCTTAGCATCATACAATAGGGAGGATGATACATTCTACACGACATGCAAGGTTGGCACAGGGTTCACTGATGAGGATCTGGAGAGGTTCCATGCAATGCTCAACCCATACATAATCAAGCATAAGCATGCAAGGGTAAACTCTAGGCTTGATGCTGATGTATGGTTCGAGCCTAGGATGGTTATAGAGGTTATAGCATCAGAGATAACACTAAGCCCATTGCATACATGTGCACTGAATGTTATAAGGGAAGGCAATGGGCTAGCATTGAGGTTCCCAAAGTTCACTGGGAGGATAAGGGATGATAAGAGTGCTGAGGATGCTACAAGCGTGGATGAGATAGTATCTATGTATAGGAGGCAGTTGAAGGTTATAAGACAGACTCAGACTGGTATTGAAGAGGATGTAGGTAGGGAGGGTGAGTGAAGAGTGAATAATAATAATAGTAGTAGGTAGATAGGTAGATAAGGGTAAGATTCTAAATGATATGCAATTGGCCTATCTCAAACTCAATCTGTTAGGAGTGCTCCTCTATTATAACTGCCATCCTCTGAATATTTGGGAATCTCTTCCTTACGCTACTCTTTATACTACCAGCAAGTCTCTTGAATTCAGCAACAGTCATGCTACCATCAAGAACTATGCTTATATCAGCATATAAGAATGGTCCCATTGGGCGGAATGATATGCTACTTACTCTTACACCATGACTCTTCTCTATGAGAGCCTTTACCTGCTCAGCAATCTGGGGATTATTTATTACATCCAGCAGCACCAATGAGGATTCCTTGAGTATGTAGTATGATATGGAGAAGATGAATACTGCTATTATTATAGCGCCTATTGGATCTGCCTGTGGGAAACCAAGGTACGCTGCTACGAGTATGCTGAAGAACCCTATCACTGAGGCCATGCTATCCTTTATTGCATTCCTTGCTCCAGCCTTCAGTGAGAGCAGATTATACCTACCTGCTATCCTATTCATCTGTACTGCCCTATAGCCAGATATACCAGCAGCAAATGCAAGGGTCATCAATGCTATCTCTGGATGCACTATCTCTATAGGATCTATCAGTGCCTCTACTGCTCTAACTATTATCACTATACCCATCCCAACCATGCCTATTGCAGCAACGAATGCAGCAAAGCTCTCTATCTTGTAGTGGCTTAACCAAGGTCTATTTGCATCATTATCTGAACCATTATTGCTTCCCTTACTACTATTATTATTATTCTGCTTAGTAGCAAAGAATAAGCCAAGCAACACTATGAGTGTTATTGCAGAATCACCAAACGAGTCTATACCATCTGCTATGAGCACTACACTATTACTTATTAATCCTATGGCTACCTCAGCAACACCAATAGCAAATAGGGTTATGAATGTTATCTTGGATACCCTTCTACCAGCATCAAAGCCCAAGGTATGATCATCACTACCACTACTATCGCTATCCATAACTTCTAGTACAGGATTAGATTATCCAGCATGCTATATAAGATTTTACCCTAAGCCTTATTATTAAGTATCTCATCCAATATCTTATGGTATATCAACCATTAAATATCACTACTGAGGAGTATGCCTATGCCTATATTTGCAAAGGTGAGCGAGAAGGAGATAACCAGAGCTATAGCAGAGATGTTCCATGAGACGTTCATGGAGTATGCTGATAGCGATGTTATAATAATAGGTGCTGGTCCTGCAGGGCTTATGGCTGGAAGGGATCTTGCAAGAAGAGGCTTCAAGACGCTCATAGTTGAGCAGAACAACTACCTTGGAGGGGGGTTCTGGATTGGAGGCTTCATGATGAACCCTATAACTATCAGGGCCCCAGCAAACAAGGTTCTAGATGAGTTGGGTGTGAAGTACAAGGAGGTTAGCGATGGTCTATACGCAACACCTGGCCCCAACGCATGCTCAAAGTTGATAGCATCTGCATGCGATGCTGGAGTGAAGTTCCTTAACCTAACAAAGTTCGATGATCTAGTGCTTAGGAAGAATAGGGTTGCTGGTGTTGTTGTTAACTGGATGCCAGTATCTGCACTCCCAAGGAACATAACATGTGTTGATCCAGTAGCACTTGAGGCTAAGGTTGTTATAGATGCATCTGGCCATGATGCAGTTGCTGTTAAGAGGCTCATGGATAGAGGGCTAGTGAAGTTCTCTGGCATGAACCCAATGTGGGTTGAGCAGTCTGAAGACTTGGTGGTTGAGCATACATCTGAAGTTTACCCAGGACTCATAGTTGCTGGGATGAGCGTTGCTGAGACATTTGGGCTCCCAAGGATGGGACCAACGTTTGGTGCCATGCTACTATCTGGAAGGAGGGCAGCAGAGATAGCAGCAATGAAGTTGAAGGAGGAGGTTGAGGTAAGCGAGGTAAGCGTAGAACCTTAAGGTAAGCGTAGAACCTTAAGAAGATGCTACTTGCTCCACAGGATAAAGAACAACCTCCTGTCATGTAAATACTGCCATAACCCATAACTACTACTAGCCTAAAGAATAACTAATCTATTTTTGATGGCAGATGGTTATACTCGATGGTTATACTCTCGCCCTTACCAAGTAGGCTTATCACTCTCGATAGGATAGTACATCTCCCTTGCATTAATACCCTACATGCATCAGCATTACTATAGTATCCATAATCCATGATGCGTAGATTATGGTTATGGTTGTTTGTTACACACCTTCTTACAACTACCGTGCATGCTGACCTGATAAGTTCTATAACAAGCCTGAATAATGCAACCCTACCCCCATATGCCTTGATACGATCGTGGTTGATGTACAGTAGCCAGAACATACTATCTGGATCATTACTACAGTGCTTAGATAGTATAGACCTAATCCTGTAACCCTCTGTGCTGTTAAACCCTACAAGCATGATCATGCTCCCCATCCAAGCATAGAGCCTATACACTAAGAAGGCAAACCTTGTACAGTAGTAGCAACCATCATCATACAGTAGTAGTGGAGGAGATTGTGAGACCATCACTTATGAGTAATATCATATCATGATTTAAATAAGGTTTGCTTTGATGCTCTCCCATGTCCAACTCCATACAACTATCAACAATATCGATGGAGGAGGGTGGTGGAGAGCTCAAGGATAAGTACTCAGTTATAATCCTTGGCTCTGGTCCTGCAGGTCTTACTGCTGCAATATACACTGCAAGGGCAAAGTTGGATACGCTTGTGATAAGTGGAAACCTTCCAGGAGGGCAGTTGATGAATACAGGCACTGTAGAGAACTTCCCAGGCTTTCCCCATGGGATATTTGGACCAGAGTTGATGATGAATATGCGTGCTCAGGCAGAGAGGTTTGGAGCAACTATACTGGATGATGTTGCTACAAGCGTTGATTTCATGCACAATCCATTCATAATAAACACTGTGGATAAGAGGTTTGAAGCAGATGCAGTTATAATTGCTACTGGAGCATCACCAAGGAAGTTAGGACTTAAGAGTGAGGAGAGGTTTGCTGGCAAAGGTGTATCGTACTGTGCAACATGCGATGGTCCATTCTTCAAGGGCGAGGATTTGGTTGTAGTAGGAGGAGGGGATAGTGCAGTTGAGGAGGCGCTCTTCCTAACAAAGTTTGCAAACAAGGTTCAGATAGTGCATAGGAGGGATAGGTTGAGGGCAAGCAAGATACTGCAGGAGAGGGCATTCACAAACCCCAAGATAAGCTTTGTATGGAACTCTATCGTTGAGGATATACTTGGGGATAGAAAGGTTAATGCTGTACTCATAAGGGATCTGACTAGTGATAAGAGGTATGAGTTGAAGTGTGGAGGTATATTCATTGCTATAGGGCATGAGCCTAACACACAGATATTCAAGGGTCAGATAGATATGGATGAGTATGGCTACATAAAGGTTAGAGAACGCACAAAGAGCAACATAGATGGGGTATTCGTTGCTGGGGATGTGCATGATCCAGTGTATAGGCAGGCTATAACTGCTGCTGGGTTTGGATGCATGGCTGCCCTAGATGCTGAAAGATACCTTGCTGAGAAGTATCATCATAACAACAGATGATTGCAAATTGCAATACCCTAATACCCTAGCCTGTACTTAAAGATGGTTGTTCATTAACATCTTTATCTCTGTATAATAAATTAGAAGAAAGATTCACCAAGCATAACAGCATTCCTTAATGCATCATCAAACTCCTCATCACTGAATACGCCCTGCTGGGCATAAAGGCTTCTGAACTTTCTACCATTATCTGCAAATACTACAACTATTATCTTCTCCCCTCTACCATCACCATCCTCTGCTACAGACTCTAGCCTATCCTTAACCTTGCATGCTGCAGCCATTACACAGCCAGATGATGGTCCTACTAGAAGCCTCTCCCTCTCATACAGTTCCTTAACCATCTTGAATGACTCCTCATTTGTTATAGTATACCATTCATCAACAACACCTGCTCTACGCTCAAATAGTGCTGGCACATTTGACTCTTCAAAGTTCCTGAGCCCTTGGATAAGATGCTGCCTCTGGGGCTGAACTGCTATAACCCTTATAGCCTTGCTCCTCTCCTTCAAGTATAGCCCTACACCAGTTATAGTGCCTCCAGTACCAACCCCTGCTACAAAGTGTGTTACCATACCATTCGTCTGCATCCATATCTCAGGACCAGTACCCTCGTAGTGTGCAAGGAAGTTGGCATCATTCTCATACTGGTTGGGCATATAGTACTTGTCTGGCCTTGCCCTTGCTATAGCCTTTGCTAGAGAGATGCTCTGATCAGTGCCAACACCAACCCTAGGGCAGAGATCATCTGATGTCTCGTATAGGTTTGCCCCTAACGATCTAAGGATGTTCTTTGTCTCTTCACTAGCCTTCTCAGGTATGACTATCTCAACCTCATAGCCTAAGAGCCTTGCTATCCCTGTAAGTGCTATACCAGTGTTGCCAGATGTTGGCTCTATTATAACATGCTTGCCTCTTGCTATCAAGCCTTTACCCTCTGCATCCTTGAACATCCAGTATGCTGCTCTATCCTTAACAGAACCAAAGGGATTGAACCACTCCAACTTTGCAAGTATCCTTACCCTGTTACTTGAGAATGATCTCAACTCTATCAATGGTGTATTCCCTATCTTATTCAGGAGTTCTGGTGTCAATACCTTCATCTTATATCTCCTCTCTTGCTACTTCTTCTTTATAAGGAAGATCAGATTGCTCCCTTCCTTACTTAGGCTGATCAGTTCATGACCAGTTCTTTGAACCCATCGCTTTATATCCTCTTCAGCATCTGGATCATCAGCAATAACCTTAAGCATACTACCAACGGAGAGCCTCTCCATTGCAATCTTTGTTCTAAACACTGGTTCTGGGCAGAATAAGCCTCTAACATCTATAGTCTTTACATCCTGACTAACTTCACTACTCATTGATATGCACCATCACTATATCATATTTAACGTTTACCATATATACATTGCAGTAACCAGCATCAACATATGTGATGTTAACCTTTTACCTCACTACACACATCATCCTATCCATTAATTTATATTTAGGTACCTAGAAGATGAGTAGGAGGTGTAACGTACGAAAAGAAATACAGGCTTCGATATAAGACCAAAGCCAGTAGAGAAGGGACAGGAGTACACAGTAAGGATAGATGAGATGAGCAAGAAGGGCGATGGTGTTGCAAGGATCAAGGGGTTTGTTATATTCGTGCATGGAGCAGAGATTGGTAAGGAGTACAAGATAAGGATATCCAATGTTGCAAACAGATTTGCAACAGCAGAGATCGTATCTTAGGTTACAGCTTGTAGATAGGCTATCATAACATAAGGCAAGGTAAGGTAAAAGGACTAATGCTTTTCAACCTTAACAACTTTTTTAAATAGGTTCATTTTTCTTCTTCCCTATGGTTACTGGGAGGGAGGTTAGGCTAAGCAGGATACTCAGGGATGGGAAGATGCTCTGCATCCCAATGGACCATGGCATATCATCTGGCCCAATAGCAGGGATAGATGATATCCATAGCATGATATACAGGTGTGAGGATTCTGGGCTTACAAGCGTGCTAGTTAACAAGGGTATATTAAGGAGCATGCCTAGACCAAGCAAGGTTGGTATAATAGTCCATCTCTCAGGCAGCACAAGCCTTGGTCCTGCACCGAACAGGAAAGTGCTTATGGGTAGCGTTGAGGATGCTGTTAGGCTTGGTGCTGATGGTGTATCTGTGCATATAAACATAGGCTCCAAAGAGGAGCCTGAGATGCTCATCAAGCTAGGGCATGTAGCAAGCAAATGCATAGAGTGGAATATGCCATTCATAGCAATGATGTATCCTAGAGGCGAGAATATAAAGAACCCACACGATCCAGATGTTGTTGCACATACAGCAAGGGTTGGTGCTGAGGCTGGTGCAGATATTGTGAAGACTGTATATACTGGAGATCCTGACAGCTTTAGGAGGGTAGTCAAGGGATGTCCTGTACCCATAGTTATTGCAGGGGGCCCAAAGGCAAGCAGTGATGAGGAGGTGTTGGAGATGACAAAAGGGGCAATGGAGGCTGGAGCAGTAGGTGTTACATTTGGCAGGAACATATTCCAGCATAGAGACCCTCCAGCCATGATAAGGGCTCTAGCAAGCATAATATTTGAGAATGCAAGTGTTAAAGAGGCGTTGAAGGAGATAGGTGAGTGAGTAAGAGCATGTCAGTTAGTAAGAGCATGTCAGACGGTATTGGCAAAGGTAAAATCCTGATAGTTAAGCCTCTAGGTAAGATAGAATCTCTCCTATCCCAACTTAGGGATGAGGGTATAAAGCACATCTACATAGATCCATCATCATTATCATTATCATCATTATCTCCCTCATCACTTGATTACTTTATAACAGTGTATGATAGTGATGATGCTCATATGAAGGTATGCTCAAGCATTGATGAACTCATCAAGGCAAAGAGCAATGGCAAGAAGGCTGGATTACTTGTAAAGGTAAAGAGCAAGAGTGATGAGGATACCATAGTTGATGCAGCAAAGCATGATGCTGATTTTGTGCTTGTAGATGCTGATGATTGGAAGATAATACCGCTAGAGAATATAATAGCAAAGTTACAGGGTATGAAGAGTATGATACTAGCATATGCAAGGGATGCCAATGAGGTTAGAACATTGCTCAACGTGCTCCAAGTAGGAGTTGATGGTGTTGTGCTAGAGGCTAGTGATATAGCAAGTGTTAGACAGAGTCTTGTTTATATGCAGAGTAAGGAGTTCAAACTTGTATATGCAATAGTGAAGGATGTGAGGGACTCTGGTGTTGGAGAGAGAGCATGCATAGATACAGCATCGATGCTGAAGGTTGGAGAGGGGATGCTTATAGGAAGTAGGGCAAACTTTCTATTCCTCATGCATAATGAGGCTATAGGCTCTGAGTTCACATCGCCAAGACCGTTCAGGGTTAATGCTGGGGCAGTGCACTGCTACACACTCATGCCAGATGGCAAGACAAAGTACCTCTCAGAGATCGAGGCTGGGGATGAGGTGCTCATAGTGAATAAGGATGGGAAGGCTAGGAATGCTATAGTTGGAAGGGTTAAGATAGAGACTAGACCTATGAGGCTTGTTAAGGCTGAGGTTGATCTAGATGGGGTAAAGGAGGAGGGTAGCATAATAGTTCAGAATGCAGAGACTATAAGGCTTGTAGGCAAGGATAACAGGCTAATATCTGTTACAGATCTTAAGGTTGGGGATGAAGTGCTTGTATATGCAAAGGGTAGTAAGGGGAGGCACTTTGGCATAGAGGTTGATGAGTTCATCCTTGAGAAGTAACACTATAGATGAAAGTAGTTGTTGGTTATATGGGTTGGTTACATGTATGGTTGATGCACTAGCATGTATTTAGAGCATATGGTGATCAACGATGAGTATTAGGATATGTACAAGCATACAGGCAAGAGATAACAGCAAGAACCTTGCAGTAGATGTAGCAAGAGCATTCAACGAGGGTTCAGATATGGTAGAGGTTAGGTTCGATTACTCCAGCAAGGATGCTATAAGCGATATGCTAGATGTGGTTATGGAGCATAGAGATAGGATGATCTTCACATGCAGAAGCAGGGATGAAGGAGGAGCCTTCAACGGTAGTGAGGCTGAGAGGCTTATGGTGCTGAAGAGGTTAGCATCGTTCAGACCAATGCTGCTTGATGTTGAGTACAAGACTTTAGAGAGGGATGAGGAGTTGTATGATCATCTGAGGGCACTCAACTGTGATCTTCTCATATCATACCATGACTTCAACCATACACCAGGCAGGAATAGACTTGCAGAGATAATGGATGGGATGTTAAAGTATAGCAAGAATGTGAAGATGGTAACTATGGCAAAGAGTATTGAAGATAATGAGAGCATACTCTCACTCTATGATGTGATAAATGATAGCATCAGACTGGTAGCATTCTGTATGGGGGAGCATGGATTAGCATCAAGGGTACTATGCACAATGCTTGGTGCACCATTCACATACGCTGCCCTAGACAAACCTCTAGCACCATCCCAACTTACGCTAAAGCAGATGAGAATGATATACAAGGTCATGGATGAGAAGGGTTATGCAAAAGGCATAAGGAATGACAGATCTACCATAGATATGGTAGCAGGGCTTATAGGCTCTGTATTGCATGAGATGCATGTATAGATGGTAAGGGAGTGATGGATCAATCAATCAACCCAACCCAACCCAGCCAAAGATGGTATATGATGAGTAATGATAAATAAAGGTAGTAATAGAAGGAGAAGAAGGAGTGCAGTAGTAGCATTATGATAGATAATAAAAGTTGCATTGGTAGCAGTAGTAACAGTAGCAATAGTCTTTGTAAGAACAATGGCAAGATCTTCTGTGTCATCGGTGACCCTGTAGAGCATTCTCTATCCCCAGTGATGCATAATGCCGTATTCTCTTCTCTAGGGCTTGGTTATAGGTACATCGCTATGAGGGTTAAGGAGCATGAGTTGGCTACTACCATTAAGATGCTTAGGGAGAGAGCATTAGGCTTCAATGTAACCATACCTCACAAGATAAGGATAATGGATATGCTTGATGATCTAGACACTCTCTGCAAGAGGGTAAATGCAGTAAACACTGTTAAGGTTGATGGTACAAGGCTTAAGGGCTACAATACAGATGTTTATGGCTTCATCCAGCCATTGAGGAGGAGAGGTATAGAATTGAGGGGTAAGAGTGTGATGATCATGGGTGCTGGTGGTGCTGCTAGGGCAGTTCTTATAGCATTGATTGATGAGCATGTTGGCGAGGTGATAATTGCTAGCAGGAGTGTTGATGATAATGCTAAGGCTAAGGCATTATACGAGATGGCAGTTAGCAATGGTATAGAATGTAGGATAGTACAACTTGAATATGCTAAGATGTACTCCAAGCAATCACATCTCATAGTTAATGCTACCCCCATAGGCATGCAAGGCTACCATGGTTATGAGGATCTTAGCATACTTGCTAGCAGTGATATAGATAGTAAGAGCATAGTCTATGATCTAGTCTATAGGCCTATGGAGACTAGACTGATAAGGAATGCTCTAAACGCAAATGCTATGGTCATATATGGCTATGAGATGCTTGTAGAGCAGGGTGCAAAGGCATTGGATATCTGGCTTGGTATAGATGCACCTAGAGATGTTATGAGCAATGCCGTGCTAAGATACTTGCATAATGTTGGTGATAGGCATGGATAGCATGGCTAGAGCAGATAGCAGTGCTAGGATTGCAATGGTGAAGATGCATGGTGCAATATCCATAGTTAATGCAATACCAACTGGCAAGGGTTCAACCCTTGGTATAGGGTTAGGGGTCAACGTTGCTGTAAGGATGGGCCATGGAGAAGGTAGGATCGTATCTAATACAGGAGATGCAGTATTCATCCATAACATAATCAAGAGGATCATTCCAGATGATATGCTCAAGCATAAGGATATTGCTGTAGAGATAAGATCACGTATACCTATGGGCTATGGTCTCAAGAGTTCTAGTGCTGTATCAAATGCTATAGCACTTGCATGCTATAGTCTAGTTGATGATAACATGGAGGGGAGCGATGATATAACTGCTAGAGATCTTAAGGTTATAGATGCTGCTGTCTCAGCCTCTATAGAGAGTAAGGTGAGCATAACTGGGGCATTCGATGATGCTTGTGCATGCTACTTTGGTGGCATATTCATTACTGATAACCATGCTAGGAGGATAATCAAGCATGAGAAGGTAGATGATAGGATAGAGGTGGTTATACTCCTCCCTATGGGGGTGAAGAGGAGTGATCCTATGAGGCTTAGGCATCCCATGCTTGTAGAGCACTTCAACCATGCTTTAAGGCTTGCAGAGGATGGGAGGTATTGGGATGCTATGGTACTAAATGGTGTGCTAATCTCATCCCTCCTATCCATCCCATACAACCTTGTCTTGGATGCTCTTGAGCAAGGTGCTCTAGCAGCAGGTATAAGTGGTAATGGTCCAGCAGTTACTGCAATAACAGATAGCGAGAGCAAGGCTAAGGATATAGCATCTGTATGGCAGAACTACGGAGAGGTTATAAGGAGTAAGGCAAGTAATGAGAAGGCAAGGGTAACGGTGAGCATAGTTGAGGGATAGCGTTGAGGTTAAACGTTCAAGGATAGATGGTAGCATAGTATGCCCTCCAAGCAAGAGCTATACGCATAGAGCAATAGTTATCTCTTCGCTTGTTGATGATGGCAAGGCATCGATAATAAGGAATGCACTACTTGCCAGAGATACTAATGCTACAATACATGGATGCAGGGTACTTGGTTCCTACATAGAGTTGGATGATGAGGATAGTAGCAATAGTAGTAGCAATAGCAGTAGTAGTAGCAATAGTAGCAATAGTGATGCTAGCATGAGAAGGGGCAGGATGCTTATAGTTCATGGAAGAAGGGAGTTTACCATTGGTTACAGGGAGATAGATGCAGAGAACTCTGGCACGACTATAAGGATGCTCTCAGCAGTATCATCATTGGTAAAGGAAGGGAGTACTCTACTCTATGGTGATGCTAGCCTTAACAGGAGGCCTATGCAGCCTCTGCTTGATGCACTTAACCAACTAGGAGTACAGTGTAGGTCCCTTGCATATGGCACCCCTCCATTGCTCATCAATGGAGGCGGCATGAAAGGGGGAGAGGCAAGGATAACTGGTAGCATATCAAGCCAGTTCATCTCTGCACTCCTTATCCCATCTGTATACGCAATGCATGATGTGGAGTTGAGTATCATGGGAGAGCAGGTATCAAGACCATACATAGACTCAACAATAGCAGTCATGAGAGCATTCTCAGCGAGAGTTGATAACGATGATTACAAGCATTATATAGTAGCAAGACAGGAGTACAAGCATGCAAACTTTACAGTACCAGGAGACTTCTCTAGCGCAGCAATAATGCTTGCTGCTGGTGTACTTGCTGGTGGGAGTGTTAGGGTTGAAGGCCTAGACTTTACACTGCCTCAGGGGGATGCAAGGATAGTTGATATACTCAGGGATATGGGTGCTAGGATCCATGTTGATACTGGAAGAGGTATGGTTCATGTTGAGGAAAGCATGCTTGATGGTGGAGCATTTAACCTTGCTGATACACCAGATCTACTGCCTGTTCTTGCTATACTAGCATTAAAGAGCAAGGGCAGTGTTGAGATAAGGGGGGTTGCACATGCAAGGTTCAAGGAGACAGATAGGATAGCAAACCTTGCTAGGGAGTTGAGTAAGTTTGGAGCAGTTGTAAAAGAGTTGGATGATGGTCTCATCATAACACCCCCAAAGGTTCTCAAGAATGCTATGCTAGAGTCTTATGATGATCATAGACTGTTCATGGTACTCTGCATAGCATCAATGCTCACAGAGCACTCAATAGTTAGAGGGCTTAGCAGCGTTGATGTCTCATATCCATCGTTCCTAGATGATCTTGTAAGGATAGGTGCAGATGTAAGTAAGAAAGGGATCATAGGCTGAGATTGAGATTGAGATTTACACCATGTAACCTAGTATTTTCAAGTTTTCTCATAATCCTTCCCTTAAGTGCAGGGTTTATCTCTATCCCTATACACCTTCTACCCATCTTCCTGCATACTTTCATGGTTGTGCCAGAGCCAAGCACTGGATCAACGATCAGATCATCCTTGTTTGATGAGGTGTATATGCATCTCTCAACCAACTCATCTGGGAGCTCATTGCCAGCAGTAGCCTCACCATGCTGATATTGCCTCTTTATAATCCATACATCCTCAGCATAATGTTCTGGCTTGTTGAATACGTATCTATCCTTATCCTTTACAAGGAGTAGGAGATGGTAGTGGGATGTTACAAATCTCCTGCGTGTAAATACGCCAAACTGGTACTTCCATATAACATGGTTCAATGTTATGAACCCTACATCCTCAACAGCATCAAGCACATGCCTAAGGTTGTTCCAGCCTGAGACCAGCCACATACTCCCATCATCCTTAAGGTTAGTATAGCACCACTCAACAAGGCTCTTTATGAATGCTGGATACTCTTTACTTGGTACCTCAACATATGATAGTGCATCTGGACTCCTGTTGTATGTTGCCATGTTTGCCTTGAAGCCTATGCCAAATGGAGGATCTGCAAATACCATATCTGCCTTCTCAGTAAGTTCAACATTGCGAAAGTCATCAAAGACTATTATATGATCCTCATCCACCTTCACTATATTATCTGATCTGCACTTGAGCATTACTGCTATTCTATTTCACCCTTTGCTTTTAAATGTATAGAAGTATGCAAACCCAACTCCGATATAAACAAAATCATAATATTGTTACAACGGGATCTCGATTAGGAGATTAGCATGTATAAGGTATTGGTATCCCTCTTTTAAAAGATATATGTCTCTATATAGATAAGCCTTGCATATGCTTGGCAATCTGTTAGGGGAGCGTCTCACCATGATAACATTTGGAGAGAGCCATGGTAGGTGTGTAGGGGTGGTGGTTGATGGTTGTCCTGCAGGCCTCCCTTTGAAGGAAGAGGATATACAGAGGAAGTTGGATCTTAGGAGGCCTGGTCAATCAATAGTTACTACACAAAGGAAGGAGGAGGATAGGGTTGAGATACTCTCTGGAGTATTCAATGGGTACACTACTGGTGCACCCATATGCATGCTCATCTGGAACAAGGATCAGGATTCTAGAGCATATGAGCAGATCAGGCTTAAGCCTAGACCAGGACATGCAGATTACCCAGCATACATCAAGTACTCTGGCTATAACGATTACAGGGGAGGGGGCAGGTTCTCTGGCAGGCTTACTGCAGCACTTGTAATGGCAGGAGCATTGGCGGAGAAGTTACTATCCTATACCCTTGGGATGGAGGTTATAGCATACACGCTAGAGATAGGGGGTATAAGGATGGATAAGAACCTGTCTATAGATGCAAAGAGGCTAAGGTATAGTAATGATGTAAGATGCCCAGATCAGAGTGCTGCTGAACTTATGAGGGAAGCGATAGTAAGAGCAAGGCATGATGGTGACTCCCTTGGTGGTGTTGTAGAGTGTATGGCACTGAACATGCCAGTAGGGTTAGGGGAGCCTATATTTGGTGCACTAGAGTCTGATCTAAGCAGAGCACTCTTCTCCATACCAGCAGTTAAAGGTGTTGAGTTCGGTTCAGGCTTTGATGGCTCAAGGTTGAGGGGCTCAGAGAATAACGATCCTTACACTGTAAAGGATGGTAAGGTTGTTACTATAAGCAACAACGCTGGTGGTATACTTGGAGGGCTCAGCAATGGCATGCCATTACTGCTAAGGGTTGCATTCAAGCCAGCATCATCAATAGCAAAGACCCAAAGTACGGTGGATCTTGAAAGCATGCAAAGTACTGAGATAGTAGTTGCAGGGAGGCATGATCCATGCGTAGTGCCTAGAGCGGTACCAGTAGTTGAAGCAATGGTTGCATTTGTACTTGCTGACCATGCCATAAGGGCTGGTATGATAAAGCCAGTGCTTAATGCTGTTAGTTAGTGAATGCGTGATCTACATGAGCAATGAACTAGATGAGCTTAGGGCAGATATAAGGAGCCTAACAGAGGATCTTGTTAGGTTGCTTAGCAAGAGGCTTGAGGTTGCAAAGAGGATAGGCATGGTAAAGATGAGGCATGGTCTTGGGATAGTAGATGAGAAGGCAGAGGATGAGTTGAGAAGTCATATACTGAGCATGTGTGATGCTCTATCCCTTGATAGAATCTTTGTTAACAGGATGCTCAACCTGCTGTTTGCAGAGTCAACAAGAGTGCAGGAGGCTATGTATGAAGAGATGGGTAGAGTAGAGGAGAAGGAGGAGAGGAGTAAGAGTGGGGGAGGAGGGGATGAGAGTAGTGTAGGTAGAGCAAGGATGAGGCCAGTGGATATATTCTCCAAAGCAAGGGTGCTTGAACGAATGGGAAGGGAGATAATACACATGGAGATAGGGGAGCCAAGGCTTACCATACCATCCAAGGTTAGGCAGTCGCTCATAGATGCGTTGGATAAGGGCAGGTACCATTACACTGAGAGCAAGGGCTTAGAGGAGTTGAGGTCTGCAATTGCAGATATACTCAATGTTAGATATAGTGCATCACTAAGCAAGGATGATGTCATCATTACTCCTGGAGGAAGGTTTGCAGTATACCTTGCAATGCTAGCATCGTTGAAGCCAGGGGATGAGGTGCTTGTTGTAGAGCCAGCATGGCCTGCATACATCGATATTGCTGAGTTCATAGGTGTGAAGGTAAGGAGGTTAAGTACAAGGCTTGAGGATGGATGGAGTATAGATATTGGGAAGTTAAAGAGCATAATGAACCAAAATACAAGGATGCTCATACTTAACTATCCAAACAACCCTACTGGCAAGATAATAGAGAAGGATACTCTAGATGCTATAGTTGATGTTGCAAGGAGCAAAGGTATGATGATACTGAGCGATGAGGTATATGCTGATCTTGCATTCAAGGACTTCAATAGCATCTTGCAATACAATTATGATAAGAGTATAATGGTATCATCATTCTCAAAGGGACCATCTATGACGGGCTTCAGGATAGGCTATGCTGCTACTACATCAAAGCAGATTATAGATGGGATGAGTAGGTTGCAAAGCATGATGCTAACATGCGTTGCAGAACCTATACAGTACTCCGCACTTGCTGCACTCTCCAGCATGGATCATGTTAGGAGCAATGCTACAATAATAAAGTCTAGGCTTGATCTAATATGCAGAAGGCTCATGGATATGCAATTATCCTTCTATAGGCCAGATGGAGCAATGTATGTCTTTGCTAAGGTTGATATCAACTCTGATATGAAGAGGTTTGTAGATGCATTACTTGAGAAGGGTGTTGCTGTTGCTCCTGGGAGTGGGTTTGGTTCCTGCTATGATAGGTTCATAAGGATATCTGCAGGGGTAGATGAGAGAGTTCTAAGTAAAGGGCTTGATATAATTGGTGATGTGCTGAATATGATGGGTAGAGATAGAGAGAATGAGTAGATTGGATTGGTTGGAGGCAAGATGGAAGGGATGGGATATGAAAGGATTAAGGGAATGATAGAGGGGTATGGATGGATGGATTGATGGATGAATGGATGGATGAATGTGGAGGAGAAGGTAGGCAAGGAAGGCAAGCAAAGGTATAGGTAGAGGAGATGGGATAGGAGGAAGCATCGAGGGGGCATCGCTATGAAGATAACCATAATAGGTGCGGGGGGAAGGATGGGTTCTTGGTTTGCTAGATACTTCTACATGAGAGGGCATAGCATATACCTCAACGATAAAGATGCTCATGCTCTACAAGCACTAGCATCATCCCTGCTTAATCATGGAGTTGGAGAGGAGAGTAAGAGGGTAACACTACTCCATAGATCAATACTAAATGCTGATAATGGAGGAGGAGGTGTTGAATCTATAATTGATGCAATTAACAACTCAAATATAGTGATGCTCTCCCTCCCCATGGATGTTATACCAAAGGCAGTAGATGAGGTAGCAAGGTACATGCATAGAGGCTCAGTACTTGTAGAGATAGCATCACTCAAGCATGATGTACATAAAGCATTAAGGGATGTGGTAGAGAGGTATGGTATAAAGCCACTCTCCCTACACCCTCTCTTTGGTCCTGGTGCAGATGTAAATGCAACGAATAGGTTTGTACTAATCCCTGTAATAGATGGGAGGGATGAGGAGGGTATTGCAAGAGAGATACTACCCAATGCTAAACTTGTAATAGTTGAGGATGCGGATGAGCATGATAGGATCATGGCTATAGTGCTAGGCATGGTATATGCAATGAACATAGCATTTGCTGACATGTTGGAGTGTAAGGATATACCTCTATGTAAAGAACTTGCAGGGAGCACGTTCACATTACAATCCCTTATATTTGAGGGTATACTTAATGATGATCCAAGGTTATTCTCCTCCCTACTAATGAATAGGCATGTTAAGCACTACCTCAAGAGGTTCATAGCAAGTAATGAGCATCTCCTCTCCTGTATAGATGCAGATGATAAGGCTACGCTAGAAAGAATCTATAGTAATGTAAGATACAAGATAGCAGGGTGCAGTGATATAGAGGGCTCATACAGGCTCATGTACAGGATATTAAGGGAGATAAATAGTAAGAGTGCGTTATGAGGAGAGTTCATGTTGTAACATCATTTCTTATGCATAAAGGTAGGATACTAATACTAAGGAGGAGCATGAAGGTTAAGACCATGAAGCAGAAGTGGGCTGGGATCTCAGGCTATATAGAGGAGGGGGAGGATGGTTTGGAGAGGGCGTACAGGGAGATAGAGGAGGAGACTGGCATAAATAGAGCATGCCTCAGGCTTGTAAGCAGTGGAAGAGCAGTAGAGGTTGTGGATAAGGATAATGATACGATATGGATTGTACACCCATACCTATTTGAGTCTAGTATAGATGAGGTAAGGCTTGATTGGGAGCATGACTCATACCTCTGGATAAAGCCTGAAGAGATCTCATCATTTGATACAGTGCCTATGCTTAAGGAGGCTCTAAAGTCATGCCTCTACAAGGCATATTGATCATTCAAAGATAATTATATTAGGGAACTTAACTGCACTTATATTATAGTACAAGGTATAAGATTTGGGGATGAAGTGGAGGCAACTACAACATAATGGTGTAGCACTACCTCCTCCCTATGAGCCTAAAGGGCTCAGCATAAGGATAAAGGGCGAGATGATAAGGCTTACACCAGAGCAGGAGGAGATGGCATATGCATTTGCAAAGAAGAAGGATACTCAATATGTGAAGGATCCTGTATTCCTACTCAACTTCCTTAACGATTTCCTCAAACTCTTCCCTGAGCAGTATAGAGATGCAAGAATAGAGGATATAGACTTCAGCGAGGTGTATGCGTATGTTGATAGGGAGAAGGAGATGAAGAGCACTATGGATAAGGAGACTAAGAAGAGGCTAGCAAGTGAGAGGAAGAGGCTTAGGGAGCAGTTGAAGTCCATATATGGTTATGCTATAGTCGATGGGGAGAGGTATGAGGTAGCCAACTGGATGGTAGAACCACCAGGCATATTCATGGGTAGAGGTGAGCACCCATTAAGGGGAAGATGGAAGCCAAGGGTTTATGCTAGTGATATCATCCTTAACCTTGGTGAGGATGCACCAGTACCAGAAGCAGAGTGGAAGGCTATAGTGCATGATCATGACTCCATATGGCTTGCAAAGTGGATAGACAAGTTGACAGGCAAGGAGAAGTATGTATGGCTAGCAGACTCTTCAAGGATAAGGCAGGAGAGGGATAAGGCAAAGTACGATACTGCAATGATGCTTGCAAAGAGGATAGAGAAGGTTGTAGGAAGGATAGAGAAGGAGATGAAGGCTAGTGATGAGAAGAGGAGGAAGGTTGCAACTGTATGCTACCTCATCTACAAGTTGGCTATGAGGGTAGGGGATGAGAAGGATGCTGATGAGGCAGATACAGTTGGTGCAACTACTCTAAGGGTTGAGCATATCAGGTTCAATAACAATGGTAATGGTAATGGTAAGAGCATAGAGTTTGACTTTCTAGGCAAGGACTCTGTGAGATGGCAGAAGAGCATAAGTGTGGAGGATGCTATGGATGAGATAGCATACAAGAACCTCGAGGAGTTTGTAGCAAACAAGAAGGAAGGGGAGGAGATATTTGCTGGGATAACATCAAGGCATGTAAACAGGTTCTTGAGTAGCATAATGGATGGGTTAACAGCAAAGGCATTCAGAACATACCTTGCTACAGATGTAGTTAAGGATTACCTGCTGAGCGTTGATGGTAAGATCGATGGGCATGGTGATTACATCAAGGTATACCATGCAAAGATGGCAAACCTTCAGGCAGCAATAACATGCAACCATAAGAGAGCAATACCAAAGAACTTTGAAGAGTCTTTGAGGAAGAAGGAGGAGAGGCTTAAGGAGTTGATGAGCAAGGAGGTGAAGACCAAGAAGCAGGAAGAAAGGTTGAAGGAGAGGATAGAGAAGTTGAAATTACAGATAGAACTTGCAAAGCAGTGCAAGGACTATAATCTAGCAACCTCGCTAAGGAACTACATAGATCCTAGGCTATTCTATGCATGGTGCAAGTACGTTGGGATAGATTGGACTAGCATATACACAGCGTCACTACAAAGGAAGTTCCAGTGGGTGAAGCGTAGCAATGCTAGATGGGATGCTATAGTAAAGGCGTATGGCAAAGATTGATTAGATTAGGTTAACATTAGATGATTTATAGGAGAGATGTTATGCATGATACTTGCTATCTATGATAAAGTAAATTAAATGCTTTCTACAACCTCTATATGCCGGGAGAAGCCGGGGTACTGAAGAGTAGAAGAGAAGAGAAGAAAAGAGGAGAGAAGAGGAGTAAGCCTGAGAGCTTAGCCTGGTTAGAGCGCCAGACCTCCACAAGAGGGGCAAGACTCATAATCTGGAGGTCGCGGGCTCGAATCCCGCCCCCGGCACATCTACTGATTTCATATCTAGTAGATAGGAGGGGAGAGGGTAGAGGAGAGGAGTATATGACATGCTCCAACACATCTATATGATATTATATAATGATTAATTACTGACAATACGAATAATTCATCCTCTAAAGATCTTAACAGCATCATTCACAGCATCTATGAGCCTTCTATCCATGATGCTTGGTATTATATACCTCTCACTAATGTTGGAGCCAACAAGATCTGCTATAGCATTTGCTACACTGACTAGCATATCCCACTCTATACTCTTTATGTTGTTATCAAGCAATGCTCTCATCAGATATGGAAAGACTATAGCATTATTTATCTGGTTATAATAGTCTGATCTACCAGTAGCAACTATCCTTGCACCAGACTTCTTTGCTATGTAAGGCATTATCTCTGGCTCTGGGTTGGTTAGTGCAAATACTATAGCATCCTTACTCATGGCTCTAACCATCTTGCTACTCACCAAACCAGCTCTACCAGATACCCCTATAAGCACATCTGCACCTCTTACAGCATCCTCTAGCGAGCCTCTAACCTGTTCTGGATTGCTAAGCTCTGCTATCCTCAACTTGTAATCATTCATATTCTCCTTCCTATCTCTACTTATTATACCTGTGGAGTCAACTACCAACAAATTTGTTGCGTTAGCCCTATGCAGTATGTTGGTTATCCCATAACCTGCTGCTCCTGCACCTATTATAGTTATCCTTGCATCATTAATGCTCTTTCCAACAATTCTTAATGCATTGATTAGTGCTGCAAGTACTACTACTGCAGTACCGTGCTGATCATCATGAAATACTGGGATATCTAAACTGCTCTTGAGTTCATCAACTATCATCAAACACTTTGGCGACTCTATATCCTCTATGCTTATTGCTGCAAATGATGGGCTTATACCCTTGACTATCCTGATTATCTCATCCTTATCCTGTGTTGCCAAGCATATGGGGAATGCATAGACTCCTCCAAACTGCCTGAATATTACTGCCTTACCTTCCATGACTGGGAGTGCAGCTTCTGCACCTATGTTTCCTAGCCCTAGTACCCTTGAACCATCAGTAACTATTGCTACGTTATTCCACTTTGATGTGTATGTGTAAGCATTCTTCTTATCTCTTGCTATATCCACTGCAACACTTGCTACCCCAGGGGTGTATAATAGGCTTAGATCACGCATGGACCTTATAATTAGCCTGCTTCTAACCTCTATCTTACCTCTCAGCCTCTTGTGTAGAGCAAGAGCATCATCATTATTACCTTGCCCATCATCAGCCTTGCTACTCATCTGCTACCTATACTAAGCTGTAAATTTAACCTTTTACCTATAGCAGCAATATTAAAGATCATCTTACAACTACTATGGCAAGTATTGCAACTGCTATAAACCCTAGACCTATAAAGCCAATGATGAACCTTAACACTATCTCAGACTCATCGATAAGAAAGCCTATACCAACTATTATCAGACCTGCTATAAGCAATGTTATATAACCAGGCAATGCAAGCAAAGGGTTCATAGCATATCACTCCCTCCTCATTCATCAACTCATCCATCATTAACAACCTACTACTATTGCATAATCATATCAATGAGTTCCTTGATGGAGCGGACTATACATTCTACACCATCATCCATGTTGCTAATACTTTTATTAATTAGAACTTCGCCATTATGATTCCCTTCACACCTTCTATCCATAAGTATTGCTTGCATACCAATAGATCTTGGTACCTTAAGATCCTGTATAGGATCATCGCCTACATGCAATATACTCTGTGCATTAACATTCATCTCCTTACAGATTATGCTATAGAACTCTTTGCTCTTGACCATATTGTATGATATGGAGGAGAATAGTGCATCTACACTAACATTGCTTCTCTTTATTATGGAGAGTTTCTTCTTTGCCATTGCTGGTGGGTTGCATGTTGATATGATCACTTTATACCTCTTGCTCATCTCTGCAAGTAAAGGCACATCATCATACATGCCATTGGCATAGTATTGCTCTTCCATTACGTTAAGTAAGTGATCAAGCAAGGTATCAGCAAGTCCAAATCTAGAGAACCAGTACTCTGGTATATACCATCTTATATCATTTGGGCCTATAGAGTCATACTCTTTAATAACCCATCTTACAGCCTCATCCATGCTCATGCCCTTCTCTCTAGCAACCAACTCTGGTATCAATCTATTCCAGAAGATATCATCCAACCCCTTCTTGAAGATTGTACCGTCTAGATCTAAGGATACAACCTTCAATACAGTGTTATCGATCTTGCAAGTAACAATGCCTTCTCTACATCTATATCAGTTATTTCTTTCTTACTGTACTTCTGGCTGAAGTAGATTAGATCTGCTATCTTATACTTATCAATACTTACAAATACTGCTCCATTGCTGCTATTGTTGCCTATGTTGTTGATAACTAGCAGTTTATCAACACTTATACCTTCATGATACAGATCCTTCATGCTTGCATAGTCCTTGCCAAGGGTTACCATTACACCAACCCTCCTCATATTTGCATCCATGTATACGGCATCAGCACTTATACTGTTTATTGCGGTATCGTACTCAACCCTTGATATCTTGCCATGCTCCTGTATAAGTGCCAGGAGGTTCTTCACTGCCTGCTTAACAC
>Ga0105160_1000247_pt1 | contig 27207 bp, 25 predicted proteins | sample GXS110809BmetaG_FD_89591 | JGI IMG/M metagenome (GOLD analysis project Ga0105160, IMG submission 89591) | Hot spring microbial communities from Gongxiaoshe hot spring, China to study Microbial Dark Matter (Phase II) - GXS 110809B | ecosystem: Environmental > Aquatic > Thermal springs > Hot...
AGCGACGCAAGGGCAAGGCTAACATAGGCAGGGAAGAGTGCGAACGTGGTCTTAGCAATTGCAAACCAGTTGACATTGACACTCTGTTCAGTATTTACCCCCCCCCCGTTTCGGGTAGTGATGCTCCAGTTCGGCGGCGACGCCGAAAGTAGGGGGCAAGGTGAGCGCGACACACAGCATCAGAGCGACCGTTTTACCCATCCATGTGCGCCCTGTTTGGCGCAGCGTTCTAAGTGACAGCCTCATCGCCAAACCTCCCGCTTAGAGCAAATCGTTCCTCGGTGTGCGCTTAAATTGTAGCAACGTCAGGCGGTTTTGTCAAGAGGAGGGGAAGATATTTACGGCAGGGATTGTAATAGAATGCTAGGGACTGTTCAAGAAATCTGGGGGCAGGTTCACAAACGACACATCGTGCGCTTTTGCGCGAACGGCTCAAGCCACTCTTGGGCGAACAAAGCCGACTGGGTTGGCTTTTGTGCGTCGGCGGGGGAGCTGCTGGCTGCGATTAGGGTGCGACGCCATTCCTGTTGTTGCACGCTGGGCGAGGGCACGAATGTCGTTCCACCTGCGTCTTTAGCCCGCATGCGGGCTCTGTGTGCACAAAAGCGGCTTGAGCCGTCTACTATATAGCCTCGTAAGTTTTCGTTTGCGCGACTGCTGGGCGCGTGGGCGGTGTCGAGTGGATGGGCGTACAATGGCAATGCGTTGATGTGGAACCCGTTAGTAGCATGCGTGCTTAGCTGCGAAAGTGTGGGCACGGCTTCAGCATTTGTGAGCAGACAGGGGCGCACCATCGCCTCGTCACTTGGTATAATCTTGCCGTGATTGTTTTCTCTAATGGCGAGCCGGTGGAGTTTCTGACGGGCAGCGGCGCGTTGGCGTACGACGGGCGCGGATGGATTTGGGAGTATCCCTTGCGCTGGATGGGCATCCTCAACCCCCACGAGTTCACGATTGTGGTCAAAACGCTTACCCTGCGCCCGCGCAAGGGCAATCTGCGCTGGTATGCCCCGTGGCGTGCCGTGCGACTAATCCCCGGAGGCGCGGTGAACGCCGTTGGGCTGACCAACCCCGGCATCGACTGGTGGATTCGCACCTGCTACCCGCGTATGCGCCGCATGGGCTTGCAAATGGTGGTGTCGGTCTATCCCGAAAGCGTGGAGGAGGCGCGTGCGTTCGCCGAGAAACTGCGCCCGTTGCAGATCGCCGCAATCGAGCTGAACGCTTCCTGCCCCAATGTGGCGCACTGCGAGACGGATACAGTAAGCCATGTACACTCGCTGGCAGTGGCGTTGCGCGAGGCAGGGCACCCATTGATTGTAAAAGTTGGCTACGACCAGCCCTACGTGGCAATCGCGCAGGTGGTGGAAGGTGTCGCTGAAGCCATCCACGCAATCAACACCGTGCCGTGGCGGTTGGTATTTCCGGAGCGGCGGTCGCCACTGGCGCGGTTGGGGGGCGGTGGAGTGTCGGGAGCGCCGATTCGCCCCTTCGTGCGCGAGGCAGTGCGACGCTTGCGTGAGCACACACACTTGCCGATTATCGCTGGAGGCGGTATCGCTACGCTGGACGATTTGGAGGAGCTGTGGGCGTTGGGCGCGCGTGCGTTTAGTATCGGCACGCTGTTTCTGCGCACGCCGTGGATACCCAACCGCTTAGTGCGCGCGTGGCGAGCACGCTATCCCGAGCGTAGCCAGCAACCCACCCTCTCCGCACGATAATGCGCACCGCCTACGCCCACCTGCAGCAAATAGTGCTTGCCTTTGGAGCTCGCCCTGCCACCCGTGAGGCAGAAGCCCACCTGCGCGATTACCTCAAACGCTACCTCCAAGAGCGTGGGCTAACAGTATTTGAACAACCGTTTCGAAGCATCCCCTCACTGACACCCCCGTGGTTGGCGGTGGCAGGGCTGTTTGTAGCGTCAGCTGCAGTGGCGTGGAGCGGCTCGCTGCTACTCTGGCTGGTGGGCGCAGCAGCAAGCGTGCTCGGCATGGCAATGTTTTGGGGGTTGGTAAGCGGTCGCTTGGATCCTACGCGCTTCTTTCCGCAGCGTGACAGTGCCAACCTCATCGCGATCGCCCCCGCGCAAGAAACACCCCGACGACGCGTGGTGCTAATCGCGCACTTAGACACCCAGCGGGCCACTTTGCTATGGCACCCTGCACAAGTTCGGGCGTTCGGGCGAAATTTTCAGCTGCAGGCAGCGCTGCTGGCGGCGCACACGCTGTTTGCACTTGCACTGCCACTGGTTCCAAGTGTAGGGCCGCCGTGGTTGGTATGGCTGGCACGTAGTGTGCTAACCGCAGGCGGGTTGGTTGCGCTCTACGGCGCAGCGGTGCTGCTCCATCGCGAGTGGCTGATGCCTTATGTGCAAGGTGCCAACGACAATGCCTCAGGCGTGGCGGTGGTACTGAGCCTACTGGAGCACCTCGCCGAGAACCCACTGCCCCACACAGAGGTATGGGGCGTGTTCACAGGCTGCGAGGAAGTGGGCAGACCTGCGGGCGCATTCGCGTTCGAGCGCGAATATGGAGCGCAATTGCACGATGCCGAGTTCTTGATTGTAGACCACGTGGGCTTGGGCGAACCGCGCTATCTAGTCGCTGAGGCGATGCTGCCTCGCGCTCGTCCCAAACCTGAGATGCTTGTCGCGATGGAGCAACTTGCCCGCAGCTGCCCCGAGTTGCACCTCAAGCCCAGCAGCGTGCCCCACGGCGCTTACACCGACGCCCTGCCGTTCTACCTCAAAGGCTACCGCGCAATTGCTCTTTGGTGCGAGGTAGACCCCGGCGTGCCCCCCAACTGGCATTGGATTACCGACACGCTAGAAAATGTGTCGGAGCAGGACCTACAGCGAGCCTACGAAGTTGTACGCGCCTATCTGGAACGCTAAGTGTACGTAGGTTGCGTAAAAACTGCTTGCGAAATCGGCGGCTGAGGCCGTTGCGGCACAAGCAAAGCCTGGCTACGCGGGCTAAAGCGTAGCACGGGCGTCCCCGCCGACAAAACGGGTGCGACGGCAGTCTTGCCGTCGCCAAGCACCCAACGCCACGAATGGCGTTGCGCCAAGCTCGTCGCGCCAAATCCCCACCCCCAAACACAAGCCGACGCCGGTCGGCTTCGTTTGCACAAGAACGGCTCGTGCCGTCTGAGCTCACCGCTTATGCACAGCCATCCGCTGCTTGAGGAATCCTTGAAGTGCTGCTTCCTACACACCCTCTCAGAGTGCCTGATAAGGGTCCATCGTTTGGGTTCCACCGCGCGCTTTTCGCAGTGGGGGGTTTTGTTTCTGCCCCCCTCTGTAAGATTCCCCCCGCTTTGCGGGGGGAACCGAACCCCGAACGGTTCCCCCTACTTGTAGAGGGGATCTAGAGGAGGGGGTTTGGGCAAAATCAGGCAACCGCTTGGGCAGTCGAGCCAGCACCCTGTACCCTGGTCAGCTCAGAGTACGCCCTCTTGTGGCAACACCCATAGCTCATCCACAGTGGCGTCAGGAGGTGTGGTGAGCATTTGCACGATTAGGCGTGCCACGCTGCTGGGGCGAATCATTTTTTCGCGTTCGGGGATGCCCTCCCCCGTGCCCCAAATCGCGGTGTCTACTGCGCCTGGCAAGATTGCCATCACACGCACCCCGCGTTTGCGCACCTCCTTTGCCAAAATTCGCGTGAACATCAGCCCTGCAGCTTTGGCGCAGCTATACGCGCTCAACCCCCCAAACGCGCGCGCCGCCGCGATCGAAAGCACATTCACGATCTGTCCCCGCCCTTGTTCCAGCATAGTGGGCAGCACCAGACGCGTGGTCAAATACAACCCCTTCAGGTTGCCCTCTAACGTGCGCCACCACTCTGACGGCTCGCTGGTCTCTATCGGTCCTACTGCCTGAATAAACCCCGCATTGTTGACCAAGATATCGATGTTCCCCGTAATGCCCAACGCGCCTTGCACGGCTTCGCGTAGCGCGCCCTCGTCGGAAACATCCGCCACAAACCAGTAGGCTTTACCACCAGCCGCGCGGATTTCGTCCGCGGTTGCCTCCAGCTGTGCGCGTGTACGCGCCACCAACACCACCGTTGCACCCAACTGCGCTAACTGCTTGGCGGTTTCTGCGCCGATCCCGCGCCCGCCACCTGTAATCAACGCCACTTGACCCGTTAGCGTTTCCATCGCGTATGCAGTATACCTGCGGGCAGGAAAGCCCGCTCAAGGGGCGAATGTCCTACGCGGTATGGCAACGCGCACAACGGTTCGCAAGACTTATAAGTTGTGGGTAAACGGCGAGTTTGTGCGTTCCGAGTCAGGGCGTGCTTATGCGGTGCACGATGCAGCAGGCGCGTTCTGGGCGAACGTACCCCAAGCCTCTCGGAAAGACTTGCGTGATGCGGTGGCCGCGGCGCGCAAAGCGCAAGCGGGCTGGGCAAAGCGCACTGCCTACAATCGCGGTCAAATCCTCTATCGTGTGGCGGAGATGTTGGAAACGCGCCGCGATGCCTTACGCGCTGAGCTGCAAGCCATCATGGGTATCTCCGCTTCGGATGCCGATGCCGAACTGGATGCCAGTATTGATCGCTGGGTGTATTACGCTGGCTGGAGCGATAAATTCGGAGCGTTGCTTTCCGCTGTCAACCCGGTGGCAGTGCCAATGCACAACTTCACCGTGCCCGAGCCAACAGGTGTAGTGGGCATTGTGTGCCCTAACGAGGCGCCGCTCATCTCGCTTACCAGTCTGCTTGCTCCCATACTCGTCAGCGGCAATGCGGCGGTTGCGATTTTGCCTGAAGCCGCGCCCACGATTGGTCTCACCTTCGCAGAGGTGCTGGCAACTTCCGACCTGCCCGCAGGCGTGGTGAACATGCTCACGGGCAGTCAGGCGGAGTTGTTGCCCCACCTTGCGACGCATGTGGAGGTGGATGCCCTGAACCTCTGCGGTGTATCCGAAACGGAACGCGCCCGCTACGAGCAGCTTGCCGCCGAGCATGTGGCACGCCTACACCACAGCCCTAACTTTAGCCGTGACGAATGGCTCAGCCCGCGAGCACAAGGGCTGGAATGGATCGAGCCGTTTCTCGAGTTTAAAACCGTGTGGCACCCAATGGGATGGTAGGTGCACTTGATGAACCGCAATCGGCTCCTGATTGGCTTGGGGATTGTGCTGGCGCTGCTGGTGGGTGTGCGTGTGTTTATTTCGGTTACCACTCCAAAGCCAGTGGAGCCGCGTGAGCGCATTCGCCAACTGTTCGAGCAGGGCAAGCAAGCCTTCGAGAACGAGGATACCGATGGGATGCTCGCCCTCTTGGCGGATGAGTTCAGCTTCGGCGGGCTGGATAAGCGACGCATGCAGTTTGAGTTGAACCGATTTTTCAAAAACGCGCAAAACCCTCGCGCCGAGCTGGGCGAACTGCAGACGGAAGTGTTCGGAGGGCGCATCATCGTGCGCACACCCGTGCGCATCACTTGGCGCGATGCCAATAATCCCAGTGGCATCAACTCACAGGACTACGGCATCGTGGAGTTCGAGTTCCGACGCTACCAACTGCGCAAATGGTGGCTCATAACTTATGAAGATTGGCGATTGGTACGCATCGAAGCCACCCAGCTGCAGGAGATACCGCTATGACAGCCGAGTTAGCCCTCAAATACGAGCGCTTGCAGGCGATTTTGCGCCAGATGGGCGCGGTAGTGGTGGGGCTATCGGGGGGCGTGGATAGCACGCTGCTGGTAAAAGTCGCCCACCAAGTGCTGGGCGAGCGGTGTGTGGCGGTAATCGGCAAATCGGAGGCGTTCCCTGAGGGCGAGATTGAGCAGGCGTTGCAGTTGGCGCAGCAGATAGGCGTGCGTGTGCGCATTGTACCCACCCACGAACTGAGCAATCCGCTGTTTCAAGTCAACCGCCCCGACCGCTGCTATCACTGCAAAACCGAGCTATACAGCGTGCTTCGGCAAGTGGCGGACGAGGAAGGCATCCCGTGGATTGCCGACGGCACCCACGCCGACGACTTGGGCGACTACCGCCCTGGCATGCGTGCCGCACAGGAGCACGGCGTGCGCGCCCCCTTGCTGGAAGCGGGGCTAACCAAAGCTGACATCCGCGCCTTAGCCCGCGAGTTAGGGCTACCGATTTGGAATAAGCCCTCGTTCGCGTGCCTCTCCAGCCGATTTCCGTATGGCACGGTGATTACGCGCGAGTTGCTGCAAAAGGTTGACCGTGCCGAACGGTTCCTGCGCGAGTTGGGCTTCCGCCAAGTGCGTGTGCGCCATCACGACACCATCGTGCGCATCGAGGTGGAACCAAGCGACTTCGAGCGCGTGTTGCAGCACGCCCCTGCAATCGTGGCGCATATGAAGTCGTTGGGCTACCTGTATGTGGCTCTGGATTTGGAGGGCTATCGCTCTGGCAAAATGAACGATGTATTGCGCAGAGAGAAGGGGGACGCCTAGCACAGCCCTTCCTCCTTCAGCAGCGCGTTGATCCACGCCTCATCTTCGGGGCTGAACATGGATATAGCCCTCCGTATGGAGGCGTTCCTCGTTTAGGGAACCTACAGGGGGCAGAAAAACACCAGCTATTTGCCTACTTCTGCGTGGTTGACCGCTTGCAGCATAAACCGCACCAACACCGCGTAAAACTCGTCGGGGCACTCGTAGCGGGCTTGCACATGTTCGCATCCTTCTGCCCACCAGAGCTGTTTCGGCTCGCGTGCAGCTTGGTAGAGGCGCTCCGCGTGGTAGGGAGGAATTAGTTGGTCGTGTGTGCCATGCATCAGCAGCACAGGGCGCGGGGCAATCTGCCCAATCACGGCTTCAGGGGCGACCTTGCGCGGCGACTGGCGGGTAATGAGACGACCGAGCCACAGGGTAGGATGCAGCAGCGGCGATGCCTTGCCCAACGCGCTGCGCCACCAATCTTTGACCGCCTCGTCTAAGCGCGCGTAGGCAGAGTCGGCGGCGACCGCGCAGATGCGGGGGTCTTCCGCGGCAGCCAACAGCGCCGCGGCGCCACCCATCGAGGCCCCATACACTACTACGGGCAACCCTGGCGCCACGCGCGTGGCGAAATCCACTGCCGAGAGCACATCCAGCCGCTCCTTGTCGCCAATCGTGCACAAACCACCCTCGCTCTTGCCCATCGCCCGAAAGTCAAAAACCAAGCAATGGAACCCCACCCGCCATAGTTCGCGTGCGACAGGCAACGGCTCACAACGGTTCATCAAATAGCCATGACATAGGATTGCGATTCCAATTGGCTTTGGAGCCGGCATCCACCATCCCTGCAAGCGCACGCCATCGCGTGATGGAAAGGCAACTGTTTGGTAAGGCAAGCCCAAATCGCGCGGGGTCATGAAAAATGGCGTGCGCGGCGGACGCAACGATGCCCGCGCTGCAAGGTAGTTGCCCAAAAGCCACACGCCCAGCGTAAGCCCCACACCCACCAACAAGGTCAGCCACATCACGCCTTTAAGTATAGCCGAAGTTAGCACCCACCTTGAGATTGCTCGCCTGAAACTCAGAAAGACAAGCTCGCTTGCGCGAAAACCTTATCTGCGTTCCAGCGCCGCGGAGAATCTCAGAGACTGCTTAGGCAATTAGGAGGTTCAGAAGTGAGGCATCGCGCTCTTTCAGGCGAAGGGCTTTAGCCACTTTTGTGCGAATAAAGCGAAGTTGCGTTGGCTCTTGTGCGTCAGCGGGGATGCTACCACTGCGGTTATGGTGCGACGACATTCCTGTCGTTGCACACTGGGCGACGGCACGAATGCCGTCGCATCTGCGTTGATGCTATGCTCTAGCCCGCGCAGGTGGCTTTGCTTCCATAGGAACGGCTTTAGCCTAAACAATTCTCGCTACATGTTTCGCAAGTTGGGGCAGGCTCTCGAGCCCTTGCCAGCTCAGAGCCTGCCTCCAACACAGGACTAGCCGCAACTCTGTCCGAAATTGAACAGTGTTAGCAGCAGATCGGCATCATCGACGACACCGTCGCCATTAGCATCAGCTGCGGGGTTGTTTGTGCCGAAATTGAACAAGATTTCAAGAAGATCTGCATCGTCTACCACATTGTCGCCATTCACATTGCCGAACACGCCCGTGAAGCCTCCTGCATAGGCTTCCCAATCGAGGTTGAACAGCTGTGCCCGAGCAAACAGGGCATCAATCGGCTGATTGGGGCAGAATAGATAGCCTTCTATCGTCAAAAAGTTGTTTGCGTCACCACCGTCGTCTTCAGCCAGCAGGGTGACGTGGCTCCAGTTGGGATTGTAGGGGTTGTTTTGGCAAGCAATAGGCGTTATCCGCGCTTGTAGCGCGCCGCGAATCCGCGTGATGAAAACTGGAACCTCAGCACCGCTCAGGTTCACATTGACGCACTGGTTAGGCGTACCTTCAGCGGCCCAGCGTACAATCGCTTGAGAAGCGGTTTCCGACACTACCGTGCCAATCAGGTCCAGGCAATATCGAATACCAAGTGTGGGGAACAAGTCTTGGATACACAGCCGAATATCGAGCTTGCGCCCATCGCCGTTGAGGTCTTGCAAGGAAAACTCTATCGGGTCGGCAGCAGAGAGGTCGCCCGAGAGGGTTAGTGCGCCTGTAATACTGTACTGTCCGCTGAGGAACTTCCAGAAGACTGAACCACCTTGTTCGAGGTTTGTGATGATTTGAGCATGGCTAAGCGCAACCATCGCGCTGAATGCCAAAAGCAGCACCTTTCGCGCCATAGTAGACCTCCACTGAAGATTTGGTTGCAAGAAGCAACCCGCGTACATTATAACCCAAGTTACCACTTGCGTTGAAAAGCTATTCAAAAAATCAGGGCGCAGGTGCCCATGCGACACATTGTGCGTTTTTGAGTAGACGGCTTGAGCCGTTCCTGTGCCAACGAAGTCGACTTGCGTCAGTCTCTAAGGTCGCCACACGAGGCGCGGGGCATAGCGATAAGCGTCGTACTGCTGGGAAACGCCCGCTTCCTCGGTGCGCCCTTTGTGCAGCCACAGCCGATAGCGGAAGGTGAGCGTCTCGCCCTTTTTGAGCAGGTAATCGCCTTCGCCTTTGGGGGTGCCGGGCACGAAGTCGTGCACACCGAACGGGTTTGCTGCAAACAGCCCGTAGTCGCGCACATGCCAGTAGGTGGGGTGGCGTAGGTTGTTGGGGTGGTCAAAAATGGCGATGCCTACCACCTCGCCTTCCACGATACCTGTGTAGTCGCACCACAGGGCGCGCTTGCCCCAAGCGTCGCGGTCGCGTTGCCCCGTGGCGTTCACAATCTGCCCACCTGCTCCACGCTTCACCTCCATGCTGCTGGCAACGCGCACTCCGAAAGTGCCTTCTTTCGTGTCACCGAACTTTACATCGGTGTCGAGGGCAGTCAACGACACGCGGTAATCAATCCAGCGCGATTCGGGCGTAGCGTAGCAGATTACTTCCGTTTGTTCGCCCAACAAAGGCTTGCCGTCGGGCGTGCGCCACTCGTTGCGTGCCACCCAGCGCGCCAATACAGGTCCCGACTCTACCGTCTCCAGCGATTGGTGAACGATGGTGCCTTTGCCCGCGCCTTCCGTCCAGAAGTCAATGCCGTTTACTTCACCGTGTGTGAACCAGATCGAGCGATGGTGGGGGTGGTCGGTGGTTTCGCCTGCGACACGCTGCATCGGGAAGTGGCGCGTGATGGGCTTATCGTTGGGTCCGTACACAGGATACAGATACGGCTTGGGCGCACCCCGCATCACATAAGCGGTGAACGGCTTGCCTTGATAGCTGATTTGGAGGCTGTTGTCGGCGATTGTGTGGTGGAAGCCCTCCAGTGGGCGTGGGCTGGGGCGCAGACGATACAGTTTGCTTTTGCCGCGGGGCAGGTCGGGTTCAATCCAGACCAGATAGCGCTTGCCGTCAGTTTGTACCAGTTGCACAGGAATGAACTCGGTGCCATGCTGTAAGGTTGGTTCGCGCGGTGGTGCGCCATTCCACTCCGCCCACACGGGCGTATAGCGATAACTGCTTGCGGTCGCTTGGATAGACAAGCGCATCGGCTCAGTCGCCTCCATCGCATGGGGGATTATACCTTCAGCGTACTATCAGCACTTGCCCGTCGGGGTTGAGGTTCCAACGCACCAGTAGGGTGGTACCTTCGCGTTCGGTGTTGACGGGCAATGGGTTGCCCAGTGTGTCGGTGAGGCTCACCTGCCCGCGCAAGCCGCGAATGGCAAACCGCGCCACGCCGTTCGCCCCTGCGGGACCGCGCACCAAGTATGCCAGTTGCCCTGATGGTTCGTGGCGGAGCAAGAGCTGGGCGTTGGTATGCAGCAGTCCAGCACTGCGCAGGCGGTTGTCTACCTGCAGCAACAGGCGCGGAGTGCGTGGCGTTAGCAGGGGGTCGTTCACGATGGGCAAGTGGGGGTCTAAGGCATCCAAGTAAGTGCCGCGCAGCGTGGTGGCGCGGTAGGTGCCAAAGGCGGCTACCCATTCACCGCGGCGTGCCACAATGCGTGCCCGTTCGCGATAGCGCAGCCCCGCCTGCACGCACAAGTATTGCACAATCGTGCGCCAGTCGCGTGCGCCCCCGTAGTTGTTGCCGAACGCCCTGCCCGACACCCCCAGCAACGCCACCCCGCCGCGTCCCACGCGCACGACTACCCCCACAGGCTCGCCTTGATAGGCGTAAAACACTTCCGCGTTCGGCATGCGATAGAGGGTGATGGTCTCATCATCGCGCAGGCTAATGGGGGGCAAGTCGGCGCGTGTGGGCACAATCAAATGCTCGCGGTAGGGCGGTTGCGTGCTCAACTCCAGCTGCCACTCCTGTGCCAGCTCCAAACGCAAGGTTATCGCGCGTGTCTGGGGCAAGGGGAAGCGATAGACGAACCACGCATCGCGGTCGGCATACCGCTCGTTGGCAGCGTTCAGCCGGCTGCGGTGGTTCGTGTGCATAAACAGCGTTTCTGCAGGAGAGCCTGTAAAAAAGGCAGCGATTACCCTGTCGTCGGCTTCGAGGCGCACTTGGCGCAGCAGCGCGCCCCACCCCGTGTCGGGCAGGCTATCGCTAAACTTGACATACACCGTTTGCCCCGCGTAGGCACTGAGGTCTACCTCCACCCACTGGCGGTTGAAGGTTCCGGGCGCAGGTTCTGTGCCGTGTGTGCCGAGCACACGCCACGCCTCCGGTGGAGTAGGTTCTGCAAACACCGCTTCCAGCGCTATCGGGAGGTTCAGCTCGTGCATCAGCCAGTGGATGGGCGAGGGCGCGCCAGCTTGCTGCCAAGGCGTGTCGGGGCGTGCATCGCTATGGTCAGTGCCGCCGATGATTGCGAGCCATCCGCCTGCACGTACCCAATTAGCAAGGGCACGGATTTCCGCAGCGCTGGTAGGCTTTGCTGCTTCGGGTGTCCATAGCAGCAGCCGCACAGTGCGCGGCAAAGCGCGCTCGGGAAGGCGTTGAAGGGCGTGTAATGTGATCGGCACGCCTGCGTTCACCAGCGCAACGCCCAGCGTCAGCAGGTCATCTATGGGGCGGTGCGCTGGTTCGTCCGCTGGTGAAGGCGTTGCCTCGCCAATCAGCATACCGATGCCCTCCACGCCTGCGTCAATCGTGGCGTTGGGGTGTTGGGCGATGGCTTCGCAGGCACGTGCCGCGCTCAGCATAACGGTTGTATAGTCGGAGGGTGCGCCGTTGATAGCTCCCTCGAGGCAAGCAGGCTGCAGAACGGTCGCCTCAGGAAACATCGCTGAGGCAATCAGCGATGTAAGCGTGTGCTGCTGCAACTCGCTCAGGGAGCGTGGCGCGTCATTCGGCAGCTCGGCTGACCGCAAGAGGGCAATATCGCTTTGCGCGCCACCCGCGCGCGCTGCATAGAGCAAGTACGCCATCGCAACCGGCTCTGGCTGATACTCGCCGTCGGTGGGGACGGGTATGCGCAACAGGCTCAACCGCACGGAGGTGCTGCTTTCGCCGAATTGGGGGCTTGGCAAGGGCGCGGTCAGGGGGCGTAGACTACCTGCAGGTGCGCCCAGCAAGCGTTCCACCGCATCGCCGATACCGTCGCGGTCATCATCGCGGTCGGTGGCGACCACACTTAACTCATACAGGCGTACTTGGCGGCGCCGCGGTGCCTCAATCGTCACCTGAAGTTGCTGCACAGGTGGGCTCAGAGGCACGCGCACACTGAGGTTGAGCGTCAGCCCTTCGCCCCGAAACGCGCGGCTAAGCAGCCCGCCTGCCTGCGTGCGAACGCGCACCTGCCCTGCGCCTGAGACCACCAGCCGTATTGCCACCTCCATGCCGCTGAGCACGCGAAAGCCGTAAGTCGCGCTGCCGCGTCCACCAATCACGCGCGCGTTGCCCTCTATGCGCGAACGCAACGCCTGCACCAACAGACCTGACTCCACAGGAGGACGCACACGCCATTCCAATCGGGGCATCAGCCCACCTACCTGCACCTGAGGACGCGCCATATCGGGGGGATATTGTACCGAAAAAGCCCCCACGCCACGCGCGGGGGCGTTCAGGGAACGAGAGCCTTCCTTCGTCAACAGTTGTAATCTTTTCGCTCGGCGAAAAGATTCCTTCAAGAACGCTGCTCATTCCGAGCAGCTTTCACAAGCACGCCCGCGACATTCTCCTTGCGCGCCTGTGGGGTCGTAGTCAGGGCGGAACAGCCACGGGTTGCAGCCGTCATACCAGTATTGCGCGGGCATGCCTTGCGCGTTGTAGAGGGTGTAGGGGTCCACGCGCCAGTCGGTGTTCGCGGGGGCGAGTTGTGCACCCAGCCGACGCCACTTCGCGCTGCCGTCTGCAGCCACGAACACCGCGCCTTGACTGTGAATCCACATCGCGCCATCCAGCGCGAACATCACGCCCAGCGGATAGGGGTTTGCCGGTGCGCCCCCGACGCAACTGCTGTAGCGACATGGTTGCGTGGGGTTGTCGCAACGCAGGGCGGGGTTGGTCAACGCGAAGCCCTCTACACCCGCCTTGCCGCGTCCCTCCCACACCATCGGCAGGGTGGAAGGGCTAACCACCGCCGCTGCCGAGAGCCCGTGCAGCAAGCCGTTATAGGTGTAGCTGATGCGTGTCGGCGTGCGGCGCGGGTTGGCATAATCGGCAAGGTTCAAGCGACGCATTGACACCGATGGGCAAGCGTAAATCCCGTCATTTCTGAGATAGGGCTGCACAGCGTTCGCCCAGTGCACCTGATAAGCTCGGTTCAGAGGGCTGCCGATTGCTACACTCGGACGCCAATCGTGGGGTATCGCGTGGAACCGATCCCACAGCCAGTTGCCCGCTGCGTCGCGCCCAAAGCCCAGCGGATAGGTATCGTCGTAGTCGTTCAGGTACATCGTGAACGCCAGCCCCAGCTGCTTGGCGTTGTTGAGGCACGCCGTTTGGCGCGCCTTCTCGCGTGCTGAGGCAAAAACAGGAAACAGAATCGCCGCCAACACGGCTATAATCGCAATCACAACCAGCAGTTCCACCAACGTAAACGCGCGTTGTCGCATGGTGTGCCTCCTGTGCTAGGGTTTAGTGCCTGCTGACCACAGCAGGACGAGATGCGCTAAGCGCAGATAGGCTATGCGCGTGGGCAAGCTGCCCGCGCGACCGTACCGCCGCACTTAGCCCAGCGCAGGAGGCGCGCGGAAAGGATGAGCGCGAAAGCCGACTGGCTCTGCGGAATTGAGGGATGGCTCAGGAGTACGTGGGGGGCGGGAGATGCAAGGCAAAGGAAGCGTAGGCGCATCCACAAGCATGGGCTGCTCGCTCGTCGCGTATTGAAGCGATCTTGCCGCTGCCCAAACAGGCGTTGGCGTAGGCGCATGGCATACAGGGCACGGCTCACATTCGCACGGCTGAGTTGGGCAAGTGGTTGCCACGCCAGCGGTGCAACACAGCGCCACGCCCGCTGCACGCTCACACGCCACCAAGCAGCCCTGCGCCGCCAGCGACGCCTGCAGGCTCAACCACAGCGCCCACAGCCACGCCACTAAGCGGCTCGGCAGACGCCTACGCATGCGTCAGGATTATACCGCCTCGCCGTGTGAGCTATACTATCCGCTATGAAACCGATCATCGGCATCACGGCCAACTGGCGCCCCGAGGATGCCCTCAGTGGCGAAGTGAACCTCAACGACGGCTACGCCCGTTCGGTAATTGCCGCAGGTGGCGTGCCCGTGCTCATCCCACCCCAAGCCGACACCGACGCGCTGGCAGAGCATTTAGACGGATTGCTAATCCCTGGCGGCGCAGATATTGACCCGCGCCACTATGGCGAAAGCCCCCACCCCAAAACCGAGGTTATTTGTGAAGCACGCTTCAACGAAGAGTGGGCACTGCTGCGAGCCTTCGAGGCGCGCCGCAAGCCAATCTTGGGCATCTGCTATGGCTGTCAGCTGCTGAATGTTTGGCGCGGTGGCACGCTCTACCAGCACCTGCCCGACTTACCCAACGTGCAACTTCCGCACCAGCGTGCCAACCGCGAAGAACCCTATCCGCGCCACTTGGTGACCCTTGCCCCACACTCTAAACTGTTCGCCACTATCAGGCACGCACAGTTTGAGGTGGTCAGCTCGCATCATCAAGCGATTCGTGTGTTGGGACGCGGGCTGGTGGCCACCGCCTACTCGCCTGACGGCGTTATCGAAGCAATCGAAGACCCAGAGATGCCGTTTTTCATCGGCGTGCAGTGGCACCCCGAGCGCGACCCTGATGCGTCCGCAACTCGCGCCCTGTTCGAGGCGTTCGTTCAAGCGTGCCGTGCGCGTTAGGTACGCCGACGCCACGCAAGAGCAACCAACCCGACACCCACGCCCAACACGCTCGCTGGCTCAGGCACCAACAGCCCTTCTGCACGCAGCGTCAGGTCAAGGTCAAGGTTCACACCAACCTCTTCCAGCGTGAGGTCAAAGATTAGGTTTGCGGTCTGACCAGGCGGCAGAATCGTGGGCAAGCCAAACTCGAACGGCGGTAAATCCAAGTTTGGGTTGAAGGTCTGGGCAAAGTTGACAGGCTGGGCTGCCGTAATCAACGCGTTGACGCCACTGACGACCACAGTGCCTTGCAAAGGCAACACAAAAGGCACCGTCTGGCTTAGCGGCGTGCCCAGCAAGTTTGCAGCAATCGCCAAGTCAACTGATATCGCCGCGGTGAACTGGAACTGGTTGGGTGCGATTGGCGTCAGCACACCAGCCCCAACGCTCGTCTGCACCGCCTCTAACTGAGTGAGCGTGATTGATCCAATCGGAATGGTGACTCCTTGTGCGGGCAAGATGTACACCGAGTCGGGGTTGCGGGTGCGAAACGACTCCCCTGCAATCGTGATGCTCACGGGCAGCGACACCGCGCCATTTGCCAACAGGTTTAGCGACAGATTCTCAAACACAATCGTGCCTGTGCTGCCGCTGATGGTGGCACGGAAAGCGCCGCTGGCGTTGCGGTTGATGGCACCATCAACCGATGCCCCGATGCTTACATTCACAGGCACATTCTCGGTAGGTCCAAAAGAACCAAAGATGCCCGGTTTCGTGCGCGTGCCTGTGGGGTTGGTGTTCGGGTCGTAGTTGCCCACCAAAGTGCCTTGCGTGCGCGCAGACAGGGCAAGGTTGCCACTGACCCCGCTGGGCGGAGCAACCACACTAAAGTCGTACAGTTGTGCCGAGGCAGTGCCTGCCACGATGGCGCCTGCAAACATAGCCGAAAGTAAGCGAGCTCCTTTCATACCAAGTGATTCAGACTCTGAAGGCAAGTAAAAGCGGACAGTGGGGCAGCCACCTGGGGACCTCTGCGCTTGCTGCCTGCCTACGGTGAGGGTGCACCTGAGGAAAAGCGCGCCCCTGCTCCATTTGTTAGCCATTTGTCGTCGCGACGGCTCGCGTAGCCCATCAGTGAGGGCGAGGGTCGCTTCGGACAGGCTCGCTGCCGGTGCTGGCGATGGTGCTAGCGGCGTCAGCGGCGGTCTTTGTAAGTACCCTCAGCGCGGAGGGCACAGCCCTGGAGTTGCATCAGGTTGCTAAAACGAACTGGGGGCTATGCTGTTGGCTTGCCCCCAGTTGTCACTTGATTTATGCAATACGAAACTCCTCGGGCTGGAAGTGGTAAGTGGTGCCCGTTTCAATAGCGCGCTTGGCGCCCAGCACGCAGGCGAGTGCGGGGGTTGCATCGGCGGCGGTGCATTTAGGGGTCTCGCCGGCGCGCACACAGTGTAGGAAGTGCTCCAGCTCGGCGTAGTAGGCGTTGCGTTGTGCCTGCTGGCTGATTTGCTCGCCGCGTTGGGGCGCGCGACGGGTTGGGGTTGGCTCAATGACTACGGCGCGGCGCCCGTCTACCTGCACGGTGTTTGCTTCGTCTTCCCACGCCAGTTTTTCGGCGTTGCGCTCGCGGAACAGTAAGCCCGAAGTTTCGTTGGTGAGCACAATCGTGCCTTTATCGCCAAAGAACCACTCGCCATAGCCGTCGTAGGCGTTGCTGGTGATGCTGGTGTACATCACGCGCACGCCCCCTGGGTAGTTGAAAATGAGTTCCACATTATCGTACACTTCGCGCCCGTCCTTCCAATAGTCAATACCGCCGTAGCCCACAACCGAAAGCGGATACGCCCCCAAAAACCAGTTGACAACATCCAGCTGATGGCTGGCGAGTTCGGTCAGCAGCCCGTGCGAGTAGTCTTTGTACAGGCGCCAGTTGAGGAGGCGTTCGAAACGCGGGTCGGGCACGGGGCGGCGCCAGCTGCTGTTGCGATGCCACAGCACGCGCACATGGGTGATCCGCCCGATTGCCCCCTCCTGAATCAGGCGATACGCTTGGTGATAGGTTTCGTTGTAGTGGCGTTGATGCCCAATTTGTAAGATTTTGCCTGTACGTGCTGCTATTTGCGCCATTTGACGGGCTTCTTCGAGGCTGTAGGCAATCGCTTTCTCGCAAAACACATGTTTGCCCGCTTGGAGGGCGTCAATCGTCATCGGTGCGTGCAAGTGGAGCGGGGTGGCAATTACGACGGCTTCGATGTCTTTGCGCTCCAGCAGGGCACGGTAGTCGTTGTAGCCGTGTGCTTGGAATTTGGTAAGCTCTTGGGCACGGATACGGTTGGGGGTGTAGATGTCGCACACGGCAACCACTTCGGCAGCGGGCATGCTCAGCAGTTGGCGAAGGAGGTTTTGTCCTTGCGCGCCCGTGCCGATAACGCCGACTTTGACTTTCTCTTGCTGATTGGCGCGCGCCACAAACGCGCTTAGCGACGCCGCTGCGGCGGCAACTGCGCTCTGCCGCAGAAACTCTCGTCGAGTTAGTTGCATACGCCAATTATACCGCGCAATTACGAGGGAGGCAGGTATACTCTTGGGGGTATGCAGGCCGTTTCAGTTGGCTCGGTGCGGATCGGCGACGGGGCGTTGTGCCTAATCGCAGGTCCTTGCGTCATAGAGAGCCTTGAGTTGTGCCAGCGTGTGGCAGGGTACATGACCGAGCTGTGTGAGCGGTTAGGCATTCCGTATGTTTTCAAAGCCTCCTTTGATAAGGCAAACCGCACTTCACACGAGTCGTTTCGTGGGCTTGGGTTCGAGGCAGGGCTGGAGGCGCTGGCTCGCATCCAACGCGAGTTTGGCGTGCCTGTGACGACTGACATACACGAGTCGTGGCAGGCGGCGCCTGTGGCACAGGTTGTGGATTTGTTGCAGATTCCTGCGTTCTTATGTCGGCAAACCGACCTGTTGGCGGCGGCAGCTCGCACGGGTAAGCCTGTGAATGTGAAGAAGGGGCAGTTTTTAGCGCCGTGGGATGTAAGCCACATCATTGAAAAGTTGCGCGCCTTTGGAGCCCGAGGGATTTTGATAACCGAACGTGGCGTGAGCTTCGGCTACAACACTCTGATTGTGGACATGGCGGGGTTGCCGATTATGCGGAGCTTTGGCGTGCCTGTGGTGTTTGACGCGACGCACAGCGCGCAACGCCCTGGCGGGGCGGGCAAGCAATCGGGCGGCGACCGAAGTGCCATTGAACCGTTGGCACGCGCTGCAGTTGCCGTAGGGGTAGATGCCCTGTTTATGGAGGTGCACCCCGACCCCGCTAACGCACTTTCTGACCCTGCGACGCAGTACCCTTTGGAGCGGATGGAAGCGCTCTTGCGTCGGCTGTTAGCCATTCACAGCGTCGTACACCGCTCTCTATAGCAAGCCTATTCGCCGCTGGTTGGAGGTGGTGGGGCAGCTTCGAGGGCACGCGCCACTGCGTTTACGAACTCATCCAGCGCGCCGACTTCAACCGCCAGCAGGCTTAGCTCCTCCTGTTGCTCAGTGGAACCGAGTTTGAGTAAGCTTCGGTTCCAATGCGAGTGCTGTATCGCCGAAGCGTCGTTGCAGCACTCGCAGCGTTGTCCTAACAATCCCCTGCTTGATACCTTGTTGAATGCCTTGTTGAATGCCCTTCTCCGCTCCCTCCCGTATCGCGAGCTCCTCCAAGCTTGTAAGGGGCCACTCACGTCCTTCCTCGAATCTACGCACGACTTCCTGAACCAGCTTTTCCAAGTCTTGCGAGAGCGCCATCATAAAGTCCACCACCTTGTACAAATGAATAACCTGCTCAGCAGTATACCCTCTGGCACGCAACTGACGAATCAGGGATATCTTTTCGCGCAGCATAAGGTTAGGTGTTCCTCGTGTTTTTAGCGCTCTTAGGTGCGCCAACGCAACCAGCGCGAATGGGTTTTCGGACTGCTGCAGTTCTGTCTCGTTGAGGTCGAGCAGCTTTACCGCCGTGAACTCGAACTGCAGGCGACAACCTGCATTCCGATATCCGAAAGAGTTGGGGCGCCAATCGGGCGCATTGTCTGCCAAAATTGCTAGGCTAATCACTTCTGGATAGTCAAAAGCGCCGAAAATATGGTAGTGATAAACAAACATTCGCAAGGGGAACTTTGGGTCTGGCTGCGCCTGAATCTCTATGTGCACCAGCACGAGGCGTTCCGTGCCATCTTTGGAAGCGACCTTTGCCAGCACATCCGCGGCTTGATGACGCTGCGTGCGCGCTCCTGGGGCCAAACGAAACAGGTTCACATCCAAAAACTCGACGGGGCGTGTCCAATCCACCTCGTCGTATACGGCAGGAAACAGCAACTGGAGACACTCGCGGAAGAATACGCGAATGGCGTATTTCCATGCCTCATCAAAGCCGCGGCGTGGACGACGCACACGCATACAATACTTGTTTTAGCAAACGCCCAATCTTCCTGCTACTTGTTGGGTAGCGGGATGGGGTACGGATAGCTGCGATATTCGTGCTTGAAGGAGCCGTCCTCGTAAAGGTCGATGAGCCCCCAGCCGGGTGGGGTTTGGTGGTAATAGCCGCTCCACCAGCGTCCGCTGACGGCGCCGTCGCAGATGTAAGTGACCCCATTGTATTCCACGCGGTCAAACAAGTGGATATGTCCACTTAGACATAGCTTCACATTTTTGTGTTGGTAAAACAACTCCACAATGCGCCGCGCATCAATGTGCACCCACGCGCCTGGGATGACCCAGTCTCCTGTTTTTTCGTTGTCACCATCAAACATGGCACACGCCGACACGATGGGCATATGCGACAGCACGAGAATGGGCATCGTGGGCGATGTGCGTTGCAGCTCTGCCTTGAGCCACTCAAACTGTTCGTCGTCCAAGCGCGCTTTGTAGCCGTTGCCATCGGGGAAGGTGCCATCCAAGACGACAAACTTCCAGCCCGCTTGCTCAAAGCTGTGGTAAGGTTTCTCTAGTTCGTAAAGTTCCATTATCCACTTTTTGCCGTAACGGGATTCGTTGCCTGTGCAGCCGCTGCGCACCCTATCCCAGCCCCACACATCGTGGTTGCCGATGCAGTGTCGGAAGGGAATGTCAGAGTACTCTCTCACAAGGCGCATCCAGAGGTCAAAAAGTGTTTTGGCGCGCTGCTCGTTTTGGGCAAACACATCCGAAACACAATCGCCCCCGTTGAGGATTAGCTGGGGACGGTCGGGCATCTCATGGATGGTCTTGAGGCAGTTGAGTAGTCCACGCACTGACACGCCCTCGGGAGCCACATGGATATCTGTCAAATGCGCGATTCGCAGCACACGCTTGGGTTGGGCTGCGGCTGTAGCAGTAGAAGTGCCTTTGAAGGTCAACCAAGCGGCAGTCCCCAGTGCGGCAGTACCGATTCCTTTCAAAACTTCGCGCCGTGTAAGCTCCATCGGCTCCTCCATGACACGCAGAGATTACCCGCGCCTGTGTGAAGAGCGCGTTAAGTGCCCAATTCCTCATGCGAATATCTTGGGGACACAGTCAGAAAGCCTTGTAGATGATGTACTCCCTACTCAGCACTTGACGACTCGCCCAACAATCGCTCAAACTCTTCCAACGAGGTGCTCTCTGCTGCTGCTACCCCCAGCTCTTGGAGGCGTTCCACTGATTGAATTGCCTGAAGTTTTGGTTTCAAGCTCAAAGCGACTTCGCCATAGCGCCGCTGCAGAATACGCATAATCATCTCCACAGTGCCTTGTTGAAGTCCCTGTTGGAGCCCCCTGTTGAAGCCCTTGCTCCAGCCCCTGCTCCAACCCTTGGGCAGCGCCGCGTTTGATTGCAAGCTCCTCCAGGCTCGTGAGGGGCCACTCCGATTCTGCCTCAAACTCGCGCACAATCTTGTCCACTAACTGTTCGATTCGCTCGGAAAGCGTAATCATGTAGTCCACCACCTTGTAGAGGTGAATTACCTGTTCTCCATGATACCTACGCTCGCGCAGGGCGCGAATTAGGGCGATCTTTTCGCGCATTAGTAGTTGCGGCTTGCCTCGCGTCTTCAACGCCCGCAAGTGTGCCAACACCACCAAAGCGAATGGATTATCGGATTGCTCAAGGACACTTTCCTGGAAATCAAGCAGCTTGATTGTAGAGAACTTGAACTCTAAGCTACTGCCAACATTTGCGTAAGCAAAGCTGTTGGGACGCCAGTTCGGGTCATCGTCAGCCAATATCGCAAGGCTAACCACATCGGGGTAGGCAAATTGGTCGAAAATGTGGTAGTGGTACACATACATCCGTAGCGGAAAACGCGGATCAGGTTTGCGACTGAATTTCAATGTGAATCAGCACCAGGCGTGGAGTACCGTCGCGGAAGTAAACTTTGGCAACTACATCAGCCGTTTGCCGACGCTTAGCACGCACACTCGGCGCCAGGCGATAAAAGTGAGGGTCCAAAAACTCTACGGGTTGCGCCCAATCTACTTGGTCGTGCACCGCAGGAAAGAGCATTTGCAGGCAATCGCGAAAGAAGGTACGCATGGCGTACTTCCATGCCTCGTCAAATCCACGACGCGGACGGCGTCTGCGCATAACAGTCTGCGCCTGATTTGAGACACTCAAGCGATCTCCTGTCGCCACATAAGGTATTAGGTATCCTACTGGACGATGCAACGAATCCGCCCCGTATCGCTGGCACAGGTAGACATCACGGACGAGTTTTGGGCGAAGCGGCAGCAAACCCTGCGCACCGCCACCTTACCACATCTTTTTAGCGAGCTGGAGCGCGCAGGCAATATTCCCAACTTGCGCCTTGCCGCCGAAGGCAAGCGCGAGGGCTATCAAGGACCTGTGTACATGGACTCCGACCTTTACAAAGCCCTCGAAGCAGCGACATATGTGCTGCACAAGCACCCCGAAGATCCTATCCGCGCAAAAGTAGATGAAATAATTGAGGTTCTGGAGCGAGCGCAGCAGCCTGACGGCTACCTCAACAGCTATTTTCAGGTGGTAGCGCCCGACAAGCGATGGACAAACTTGCGCGATTGGCACGAGCTATACTGCGCAGGGCACCTGATTGAAGCAGCTGTCGCCCACTACGAAGCCACAGGCAGCAGACGATTGCTCAATGTCGCGCAGCGCTTGGCAGACTACATCGACTCGGTGTTTGGCGACGCGCCTAGCAAGCGGCTGGGCTACTGTGGGCACCCTGAGATTGAACTTGCGCTGTTTCGTCTCTATCGGATTACGCATGAGCCTCGCTACGCCAAGTTGGCGGAGTTTTTCCTGCTCAATCGCGGTAAGAAGGTGTTCGCCCACGAGCATAACATTCCATTAGACCAGTACGACGGCACAATCTGGCAAGATAACTTACCCCTTCTGGAGCAGCGTGAGATTGTGGGGCATGCAGTACGCGCAGGCTACCTGTTCGCAGGGGCGACTGACCTTGCGCTGGAAACGAATGATTCCACGCTGCGCGGACAGCTCGTGCAGATGTTGCTGCGTGTGTGGCACAACGCTATCGGCAGGCGTACCTACATCACGGGCGGAATTGGCAACGAACCCAAACACGAGGGTTTCACAAAAGACTACGAATTGCCAAACCGCACCGCGTACCAAGAGACCTGCGCTTCCATCGCGCTCATTTTGTGGGCGCATCGAATGGGGCTGTTGCTGGGCGAGGCACGCTTCTACGACGCCTTAGAACGCGCCTTGTACAACGGCGCACTGGCAGGCATTTCACTGAGCGGCACACGCTTTTTCTATGTGAACCCGCTAGAAAGCGACGGCACGCACCATCGGCAGCCGTGGTTCCCGTGCGCCTGCTGCCCGCCGAACATCGCGCGGCTCATCGCCTCGCTGGGCAGCTACATCTACGCCCAAACCGAGGATGCAGTCTATGTGAACCTCTACATTGGTAGCCGCGTGCGAACGCAGGTCGGAGGTGCGCCGCTGGTGCTGGAGCTGCACACGGGCTACCCCTGGCAAGAGACTGTCGCCCTGCGAGTGGCAGAAAGCGCTGCCCAACGATTCAAGCTGCTACTACGCATCCCTGAGTGGTGCGATGCGCCTACGCTCTTGTTGAACGGCAACGCTCTCGCAATTCAGCTGGAGCGCGGCTACGCTGTAGTCGAGCGCGCGTGGCAGCAAGGCGATACTGTTGAGCTGCGTCTTCCGATGATGCCCGTGCTGATGGAAGCCCACCCGCGCGTGGAAGCTGACCGCTGGCAAGTCGCCATTCAGCGTGGTCCTATCGTGTACTGCTTGGAAGAGCACGACCAGCCCGCGCCACTGACGCATCTAGCCATCCGACGCGACCATCCCCTGTACAGCGTATGGGAGCCTGAGTTGCTGGAGGGGGTTGTGGTGGTGGAAGGAATGGCAGAGGTCTTGGACGATGATGCGGCGTGGGGCGAACGGCTCTACCGCCGCTTGCGCGAGCACGCACTCAAGCCCTTCCGCGCCATTCCATATTATGCGTGGGCGCATCGTCGTCCTGCGCCAATGCGCGTATGGATGCCCCATGCATAAATTGGAAACGCATGGGGTATAATAAGGCTCCGAGCCGGAGTGGCGGAACTGGTAGACGCGCCGGTCTCAAAAATCGGTCTGGGGCGACCCAGGTGTGGGTTCGAGTCCCACCTCCGGCACCAAAGGCAACCTTACGCCGCGCAAGCAAATTGAACACGAGAGGGAGACCCGCATGCAGCGACGAGCCGCTACCGCCACGAACTCCGAGCCGTGGGTGCAATGCGCGAAATGCCGAAAAATCCTATTCCGCCCCGATTTCGAACGCGCCTTGCGCGTATGCCCTCACTGTGGACATCACCACCGACTGGGCGCGCGCGAGCGCATTCACATCACGGTAGACCCCGACAGTTTCCGCGAGACCGATACCGAACTGCGCTCCAGCGACCCGCTGGGCTTTCCTGAGTACGCCGATAAACTCCGCAAGGGCACGGCGGCAACGGGCGAGAATGAAGCCATCATCACAGGCATTGCCACTATCGGTGGGTATGAAGTGGTAATCGGTGCGATGGATTTCGGCTTTATGGGCGGTAGCATGGGGTCCGTTGTGGGCGAGAAGGTGGCACGCAGTTTTGAGCGCGGCGCAGAACGGGGGCTACCCGTAGTGATGTTCTGTGCCTCTGGTGGGGCGCGGATGCAAGAGGGCTTGCTCTCGCTGATGCAAATGGCGAAAACTACCGCCGCCGTGGGCAAGCTGCAGCGCGCGCGTCTGCCCTATATTGCGGTGTTCACCGACCCCACCATGGCAGGCGTTCTGGCGAGCTTCGCATCGCTGGCAGACATCATCATCGCCGAGCCAGGCGCTTTGGTAGGCTTTGCAGGGCAGCGCGTCGCTGCTCAAGCCAGCGTCGGCAAAACCCCACCCAACTTCCAAACCGCCGAATTCCAACACGAACACGGCATGATAGACCTCATCGTACCCCGCCGTCAAATCCGCCCTACGCTGATTTATCTGCTTGAGATGCTCACACCTGCTGCAGGGGAGGTGAACACACCATGATGACGATTTTCGACTTCGAAAAGCCCATTAACGAGCTGGAAAGCGCCATTGCCGAGCTGCGCCAAATCGCCTTAGAGAAGGGCTTAGACCGCTCGCGTGAAATCGCCGAACTGGAAGCACAACGCGAACGGCTGCTCAAGCAGATCTTTGCTCACCTTAGCCCATGGGACAAGGTGCTGCTAGCTCGCCATCCCAAACGCCCCTACGCCCTCGATTACATCCGCCTCATGTGCGAAAACTTCACGGAGCTACACGGCGACCGGCTGGGCTTTGATGACCCTGCGATTGTGGGAGGGCTGGCAAAGCTCGGCAACTACAAGCTAGTGATCGTGGGGCAACAAAAAGGGCGCGACCTCAAAGAGCGCCAACGACGCAACTTCGGGATGGCAAAGCCTGAAGGCTACCGCAAGGCGATGCGGATGTTCCGCCTCGCCGAAAAGTTCCGTTTACCTGTGCTTACCCTCGTAGATACCCCTGCAGCCGACCCTAGCGTGGAGTCGGAATCGCGCGGTATCAGCGAATCGATTGCGCAATCTATGCTGACCCTGTTTGAGTTGACCGTGCCGACAGTGTCGGTGATTTTGGGAGAAGGGGGCAGTGGGGGCGCGATCGCACTAGCGGCTACTAACCGCGTGCTAATGTTAGAGTACGCCATCTATTCGGTGATACCGCCCGAGGGCTGCGCCGCGATTCTCTACCGTGATCCCAACAAGGCGCCTCAAGCGGCTGATGCCCTCAGGCTCACCGCAGACCAAGCGCTGCAGATGGGGCTAATTGACGGCGTGATTCCAGAACCGTTGGGGGCAGCCCACCGCGACCCACAAACCACCGCACTCAGCGTGCGTGCAGCAGTGCTCCAGCAACTGGATGCCCTTAGCCAACTCTCGCCTGAGGCACTGCGTGAGCAACGCTATCAACGCTTCCGACACATTGGCGTGTTCGAAACCGCCCAATGAAGCTCGCCATCATCGGCTTGGGGAGCATCGGCGCGTCGGTGGGGCTGGCGTGCCAGCATGAGTCGTTGGGCGATACTGTGATTGGCTATGATAGCGACCCTGAGACGCTGGAGGGCGCGCTGGCGATGGGCGCAATCGACCAACCCGCCGAGTCGGTGGCAGCATGTGCTGAAGCGGACTTGATTGTGGTTGCCACACCCCCCAATGCAGTGCCCGAAGTATTTCAGCAACTTGCTCCTCAGTTGCGCCCTCACACGGTGATTACTGATGTTGTCAGTGTCAAGCAACCGGTGTTGGCGTGGGCGCAGCAGTACCTCCCCTACCCAACCCGCTTCGTGGGTGGGCATCCGATTGCTGGCACGGAACAGCGCGGCTACACCGCTGCCCGCGCCGATTTGTTTCAAGGCGCGCAGTGGGCACTAACGCCCACCCCCCATACCGACGCCGACGCGCTGGCACAAGTAGGACAGTTTGTGCGCACCCTAAGGGCAGCACCGATCCTGATAGACCCCTTGCAGCACGACCGCGAGTTCGCCTTGCTGAGCTTCGTGCCGCACTGCGTTGCGTTCAGCCTTGTGGCGTTGTATCGGCAGCACCCGACGCTGCTGCAAGGCGGGGGCAGCTGGCGTTCTGCCACGCGCGTGGCGCACAGCGACCCGAGGCTTTGGCACCAACTGCTGCTGCTCAACCGCGAAGCCACCGCTGAATGGCTTGGACAGCTCATTGAACACTTGGAGCAGTTCCGTACTGCGTTGGATAGGAACGATCCAGAAGCCCTGTGCACACTGATGTAGACTTGGGGTATACTATAGTTGCCATGCAACGCTGGGCAGTGCGTGCAGCGCGGTGGCTGAGCCTGATCTGGGCAACGCTGTTTCTGTCAGCGAGCCTAGTGCACCCGCTGACGCATAGCCCCACCCATGGGAGCGGGGGCGACTGCCTGGTCTGCACGCTGCAAAAAAATCCTGCTCCCGAGCCAATGGCGTTGCCTGCGTTGCTGCAACCGACTCCAAATAACCCCACAACAGACCTCACCATACCTCCATACCTTGAGCGAACCCACGATACCTTCCTTATTCAAATCAAAACCCCGCGTGCTCCACCTGCCTAGCCTCCTGTGATGCCCTTGTGAACGCGAATACGACGCGTCACAATGCACCGAGTAGGCATTCACCTACGATTGCGCACAAGTTCACTTGTGCCACAAACAGGAGGTTGGTTATGAGAGCTTTTATCATAGCAGCTATTGTAAGTGTGTTTGTCAAGAGCGCATTTGCGCTGCAGCACGACGACGATTTGCTGTTCGGCAGAGACGGTAATCGCGTTGAGATTATCCAGCCGCAGCCGCACCCCGTGCGGCAGATGTCCAGCGTGCTGGGCAGGTTCATTTTAGACGTGGGGCTGGATTTCTACTTTGACTACGACACAGGGCAGCCACATCTGCAGTTCTGTCGCGTGCAGCAGGTGTGGATTTCGCCGGGCTTGGTTGGCTCCAAGTCGGGCTTCGGCAATGTGTTTTGCGAGTCGGGCTGTGCCAACTTTTTCAACCTGCCCACCAACAACACGCCCCACCACCACTTCATCTTCGCCGCGTCGTCGCCTGGCGTGTATGTGTGGGATGTGCGGGGCGTGGACGCTATCGCACGGGATGGCGCTTCGCTGCAAAATATGCCATATGCCTACCGCGTATATATGGTAGCGGGCAACCCCTTGCGCCTATTCGGGAACGTTCAGTCCGCTCAAAGCTATGTGGGCAGCATTTACGACCTGCGCCTGACTGTGCAGTTGCGACAAGGCAATACCGCTATTGCCAGCAGCACCCAGCCCCCCAATCCCACCGCGATTTACCCCTACATGGTGGGCTTCAATCAGCCTGCGGGCACATATACTGTGGTCGCCAAACTCAGCAAGCACCTCTCGCGGCGCGTGGACAACCTCGCGCTCACGAGCGCGCACGCCCGCAACTGGGAGTTCACCACCCTTGGCGATGTAAACGGCGATGACGTGATTGAC
>Ga0105160_1000248_pt1 | contig 27101 bp, 26 predicted proteins | sample GXS110809BmetaG_FD_89591 | JGI IMG/M metagenome (GOLD analysis project Ga0105160, IMG submission 89591) | Hot spring microbial communities from Gongxiaoshe hot spring, China to study Microbial Dark Matter (Phase II) - GXS 110809B | ecosystem: Environmental > Aquatic > Thermal springs > Hot...
GCCTATATCTGCCTTACATGTGGCGTTCAGCAGGGCCCATCCTCTGAGCCCCCCGGGGAATGCCCCATCTGTGCCGACCCCCGCCAGTACCTAGAGCCACCAGGGGCAAGGTGGGCCACTATGGCCCAGCTTAGAGAGGAGGGGTATCGCATAGTAATGCGGCCCCTAGAGCCCCGCCTGTGGGGGATTGGGGTAGAGCCATGGATGGGCATAGGTCAAAGGGCCCTCCTTTTACAGGCTGAAGGGGGCAACATCTTATGGGATTGCCTGGGCTTTCTAAATGAGGCAGCGATGGCCCAGATCGGAAGTCTGGGGGGTATAAGGTACATCTGCCCTTCCCACCCCCATTTCTTCGGCGCCATGGCCGAGTGGGCCCAGGCGTTTGGAGCGGTCGTCCTAGTGTGCGAGGCTGACAAGGGCTGGGTGCCGTGGCAGAGCTCCTACGTTAGGTTCTGGCGAGACGTGCTGGAACTAGGCCCAGGGCTCAGGTTGGTCCAGTGCGGGGGCCATTTCCCTGGCAGCGCCGTCCTCTATTGGGCTGAGGGAGCAGAGGGGCGAGGGACGCTGTGCACTTCGGATACCATCATGGTCACAAGGGATAAGCAGCACGTGACCTTTATGTGGAGCTATCCCAATATGGTGCCCCTCTCCCCGAAGGAGGCGATACGCATCGTCAGGCGGGTACGGCACCTACCCTTCGATCGCATCTACGGGGGTTGGTGGGATCGGGTGATATGGCGAGACGGCCGTCGGGCCATAGAGCGATCCTTGGCACGTTACGTTGCCAAGACCTTAAGTTAGGGCAAAGACTCTGTACCTTACCCCTCCAGGAATGGCATATCCCACCCCTACGCCCACAATCTTGTTTAGCCACAGGTAGTCCTGGTGGGCCGTCTCGAAGAAGGGTGCGGTGTAGAAATAGTACTCAGCTCGTGGAGGTTCCTGGCCCACCGCCAGGGAGGCCATCACCTTACTGAGGGGGTGAAGAAGGCCTCTATAAGTCACGTAAATGAGGGCCCCATCGTCGGTGCGCAGGGTGATGCGCACATCTAACTCGCCTACATCGTCGGGACGCTGAAGGAACCAATCGCCTCCTCCAGGGAGGACCTCTCCTCTGAGCCTAGGCCCCTCAAAGCGGCCTCCTCGCACATAGAAGATGTTTCGCCCTCCCCGGGGTCCTTCCCCTATCTGTTGAGGCGCCTCCAGCGTCACGTCCACCTCATATAAGAACTCCAGGCGTGGCTCTTGCATCCTTCTCTTCCTCCGTAAGAGACCTTGCCCTATTATAACCCTGAAATGCAGCTTGAGGGCCAGCCAGACATATTGAGTTATTTCTGGGGGCCCTTAATGGCTGTTGGCGCCTCTTGGGGTAGCGAAGTCAACGCCCACATATCTGTTTCCGTTTTGGGGGCCTCCATCGTACCTGACAAGCCCCGTCTTCTTTGTGTCATTTACAAGCACAACTACACTCATGATATGGTGCTGCAGTCAGGGCACCTGAGCATAAGCATCTTGGCGCCTGATCAGCTCTTTCTGATCCCCCTTCTTGGTCTCCGTTCCCGGCGCGAGGCCCAAGATAAGATGGCCGGGGTGTCCTTTTTTCTCACCCCCTCAGGAGATCCGGTGATAGATGGCTGCGTAGGATGGCTTCAGTGCCACGTTTTACGGACATGGGAGCTGGGAGACGCAACGTGTTTTCTCACCGCCGTAAGTGAGCGGCACCGCCTTCGTAATCGATCGCCGTTATGGTGGAACCAGGTCCGTCCTTCCCTCCCTTCTGAGTGGCTCGAGCAGTGGGAAGTGAAACTGGCCAGAAATATAGAGCTGTCACGCAGGCTAATGGTCTGGGTTAGATAGAGGGTATTGCATAGGGAGTGGCCCTTTAACAGCCAAGGGGATTCCCGCCACCATTAGGACTACATGCTGGGCCTTATAGGCAAGCACCTGGTTCACTTCCCCTAACACGTCACGATAAAGACGGGAAAGATAAGAGTCGGGCACCAGGCCAAGCCCCACCTCGTTCGTCACCACTATAAGGTACAAGGCAAAATCCTCTGAGAGGGAGCAGAGTGTCTCAACTTCTGCATGGGCAGCGCTACGTACTATATCTGATCTCTTCGCCTCCGGGGGATCATCTTGCAGGGCGTAATGATGGAAAAGGTTGCCCAGCCACACGGACATACAGTCTAGGACAACCACCGAGTTTTTGGGCACACCATTTCTTAGGGCTTTTGATATCTCTAGCGGCTCTTCTATCGTTATCCAATCTTGAGGCCGTGTCTCCCTGTGACGACGTATTCGTTGGGCCATCTCTTCGTCTATCGGCACGGCAGTAGCCAGGAAGACGACCTGGCTTCCTAAGGACTGGGCGAGGGCCACAGCATAAGCCGACTTTCCGCTACGTGCCCCACCGGTTATGAGTACGATCATTAGGCCAACCAGCCCCTTTCCACCGAAGTGGCGCAGAGTAGGAGGACGGTGGTTTCGGCCATCTCAACGCATGCTCCAAGGACGTCGCCGGTAACTCCCCCTAGGCGCCTAAGGGCAAGGAGGGCTATTCCCCCGCTTGCTACAATAGCTCCCCCTGCTAAAACGGGGCCCATGGGGGAGAAGATGGCCAAAGGTACAGCACTTACGGCCGCCCCAGCGGCTAAGGCAGGCAGCAATTCTAGCCGGTGGGCCACGGAAGCGCCAAGGCCAGCTTGGCGGGCTAAAGGGAAGAGGGCCATTACAGGTAGCACAGCCCCACGGGCCAGACAGGGGCCTAGCAATAAAGCCCCCGTCCTTAACCTTCCGTCCATTTCTACCAGGGCGGCCCATTTTAGGAGAAGGATCAACGTGACGGCAGCGGCGCCAAATGCCCCTATCCTGGGGTCGGCCATGGCCTCGAGACGGCGTGTCCGCTCCCCAGTGGTTAGGAGGCCGTCAACTGAATCAGCCAGGCCGTCCAGGTGGAGGCCACCAGTGATGATTGCCCAGGCTACTACCGTTAGGGCAGACCTAGGGATATCGGGTAAAGCCTGGCCCACAAGCCAATCCCAGCCCCATATGAGCCCCCCTATGATTCCGCCAGCCAAAGGGAACGCCAAAGCCGTTATCCCAGCGGGAGTGACAAGAGGGCGCTGCCCCACAGGTAGCACCGTAAGCAGGGCCAATGAGTCTAGGACCGAGGCTAAGGCCCTACGTGCGGTCATCCACTCCGGCCTCTTCAAAAGTGGCCATCTCGTTCACGATGGCCAAGGCGGCGTCTATCAGGTGCATGGCTAGGCAGGCCCCCGTTCCTTCTCCCAGCCTCATGTCCAAGTCCAACAGGGGCTGTAAGCCTATGGCGTTCAGGACATGGGCGTGCCCAGGCTCCGCCGAGCGATGGGAAGCGAGGATGAAGTGACGGGCTTCAGGGCACAGACGCACTGCCAGCAACGCTGCGGCCCCCGCTATGAAGCCATCTAGCACTATAGGCACCCTTCTACTTGCTCCTCCCAGGATTACGCCCGCAAGGCCCCCTATCTCATATCCTCCCACCTTCGCTAGAACGTCTATGGGATCTGAAGGGTCGGGCTGGTGAAGGGCAAGGGCAGACTCAATGAGCGCCACCTTCCGTCGCCAGCCATCGTCATCTAGGCCGGTGCCCCGTCCTGTCACCTCGCTGGCAGGCAGGCCAGTCAGGGCGGCAGTGATGGCGCTGGCCGCCGTAGTATTGCCGATGCCCATATCGCCAGTAGCGAGGAGCTGGGCGCCTCTCTCGATCTCTTGCTCGGCTATCTCTATTCCCGTCAGGATGGCCTGTTCCGCCTCTTTTCTTGTCATGGCTGGCTCTCTGGCCATATTGCGTGTGCCCCACCCCAGCTTACGTACTAAGAGGCCCTCTATCTCCGCCAATTCGGCCATTACTCCCATGTCTACCACCACCACTTTGGCCCGGGCTTGGCGGGCTAAGACGTTGATGGCTGCACCCCCTCGAAGGAAGTTGAGCACCATCTGCGATGTCACCCGTTGGGGATAGGCGGAGACCCCTTCCTGGGCTACGCCATGGTCGCTAGCCATCAGGATTACGGTGCGCTGGGAGAGAGCGCCCCCTGTCTGGCCCGTGATTCCGGCCAGCCATACTGCTAACTCTTCCAAACGGCCCAGGCTACCAGGAGGCTTAGTCAGGCGGTCTAAACGCCGCCTTGTCCGCTCCATGGCGTCTTGGTCTGGCATGGCGATGCGCTTTATTGCGTCCTGTAATACTTCACTCATGAGCACCTCCCAGCTGATCGTTCCAGCTAGCAGCGAAGGCCTCCAGCACCCTTTCTACATGTTGGGGATGGGGGACAGCTACTCTCACGTACTGGGGGAGGCCAAAGGAGGTGCAGTCGCGCACGCACACCCCTCTCTTCAGCAGGCGCCGACGGAAAGAGGAGGCATCTGCCACTTCCACAAGTAAGAAGTTGGCTGCCCCTTCTACAACCCTCATCCCCAACGCCCTCAGGCCCCCCGCTAGTGCCCTCTTGGCTTCAGCAGTGATGCGTCGCACGTGCGACAGGTGTTCCTCTGCCTCGGCACAGGCTATACCCACGGCCTCGGCGAAGGCGTTCACGCTCCAAGGCGGCTGATGGGCACGCACTATGCTCAGCAGCTCTGGCCTGCCCAAGAGGTACCCTAAGCGTATTCCCGCCACCGAAAAGGCCTTAGTCAAGGAACGGATCGCTAGAATGTGGCCGTCTCGCACAAGCTCTGACGAATCCCAGGCCTCCTCTACAAAGTCTATGAAAGCCTCGTCTAAGGCCAAGATGGTGTTGGGCAGGGCGCTAACAAGGCACATTACTTCCTCGCGGCCCAGGTAGACCCCTGTAGGGTTATTAGGGCAGCAGAGGAACAAGAGACGGGGACGAATTTGCCTCAGCCTATCTAGGGCTTGCCCTAAGTCCCACCGCAACTCTTTCTCCAGGCTGGCAACGATCTTAAAGACTCGTGCCCTGCAGGCGCGTGCTGCCCGCTCGTACTCCCCAAAGGTAGGGCAGAAGATGGCGATCCTATCGCCAGGGTCAATGAGGGCCTGACAGAGGAGGAAAATAAGTTCGCTAGCACCGTTGCCTGGAAGCACCCAGTCCTCGCCCACGTTATGGCGTTGGGCCAGTGCTGCCCGCAAGCGGCGATAGCTAGGCTCTGGATAGGTAACGTAGTCGCACGAGGCCAAAGCCCTCCTCACCGAAGGCGGCGGAGGCAAGGGAGCTAAGTTCTGGCTTAAATCCAACACGATGGACGGGTCAACCCTGAGAGCTTCAGCCTCCTGTGGGTCCAGTCCGCCGTGCTGAGTTAACTGGATCTTCCTTTTTCTCGCCCAAACCATCCTTTGGCCCACAGCAGAACGGTCATTAACGCTGCGCCCAAAGCTGCCACACGCCGGACTACAGCGATCCCCTCGTCCAATAGGCTAGGTGCTAGGGCGCGACGCGGAAGGCCGAGACGATAATGGCCTACCTTCTCCAGCTCCACTCCTAAGGCGCCAGCAAGGGCTGCCATCGTCCAGCCGGCGTTAGGGCTCTCCGTTCGGGCATGCTGGGCTAAGGCGATGGTTATGGCCTGCCGCAGCTTCCCCGAGGCAAGGGCCAACAGGAAGGCCCCTAGCCGTGCAGGTATGAGGTTGGCCAGATCGTCAAGGCGGGCTGCCCCCTTGCCCCAGAACTCGTAAGGCCCATGATACCCCCACATGGCGTCTAGAGTGTTTATCGTCCTGTACACGAGTGCCCCCTCTGTCCCCCACATCAGGTAATAAAGCCAGGGAGCCAAGAAGGCATCAGTAGTGTTTTCCGCCAGGGACTCCAGCCCGGCCGAGACGAGATGCGCCTCGTCCAGATGTGTGGTGTCACGGCTCACCAGGGATCGGGCCTTTATCCGCGCCCTCTCCAGCTCCCCTTCTCTGAGGAGGCAGGCGAGGCCTTCTGCCTCGCCCAAAAGGGCTCTGACAGCGAAGGAGCTCTTAAAAAGGGCGGCTTCAACTATCATCCCGATGCATGGAGTCCGGCGCAGCAGACGCAGAGTTTTTCTAGCCGATAGTCCTACTGCCAAGGGCAGAGCTAGGGCAACTAGGGCGCCGAGAAGGAGTTGCCCCCTAGCAGGGAGCTTACGCCCTATACCCTCCAAAACCGATGCTGCCTGTCCCACCCAAGCTGTAGGGTGAAGGGACGTTGGCGGCTCGCCCACTAGGGCATCCGCCAACACCGCCAAGATGAAGACGGCCAGACGGTGCATCTGGGCCCATCATAGGCGCGATGATGACCACAGGCCAAGGCCTCACCCCTTTGGCACTTACTCACACCCGATCGTCTAGTAGCCGGTAGATGAGGCCCATATCTAGATGGGCCCTCACCACAGCAGCCCACCTGTCGTGAGGGTCTTGGCGTAGGGCCTTAACTTTGGGGAGGGTCACCCCTTTGCGTAGGGCCAGGTTGCTAAGGATACGACGCCGTAGGTCGTCGTTAGCGAAGATGCCATGGACGTACGTCCCCAGGATCCATCCGTTGCCCCCTAAGGCCCCCTCGGCGACCTGGCAGCCCTCACCAGAGCGTCGCAACAGCACGAATGGTGCCTCTACTCCCAATCGCGCTGAACTTCCTATATGGATCTCGTATCCCTTAAAGGGCAGCCCGCGGCAGCCGGCCAGGAGCCCATAATCACATACTACCTCCCCTTCCACCTGGTTAGTGATCTTATTTCGTTGAAAGATGGTCACCACAGGCAGCAGTCCCAACCCTGTTGCGTAAGGCTGTTCACTTTCCACGTGGTCAGGGTCGACTATCTCCAGGCCCAACATCTGGAAGCCGCCACATATGCCCACAACGGCCGAGCCCTGGGCCGCCGCCATTATGATGGCCTGTGCTAGACCCGAGGTGCGCAGAAAAGCCAGATCAGCCATTGTAGTCTTGCTGCCCGGCACCAAGATTAAGTCGGGCTGGGCCAGCTCTTCTCCTGCCCTTACGAAACGGATGCCCACCCCTGGTTCACCACCTAGGGGGTCCACATCGTCGAAGTTAGATATGTGTGGGAGACGCACCACGGCTACGTCTAATACCCCATGTCGCCTCTTTTGGGCCACCCCTTCCAGGGCTACCGAGTCCTCTGCTGGCAAGGCTAGCTCCTCCCAGTAAGGGATGACGCCGGCAACGGGGATTCCTGCCCGCTGTTCCAAGAACTGCAGCCCTGGCGAAAGGAGCGACTTGTCTCCCCGGAACTTGTTGATGATGAGTCCTTTTACTAGGAAGCGTTCTTGCGGCTCCAACAGCTCTAGAGTGCCTATAAGCTGGGCGAAGACGCCTCCCCGGTCTATGTCCCCCACTAAAAGCACTGGCGCCCCTACGCGCACTGCCAGGCCCATGTTGGCCAGATCGTGGGCCCTCAGGTTCACCTCGACGGGGCTGCCGGCACCCTCTACCACCACCACGTCGAAGGTGGAGCGCAGGCGCTCCAAGGCGTCCAGCACTACGGGCAACAGACGGGGCTTCATCTCGTGGTATTCTTTGGCAGTGAAAGAGCCCACAGGCCTTCCCATCACTACTACTTGGCTACGGTGGTCGGCCTCAGGCTTGAGCAAGATGGGGTTCATCTCAGCTTGGGGCTCAACTCCTGCCGCTTCTGCCTGCACCGCCTGGGCCCTACCTATCTCGCACCCATCGGGGGTGACGAAGGAGTTGAGGGCCATGTTTTGGGCCTTAAAGGGGGCAACGCGCAGCCCGTCCTGGCGCAATATGCGACAAAGGGCAGCTACCAAGACGCTTTTGCCTACATGGGACATCGTACCTTGGACCATAAGGATGCGGCCCTTCATCGCCCACTATCCTAGCACACTGGTGGCCCCTTGACGGGGTATGGGGTGTGTGGTACAAAGGTGGCGATTAAAAGAATAAGGGCTCTCCCAGGTGCCCGCGTGGGCTCAATAGGGAAGTGGGGCTAAAAACCTCCGCGGCCGCGCCACTGTAGCAGGGAGCTCCGGCAGATGCCACTGTCCCCAAGGGGGATGGGAAGGCGCCGTGAGCGATGAACTGCGAGCCAGGAGACCTGCCTGGGAGATGGGCGTGGGCCTCCTCGCGTGGGGAGGGCGCCCGGCAGGGGCCTCTTCCGCCCCTTCCCCTCCTCGCCTGAGGCCCACAGGCGGCGGGGGATGTTAGTTTTCCTTACGACAGCAGATACGGACCTTCAAGCCCTGGCGGGGGTGCTCGACCAGCTGCCTAAGGGGTTTTTGCCCGTATTTGCTCGTCACTTGCGCCACCTTTCGGCAACAGAGGCCCAAGAAAGGTTCTTTTCCCAGATCGCCCCCCAGGCCTCTTTGATCGTTATGAGATTGCTGGGGGGCAAAAAGGCGTGGGAGGAGGGGGCAGACCAGCTGGCACGTCTTTGCCGCCAGCGCCAAATACCCCTTATCGCCTGTCCTGGAGAAGCTACCCGCGATCCGGCCCTGGAGGTTGTATCTACTGTCCCCCTTCCGGTGGTAGCTCAGACGTATGAATACCTGGTCCATGGCGGGCACCAAAATATGTTCCACCTGCTCCTCTACCTTAGCGATACCTTCTTAGGTACAAGCTACGGCTACTCACCGCCCAAACCATTACCTTGGGACGGCCTTTACCGGCCTGGCGTCGCCCACGTGCTTTCCCTTGATGAGTACCGACGCCGCTTTTGGCAGCCGGAGAGACCAGCGGTGGCTGTCCTCTTCTACCGTGCCCTTTGGGCCACAGGCGATACTGCCGCCGTAGACACCTTAGTGGATTCCCTAGAGGGGATGGGCGCCAACACCCTACCCATCTTTTGCTACAGCCTCCGCGATGAGGCAGTTGCCAGGGGTCGCCCACCGTCTATCGTGCGTCGTTATCTTCAGGACGGCTCTGGCCAACCTTTGGTCGACTGTGTTATCTCAACGTTGAGCTTTGCCGTCACCCATGGAGATGAGGAGGCCCTACAACGCGGCATCCCCTGGATAGATGTGCCAGTCATTCAGGCTGTAGTCTCCACTAGCTCGCGACGGCGATGGGAAGAAAGCCCGGTGGGCCTCTCGCCTTTAGATGTGGCTATGAACGTGGCTTTGCCCGAGATAGATGGTCGCATCATATCCCTCCCCATAGGCTTCAAGGAGGAAGAGGAGGAGCCGCGGCTGGGGATAAAGTTGGCCAGGGTGGTCTCTTCTCCAGAGATGGTTTCTATAGTCTGCCAACAGGCCCTCCGGTGGGCCAACCTGCGCCGAAAGCCTAACGGGGAAAAGCGCATCGCCATAATACTCAGTAACTATCCCACCAAAAGTGCTCGCGCTGGTAATGCCGTAGGGCTAGATACCCCGGCATCTGCTGTGCGCCTTCTTTCGGTCTTGCGTGAGGCTGGCTACAAGGTTTCCCACGTCCCTGCCAGCGGAGATGAGCTTATGCACCAGCTTTTGTCCTCTGGTACTTATGATAAAGAGCATCTCACCGAGGGCCAGCTAAATAGCGCGCCGGCAAAGATCCCCGGTGAAACTTATGGCCTCTGGTTCGAAAGCCTGCCTCCAAAGACTCGGCGGGATATGGAGGAGACTTGGGGGCCTCCTCCTGGCGACGTCTACCGGGTAGATGGTGGCCTGGCGGTGCCTGGGCTGCTGCTGGGGAACGTTTACGTGGGACTCCAACCTCCTCGGGGGTTTGGTGAGAACCCTATGGCCGTCTACCATAGCCCCGATCTTCCGCCAACCCATCATTACCTCTCTTTCTATCGTTGGCTTCGGGACGCCTTTGAGGCAGATGCCGTGGTTCACTTGGGCAAGCATGGTACCCTGGAATGGCTGCCAGGTAAGGGCATCGGCCTCTCGGAGGAGTGCTATCCTACAGTTTGCCTGCCTGACCTCCCCCTCCTTTACCCTTTCATAGTGAATGACCCAGGGGAAGGAGTGCAGGCCAAAAGGCGCTCCCACGCCGTCATCATCGACCATCTGGTTCCTCCCCTGACATCTGCGGGCATCTATGGTGAACTGGCGCGCTTAGAACAGCTGATGGACGAATATGCGCGTTCCCAGGCGATGGATCCTGGCAAGCTCCCTCTACTTCGCCAACAGATCTGGGAGCTGGTGGTGCGAGCCAACCTGCACCGTGATCTAGGCGTAGACGGCGAGCCCCACGATTTCGATGCCTTCCTGCTTCACATGGACGGCTACATCTGCGAGCTGAAAGATGCCATCATCCGTGGGGGGCTGCACATACTAGGGGAACCACCGCGTGGTGAGGCTCTTATAGATACTCTGCTAGCCCTAACCCGTCTAGACAACGGGCCCATCCCCTCCCTCCGTCGAGCAGTAGCAGAGGCGCTAGGTGTTCCTTATGGCCTTCTCCAAAAAGGCTTGGGCCTTCCCTACGATGGGCCCATTCCGGCCCCCTTGACCACCCTGAATAGCCCTCTGCGCACCCGGGGTGACTTGCTAGAGGCCATCACAGCTTTGGCCCGTCGTCTCCTGGAAAGGCTGAGTCAACATCAGTTCTGTCCCGAGGCGATACCTCAGGTACAGAGGGAGGTATTAGGCGAAATCTCAAGGCAGGTCTCTAGGGCCCTAGAACACGTTTGTCGGCGTCTAGTGCCCGACTTGAGCCGCACCACAGACGAGATCAGCAACCTCCTAAAAGGGCTATCTGGGGGCTTCGTTCCTCCTGGGCCCAGCGGGTCACCCACAAGGGGAATGGCCAACGTCCTCCCCACCGGCCGCAACTTCTACTCCCTCGACCCTCGCTCTGTACCGTCTCCCTTTGCTTGGGAGGTGGGAAAAGGGCTGGCGGACCGCCTGATCGAGCGCTACTTGCAGGAGGAGGGTCGCTATCCGGAAATGGTAGGCCTTGTGGTATGGGGGACAGCGGTAATGCGCACACAGGGTGATGACGTAGCCCAAGTGCTGGCCCTTTTGGGGGTGCGGCCACGTTGGCGAAAGGAGGACGGACGGGTAATAGGCCTAGAAGTTATCCCCTTGGAAGAGCTGGGTCGCCCGCGCATTGACGTGACGCTACGCATCTCCGGCTTCTTCCGCGACGCCTTTCCCAACCTTATCAACCTGCTAGATGAGGCCGTAGAGCTGGTAGCCTCACTAGATGAGCCGGACGACATGAACTATGTAGCCCGCCATTTCCGGCAAGACCTGTCGCGGCGCTTGGCCCAAGGGCAAAAGGAGGAAGAGGCGCGTGCTCGCGCCCTCCTTCGCATCTTTGGGTCTAAGCCTGGGACCTACGGGGCAGGCATTTTGGCTGCCCTTGAGGAAGGGAACTGGCGAACCCATGAAGACCTAGCTTCCATCTACATAGCCTGGGGCTCGTACGCCTACTCCCGCAGCAAGCAGGGAGAAAGTGCACCCGTGGAGTTTAGGGAGCAGTTTGCCCGCATATGCGTGGCCGCCAAAAACCAGGACAACCGTGAGCACGACATCTTCGATTCCGATGACTATCTCCAGTACCATGGCGGCATGGTGGCCACAGTCAAGGCCCTTACAGGCAGGCAGCCGCGTGCCTTTTTCGGCGACTCGTCTGATCCCTCACTACCTCGCGTGCGGGACTTGGCTGAAGAAGCGCGTCGCGTTTTCCGGACCCGGGTGGTGAATCCTAAATGGATAGAGGCGATGATGTCTCACGGCTACAAAGGGGCCTTTGAGCTGACGGCCACTGTCGACTACCTCTTTGGGTACGATGCCACCGCTGGCGTAGTAGAGGACTGGATGTACGCCCAGCTAGCCCAGGCCTATGTCCTTGATCCCCGCGTGCAAGAGTTTTTCCATCGCAGCAACCCTTGGGCCCTGCGCGACATAGTAGGCCGCCTTCTGGAAGCTGCCAACAGAGGGCTTTGGCAATCGCCCCCGCTAGAACTGTTACAGGCCCTGCGCAGGGTCTATTTGGATACCGATGCCCTTTTGGAGGAAGCCCATGGCCCCTGAGAGGGAGCCCGTATTCCCCTTCACGGCCATCGTGGGCCAGGAGCAGATGAAGCTGGCCCTTTTGCTAGTAGCTGTGGACCCTGGGATCGGTGGTGTCCTCATTCGGGGCCACAAGGGAACGGCCAAGTCGACAGCTGTTAGGGCGTTGGCAGCTGTCCTCCCACCCATCGAGGTAGTTGACGGCTGCCCCTTCTCATGCCATCCTCAGGCGCCCCAGGGCCTGTGCGAGGTGTGCCAGGCCAAGGGGCCCTTAAGTTCGGTGGTGCGCCCGCCTCGCCTCGTAGATCTGCCTATGGGAGCCACCGAAGACCGCGTGGTGGGAAGCATAGACCTAGAGGCAGCCCTGAAGGAGGGACGGCGCCACTTCTTGCCTGGCCTTTTGGCCCAGGCCCACCGAGGCATCCTCTACATCGATGAGGTGAACCTGTTGCCCGATCACTTGGTGGACGTCCTATTGGACGCGGCAGCTATGGGAGTAAATTATGTCGAGCGTGAGGGGATATCGTTCAGCCATCGGGCCCGCTTTGCCCTGGTAGGGACGATGAACCCAGAGGAAGGAGAGGTGCGTCCTCAGCTGTTAGATCGCTTCGGCTTGATGGCGGCAGTGGAGGAGTTAAGGGATCCCACCCTTAGAGCAGAGGTGGTACGCCGCCGTCTCGACTTTGAGCGTGATCCTCGAGCGTTTGTGGGAAGATGGCAAGATGAGGAAGAACGCCTGCGCCATCGTTTAGCTGCAGCTCAGGCCCTTCTGCCTTCGGTCACAGCTGAGGAGGGCCTCCTTGAACATATCGCCCGCCTTTGTCTGGCCTATCGGATCGAGGGGATGCGGGGGGACATCACCATCTATAGAGCTGCCCTGGCACACGCTGCCCTTCAGGGGCGTGACAGGGCCAGGAAGGAGGATGTAGAGGCGGTGGCCCCCTTGGCGCTAGCCCACAGGGGGCGCCCACCCGATGAAGCTCCGCCAGCTGGACCGTCGTCTCCCCCTGCCCGGGGGCCGGAGGGGTTGAAAGGATGGCCCTCGGTGGAGGGAGAACGTCATATCGCACCTATCCCTAACCCTGCGCCCTCTATCACTTGGAAGGAGGGCAAACCCTCCCTCACTGTGATGAGAGGAGGGCGCCGGACGACGGTCGTGGGCCTATCTGGTAGGGGACGCTACATATCGGCCCGCATCCCTTCGGGCCCAGTGCGGGACCTCGCTCTAGATGCCACTTTAAGGGCAGCTGCCTTAAGGGGGGCCCGGGCCGGCCCGAAGACGCCTGTCCGCCTTTCCCCAGCCGACGTGCGAGAGAAAGTCCGGGAGGGGACGGCAGGTGCGTTGATCGTGTTCGTAATAGATGCCAGTGGGTCTATGGCTGCCCGGCAACGGATGGCCTTAGCCAAAGGGATGATCCTAGAGATGCTGGCCGAGTCTTATCGGCGGCGGGACCAAGTGGCCCTTGTCTATGCCCGGGGCCAAGGGGCGCAGGTGATCTTGCCTCCTACTGGCAGCCTTGAAAGGGCGTCCCGTCTCCTTACTGCCATCCCCGTTGGCGGCGCTACACCACTGGCAGCTGGGCTCTTTCGGGCCAGATGGCTTCTTGAGAGGCGCCGTTGGCTATACCCTTATACGCCCTGCCTGCTAGTGCTGGCCACCGATGGCCGTGCCAATAAGTCCCTTTACGGTACCGATCCCTACTTAGAGGCTTTACAGGAGGCTATGGCTATCAGGCGCAAGGGCTTCAGGGCTGTAGTGTTAGACTGTGAGGCCTCCGCCTACCCTATTGGCCTGACAAGGGGCCTGGCAGAGGCCTTGGGAGCCCCTTCCATCCCCTTAGACCCCAGGGCCACGCCCAGCCTTGCCCAGACGCTGAAACTTATGGCGAGGTGACTCATGGGCGGCCTCCTGGACCGATACGGCACATCAGCAGAAGACATACTTCATCGAGGCATGACTATCGCCCGATCGCTCCTGCCACCCCTCCCCTTCACCGAGGATGAGAAGCATATAGCTTCACACCTCATTAGGGCCACGGGTGACCCAAGCCTCCCACTCCTCCTGCGCTTCTCTAAAGACGCCGTTAATGTGGGCGTAGAGGCCCTTAAGCAGGGAGTAACCATCGTAGTCGACTCCCACGTGGTGTTGGGAGGCCTCGATCGCTATGCCGCCGAGGCACTGGGGTGCCGATGCCTTTGTGTCCTTGATGCCCCAGGAGCTCCTCAGGAGGCCAAGCGCCGAGGCGTATCTTGGTCGGCAGCGGGGATGCTCCTTTCTCAAGGGCAAATAGATGGGGCGATAGTAGTGGTGGGGACAGCCCCCACTGCCCTCTTGGCCCTTCTGGATCTGTGGGATGGTGGAATGGCACAGCCCAGGCTGGTCATTGGGGCCCCTGTCGGCCTGGTGCTGGCGGCCGAGGCGAAGGGCGAGCTGATGCAACGCTCCATACCTTACATCGTTATCGCTGGGGCCCGTGGAGGGGGAGGGCCTACCGCTGCTATCTTGAACGCCCTGATGGATCTAGCGCTGGGAAAGGATCGGTAAGGGCAAGTAAATAAAGTCAAGGAGGTGTGACACATGAGAGCATTGGCTGGGATAAAAGGATGGGCTGCGGAGTCAGCCGATGTCTGGTTTTCTTGGGCCATGATCCTTCTGGGCGTGCTGGGCCTTTACCTAATGGGCATCGATCAAGGGATGGCCCTGGGCGTCTTTGTGGGGGAGGTGGCTATGCGCTATAACTGGCTCCACGAGCTCTTCCACGACGCGCGTCACATTATGGGGTTCCCCTGTCACTAGACATGGAGCGCTCCCCAGCCTTGGGCAATCTGAAGGCGGCTTTAGGGGCTGGGGCCCTGGCAGGTATGGCCTTGGCCATCTTCCATTTCATGGCGACAGAACCGGTGCTGGAGGAGGCTATACGGCTGGAGGAAGCCCTTCCTCACTTGCATATGGAGGTGTTTCCTCGCTCTGTCCAAAGGCTTGGGCTTTTTGGGGGCTCCTTCATTTATGGCTTATCATGGGGGCTCATCTTCGCCGGGGTATATACCCTGCTGGAGAGCCAGCTACCTGGGCGCCGCCCCTGGCAAAAGGGGGCCGTCTTGGCGCTTGCAGCGTTGTGGGCGGTGGCCCTTTTGCCCTTACTTAAATTTCCGCCCAACCCTCCAGGAGGTACAGGTTCCGAGGATACCGTCACTACGCGTCAGGTGCGGTTTGCGTTATTTGCTCTCGCTTCTGCCCTGGCGTTGTTTGGGATTTGGAGGATAGTGGGGTTCCTTAAGCTTATCCCATTTTGGGCACGGGGGATGGCCTTCGTAACCTTGTATGCCCTTGCCTGCTGCTTGCTTGTGTTTCTGGTGCCCAATGCCAATGATCCAATTCCGGGACAGCTAAAGGAGTTGGTGCCACGCTTCCGCATCCTAGCTGTTGGGGGGACGATACTCTTTTGGCTGCTCCTAGGAGGTGCCTTTGGCCCTTTCCATATCGCCTTCGCCAAGCCGGAGGCTACGGCCAGGCGTGGTGCTAGTGGCCCACGGTAGCCGAAGGAATAAAGAGGAGACCTTAGTGGGTACAGCCTGGCTTGCCCACAGGCTCTCCGAATTTCTGGGGATGATGGTCACCCCTGCCTTTCTAGAGGCTTTAGAGCCCTCCCCTAGAGATGCTGTGTCCCACTTATTAGATCAGGGTGTAGGAATGGTGGTGCTTCAACCTTTGCTCCTTGGGGAAGGGCAACACCTCCAGGAGATCAGGGGCGTTGCCCAAGAGCTGTCCACCTGTATGGGGCTACAGGTGTTGGTAGGAGAATCCTTAGCACGCCATCCCTACCTCGCCTCCCTTGTGGCAAGGCGGGCACAAGATTTGCTTGCAGGGCAGCCGAATCCACAATCACTACTTATTGTAAAGGCCTTTACACGTTACCAAGGTGGGGACTTGGCGTGGGCCACGGACCTCGCTTTCCGCGTTGCCCATATTCTGGGCGACGGATGCGTCGTTGCCATAGCCCAGTCGGGAAAGGGCCCTCCAAGAGTGCAAGATGTGGGCCAGGCCCTTCTCAGCACAGCAGAAACATTAGCCGTCTTACCATGCGTCCTGTTTGGCGGCAAAACATGGGAGGAAATCGCCAACGCAGTGGCGGAGCTACGGAGCCGCTACGGCGAAAAGCGTATACTCATGGGTGAGGCCATCGGGCCCTGTGACGAGGTTGTGGCGATGTTGGCGCAGCGGGTAGGGGAGGTGCTGCTGGGTTGCCCCAGATAAGGCGCCGTGGCCTACGCAAAGGGTACACTACAGGGACTTGCGCCGCCGCTGCAACTAAAGCAGCCGTAACTGCTCTCATGACGGGCAAAGCACCCAGTCAGGTGACCCTGCGCATCCCAGCAGGCATCCAGGTAACCCTCCCTATCCTCCGGGTGGAGTTGGCCCCTAATAAAGCAACGTGCTCAGTGGTGAAGGATGCCGGGGATGACCCAGATGTCACCCATGGGGCGGAGATCTGCGCCACTGTCAGTTGGAGTCCCCTATCTCCAGGCGTGGTGATACGGGGCGGGCCAGGAGTGGGCACCGTCACCAAGCCCGGCGTGAGTCTACCCGTAGGCGATCCCGCCATCACCCGCGTGCCTCGCAAAATGATCACTGAAGCTGCCACTGAAGTCCTCGGCCCCTATGCTCGAGAGGGAGGCATCACGGTGGAAATATGGGTACCCAAGGGAGAGGAGATAGCACAGCGCACTACCAACGCCCGTCTAGGCATATTGGGAGGGATCTCAATACTAGGGACTACTGGCCTTGTCATCCCTTACTCCACCGCCGCCTGGCGAGCGAGCGTGGAGCTGGCTATAGATGTAGCTGCTGCCAACGGGCTCAACCATATAGTCCTGAGCACAGGCACCCAGAGCGATGAGTTCGTGCGTAGAGCCCTCCCCCACCTCCCAGATATGGCCTTTATAGAAGCGGGCATCTTTTTTGGCCCTGGCCTGAAAAGGGCCGTTAAAAGAGGGATACGTCGCGTCACTTTGGCAGGGATGATAGGCAAGCTCTCTAAGGTAGCCCAAGGCAAAATGGTGACCCATGTGGCCGGCAACCAGGTAGACACCGACTTCCTGGCTGGGATCGCCTTAGGACTAGGAGCACCTGCCAACCTGGTGGAGGCGATCCGTAAGGCACCCACTGCCCGTTACGCTCAGGAGCTGCTCTGCTCCTACGGCCTGAAGGGATACTTCGATCGTCTGTGCGAAAAGGTGTGCGAAGCAGCGCGGACGTATGTGGGAGGCTCTCTAGCCGTCGCATGCCTCTGCTTCGACCAAGATGGGGCTATCCTTGGAAGGTGGGAACTGGGATGACCAAGACCACGCCTTATCTGGGCATTCCCGATTCAGCACTTGAGACGTTCCCAAAAGGACTCCTTACCAAGGAGGAGATACGAGCGATAGCATTGTTCAAAATGCGCCTTTCTCCTGACTCTATCGTCTGGGATGTGGGAGCTGGCAGCGGCTCTTTGGCCTTGGAAGCAGCCCTGATAGTCTATCGTGGCCATGTATATGCCATAGAGCGACGGGCAGAGGCCATAGCTGCCCTTCGCAGGAACCTTCACCGCTTTCCCCGGCCCAACATTACCGTTGTAGAAGGGGAGGCGCCTGAGGCCCTGGCCTATCTCCCTCATCCCGACGCTGTATTCGTAGGAGGGAGCGGGGGCCACCTACCTGGAATCTTACAATGCGCAGCCCAGTCCCTTCGCCCCAAGGGGCGAATAGTAGTAGACTTGGCCACCCTTGAGAACCTAGAGCTAGCCTGCAGCACTTTTTCTCAACTGGGGATGCCTTACCAAATAGTCTTGGCCCAGGTAGCGCGCTCCCGCCGTTTGGGGGATCTTACTGCCTTCCAAGGGCTGAACCCGGTATTTATCTTGTCGGCATGGAGGGAGAAGGGATGAACAAACCCTGGGGGCGGTTCTACGGGATCGGTGTAGGCCCTGGCGACCCGGAGCTTATGACTCTCAAGGCTATCCAAATCCTGCACCGTGTCCCCGTAATATGCTATCCCCAGGCTGTGGCGGGAGACAGAAGCATGGCATTGGCCATCGTGGATAGGGCCATCCCATTGGAAGGCAAGGTGTTGGTGGCTTTTCCCTTCACCATGTCGTCCGCCAATTCTGGGGTTAGCTGGCAAAAAGCGTTAAACAAGGTTCTGACATACCTTCAAGAAGGAAAGGATTGCGCCTTCATAACCGAAGGCGACCCTTTCACCTACAGCACCTTCATATATGTCTATGAGTACATGCGGCATCATTATCCCCACGTACCTGTAGAGGTAGTCCCAGGCGTTTCATCGGTTATGGCCAGTGCGGCCCGTGCAGGGGTGCCCTTGGCAGTAGGGAAAGAGCGCGTCGCTCTGCTCCCAGCACTATACCACGTGACTGAAATAAGCCACCTACTGGACCATTGGGATACGATCGTCCTCCTTAAAGTGAACCGCGTCTTGGCCGACCTGGCTCCCGAACTGGCTAGGAAGGGGCTGGTGGAAAAGGCGGTTCTCGTGCGGAGGGCCACCTTACCCGAGGAGCAGATCAGCTGGGGCCATGAAGCCTTGAGAAACGAAACCGCGGACTACTTTTCGCTTCTTATCGTGCGGAGGTGAAGGGTGGAGGGCAAGGTCTACTTTGTGGGCGCTGGCCCTGGAAGCCCCGATCTGCTTACCCTGAGAGCTGTGCGCATCCTTGGCAGAGCAGACGTGGTGATCTGGGCCGATTCCCTCATCTCCCCTGAGGTCACTTCCTTTTGCCGCCCCGATGCCCAGATCCGTGGTAGCTCCAGCCTCACCCTCCCCGAGATCGTCGACCTCATGAGGGAAGGGGCCTGCGAGGGTAAAGTGGTGGCCCGGCTTCACAGTGGCGATCCCTCCCTGTATGGGGCCCTCTTAGAAGAGATGCGTGCCTTAGAGATGGAAGGGATCCCTTACGAGATCGTGCCAGGTGTGAGCTCCCTATTTGCTGCCGCTGCTAGCCTTAAGGTGGAGCTGACAGTCCCTGGAATCTGTCAGACGGTCATAGTTACCAGGGCACCAGGGCGAACGCCAGTGCCTGAGGAAGAAAGCCTGCGCTCCCTTGCCCAGCATCGCGCCACTATGGCCTTATTCCTTTCGGCGGCTAGGCTGTGGGAGGCGGTAGAGGCCCTCATAGAAGGAGGCTACAACCCTGAGACGCCTGCAGCCCTGGTGCATCGCGCTTCGTGGCCTGACGAGGTGATCCTCTGGGGCACCCTGGGCCAAATACCTGCCTTGGCTAAAGAGGCTGGGATTTCTAGGCAGGCCATCGTGTTGGTGGGGAGAGCCCTTGACCCCTCCCTTAAAGGCCCTAAGGGGCCATCATCACGACTCTACGACCCCACATTCAGCCATATGTTCCGCAAGGCCAAGGAGCGATGACAGATCTAGAGGCTCGCCGTCCCATCGCCTTGGTGGCCTTCACGCGGCGAGGGGCGCAGATGGCTACCCTGCTGGCAGAAAGGCTAACAGGGGCCCGCGCGTACATCGAGAAGAGATGGGCTCAGGGCTCACGACTCCCATTTCGTACCTTTTCCCTGCCCCTTCGGCCCTTGGTAGAGGAGCTTTTCCAGATCTATCCGTCTCTGGTCCTATTCGCTAGCGTAGGGGTTACAGTGCGCCTCATCGCACCCCTCATAAAAGGAAAGGGTTCCGATCCAGCAGTAGTAGCCGTAGACGAAGGAGGACGCTTCGCTGTCTGCCTCCTATCCGGCCATCAGGGGCGTGGGGAGGCCTTAGCGAAGGAGGTGGCGTCCCTGCTTGGGGCGATCCCTGTCATCACTTCGGCCAGCGGTGCTCTAGGGGTGCCGTCGCTGGAGCTAGTGGGTTCCCAGTGGGGCTGGCGGCGAGAAGGAGACGAGCACCTTAAGGCCATAGCTGCTGCCCTCATTAATGCTCAGCCCGTCGTCTTTTATCAAGAGGCTGGGGAGAAGCCTTGGGCCACGGCCCCAGCAGGTATCGTTGTCGCCCCCTCTCTTGATGAAGCTCTAGCTTCCCCACTCCCATGCATAATTGTGAGTGATCGCGAGGTGGGTACTGGGAGAACGAATAAGCCCATGGTAGTCTTTAGGCCTCGTAGCATAGTGGCTGGAGTTGGGTGCCGTCGTGGGGCCCTGGGGGACGAAATAGCCGCCTTCATAAGGGATGTGTTGAAGGCTCACGGCTTCTCTCCTCTAAGCCTCCGATGCCTGGCTACTATGGAGGCCAAGGCCCTAGACCCGAGCCTGCAGGATGCAGCATCCCTCCTGGGGGTGCCCCTGGAGGCTGTGCCGCGAGCCACTCTGCTGCATTTCGCCTCTCGGGTGAGCCCGTCAGCATCAGAGAGGCTGCTGGGCCTCCCCTCTGTATCTGAGGCCTCGGCCCTGGCTGTATCTGGGGCTGCCACCTTGCTGGGCCCAAGGGCTAGCAACGGTAAGGTGACGGTGGCTTTGGCCCGTTGGGAGCCGCAGCCATGAAGGGGAGCCTAGCTGTGGTAGGCATCGGCCCAGGGGAAAAGAGGCTCCTCACCCCTATGGGAAGGCGCGTCCTCCTCCAGGCCACCATCGTGATGGGGTACCGTGGCTACTTAGATCAGATAGCCTCCCTTCTGACCAAAAAGGAGGTAGTACCCTTCCTCATTGGGCAGGAATTGGAGAGGGCAGAGAAGGCTCTGGCTCTAGCCTCCCATGGCCAGAGAGTAGCGCTTGTGTCCAGCGGCGACGCAGGCATTTACGGCATGGCCTCTCCAGTATTGGAGCTTTGGCTACATCTTCCCACTGAACAGCGCCCCTCCTTGGAGATAGTCCCAGGGGTGCCAGCTATGGTGGCCTGTGCCGCTCTACTAGGTGCCCCCCTGGGAAACGATTTCGCTGTCGTGAGTCTCAGCGATCTTCTCACCCCCTGGGAGGTGATCTCCCGTAGGGTGGAAGCAGCTGCCCAGGCCGACTTCGTCGTGGTCCTGTACAATCCCCGTAGCAGCCGCCGCCCCTGGCAGCTGGCTGAGGCTCGCCGTCTGCTTTTGCGATACCGTCCTCCCACTACGCCCGTGGGAGTGGTCCGGAAGGCTTACCGCCCTGGCCAGGCGGTAACCGTAACGACCTTAGGAGAGCTAGACGAAAGGGCTGTGGATATGGAGACTACCGTCATCGTGGGCTCCTCAGTCACTTGGGCCCGGAACGGACACATGGTTACCCCCAGAGGTTATCGCCTGGAGGCGCTGCCATGAACGTCTTGTACGTTGTAGGGGTGGGCCCAGGGGATCCAGAGCTGATCACCGTGAAAGCTCTCCGCCTCGTACAAGAGGCCGATGTTGTAGCAGGCTTCTCCACGGTGCTGGAGGTGGTACGGAAACACGTCCGTGGCCAGGTCTTGCCCCTGACTTACCGTGACCAAGAGGAAAAGCTTGGACAACTGGCCGAGGCCGCTTCCCGTGGCATGAGATGCGTCCTGTGTGCTTGGGGAGACCCCTCAGTGTCGGCCCAAGAGCTGGTAGAGAGGGTACAGCGGGTATATCCTTGGGTGGAAATAGTAGCAGGGGTAAGCTCCCTGGCCGTGGCGTGTGCTCGGGTAGGTGCGGCCTTGGAGGAATCCCTTTTCATAAGCCTACACCGTCGAGAGGGGGCAGAAAGGGCCTTTCAGGAGCTGGTGTATGCCCTTAAGCAGGGGCACAGACATGTCTTTGTTTTTCCCCGCCCCTACGACCTCATGCCTGCCCAGATAGCCCAGCGGTTAATGGCTGAAGAGATACCCCCCGAAACCCGCGTCGTCGTCCTGGAGCGCCTCGGTCTGCCTGAAGAACGAGTGTTGTCCCTATCTCTAGGTGCCCTTACGCGCTGCGACACCCTCAGCGACCTAACCATTTTGTTCTTCCCCAAGGAGGACGAAGGGGGCTATGGGGATGGCCAGTGCTAGGCGCGGCCTAGTGCTTCTCTTCACCGGCAACGGTAAGGGCAAGACCACTTCTGCTCTGGGGATCATGATGCGGGCTTGGGGACGGGATATGAAGGTGGTCATGCTCCAGTTCATCAAGGCCTCCCACCATCGGTTCGGAGAGCACAAGGCCGCCCAAAAGATGGGAGTAGAGATCATACCCATGGGCAGAGGATTTACATGGCTCTCCCATGACCTAGAGAGGGACAAGGCGATGGCCCGGGCCTGTTGGGAGGAGGCCTTGAAACGCATCTGCTCTGGAGAGTACGACATCGTTGTCCTAGATGAGATCACTTATCCCATAAGGTATGGCTGGTTAACCACTGCCGAGGTAATAGAGGCGTTAAGTCGCCGTCCTTCCCACGTGCACGTAGTGCTTACAGGACGTAACGCGCCCCAAGAGCTAGTTGACTATGCCGATCTCGTCACCGAAATGAGAGAAATCAAGCATCCTTACCGTCATGGGGTAAAGGCGCAGCCTGGCCTAGAGTACTAAGGGCGATGAAGGGCTTTGTCATTGCAGGGGTAGCCAGCGGTGTGGGCAAGACTACGGTGGCTATAGGCGTCATGGCTGCCCTACGCCGTCGTAGACTCAAGGTGCAACCCTTTAAGGTGGGGCCAGACTACATCGACCCCACTTATCACCGGGCTGCTTGTGGAGTACCATCACGGAACCTGGATTCTTGGATGTTGCCCTATCCCCATCTGCGGGAGCTCTTTTGGCAAGCAGCCAGGAATTCCCAGGTAGTGGTTGTTGAGGGCGTAATGGGACTTTATGATGGCGCCTCACCCGAGGGAGAGGAAGGGAGTACAGCCCAGATCGCCAAACAATTGGGCCTGCCTGTGGTCCTGGTGGTAGACGTCCGCAGCGTGGCCCGTAGCGTGGCTGCCACTGTTTTGGGCTTCGTCAAGTTTGACCCTCGAGTGCGCATTGTCGGTGTAGTGCTCAATGGTGTTGCCAGCGAACGTCACCTGGAATACTGCCGCCAGCCAATAGAGGAAGTTGCTGGGGTGCCAGTACTGGGCTATCTGCCCCGGCGCCCAGACCTTCAACTCCCCCAGCGCCATCTAGGGCTTGTGCCAGAAGTGGAAGGGCCGGTGGCCCCTGACTTTTTCGACCGTCTCGCTGCCCAGGTTGAGCAGACCATACAGCTCGACCTACTACTGCGGCTGACAGACATCTCCCTTGGGCCAGAGCCGCCACGTTTCCTCTTCCCTGGAAAGGCTGCGCCCAAGGGAGCCGTCATCGCTGTAGCCCTTGACGAGGCTTTCAGCTTCTACTACGAGGACGCACTGGACTTGCTTCGGGCGTGGGGGGCAGAGATAGCACCTGTTAGCCCCCTAAGAGACAGCAGCCTGCCGAAGGAGTGCGGTGCCTTATACCTAGGAGGGGGATACCCTGAGCTGTACGCTGCCCAACTTGCCTCCAACCTCCCCTTCATAGACGCCCTTAGGAATGCAGCTGCCTCCGGCCTTCCTATATATGCCGAGTGTGGCGGCCTGATGTATTTGGGGAAAGAGATCGTTGATCCCCAGGGAATCCGCTATCCCATGGTGGGCCTTATTCCTGTGCGCACCACCATGGAAGGGGCACGCTTACACCTGGGATATCGCCACGTTAAGGCTTTGGTGGCAGGGCCTATTTTAGGTCGCGGTGACGAGGCCCGTGGCCATGAGTTTCACTACTCGCGGAGTGAGGCCCTTGAGCAGGTAACGCCGCTCTATCAGGTCTTAGGGCGGGGCCATTGGCAGGAAGGATTCCAAGTAGGAAACGTATGGGCAAGTTACATCCACCTCCACTTTGGGTATTCGCCCCGTATGGCTCCCCGTTTCGTGTCCTGGGCTGCAGCCCATTCGTCGCCTCGCACCGCTTCATCTGGAGTTAGGCCTGCTAGTTGTTTTGACATACCTTGACAGACAGGAGCGAATTTTGCAAATCTGCTAGAAGCCAAAATAATGCTCACTAAGGAGGTAGGCGACATGGCCGAGCTAGTGCGGGTAACCCAAGATGGCCCTGTGTGTGAAATCGCCCTCAACCGTCCAGATCGCCTCAATGCTATAAATGATGAGATGGTGCTTCAACTTCACCGGGCCTTGGATGGGATAGGATCGGCACGTGCCCTTCTCCTCTGGGGCGAAGGGAGGGCCTTCTCTGCTGGCCGCGACCTTTCAGAGATGAAGCTGGGGGAGGAGGATGCGGCCCGGGTCTTGCGGGAAACCCTTCATCCCCTCTTTTTGCGTATCTATACCCTGCCTATACCCACCTTTGCCGCTGTGCAGGGCGCATGCTTAGGGGCTGGCCTTGGCCTTGCCTTCTCCTGTGATGTGGTAATAGCGGCAGAGGACGCCATGTTTGCCTCCCCCTTTGCTCGTATAGGGGCGGTACTAGATTCGGGCGGCCACTTCCACTTCGTCCGCAGTCTGGGCCGGCAAAGGGCTATGGACCTCATCTACAGTGGCCGTCGCCTAACAGGTAAAGAGGCAGAGGCCATGGGGCTGGTAAGCCGTGCTGTTCCCGCCGACCAGCTACTCCCTACCGCCAGGCAGTTGGCCCAGGCGGCGGCAAGGGGGCCTACCTTGGCCTTCAGGCTTTCAAAGCGCATCGCCCAGGCGGCCATGGTGGCAGACTTCCCCACGGTGCTGGATCTGGAGGCAGAGGCACAGGGCATCGTCGCTCGTAGCTATGATTTTCAAGAGGGCGTGCGTTCCTTCCTAGAGAAGAGGGAGCCTTCGTTCCGAGGGGAGTAGGGTTAAAGGCTAGGCTCATAGCGCCCTAGGCCCCCTTAAACGGCCCCAGGGGTGCACCCTGATCGATACCTCTCCCTAGTGAAGGGGAGATTTAGTCATGTTTTCCCCGGCGAATGCCGATGGCCCTCCGTAGGCTTTCCAGCTCGGACAAGATGGCAGATAGATCCACGTCTTCTACTTCGGCAGCCAAGGTGCGTTCGCGGACTTGTTGGCTTACTTTGCGGAAGAGGTCACGCAAGTCCGGCTGAAGGCCATCCTGGGAAGTTGCTGCCTGGGGGGCAGGCACTTCTTGGGGCGGCTGGGAGGTGTCCTCAGTTGGAGCTGAGGCCTCGGTAGGGTTCGCCTCCCCTTCCCCTTCAACAGGCCATTCCCCTTCGGTGAACAAGGGAAACTCTTCCTGAGGCGCAGAGTAGGCGCCAGGTTGAGGAACAGAGGGTTGATCAGCATGGCCCTCCCTGGCGAAGGGGCGAACGAGAACGCCAAGCAGAAGGATACAACTAAGGCCTAATGGTACGGCCAAGGCCGCTGTTCCTTCCCAGCCCCTTGCAGCCCCATAGCCCAGGTAAGGGATCAGCATCTCAACCAGCATTACCTCACCTTGAGAGGCGAGGGATAGGGTTGCCCCGTCCCTCTCTCGGGCCGCCAGAATCACATCGCTGCCTGCCTCTCGCCGCACCATCAAAATCTGGAATAAGCCATCCCCGGTGACTATCCTGTCGCCAATGCCCACCTCTTGGATCTCGTGGGGCTTGGCTACCGCTAATGCTACGTTTGGAAGTAGCAAGGGGGACGAGGCCATATGCCCTTGGGCCTCGAAGCCAAAAAAGGGTCCGGCCATTTTTAAGGCAGCCCCCGGCAGAACCACCACCAATGCTCCCGCTAGAACCCAGGCTAGCAGCCTAAGCAACAGTTGCATGGTACGCCACCTCCTCACGTGAGGGTGATGCCCCCGAACATGCGCTGGGCCAAGATGGGGATCAGCGTTAAGGCCAGGCCGGTAGCACCGCCGGTGAGTGCACCGTACAGGGCAATCTTATAAGGCGACCCCCCTGAGACAATTTGGGCCACTAAAGAGTTGATGACGGTGAGGGCTAAGGCTATCACCGTTACCGACGTAGCGATATATCCCGTGTCCATGTTGTGGAAGGCGAGCCCTGTAGGAATCCCCACCTCTTGTAGTGAGACGGAGCTGATATTGGCAGTCTCTGATAGCACGTTTTGGGCCTGGGAAAGGGCGGCATTGAAGGAGGTAACCACCTCATTTACGAAAAGTAGGAGGCCTGACAGGATGGCATGTAGAGGGATGATAACAAAGTGAAAGGTGGAGGATACCAGACGACGACGGGAGCGCAAAAGGTAGGCTTGCAAGCCTAGGTCAGCTGCAAGGTTACCTGCTATAGCCGGATCCCCTCCCATGCGCACAGCATCCCAGAAGGCGCTCACTACCCGCTTCACTAGATCGCTGCTAGTCTCGCCTATAAACCGGGCCCAGGCCCGGGCGCTGTCTACCCCGGCATCCAGCCTCTGTAGAAGCCTTCGAAGCTCAGGCTCCAGAGAGCCTATGGAGCGCCGGTCCATGTGACGGAGGCTGTCGGCAACAGTGCTACCGCGAGCTGCCGTAACCCCACCTAACGAACGCACGAAGTCGGCTATGTCCCGGTCCCGGCTGTGGACTTTCCTTTCCAGCAAATACACGTAGACCCCCAGCGGCGCCAAAAATAAAGCCATCACCACTAAGGCCACCCCCATCGAATGTGTAACTGAATACGTTCCAGCTGTCCCAACAAGAGAGATAGGCGTAAGGAAGGCTGCCAAGCGACGTAAACGCAGCGGTTCCTGGCTTCCGGCCCCAGCTTTCTGGACCATGGGGTCAAAGGGCGCCACCCTACGTACTAGCCATGCCCCTAACACGCTCACTCCTAAGACCCCCACCTCTGTCACCACCAAGAAGAGGGGACCCAGATTATAGATCATGTTAGAGACTATGGCTACCAACACGATCATGATGGCAGTAGCCTCTAGGGCAACAAATGCGTCCGTCCATTTACGCAGGGACTCCAAGTCCCGTTCATAGTCGTTGACATAGTCCTGCATGAGCACCTGTAGCTCCCGGCGCAGGAAGGCTGACTCTGCCTCCCCCGATGCCAACGAGTTGCCAAACCGGAGCAAGAGGTTGCGCATCACCTCTTCTTGGGCCATGTGGGCCACCTTGTGACAAGCCTGGGCAAAGTCGTACCCTAGACCCCCCACCAAAGCGAGCACCTGCTTGAAAAATGGCGAAGGGCGATAGTCCAGATGTGCCCCCGTCTCGAAGAGCTGAGACCGGGCAGCATGGGAGGTAGCCAAAGCTGCTAGATGGGTGAATAGAGAGACAAGGTCGTAGCGATAGGCGCTGGCGTCAAAAAGGGCGCTCCCGCTCTTGGGCAGCGACACAGGCCTAGAAGAGGCCTTCGCGCTTGGCCTTGGCAAGGACCTGATAAAGATCATGGAAGTCCTTCACCCCCGAGCGATGGAGCTCCTCCAGAA
>Ga0105160_1000250_pt1 | contig 27029 bp, 26 predicted proteins | sample GXS110809BmetaG_FD_89591 | JGI IMG/M metagenome (GOLD analysis project Ga0105160, IMG submission 89591) | Hot spring microbial communities from Gongxiaoshe hot spring, China to study Microbial Dark Matter (Phase II) - GXS 110809B | ecosystem: Environmental > Aquatic > Thermal springs > Hot...
CAACCCACCACCCCAACAGAGGGGAGGGATGGGTGACCACATGGCCGGCATGAGTGCAGCTGGCGCTATCGCTGCAGCCCTCTTCCACCGCGAGCGCACTGGTCAGGGGCAGAAGCTAGAGGTATCCCTGGTGAGAGTAGGCGCATACATGATGAGCTGGGACATCACCCTGGCCCTGCGCCTGGGCACGCCTGTAATCCCTTACGACCGCGAGCACCACATAAATCCCCTCATAAACTGCTACCGAGCCGGGGACGGACGCTGGTTCTGGCTCCTGCACCTGCAGGCCGATAGGCACTGGCCCAACGTATGCCGGGCCGTGGGCCGCCCCGACTTGTTAGAAGACCCCCGCTTCTCCGATATCCAGAAGAGGAGGGACAACGCCCCCGCGTTGGTCGCAGAGCTGGACAAGGAGTTCGCCAAACGGCCCCTCTCCCAGTGGGCGGAGATCTTTCAACGGGAAGACGTCTGGTGGGCCCCAGTCAACAACGTTAATGAGCTTTTGGAAGACCCAGTAGTGGAGAAATCGGGGATCTTGGTAGACGTCCCGGCAGGGGACGGCTCCTCCTTCAAGCTAGTGGCCCCTCCTGTGACCTTTCGCGGCACCCCATCGGGCCCCCAGAGACCGCCTCCTGAGCTGGGCCAGCACACAGAGGAGATCCTCCTAGAGTTGGGGTACAGCTGGGACGATATAGTGGCCCTTAAGGAGCAAGGTGTCATCCCATAAAGTCAGGGGCCCTAACCGCGGGGCAACCCTAGACCTCTTATGGCGATGACGTTACGCTGGATCTCCGACGTGCCACCGGCTATGGTGCTGGCTACTGTCATCATATAGGCCATAATGAAGCGGCCATATAGGCGGGCCCACCGACGCGACTCAGGCCGCACCTGACCATATAGGCCCATTACGTGGACGCCGGTGTTGGCAAGCCTCTGTGCCAGCTCCGAGCTGTAAAGCTTGCTCATAGAGGCCTCAGCGTTGGGGATCTGGCCCCTTGCCTGCATTGAAGTGACGCGATAGGAAAGGTATCGTCCTACCTCCACCTCAATGGCCCTCTCTGCAAGGGCATAACGGACCCTGGGCTCTTCTATTAGCCGCCGGTCCCCAACCGTTGTCTCCCTGGCATATTGGACCAAGTCGTCTATATCGCGCTTAAGCCCTGCCACCGCCCCAATGCCGGATCGCTCAAAGTCGAGCAGGGCAGCTCCAATGTACCAGCCCTGATTTTCTCCCCCCACCAGGTTCCTAGCTGGTACACGCGCGTCTTCAAAGAAGACCTGGTTGAAGCCCATACGTCCGGCCATGTTTATAAGAGGCTGCACCCTTATGCCGGGCGTGTTCATGGGCGCTATGAAAAAGCTAATACCCTTATGTTTGGGCGCAGTGGGGTCAGTGCGGGCCAAGAAGAAGATCCAGTCTGCCCGGTGGGCACCTGTGGTCCAAATCTTCTGGCCGTTGACGACATACTCGTCCCCCTCTCGCACGGCGCGGGTCTGGAGGCCTGCCAGATCGGAACCAGCACCAGGCTCGGAGTAGCCCTGGCACCAGATCACCTCTGCCCTAGCGATGGGGGGCAAGTGTTCACGCTTCTGCTCCTCAGTGCCGTAAAGCATAAGGATGGGGCCCAGCATGTTGACCCCAAATAGGGCACCACCCAGGGGAGCACGGTGATAGCCCAGCTCCTCCCTTAAAACCATCTGCTCCCAAAGGCCCATGTTGGCGCCCCCATATTCCTTGGGCCAATGGGGGACAAGCCATCCCTTTTGGGCCAGCTTCTTCTGGAACTGGCGCGATAGCTCCCACTCCTCGTCGCTGCCAACCTCGAACTCCCCAGCCTCCCACTCTGGCGGGATCTCCTGGCGGAGGAATTGACGCAGCTCCTGTCGGAAGGCCTCCTGCTCGGGCGTGAAGCGGAAATCCATGGCGCCCTCCTCTAATCGCCTCTGGGCAAGCCCAATCCCCTAATGGCGATGACGTTACGCTGGATCTCCGAAGTCCCGCCCTCTATCGTGTTGGCCACCGAACGCAAATACATGAACTCTACCCTGCCCCGCAGGGGGGCCCAGCGAGACGCCCGGGCCAATTGACCGTATAGGCCCAAGGCCTTCATCCCGGTGTTGGCTATACGCTGGTTGAGCTCCATGGAATAAAGCTTTACGGCCGAGGCCTCATAGTTGGGCAACAATCCCCGGTTCTGCAGCGTCACCACCCTGTAGGAAAGCAGCATGGAGACCTCCGTCTCCAAGTAGCGCTCCGCCAACTCATAGCGAAGGGAGGGGATAAGAGAGACGCGCTCTGGGCCCTTCCCTTTATTCTCCTGCACGAACCGGATCAGGTCCTCCACCGTCTGCTGCTGGCCCACCGCTGATCCGATATTGGACCTCTCAATATCAAGGGTGCGCACTGCCATATACCAGCCTTGGTTCTCCTGTCCTACCAGGTTCTTGGCCGGGATGCGCACGTTCTCAAAGAAGACCTGGTTGAACTCATGTGTCCCAGCCATGTTGTAGAGGGGGCGCACGGTAATGCCGGGATAGGGATTACCCCTCTCATCCCGCATAGGGACAATGAAATAGCTCAGCCCTTTGTGCTTGGGGACGGTAGGATCGGTACGGGCCAGAAGGAGCATATAGTGCGCTAGATGGGCCAAGGTAGTCCATATCTTTTGGCCGTTTATGACGTACTCATCGCCATCACGCACTGCTGTGGTCTGTAGGCTGGCCAAGTCGGAGCCAGCGTTGGGCTCGGAAAACCCTTGGCACCAGATATGCTCGCCAGAGAGGATCTTGGGGAGATAACTCTTCTTCTGCTCTTCACTGCCAAAGAGGATAAGGGTAGGTCCCACCACCGCAATACCCAGACCGGCCATGAACATCGGCGATGGGGCCCGCAACCGAGCAGTCTCCAGGTTGTAGATGAATTGCTGCATTATGGTCATGCCTGCCCCGCCATACTCTTTGGGCCAGGCCGGGGCCAGCCATCCCTTTGCAGCCAACTTCTTGCGCCATTCCACCATGGCCGGTAACCGGTCCAGGGGATTGGCATCCCCTCCCCTTAGCTCTGGAGGGCACTCCCTCTCTATGAACTCGCGCACTTCCTGCCGGAATGCCTCTTCCTCAGGTGAAAACCGGAAATCCATTACGCCTTTCCCCTTTCAAAGTCTCCTCTGTGATGTTAACGCTTCTGCCACGTAGACGTCAACGTAGCTAAAGGGGTTGGGGGCTGTGCATCCCATCTCTACCATGGCAGGCCAACATCTTTAGAAGGGCTCAGTGGAAGTCCAATTTGTTCTTTGTTAAGATACCCATGAAGCTGCAGGCGCACTACGACGATGGGCCCTCCAGCGAAACCACGGGCAAAACAAGGGCGACGAGGCGCCATACGCTCGTCGCAGACGCTAGACCGGGGGCTCAGGCTCTTAGAGCTTTTGACCCAGGAGCCCCAAGGCCTCACTGTAACGGAGTTGGCGAGAAGGCTGGGCATCCACCGCACCAACGTGTATAGGCTGCTCCTAACCTTGGCCCAGCACCGGTTAGTACGTCGGGAAGAGCAGGGCCGCTACCTTCTAGGAACTGGCGTGGTCGATCTAGTGCGGGGCGTGGCCCATGACTTGCGCACTGCTGCCCTGCCCATATTGGCCGAACTGGCCGAGAAAGTTCGGGCTACTGCCTTCGTCACCATAGCCGATGGAGACGAAGCCGTGGCCCTGGCAGTAGTAGAGCCGAAGCGTACCAATATCCACGTCGCCTACCGGGTAGGTTTCAGACACCCTATCCAACGAGGAGCATCAGGGCTAGCGATCCTCGCTGGTAGACCTCCTCAGCCTGGTGAGCGCGAAGAGGTCAAAGCAGGCCGCCAACTGGGCTACGTGGTAACTTATGGAGAGCTACAGCCTGGCGCCTCAGGCATCGCTGCACCCATCTGTATTGGCGATAGGCCTGCCGATGCCAGTGTGGGCGTGGTAACTATAGGAGATCTAAACATAGAGGCAGTGGCATCACATGTCCTAGCAGCAGCTAGGGCCATCGCTGAGGCCTTAGCTTAAGGCGTAGGCAACACTGTGCCCCGCACCTCACCTAACCCAATCCTTGGCTGTACTTCCCCCTCGCACCAACCCCGCATAATCACCGTGTCGCCATCTTCCAGAAACGTACGCTGGGAGCCGTCTAGCAAAAGCAGGGGACGTTGGCCTCGCCACGTCAGCTCCATAAGGCAACCGCATGAGCCTGGCTCTGGGCCCGAGACGGTGCCGGTGGCCCACAAATCTCCTGGCCGCGTAAGGGCGCCGTTGCTGGTAGCGTGAGCAAGCATCTGGGGAAAGGACCAGTACAGATGGCGCAGGTTCGTCCGAGTTATTACTTGCTCTTGCCCACCCACAGATAAGGCCACCTCTAGATGCACATCGTAAGTGAGGGGCCTCGGGTCAGCGAGATGGGGCAGAGGGGGCGGATCCTGAGGGTTCAGGGGGACCAAGAAGGGCGCCAGGGCCTCCAACGTTACCACCCAGGGCGAGACGGAGGTGAGAAAGGACTTGCCCAGGAAAGGGCCTAAAGGCACATATTCCCAGGCCTGAATATCGCGGGCACTCCAGTCGTTTACCAGCAACAGGCCGAAGATATGGTCCCATGCTTCTCCCACAGGTATGGGCTCGCCCAAGGCGTTTCCCGGCCCCGTTACAAAGCCCACCTCCAGCTCGAAGTCCAACATCCGGGTAGGGACTAGGACAGGGCCATTGGCAGTAGCCACCTGGCCGCGGGGCCTCACCACAGGCGTGCCCGAAATCACCACCGTGGCCGACCGCCCATGGTATCCGATGGGTAGCCAACGCCACTGGGGCGGCAAGGGCTCCTGGTTAGGGCGGAGGATGCGGCCCATATTAGTGGCGTGGTGAAGGGAAGCGTAAAAGTCTACGTAGTCACCAGGGGATATGGGGAGCAGGAGCTCCACCTCCGCCATGGGGAGTAACGCCAGCTCCACCTTTGAACGCCAGCGATTTTCTATCAGAAGCTCGCACAAGCGGTGGCGCACGGCCCTCCACACGGAGCGGCCCAAGGCGAGGAATCTGTTCAGGTTATTGCGGGCGAAGACGCGACGTGGCAAGGGGATCCCCCCCAACAACCCCTCTTCCTGGAGACGGGCCAAGTCAAGGACATAGTCACCGATGGCTACACCTACGCGAGCTCGACGTCGGTGGCGAAACACGCCAAAGGGCAGATTTTGGACAGGGAAATCAGAACCCTCTGCTACCGGCACCCAGGAGCGCAAGCCTACGTCGTTGGTAAAATCGGGTTGCGGCGGCCCCATGGTCAGCTCCTGTGGGATATGTGCTACAAAGTGCCCAAAAGGGAGGCGAGACCTTCCATGGGCTCTAGGAAGCTGCAGCTCCCAAAGCAGGTCACTATCTTGCGCCCTTCCTCTATCTCCTTTGGGGCCACGGCTCGGTCTCGCCAAGAAAAGCCCTTGGCGTCCAGGCGGAAATAGTTAGGGGAGTCGTCGCTCAACAGCTCTGTCAATTCCCGCTCCTCCACCCGACCGTTGACTGCTAGAAGCGCCCCACCTACGACGTTTAAAAAGCCATGATGCCTTACCTGGAGAACGGGGTCGTAATAAGGCAGGGGATGATGCAAACCGGCCGTAGCCTTCAGGGGCAATCTCAGCAATGCACAATTGTTGATGAACCGCCCCAACTGCGCAGCCGTAGGAAAGTCCTGGGCACGGCTCCCACCACACCGCACCTTGGCACCAACAGCGCCGTTTAGGGAAGCTATCTCCTCTAGCGCTCTAGGGATCTCCTCTTCCCACTTTTCGCCAAAAGGCAGTTCGATGAATGGTCTGGCGTTGGGCGCCACTCCCTTAGCCCCTTCAGCTAGGGCCTCAGCTAACTCCCTCGGGCGTACGCCTGAGGGCAAACGCACCTCCAGCGACTCCACTTCCCCCTGGCCAGAGCCTCTGAACTGTGATACATGCCCTAAGGCGTTTTCCAAGGCCAACCCCCAGGGCGCATCTGAGGCCAGGTCCAAAACTACGCTCAGCCGCCAAGAGCCACCATGGGGAGGAACGCTCAACAGAAGCTCCTGGAGGCGAGAGGCGGGGCAAACGAACCGGGCCAATGCCCACCGGTAAGGCCCACGACGGTGTTCTACATGCTGGGCCAACGCCAAAGGCATGGGGAGCATCGCCGGTGGGAAAAGGGAGGCGTCGTCAATGAGTTCCCACAAGAAGGCCCCTATGCCTCCCTGCCACAGGTGTCCTTTTACGGCCTCACCAGGCAGCTGAATGCCCTCGCTCATATCTACCCCTTTGCTCATCCTTCATTGGTAAGGGGGGTACTGGCATCCATCTGGGCCTCAGAAATGGTCTTGCCTTTCTGTACCTGGCCGCCCAAATACGCAGTCCGCACCGCCGGCTCCTCTAGAAGCATCTCTCTATTGCCGGAAAGGGCGATGCAGCCTCTCTCCAACACGTAGGCGCGGTCGGCGATGGCCAGGGCAGCACGGGCATGCTGTTCGGCCACCAGCACCGTAACCCCCCTGGCCCGCAGCTCTAACAGACGTCCCATCACGTCGCGTACCACCTTGGGCGCCAACCCCAAAGACGGCTCATCGAGCATCAAAAGGCGAGGCCTAGCCATGAGGGCCCGGCCGATGGCGAGCATCTGCTGTTCACCGCCCGAGAGGTTGCCAGCTGCCTGGTGCCTCCGTTCGGCCAGAACGGGAAACAGGGCGAATACTTCCTCCACATCCCGGCGAAGACTGGCCTGGCGTCGTCGGTGGTAGGCTCCCAGCATCAGGTTGTCCCAGACCGAAAGGCCATAGAAGACTTGGCGGCCTTCAGGGACCAGGGCCACGCCCAGGCGCACCATCTCCTCTGCCGGGTAGCCGCTGACCTCTCTCCCCTCCAGCAATATCCGGCCGCTGCTAGGGGCCATGAGGCCAGCCACCGTCCGCAGAAGGGTGGTCTTACCAGCACCATTGGCCCCAATGACAGCTACCACTTCGCCCTGGTAAACCTCCAGGTCGACGCCACGAAGGGCTAAGATGCGCCCATAGGCGGCATGGAGCCCTCTCGTCGCTAAAAGGGGTGCTGTCACGCAGCCTCCTCCCCAAGGTAGGCTTCGATGACGTGTGGGTCTGATTGCACTTTTTCCGGCACTCCTTGGGCGATGACCAGGCCGTGATCCAGTACCACTACCCAATCGCAGTAGGACATGACCAGGCCCACGTGGTGTTCAACCAGCAGGACACCTAGGCCCTCCCTAGCCAACAGCCCCAGGAGTTGCCCCACCTCCTCCGCCTCAGTGCCAGACAGGCCTGCCGTGGGCTCATCTAATAGTAGGAGAGCCGGCTCCAAGGCCAGGGCCCGAGCCACCCCCACTAGCCGCTGCTTCCCATAGGGAAGGGCATTTACCGGCCAGTCAGCTACATCAGAAAGGCCCAAACGGGCCAGTAAGGCATCGACCGCCTTTCGACTCTCTCGCTCCTCACGGAAGTGGCGTGGTAGGCGCAATAGGGCCTCTACCAGAGACGTGTGTGTAAGCCGGTAGCGGCCCACCAGCAGGTGCTCTCGCACCGTCATGTTCCCGAAAAGCTGTAAATCCTGAAAGGTGCGGGCGATCCCTAAGCTGGCGACCTTGTGCTGCGGCCAGCCGGTGATATCTCGGCCACGGAACCGCACTTGTCCCCGCACCGGCCTTAGGATCCCCGACACCACGTTCAACAAGGTCGTCTTGCCGGCACCATTAGGCCCAATGAGGGCCGTGACCTTTCCCGCCTCCACTTTCATGGAGACACCGTCCAGGGCCCGCAGGCCTCCAAAGGCCACTGTCACCCCCTCAACCTCTAGGAGGCTCACCGCAGCTCTACCTCCTCCAAAACGGCTGCCGGCGTCGGCCTCTCGCGCCCTCGGAGCCACTCATTCGCCCGCTGAACAACAAGGGCGAGGCCTCCGGCAAGGCCCCTGGGCAAGAAGAGCAGCACCAACACCAAAGCCAGGCCATAGGCCACTATCTCATAGCTTCCCGTAGCCCCAGACACGAACTTCGGCACCACCTCTCGGGTACCCTCAGTAAGCAGCACTACCACCGCCGAGCCTAAAGGAGCACCCCATACGGAGTCGATGCCCCCCACCGTAGAGATGACCAGGAATCGCAATGAGGGCAGCAGCCCAAAGGAGTCGGGGCTGACGTAGGTTACATAGTGGGCGTACAAGCTACCGGCCACCGAGGCGTAAATGGCCCCTAGGGCGAACACAGACATCTTGGCCCGGGCCACATCGATGCCCACACTGGCAGCTGCCACCTCAGAGGCGCCCACGGCCACTAACGCTCGGCCAGGCCGCGACTTTATCAGGTTACGGGCAGCCACAATCCCCACCATCAGCACCCCCCACAAGAAGAGGTACATGCTAGTATCGGAATCAAGCCGGAGCCCACCTAAGGCGAAGGCCGGTATCCCTCCTGTGCCCTGGTTGCCACCTGTCAGAGAGTCCCAGCCTCGCATGACTACGTAAAAAACGAGGCCAAAGGCTAAGGTGGCCATGGCCAAAAAATGGCCCCGCAGGCGAAATACGACCCGTCCCAGTAGCGCCGCTAAGATGGCAGCCATGACCGCCCCCGTGGCCATCGCCAGCAGGGGGTGCCACTCCAACTTGGCGGTAAGAAGAGCCGTGGCATAGGCACCTACGCCGTAAAAGGCAGCGTGGCCTAGAGAGACCTGGCCAGCAAACCCCATCACCAACGTGAGCCCCATGGCAGCGATGGCATGCAAAGCGAACACGACTAGGTTGGCACGAGTAAGAAAGGGCAAGGCATCGGCCACAGGGATGAGGAGGACGCCCAGGCCGAAAATGCCTACCAGGAAGGCCAGGAAGCCCCAACGATTCAGGCCCATCGCATCCTCACCCGTGCCAGCAGCCCCTCTGGGCGTAACACCAGCATTAGGGCCAGAACAGTAAAGGCGACCCCCTCAGCCATGGCAGAAGAGACATATCCCACCCCTACTGCCTCGGCCACACCCAACGACAGGCCACCAGCCAGGGCCCCGAAGGGCGAAACCAAACCACCTATCACTGCCGCCGTGAAGCCCTTTAGGCCAAAGGGGACGCCCATGTCGTAGTAGGCGGAGGTGATAGGCACCAAGACCACCCCCGCCACACCGGCCACGGCTGCTGCCATGGTGAAGGCGTATAAAGACATCTGGGCCGGATTAATGGCCTGTAGCCTGGCTGCATCCCGGTTCATGGCACAGGCCTGCATCGCCTTGCCCACCAACGTCCGTTGGAAGAACCACCACAAAGCCAAAGCCATGGCCAGAGTTACCCCTAACACCCACAACGTCTGCCGGCTAATAGCAGCTCCTGCCACTTCTAGGGGCGGCCCAGCGGTGAAGGGCCCATAACGGCGAGGATTGACCCCCCAAATGAGCAACGCCAGCCCCTCCAACGCTATGGCTACCCCTACAGTCAGAATGATGAGCATTAAGGGAGAATGGCGCCGCGCCGGGTTTATCACCAAACGGTCAGTGACTACCCCAGCCAAGGCGCCGGCCACAATGGCCACCAGAAGGGCTGGGACTGCAGGCAGCCCGGCCTCCCGCAAACTTACCGCCGTCAGGGCTGAGAGCATAAGGTAATGGCCCTGGGCGAAGTTGATGATGCCCGTCACGTTGTAGATGATCACGAACCCTACGCCCACAAGGCCGTAGATGGCCCCCTGGCCAATGCCGCTGGCCACAAACTGCAAAAACTCGCTCATCTCAAAGCCAGTCTCAGCGCACCAATTGCCACTTCCCGTTCTTAATAGTCACTAGCACCAAGTCGCTAGCGCTCAGGCCCAGATGATCCCGGGGGTCCATGCGGACAACGCCTGTGGCACCCACATACTCCCCCATCATCACCAGGGAGCGAATGATGGCCTGAGGATCCGTGCTGCCCGCCTTCTCGATGGCCGCCTTCAGCAGCCCCAGGGCATCCCAAACGTAGCTAGCAAACCCCGACATCTCACCGTAGCGCTGGGTGTAAAGGCGCCCGAACTCCTGTAGCACCTGGTACTGACGGTCAGTGGGCGGGATCTGATCCCATACGAGGGTCTTGGGGTGTATCATGAAGGCGCCCTCTGCCGACTGTCCCGCCAGGCGCAGGAACAGCTCCGCTCCTGCTCCAGCATCGTGGTACATGGGCACGTTAATGCGCAGGTTCTCTACGGCGTTGCGACGGGCCAAGGGCGCTCCAGGGGGGATCGCCCACACCACTACCGCTTGTGGGTTGGCGCTCATGATGCGTGTGAGCTGAGGGGTAACGTCGGTGGCATTGGCCTCGAACTTCTCCGCCGCCACGATCTGGACTTCTCCCCGCTGCTCGGCTGCCCGCCAGGCGGCAAGCCCCGACTCTCCGTAGGGGTTGTTGACGGTGAGCAGTCCGATCCGCTGTATACCCCTCCGCTTCATGTCCACCAGGATCGCCTCTACGTTCTGGGAGGCGTGGAAGGGGGTCTTGAACACATTAGGGCGCTGCTCCACCGGGACCACGATCGAGTCAGCAGACCCCATGGAGAAGACAGGGATCTTGGATTCAAGAATGGCGTTCATCGCTGCCAACGTGGTGGGGGACGTGCCCGGCCCCACGATAGCCACCACGCCCTGCTGGACGAGTCGCCGCGTCAGCACCGCTGCCTCAGTGGGGTCTGATTTGTTGTCCACTATCACCAGCTCCACAGGCCTCCCAAGGATCCCCCCTTCGCGGTTTACTTTCTCTTGCCAAAGGGTGGCGGCCCGCACATAAGCCTCTCCCTGGACAGAGGCAGCACCCGACTGCTCAATGTTGACGCCGATCTTGATGGGCTCGCCTGTGGGCTGTCTGGCTGCAGTAGGCGTAGGCATCCTAGGCGCCTCCTCCTCCCCACCAGCACATGCCGCTAGAAAGAGGAGGGACGCCATAAGAAGGGCTGTTGCGTACCAGAACCTAAGCTTCCTCTTCATGGCCCGCCCTCCTTTCTGAAAAGGTGCCCCATTCTACAAGGTTTTTGTCCTTCCCAGTATACTTCTGGTGCCATCCTGATCCTAGCTGCTGCCCACCGCCTCGTACTGACGCTGCCAGGACTGGTCGTAGCCTGCCACCTCTACCTCTTCGGCTGCAGGGAGCACCAGGAACGGCGACCGCGCCTCCACCATGATGCCTACCTCGTCCCGCCAAGGTATCTCCTTCCCAGGTGGCGGCGGCGACTGCACTTGCTGGTGGCTCACCCGGACATCGGGCCCGTGGAATGTGCCTGCCGGGTGCAGGGTGGCGTAGCCATCCTTTACCTCGGGACGGGCATGGTAGCCCGAGTGATTAAACAGCACTTCGTCCACATCGTTCTGGTGCGGATACGGTAGCGAGTGGACCCACCTGGGCAGGAAGGCTTGCATGGACGCCCCCTCGTCCTCGGTGACGAACACCGTGTATGTAGGAGGATCGATGTGGAAATCAGGCGAGGACAGGGTGCGTATGTCCTTCAGGGCTAAGCGAAAGGGATAAAGGTTCGCTTCCCAGGCCACAGTGTCGAACGGGCTGAAGGGATAGCGCAATACTGTCCAGGGGCCTAGCCACCGCTTCACGTACACGGGGTAGTCGCCTCTATCGGAGGGCTCGTCTGTCACCTCCACCGGCTCCGGTGGCACCAGGGCCGCATCGGGGTAAGGATAGTTGCGTATCCAGTAGTGGTAGGGACGCATCACCCGTTTGGGGAACTCGTAGAAGATCATCACCACAGGGCTCACAGAACGCAGAGCATAAGTGGCACCCCTGGGCAGGAAGATGAACTGGTCCTGGGCGAACTCTAGCGGCCCAAAGTCTGTAACCACCGTGCCCTGACCTTGGTGCACAAAGATGATGGTGTGGGCATCGGCATGGCGAAAGCGGAGGTAGGGATCGGGCCTTCCGGTAAGGACGGAAATAAGGACGTCCTCCGACCATAGGGCAGGCTTGGGGAAAGGCCCCGTCTGGAGGGCAGCCAAATGGAAGGCCCGACGCTTTATCAGCCCCCTTGGCGATGCGACGTCCTCGGGGTTGAGGGCCGGCACCCCTGTCGCCTCATGGGCCTCGGTTACCACTACTGCCGGCCGCTGGCGCACAACCTCTGCCCCGAAGGCCAGCACCTCGTTCCAGTAGCCCTGGGGTGGGCGCCCTGTGAAGGGGAAGCTAATGCCACTGACTCCAGGGCGTACCCGGAAGGCCGTAGGAAACCCTATCTTGCTTGGCACCATGTCCATTCTTCACCCCTCCCTTCCAAGGTACAAAGTGAACACCTTCCTCATAAACTGCTGGGCGTAGCCACTACCCTGGGTATCACCTCCCGAGCGAACGTGATCATGGACTGGCGAACCCGTTCCGCCTCTAGGGCCCCAAAATTCATCAGGGCCATAACATGGGTAACCCCCATGTCAGCCAGTTTACTTAGCCGTGCAGCTACCAGCTCAGGATCGCCAAAGAGGATGACCTCACCCCTGTCCAGCTCGTCGAAGCTGCGCCGCCGCGCGTAAAGTCGGGTGACCACGTAACGCCACAACGCGGCATCGGCCTCTTCTCTGGCTGCCTCCTTGCTTGAGGACACATATGTGTGAAGGGCCACTGCTATATCCGGCTCGCCCTCGCCCCCTGCCTCAGCGTAGCCCCGACGGTAGGCAGCTATGATCTCTGCCAAGTCGTCTATAGTGTCACAGGTAGCGTAAGGAACCATCATAATGTTGCGCCCCATCCTACCCACGTAATAAGCGCGGTCGGCATGAAGGATAGCCACCCAAAGAGGCGGATGGGGCTTCTGATAGGGGGTGACCGCTATGCGGACGTTGTCGACTCGGTAATAAGTGCCTTCAAAGCTGAAAGGCTCCCCCTGCCAGGCACGAACCATGATGGCCAACGCCTCGTCAAAGCGCTGGCGCCTCTCCTCAGGCGAGATGCCGAAGGCCTGGAACTCGTGCTGGAGATAACCCGAACCTACGCCTAGGCGTAGACGCCCTTGCGATAGCTGGTCTACCACCGCATACTCCTCGGCCAGTACAAGGGGGTTGTGGAAGGGAAGGACCGATACCGCCACCCCCAAGCCCAGGCGGGAGGTGCGCTGGGAGGCAGCCCCTAGAAAGGTGGGAGGAGAGGGCACTGCCCCATACTCGTGGAAATGGTGCTCAGCGATAAAGTAGGCCCAGTACCCCAGCTCCTCAGCAAGCTCCATCTCCGAAAGGATCTGCGAATACAGTTGCCCTATCGAACGGGGGACGTCCAGATAGTGGTCGCACACGGAGAAAATGCTAAACTTCATCGCACCGCCCTCCTTAGCCAGGTCTGTTGCACTTATAGCACCTGAGGTGCACATTGTCAACTATTCAACTTAAGGGCCTACGCGTGGCAGAGCAGGAGGGGGATTGGGCCGTTGAAGCCTTGGGTTAGCTTCTTTGGGTCTTACTTAGGTAGGGCTTACTTTATCTTTCCTTCTCTTCTTCCTCTTCGTCCTTGCCTGGCTCCTCTAGGATAATCCCCCCTTCCTCATCGGTGCGAAGCTGGGCGCGCAGGCGTTCTCCCAAAACCCCATACCAATCGGCACCGAGGTAGTGGAGGGGGCGGTATTGGCGTTCGCCCACCAGCCACGTCTCTTCGAAGGCCTCCCTTTCGGCCTGGACTGCCACCACGCGACCGACAAAGAAGGTATGGTCTCCCAGGCGCAAGGCGTCTTCCAGCCCGCATTCTATCCAGGCGATGCAATGCTCGATAAGTGGGGCATCCACCTGGTGCCCTTTGAAGGTGGGCAGACGGGAGATCTCCAGCTTGGCGACGTCCCTTCCGGAGACGGAGCCGAAGTAATGGGTATGGTTCAGAAGGTCAGGCCCCGGTATGTTGAGGGCGAACTCCTCGGCGTAGCGTATAATGTCGTGCAGGTGGCGCGAAGGGTGGACGGCCAGGCCCACCAGGGGGGGACGCCGAGATACGGGAGTAACCCATATCACGGGGGTGACGTCCTCCTGGTCTCGCCAGCGGGCTGTCACCAGGACCACAGGCCCCCCAATGAGGAGGCGCAAGGCATCGAGCAAGTCCAGCTCGCGGCGCATCTTGGCCCACCTAGGGATTATGGGCCAGCTGGCCTTACAAGGCCAGCCATCAAAGCCACCGGCGGCGCCGGAAGAATAGGGCCATAACCAGACCTAGGGCAGCCATGGCTGCCATTACTGCCGGGAAACCCCAACCGCTGTTAAAAGGCGGCCACACATGATGGATAAAGTTCATGCCGTATACGCTGGAGATGAGGGTTAGGGGCAAAAAGATGGTCGCCATCGCTGTTAAGACCTTCATCACCTCGTTTAGTCGGTTAGAGATAACCGTAAGGTAAGTGTGAAGGGCGCCATCTGTAAGTTCACGTAGGGACTCAATTAAGTATTCGATGCGCACCAGATGGTCATAAATGTCCCGAAAGTAGATATTGGCCTCAGGGCGTACGAGGGCGGGGAATTCAGGGTGAGACAGGCGCCACAAGAGCTCCCGCTGGGGGATGGTCAGCCGCCGGAGACGTAGGGCGTTTCCTCGCAGCTGCAGAATACGATCTAGTAGCTTGGCCTCCCTCCCCTCCAGCGCCTCCATCTCCAGCCGGTCCAAAGATTCCTCCATGGCATCGATGTAGTGGAGGTAGTCGTCCACTAATCGGTCCAGCACGGCGTGAAGAAGCCACTCGGGGCCGCGACGTAGGGGCAGACCATCTTTCAAACACCGCTGCCAGATGGCCTCCAGCGCCTCCACAGGCCCAGAATGACTAGAGACCAAGTAGTTAGGCCCCAAGTAGAGGCACAACTCCTGGGTGGTTACATCGACGAAAGGAGTGTAGCTGGTCAGGGCATGAAAGATGATGAAGATGAATTCCCCATGATCGTCCAGCTTGGGAGGGTTGGGCTCTGGCGTGAGGGCGTCCTCTACGGTGAGGGGATGGAAGGCAAACACACCGTTAAGCACCTTCTGAGCAATGGCAGTATCGGCCGAGATGTCCAGATCTGCCCAGAGGAGCAGCCCTTTGGCGAGGGCTTCCCGCAGCGCATCTAGGCTATCTAGTAGCTGAACTGGGCCCTCCTCGGCTACCGTAAGCACGCGCAGCGTCCCCATCGCCACTGCCATTGTACGTCCCAGAGCACTGGAAGGCTGTAAAATGGTCACGCCATGGCCACACGTGTGCTAATAGGCACCTGCTCATGGACCGACAAGACGTTGCTGGAAAGTGGATGGTATCCACCCCACGTCCGCACACCTGCCGAGCGCCTACGCTTTTACGCCCATAACTTCCCCATCGTCGAGGTAGATAGCTCCTACTACGCCATCCCTAGCCCTCGCAGCGCTGCCCTCTGGGCACAACGCACCCCCGAAGGGTTCAAGTTCGACGTAAAGGCCTTCGCCATCTTCACCCATCATCCTACTCCCCCCATTGCCCTGCCCAAGGACGTTTATGAGGCCCTGCCGGCGGCCCTACGGGAAAAACGCCACCTGTACTACCGCGATTTACCCCAAGAGCTCATCGATGAGCTGTGGCATCGCTTCGCCCAGGCCCTCTTACCCCTGGCGGTGACTGGTAAGCTAGGGGTGGTCCTGTTCCAGTTTCCGCCCTGGTTCCGGCCAGGCCTGCGCTCAAGGGAGTATATAACTAGCTTGAACGAGCGCTTACCCCAGTTCTGGCTGGCCGTGGAATTCCGCCAGAGGGACTGGTTGGCCCAGGAAAGGGACCAGCAGAAGACTTTGGCCTTTTTGCGCCAAATAGGCCTCCCATTGGTCTGCGTTGATGAGCCCCAAGGTTTCCTTTCCAGCGTGCCTCCAGTGGCGGAGGCCACAGGGCCTATCGCCGTAGTCCGCTTCCACGGACGTAACGCCGCCACCTGGGAGGCTAAGGGCATCACTGCCGCCGAACGCTTCAACTACCTTTACACCGACCAGGAGCTAGGCGAATGGGTGCCCCGCATACGTCATCTGGCTCAACAGGCTCAAGAGGTACACGTGCTCTTCAACAACTGCTACCGCGACTACGCTGTGCGCAACGCCCGTCAGATGGCACGCCTGTTGGCCGAGCCGACCCCCACCCATCAACCGCCCCTTCTCTAGGCCCGAACCGTGAGCCGCCGAGATGGGTGACTGTGTCCCCCTGGGCAGATGGGGACACTCGGGGATCGCCCAGACGACGCATAATATAGAACTGGTACCACCCTTTCTACAGCTCAGACCATGAGCACCCAAAGGGAAGCCCTTAGGCCTAAGCTGCGCCCCTTAGACGTGCGCCGCTTTGGCGATATCTTGGTCCTGCGAGACCCTCTGGGGTTATGCCCTCAGGAAATAACCTTTCCCAGCTACCTTGGGCCTCTTCTCTCCCTTATGGACGGCAGCCGCGACATCAACGGGATCCAGATGTCGTTTCACCTCCTAACTGGCCATTACATCTCCCTGACCTCTCTAGAAGAGCTGGTAAGCCACCTAGAAGCCTGCCTCCTTTTAGATGGGCCCCTATTTCGTCAGACATACGACAAAGCCCTGCAGGAGTATCGAAGGGCCCCCTTTCGGCAGCCTGCCCTGACTGATAAGGTTTACCCAGGCGAGCCAGAAGCCCTCTCCCGAACTTTGGCCGGCTATATAAGGGACGCACCGCCCCCCTTCAGGTTGAGAACGGCTGTAGGCATCATCAGCCCCCATATAGACTACGCCCGGGGTTGGAAGGTATACGCTGCCACTTGGGGAGCTATCAAGGAGGCCGTACAGGAGGCGACGCTGGTTTTAGCCTTCGGTACTGACCACGCAGGAGGCCATGGGCGCCTCACCCTCACCCGTCAAAGTTACGCCACCCCATGGGGCGTCTTACCCACCGATACCCAGATGGTAGAGGAGCTAGCCGCAGTGTTGGGGGAAGAGGCCTTCCAAGAAGAGATCCACCACCGCAACGAACACTCTCTGGAGCTGGCCTTAGTGTGGCTGCACTATATGAGGCAAGGATGTCCTGTGACAGTGGTGCCGATACTGTGTGGCTCCTTTGCCCCCTTCGTAGATGGCCCCACCTCCCCCATGGAAAGCGATCGAATCGCCAGGGCAGTAGAGATCCTCTCAGGTTACGCTGCTCGCCCTGGGGCGTTGGTGGTAGCCGCGGCCGATCTGGCCCACGTCGGCCCCGCCTTTGGCGACCCGATGCCTTGGGGCCTTCTAGAGAGGGCCCAGCTGCACGGTAGCGATGACCGCCTCCTGGAGTCGATCTCCAGATGCGACGCCGAGGGATTTTTAGCCCAAGTGAGGGCCTGTGGAGACCGCTACCGGATTTGTGGTTTGCCGCCCATATACCTAGCCCTAAAGGTATTGGGGACAGGAAAAGGATATCCGACAGGCTACCAGCAGTGCCCAGCCGACCCGCAAGGTGGCTCATTGGTCTCCATTGCTGGGATGGTGCTAGAGCGCTAGATTCCTGGGCGGATGCGCCTCAGCACCCTGAGGGATCCCCTATGAAGCACCTCCCGGAAGGCCCCGGAGGCAAGTGCCCTCAGGTATACATGGTACGGCGCCTGTCCCCCCTCGCGGGGGTCGGGGAACACGTCGTGGATGGCAAGGAGCCCTCCCTCCATCACGTGGGGGGCCCACCCCTCGTAGTCCGCCTGGGCGCTCTCTTCTGTGTGGCTGCCGTCGATGAAGACCATAGCCAGTGGGGTGCGCCAATAGGCAGCCACCGTGGCAGAGCGCCCCACAATGGCTACCACCGTATCTTCCAGGCCCGCTAAGGCCATGGTGCGTCGGAAGGCAGGCAACGTGTCCACCCTCCCCCACTCGTCCACGAAGCGTGGGTCGAAATAGGGCTGGCCTGGCTGCTGCTCCTCAGAGCCTCGGTGGTGGTCTAGTGTGAAAAGTACTGTTCCCCCCTCCCGGGCAGCAGCGCCTAAATAGAGGGTGGACTTGCCCACATAGGTGCCAATCTCCAGGAGGGGCCCCAAGGAAGCCGCCTCCCTACCTGCCTCGTAGAGGGCGAGACCTTCCTCCTCAGGCATGAAGCCTGGCGTCTGGCGGGCAAGGGCCAAGAGCCTCTCATCCAACCCCCTCACTCCTCCCCTTGGAAAGACCTAAAAAGGCCGCTGGCCGCAGTACAATCGTAAAGGCAGTCGAGAGCAAGGACTACTGCTGCCGCCGTCCAAGTAGGATGATGGCCATCGGGCCAGGGAGTGTTGAGGGGCACGGTGCCCATGCGGAACCTGCCTTCTGCGTCCTGCCACTTCAGTTGCCAATGTAGCATAAGACGGCCTAGCCCCCGCAGGCCAACGGCGTCCAGGGCCATGGCCAGCTCGCAGCTCTCGGCCACCGTCACCCATGGGCGATCAGACCGGCATCTCGCCCCCAGCCCGGGGTGTATGAACTCCCGCAGCCGCGAGCGGAGGCGTTTGCGGCCCTCTTCCCCTTTCACCACGCCACAAAGCACCGGGTAGTACCAGTGCATGGCGAAGAGGGACTCATCCTCAGGCAGTGTTTTCCCCATCTGGTGCTCCAAAGTTTGCAGGGCGTTCTCCAGCCTGGTCCTAGCCCTACGCCAAAGGTCGCTAGGATGCCCAAGGACCCTAGCGATTCGCTCGGCACATAATAGGGCGGCGCGGATGCTGGAGGAGCCGGCCACCAGGCTATCGGGCCAGGGGCGGCCATCATGGTCCTTGGCCCAGTAGATGAGGCCGCTAGCCTGTTGCATCCCCAGGGCGAACTCCACGGCCCGAACTAGGCTAGGCCACATCTTGCGCAAAAAGCCTTCCCGTTTGGTGATCAGGAAATGGTGCCATAGCCCCACTGCTAGATAAGTGGAAAGGTTAGTGTCACGGGTAAGGTTTACAGGCACCCCCTCCTCGTAACAGGACCAAAAGCTACCATCCTCGTTTTGGGCCTCGCGCAGCCAAAGGTAAGCGGCCTCGGCTTCCCCATGATATCCACCCACGTCCAGGGCCATAGCGCACTCTACCAAGTCCCAGGGGTCTAAAGCGCCAGACTCGTCGAATGGGATGCTGCCATCGGGCCTCTGCAGCCTGGCGATGTAACGCACTGCCCTTCCCATGCAGGCCTTAAGCTCGTCCATGGCTCACGGCTTCACCAAGTATAAGACGAGGCTTTTCCCCATAAGGGGGTCGAGTGCCTCCTCAAGCCGACGTAAGGGGCTAGATGGGTGCTGGATGTCCCAAACCAAAAGGCGATGATACAGCCGCACCACTAAAGGCTCTTTGCCATCTTGTTCCAGGTGGCCAGTAAGGCACCGCAACCACCAGTAGGGCGAATGGAGGCTGTGGGCATAGTGGTGGGCGACAAGGCGCAGCCCTAGGGACTCCAACGCTTCGACGAGCTCACGGCCTTTATATACGCGCACATGTCCTCCAGGTTGCCTCCGGTACTTGGTAGAGAGGGCCCAGCATATTCGCTCTGGCCAATATCGGGGCACGGTCACTGCTAGGCGCCCACCTGGGGCGAGGACGCGAACCAGCTCTTGCATCGCCCTGCGATCTTCTCGGACATGCTCCAAGGTCTCGGCACAAATGATGCGTTGGAAAAAGCCGTCAGGGAAAGGAAGGTGGAGTATGTCCCCTTTAACGCAAAGGAAAACGCCTTGTCCCTCGCCCTGCTCTTTCATAAGGGCCAGAACGGACCTTACGTACTTTATAGCCTCCCCTTCCACATCGAGGGCCACGACCGAGGCGCCACGACGGAAGGCCTCAAAAGCGTGGCGCCCACGCCCGCAGCCCACATCTAGCACCCATTGACCTGGCTTCAACCCTAGAAGCTTGCTCCTGACCGTGAGCAAACCCGCTACCCTAACGAGCAGCTAATGCTTCCTCGTACACCCGCACCGTTTCCTCGGCAGCCCTCTGCCAGGAGAAGAGACGGAGGGCCCGCTCCCTCCCCCTGGCCCCCATACAGGCCCTCTTGGCCGGATTTTCCAACAGCTCCAACATGGCCACAGCTAACGCCTCTTGGTCATAACATGGGACGAGACGCCCTGCTTCCCCGTCCTCCCCTAACACCTCTGGCAAGGCACCAGCGGCAAAGGCCACTACAGGCAGACCACATGCCATGGCCTCCACGACAGGAAGACCAAAGCCCTCATAAAGGGAAGGGGTGACTGCCAGAGCCGCAGCCGAGTACTCCCGCACTAGCTCTTTGGTGGTAAGGCGCCCCAGGAACCGAACCTGACCATCTAGGTGATAGCGCGAAAGGTAGGCCACATGGGAGGGACGCCGTTCACCCACCACTACTACCTCTACTGGGCGCCGGGAGGCGACTATCTGCAACGCCTTATAGAAATACGGGAGCCCCTTTATGGGCATATCAGCACTATTCACCAAAATGATGCGATAAGGGCACCTTTCAACTCCCGGTACAGCCTGGAAAGTTTCACCGTCCACCCCGTTGTAGATAACTCTCAGCCTGGAAGGGGGGACCTTGAAGAACCGCACCACGTCTTGGGCCGACTTTCGGGAGACAGATATGATTCTAGGAAGTCTACGGGCCACTAAGCCCTGCATCCAGAGGAACCAGTACCACCGGCTTATGCCCGCCCTCTCCCATGGGGAGCTGGCCATCTTGTGGGCGAAAGCGCGGTCCAGATGGATGGGGTGGTGTATCGTCGCCACAACGGTGCCCCCTAACTGCTGCATCGCCAAAAGCCCAAACCCTAAGCTCTGGTTGTCATGGACCACATCGAAAGATCGGGAGGAGATGAAATCGTACCCTCTCAGGCTGAAGGCCAAAGGCTCGGGATACAATCCCATTAAGGCCATGCCGTACTCTAAAAGGTCTATCAGCCCTTTCGCCTGCCTTATCTTTCCCAATTTCATGGGCACTTCATCGTACATTTGCAGGCTGGGCAACTTCACTAAGGTAACGCCCTGGGGTACCTGGGGATAAGGGGGGCCAGATACTACCGTTACCTTGTGCCCTAGCCGCGTCAGCTCCCGCGACAAATAGTAAACGTACACACCCTGGCCGCCACAAAAAGGGCTACCACGGTAAGTTAGTAGGGCAATGCGCATCTTTCCTCCCCCTGACAACCCCTCAATAGCTCCCTTTTTGACTAAGGGCCCTCTAAGTAAGAATAGGGCGGCCTCTTCTTCACGTAAAGGTCATTTCCCAAGGCCCCTCTGCAACTGCGATAGGCAAGCCCAGTTAGGCGATCCTTCTTGCCCCTGATGATTGAGGGGCCCCTATGAGGGTGATGTCACGCCAATGGGTTTCTTGACCGTCTTCTCGCCTTCGGTCCCATGACTTGGCCTTGGGTAGTTGGGGGCTCGGTGGCCTCACCGGTGGCGCTCTTCAGGGCATCGTGGATGCGCCGCTCCAGCTCTTTAGCCAGCTCGCCGCTCCTTTGAGCCTGGACCTCGGCCAACACCTTCACCAGCCCCTCACCGTGGCCCACAGGCGTCATAGGCAGCGCCTTGGGGCCAGCCACAATAATGGGTTTCCAATAGGGGTCATCGGCCAGCCCCCGGGCCACACCTTCCAGCTTCTCGAGCCACAGCTTGGCATCGGCCCCTGGCGGGAGGACGACATCTAAGACGAGCCAGGACGGATTCTTGGTGAGGTTGCTTACCACCCGTATCTCTCCATGGGGAACGTGGTGGATGCTGCCCCTCAAGTCGTAGAGGGTGGTACGGCGCAGGCTCATCTCTCTGACCAATCCTGTTACCCCTGCTACTTGCACCACGTCCCCCACTGCATACTGGTTCTCCATGAGGATAAAGAAGCCATTGATGAGGTCGCGGACCAGGCTCTGGGCAGCTATGCCCAAGGCCAGACCTATCACGCTGGCACTGGCCAGCAGGGGGGCGATGTTTATTCCTAGGACAGGGAGGATGAGCAAAAGGGCTACGAGCAGGATAAAGGCCCGCCCAGTGCCTGTAAACACCTGTGACAAGGTATGTACCCGCTGCTCCCGTTCCTCGGGGGGCCGCTCCACCAGGTGTACCTCAATGGCAGCGCGTACAAGGGGGGGTACTAGCCGATGAAGGGAAAAGTCAGCCCCAAAGGCAACGAGGATGATGGCGAGGACACGTACGCCATCCCAAAGGAAAAAGTCGCGCACATCTTGCCAGGTCAATAGTAGCACCATGGCCATAGCCCTCTGCGCCCTTCGGCCTTCTACCCCCAGGGGGGCACTGGGCCTTCAGGGCGACTGGCCTGCCAGATGGTGGCCACCTTGTATATGGGCAGCTGCCCTATCTGGTACACCCCTTGAACCTGGAACCCTTGCATATCGGCCGAAGTGGTGATGTAGCGCTGGGCCCATCGGCCCAGAGGCTGAGCGATGGTAACGGCTAGGGTGGAGGCAAGCACCGCCTGCGCTAAGGTTTCCCACCTACCCCTAGCGTTCCTTTGGCCCAAGACCCAGTGAGACGCTAGAGCGGCCAGGAGGCCAGCTACCACCATATTAGTGCCGCACAGAGGGGTTAAGGCCAGGTGGGACTCCCCGCCCCGCAGTCGGGCCAAGGCCTCCCCTACAGCCCACGCAACCTCATCACGAGAGACGTTGCCGACGATGAAGAAGCCGTCGGCGGAGGCCCTCCCCAACAGCCTCACCGGTCGCCCAAGTTTGGCCATAAGGAGAGCGATGGTAGCGTGTTCCAGGGCGTGGTTCCGCCTCACCGCCTCGACCCGATGAAGAAAGGGCATCCTCATTCTTCCTTTGCCTCCACTCTCTTGCCAGCCCGCCACAATGCCAAGATGCGGTGGCCGTAGTACCATGCTATTGCCAGGCCTAAACCCACTGCCAGGGGTATCGCCACCGGCCTAAATACGTTGGTTATCCTGTCCCAGTGCTCACCCAAAATGTAGCCCCCACCAGCTAGGCCCAGGGACCAAGGATACGAGCCTACCAAAGTGAGGGCACAGAACCTGGCAAGGGGCATATTAGCTACGCCAGCAGGGAAGCTTATAAAGGTACGGACTACAGGCAGTAAACGGGAGAAGAAGACTGCCCCTTCCCCATATCGGGCGAAGAAGCGGTCTGCCATCGCCACTTCCCGCTGACTGATGAGCAAGAGATGGCCATATCTCTCCACGAAGGCCCTGCCCACCTTACGGCCTACGGCATAGGCAACCCAAGACCCCAACAGATTGCCTATCGCCCCAAGGAGCCCTGCCACCAGCAGCCATTCGAATCCTAACCCCTTCTCTTTAACCAAAAACCAGCCTGCCAATGGCATGATGACTTCGCTAGGAAAGGGGATGCATGCGCTCTCAACGGCCATCAGGAAGACGACCCCTGGCCACCCTATGGCTTCATAAATGGAACGGCTAGCCTCCAGGATCCATTCCTCAAAGGCCTCAATCATCACCACCTTAGTATGCCAGGGACTAAGGTGACAGCCAACGCCACTTAACCTAGGCCTTAGCGGGAACCTCGGGTATAATGAGACTTTAGCACTGGCACGCCAGGGAGCAGGGGGGATAGGAGTGGCTGCAAAACCGCGCACCATAGGGGAGCTCAAGGCCGTCGGTTACCGCGTGCTGCCTGTCAAGGCTGAGATGCGCCGTAACCTCATGGCCAAGATGCGCAAGGGGGAGGGGCTGTTCCCGGGCATCATCGGTTACGAGGACACCGTCATCCCCCAAATCCAGAACGCCATCCTAGCAGGCCAAGACATCATCTTCTTGGGGGAAAGGGGCCAGGCCAAGAGCCGCCTCATACGCGCCTTAGTAAACCTCCTAGACGAAGAGGTGCCCATCATCGCCGGCTGCGAGATTAACGACAATCCCTATAAGCCCCTTTGCCGCCGCTGTCACGAATGGGTAGCCCAAGAAGGCGACGCCGTTGAGATAGAATGGATAGGACGCGACCGGCGCTACGGCGAGAAGTTAGCCACCCCAGACATCACCATCGCCGACCTGATTGGAGAGGTAGACCCCATTAAGGTGGCAGAGGGACGATATCTATCCGACGATCTGACCATCCATTATGGCCTTGTGCCCCGCCACAATAGAGGCATCTTCTGCATCAACGAGCTCCCCGACCTGGCCGAACGCATCCAGGTAGGCCTCTTTAACATCATGGAAGAGCGCGATGTGCAAATACGTGGCTACCGTATTCGCCTCCCGTTGGACATCTTCCTTGTGGCCTCAGCCAACCCCGAGGACTACACCAACCGGGGACGCATCATCACCCCCCTTAAAGACCGGTACGGGGCCCAAATACGTACACACTACCCCCACACCCTAGAGCACGAGATCGCCATTATGGAGCAAGAACGCACCCGCTTCGAGGGGGAAGATGAAAGGCCTCTTTTCATCCCTTCCTTCATAAAGGAGATAGTGGCTGAGGTGGTAAGACAGGCCCGCCGCAGCCCAGATATCAACCAACGTTCTGGAGTCTCGGTCCGGGCATCCATCGCCAGTTACGAGAGCCTCCTGGCCAACGCCCTACGTCGGGCCATCTTGCTTGGGGAAGATGTAGCAAGCCCCCGTATCTCCGATCTCCCCTACATCGTTCCCGCCCTTATGGGCAAAATCGAGTTCGAAACGGTAGAGGAGGGCCGGGAAGAGCAGGTTTTAGATCGTCTCCTTCAGGGGGCAGTCCTGACGGTGTTCAACCGCTACCTGACCTTGAGCGAGCTGGAAGGGGTGGTAGCCGCATTTCGTGGCGGTCTCACTGTGGAGGTCTCTGATCTGGCTCCCGTAGAGGCGTACCAGGAGATAGCTCGCCAAGTGCCTGCCCTAGCCGAAGTGGCCGAGAAGCTGGCATGCGTTCATCCGCCCCAGCTCCTGGCCTCGGCCATCGAGCTGGTGCTGGAGGGGCTCCACCTATCTAAGAGGCTCAACAAGGAGAAGTTAGCAAGAAGGGCCCGCTACCGGGCCCACTAATATAAAGGCGGTGAGGGGATGTGGATATACCGTTACTCGGAATGGGATGGAAGCCAGGAGCCGCCCCCAGAGCCCGATGAGATCCTTTCAGCCATCACCGACGACCTCCTAAGTTTTGGTGACCTAGACCATGCCCTGCGCAACTTATTGCAGCGGGGGCTTACGCAGCCCTTGGGCGCTAATGTTCAGGGCCTACGCGAGCTCCTTCAGCGCCTGCGCCAGCACCGACGCCAACTCTTAGACCAGTACAACCTCAGCTCCGTCATGGACGACATCCAAAGGCGCTTGCAAGAGGTGTTAGACTTGGAGCAGCAAGCCCTAGACCGACGTCTTCAAGAGGCCCAGCAGATCCTTAGGGGAGATAAAGGCCGGCTTTCCCCCTTTGAGGAGGCCTTGGGAGAGGGCCCTGCACTTCCTCAAGACCTTCAACAGCTAGCTGAGACGCTTATGAAGGTAGCCCAGCGCAAAAAGGACTTTCTGGGCCGTCTCCCACCCGATACCCCTGGCCGTATCAAGGCCCTCCAAGACTACGAATTTGTGGACCCGGAAGCAGCAGCCAAGTTCCAGGAACTTATGGAGATGCTACGTCGGGCCGTCCTAGAGACGTTCTTTAAAGACCTGTACCGGCAGCTGTCCTCCATGGGGCCAGAAGAACTACAGCGCCTCAAGGAGATGGTGCGGGAGCTCAACTCCCTCCTTTCGGAAAAGATGGCTGGAGGGGAGCCAGATTACGAGTCCTTCCGCCAGAGGTTCAGCGATATCCTGGGCCCCAATGCCCCAGCCACCCTAGACGACCTCATCCAGCAGATGCGCCAGGGATGGGCCGCCATGCAGTCCCTCTTGGAAAGCCTTGCGCCCGAGTTGAGGCGCCAATTGGAAGACCTCCTCATGGAAAAGGTGAGCGACCCAGAGCTATTGAAAGAGCTACAAGAATTGGCCATTAACTTGGAGATCCTCCAGCCTCTCCAGGACACTCAGCCCTTTTACGCCTTCCGAGGCCAGGAAGAGCTAGACCTCCTCCAAGCCCTCCGCCTCATGGAGCACATGCGCGACCTGAACGAGCTGGAAGGCCAACTGGAGAGGCTCCGATATGGTGAGCCCCTTGATGTGGTGGATGAGCAGAAGCTCCGGGAAGTATTAGGGGAAGAGGCCTACCGCATTTTCCAGCAGCTCAAAGAACTGATAGAGATCTTGGAGCGGGCCGGCTACATCCGCCGCAAGGGCAAGGAATGGGAGCTCACCCCAAGAGCTATTAGGCGCATCGGTCAGCAGGCCTTGGCTGAGATCTATGCCCAGATCCGCAAGTCCTCTTCCGGTCAGCACCCTACTCGCCATCGTGGCCCCGGCATCGAACGCACTGAGGAGGACAAGCCGTACGAGTTCGGTGATCCCTTCCACCTTCACCTGCAGCAGACCCTCTTCAACGCCATTTTGCGGGAGGGGCCCCAGACCCCTGTGCGGCTACAAAAGGACGATTTCCAGGTCTACGCCACTGAGCACCTTTCAACCACGGCTACAGTCATAATGCTAGACATGTCGTGGTCCATGGCCCTGAGGGGATCCTTTCAAGCGGCCAAAAAGGTGGCCCTGGCCCTTTATAACCTGATCAACACCAAGTTCCCCAAAGATGCCCTTTATATCTTGGGCTTCTCAGCCTACGCACGGGAGCTCAAGCCCGAAGAGCTTATCTACGTGCGTTGGGACGAGACCGTACTGGGCACCAATATGCACCACGCCCTCATCCTGGCTCAAAAACTCCTGGAACGCCATCCTGGCGCTACCCGCCAGATCATCATGATCTCCGATGGCGAGCCCACCGCTCACCTAGAGAGAGGCCGCTCCTTCTTCTCTTATCCTCCTAGCCCCGTCACCATTCGCAAGACCCTGCAGGAGGTTAAACGCTGCACCCAAAAGGGGATCATCATCAACACCTTCATGCTAGACCGCAACTACTACCTAAAGGAGTTCGTCAACCAGATAGCTAAGATCAACCGGGGCCGTGTCTTCTATACCACTCCCGACAAGCTGGGCCAGTACATCCTAGTAGACTACGTGGCCCAGAAGAAGAAACGCATCGCGGGCTGCTAACAGGTGCAGGCACCTACCACCCGACCCTTCCTAAGGATCGCCTTAGCTGCCGGCCTGGCTACCATCGTGATAGGGGCCGGGTGCGTGGGGTACATGG
>Ga0105160_1000251_pt1 | contig 27020 bp, 29 predicted proteins | sample GXS110809BmetaG_FD_89591 | JGI IMG/M metagenome (GOLD analysis project Ga0105160, IMG submission 89591) | Hot spring microbial communities from Gongxiaoshe hot spring, China to study Microbial Dark Matter (Phase II) - GXS 110809B | ecosystem: Environmental > Aquatic > Thermal springs > Hot...
CTATGTGGAGCGCTATCTAGGGCTAAAGGGGCGGCAGCGCCTATCGAGGGCGGCCCTGGAGACCTTGGCCATTATAGCCTATCGCCAGCCCATCACCCGGGCCCAGATTGAGGCCATGCGGGGGGTAGACTGTCAGCATGTCCTTAGCAGTTTGAAGGCTTTAGGCCTTATAGGGGAGGTGGGGCGGGCCTCCCTCCCTGGTAGGCCTCTCCTCTATGGGACCACGATGAAGTTCTTGGAGTACTTCGGTCTGGAGCGGCCAGAGGACCTGCCTCCCCTTGACGGCCTCGGTCCTGCAGGCCAACATGGGGCTGAGTGATCCCCTTTAGACCCGAGGTGGGATGATGACGATAGGCCTGTGCCGCATCTGGTTTCGCCTCCCCGATAACCATTCTTTGAAAGGCAAAAGGCAGGCGTTACGGTCACTAATAGATAGGCTACGGCAGCGCTTCAACATATCGGTGGCGGAGGTGGGTGAGAGGGACCTGTGGCAGATGGTATCTCTGGGCATCTCTTGTGTAGTCCCGTCGCAGCGTCATGCCCACCGGGTGATATCGTCGGTGGTGGACTTTATAGTCCGGAGTCGCCTGGACTTAGAGCTGGTGGACTATCAAGTAGAGGTTATCCATGCCCTGGAGGATGGGGCTCTCCCTCTTAAGGGGTGAGCCAGCGGCCAAGGAAGGACAGGACTCGTTCCAGATACTCCTGAGGGTGGTCTAGGCGGGCCATAGCGTGGTCGCTGCCTGGTGCAATCCATAGCTCCTTAGGGTTCTGGGCCTTTTGGATCATCTCTTCCCGCTGCTCGGAAGATATATAGGAGTCCCTTTCTCCGTAGATGAGGAAGATGGCCCTTGGGGAGATGTGCGCTAGATAGTCCACAGGGCGCACCTCCGTAGCGCGGAAGGCTGCGAAGATCTCTCCCAGGCGGATGCTGGCCCTTGCTAGGGGGCGCAGAAGGGGCACCGGGACGCCTTTTTGCACGCGGTAAGCTAGTAGGCCAGCCAGGTCAGCGTAGGCGGAGTCGGCCACTACGGCCCTTATTCGTGGCTCCCTGGCGGCAGCCATAATGGCTGCCGCTGCCCCCATGGATATGCCCAGCACCGCCACAGGCCCTCCTCCTCTCCTTATAGCCTCCCTTGTGGCCGCCAAGACGTCTAACACTTCGCGGGCTCCCAGGGTGGAGAAGTACCCTTTTGATTCGCCACATGCCCGGAAGTCGAAGAGGAAGACCCTATATCCCTGGCGGTGGAGGGCTATGCCCAGATGGTAGGGTTCTGTAAGGCTTCGGTAGTAGCCATGGCAGAGGAGTAACGTTGGGCCCTGCCCTTGTCCCATCCATAGCCCTCGCAAAATGGTGCCATCTAGGCTGGGAAAGGCTACCCCCTCTCCTTCCACCTTTTCGGGCCAAGGGAGGCGCACAGGGTGGACCCAGCGCCAGCTGGCGTATCCAACGGTGCCCAGAACGAAGCCTATTCCCCCTCCTATCAGTGGAGCCAGCCCCATATGATACCTAGCGTCCCAGCACCACTACCACCACTTCGCCGGCCCTTAGGGCTTGACCAGGCCTGGGAGCCTGATCCACCACGACATCCCCTTCGGCAGGGGACAGGTGGAGGAAAACGAAGCCGACTCCTTCCTTCTCCAGGGCCGCTATGGCCGATTCCACCGTCTGCCCTTTAAGGGCAGGGGCGATGTGGCCCGATTGGAGGCGTGCTATCCCTCCCTTACCGTCCCATGCCGTGGAGATGACCATAATGGCTGCTAAGAATATGGCTACCAGAGTGGAGACGAAAGGGAGGGAAGAGGTTAGGCTGGGGAGCTGCTCCACCCGTGTCATGGGGCGGAGGGTGGGAGCCTGCTCTTCCTGAGGCAAAAGGGAGAGCATCTCGGCCGGATCTAGACCGAGGAAGGAGGCATAGAGGCGCACAAAGCCCCTCACATAGGCAGGCGATGGGAGATTAGTCTGGTCTCCTCCCTCGAGGGCTATGAGGTATTTGAGGGGTATACGGGTGGCCTCTTCTACCTCTTTGAGGGAGACACCCTTTCGGTGCCGTGCCTGTCTCAGGATTTCGCCCAGGCGGTCCACGGCTGTCCTCGTGCGCCATTATTTTATCCCATTCAGCCGGCCCGCTGGACGGCCAGGATAAAGGGGTGGCCATCGAGCTGTTGCTCTTGGGCCCAGGCCTCCTTGGGGGGTTGACCTTCCACCACCTCTACGGAGAGGGTCTCTTGGCGTACATAGTCGCCGTAGGTGGCCATAACCTCCCGCAGCCCTTCCCAGCCGTGGTAGTAGAGGACGATGCGGTCTGAGATCTCAAGCCCTGCTGCCTTCCTCAAGTTCTGGACACGGTGGACTAGCTCCCTCGCCAGGCCCTCCTGCTTCAGCTCTGGGGTGAGGGAGGTGTCTACCCCTACAGCATAGCCTGCCTCGTCAGAGGCGGTTGCTAGGCCTTCTAGATCATCGTCCCTATTTGCCCACTGCCAAGATTTGATGTTCAGCTCGTCAAGGATGAGGGGGATAAGCTCGGCAAGGGCCTCTTTCTCCACGGGGTAGCGTACTTTCACCACCAGGCGGGAAAGGGGCTGACGAATTTTGATCCCTGCCTTGCTGCGGGCCCCTCGGCCCAGGCTGGTGATGCGCATGGCCAGGCGCATATCGGAGATCAGTTTCTCATCGATCAGGGAAGGATCGGGTTGGGGCCAGTCGCACAGGTGGACGCTCTCGGGCGCTTGGGGGAGTATGCGGGCCTCGAGGTTCTGGTAAACGGCCTCTGCCAAGAAGGGGGTAAAGGGTGCCAGCAGCCGGCAGAGGGTGACGAGGCAGGTGTATAGGGTGTGATAGGCTGCCCATTTATCCTCGTCGCTCTCGGCCTTCCAGAAGCGACGTCGGCTACGGCGGACGTACCAATTGGAGAGGAGCTCTACCATCTCTTGGATGGCGCGGCCGGCATCGGTGGGGTTATAGGCTTCCAGTTCCCGTGTGACCTTCGCCACCGTGTCGTGGAGGAGGGAGATGGCCCAGCGGTCTAGAAGGCTGGGCCTCCCCTTGGGGGAAAGGGCAGGGTGGAACTTGTCCAGATTGGCGTAGGTGACGAAGAAGGCGTATACGTTCCAGAGGGTGAGGAGGAAGCGGCGCAAGGATTCGGCGACCAACCCCTGGGAGAAGCGACGGGGCACCCATGGGGGGGAGCTAGTGAACATGTACCAGCGCATGGCGTCGGCGCCGTGGGCCTCTATTACCGGCCACGGCTCCACCACGTTGCCCCGCGATTTGCTCATCTTTTCGCCCTTCTCATCGAGGATGAGCTCCAGGCAGAGGCAGTTGCGGAAAGATACAGAGTCCCACAGGAGGGTAGAGAGGGCATGGAGGGTGTAGAACCAGCCCCGGGTCTGGTCTATGCCCTCGCAGATGAAATCGGCGGGGAAGGAGCGGTGGAATTCCTCTTGGTTTTCAAAGGGGTAGTGCCACTGGGCGTAGGGCATCGCCCCCGAATCGAACCAGACATCGGCTACCTCGGGCACCCTTACCATGGGGCTGCTACATTGGGGGCAGCGCAAACGCACTTCGTCTACGAAGGGACGGTGCAGGTCATGGAGCTTTTCCACCACCTGCCGCTCTATGGCCATCTCTGTTAGCTCGGCCACCGACCCTATACATGCCTGGTGGCCGCAGCTCTGGCACTCCCAGAAGGGGAGGGGTATGCCCCAGAAGCGTTCCCGGGAGATGGCCCAGTCTACGTTGTTCTCTAGCCAGTTGCCGAAGCGGCCGTCTCGGATATAGGAGGGGTACCAGTCGATCTGGCGATTTAGCTCTATCAGGCGTTCCTTGCAGGCAGTGGTCTTTATGTACCAGCTGGGCTTGGCGTAATAGATGAGGGGAGTGCCACACCGCCAACAGAAGGGGTAGGTGTGGAGGATGGTCTCCCGGCGCAAGAGGAGGCCACGGCGGGTTAAGTCCTCCATGATGGCCTCATCGGCCTCTTTGACGAACTGGCCCTGGAAGGGTCCTCCTATGAAGCGCCCCCTCGGGTCCACGGGCTGCAGATAGAGGAGGCCCTCTTTGCGGCCCAGCTGGAAGTCTTCACCACCGAAGGCAGGAGCGATGTGCACTATTCCTGTCCCCTCATCTAGGGAGACGAAATCGGCGGCGACGATGGTGTGAGCCTTCTCTACCTGATGGCCGGGAGGAACAGGGCCTAGAGCGCCCTCTGCTGCTGGGTCAAACTGTAGGGGGGGCGTTCCCCAGGACATGGGATCAAATAAGGGTTCATATGGTAGGCCCACCAGTTGCCGGCCTGGGACTGTGGCTAGAAGGGAATAGTCATCCAAGGTGAAGGGCAGGAGAGAAGAGGCTACTATGAGCACCTCTTCGCCCACCTGGGCCAAGGCATAAGCGGCCTCAGGGTGGACGGCCAAGGCCGTATTGCCGGGAAGGGTCCATGGGGTGGTGGTCCAAGCTACCAGAAAGGTAGGCCTGTCTCCTACTATTGGGGCGAGGCGCTTTCTGCCCTCTTCCCTTAGGGGGAACTTGACCCAGATAGAGGGATCAGGGGTATCTTCCCGATAGCCCTGGGCTACCTCGTGGTCTGACAGGGTGGTGCCGCATCTGGGGCAGTGGGGGACGGTACGGTAGTCACGATATATGAGGCCCTTGTCCCATAGCTGCTTCAGCACCCACCAGCACGACTCTATATACTCGTTACGGTAGGTGACATAAGCTTTCTCCATATCTAGCCAGAAGGCGATGCGCTCGGTGAGGGCCTCCCATTCCTGCAAGTAGCGCATAACGTTCTGGCGACAGAGGTTGTTAAACTGGGCTATGCCCACTTTCTCCTCGATCTCCCCTTTGGTGGTGATGCCCAGTTGCTTCTCCACCTCCAGCTCGGCGGGGAGGCCGTGGGTATCCCAGCCGGCCCTTCGGGGCACCCGATAGCCTTGCATCGTCTTGAAGCGGATGATGACGTCCTTAAAGACACGGGCCAAAACGTGATGGATGCCAGGACTGGCGTTGGCGTAGGGAGGGCCTTCGTAAAAGGTGAACTGGCGGTCTTTAGGTCTCTGCTCTATGCTCTTGTGGAAGATATTCCTCTCCCGCCAGAAGCGGAGGATCTCCTCCTCCAGCCTGGGGAAGTGAACTTTACTATCGACGGGCTGGAAGATCTGGTCCATAGGGCGTGGGACTTGGGCCCCCTCGCTGGGTGGGCCATATCTCCATAGGGTAAAGTCTAGCTTTCATCCTTTGGAGGGTCAAATGGCTACCACTCTCGGAGGCATTCGAGGAGCCTCTGCCAGAGGCGTCGCCGCGCCTTTTCCCCCAAAATGGGCTGCAGGTCTTTGAGGCGTCTTTTCAAGTAGCGGGTAGCCGAAGCGACGCTAGGGGCATCGTTGCTGGCGGACGTCTCTGCTATAAGGGCCTGGGCAAGGGTCTCTAGGTGGTGGGAGGCGAGGGCCTTTAGCCTTGAGGCAGTGGCTTCGTCCAGGGGCAATGCTACAAGGCGGGGATCTTCTCCTAGGGCCTTGCGCACCTTTTCCTCTCCTAAGACGCGAGCCAGGTATATGATAGCGCTACGCATGGCGCTATTGTGGACATATGCCCCCATACCCCTTATCATACCCTGACGGAGGTAGGGAAGTTGGCGACCAAATCGGCGGCTAAGGCGCATCGGCAGGCCAAGAAGAGGACGTTGCGAAACCGGGCTGTGAAGAGCTACACCAAGACCATGGTCAAGAAGGCAGAGTTGGCCATCGCATCGGGCGATGTGAAGGCGGCCCAAGAGGCAGTGGTGGAGGCAGTCAGCGCCTTAGATCGGGCGGCCAAGAAAGGGGTTTTGCACTCCAACAACGTGGCGCGACGCAAGTCGCGACTTATGCGCAAGCTCAACGCCTTGTTAGCATCGGCCTCGTCTTAAGAGGGGGATGGTTTCCGGCTTAGGGGATCCTGAATTACGGGCCCTTTTTCCCCATCTTAGGTCCCTCATTTATATGAACACGGGCTGGCAGGGCCCCATGCCCAGACCTGTGGTAAAGGCAGTTACGAAGGCGCTGCGGTGGGAAGCCCAGGGCCCTACATCTCCCGGTGTGATGGAAGAGAAGTTGGCTACCTTTGCCCGGGCCAGGGAAGAGGCGGCGGCCCTTATTGGGGCGAGTCCCCATGAGATATCCCTCCAGGAGAACACCACTGCTGGCATCAACGCTGTCCTTTGGGGGCTCCCCTTGCGGCCCGGCGACGAGGTATGCACTACCAATTTGGAACACCCGTCCCTCTTTGTCCCTCTGTTGTACTTGCGGCGCCGTCGCCGGGTAAAGCTGCGGGTGGTCACTGTGGCGCCCCAGGACGATGATGGCCAGATCCTCTCCCAGTTTGGAGGGGTCTTGGGGCCAAGGACGCGTTTGGTGGCCATAAGCCACATCCTATACGGCACGGGACAGCTATTGCCTGTAGCTCGGATCGCTGAGATGGCTCATAGCTACGGTGCCTGGGTGCTTGTGGATGCGGCCCAATCGGTAGGGCAGATACCTGTTGACGTCAAGCAGTTGGGGTGTGACTTTTTGGCCTTTCCCGGCCACAAGTGGCTCTTGGGGCCTGCCGGCACGGGTGCCCTATATGTGCGTCAGGAGCTGGTGCCTACCTTGACTCCCCTCTTCGTCTCCCACCGCGCTGTTGCAAGTGTGCGTTGGCCTGGGCCTCTGCGGCCTGTTCAAGATCGCCTCTCCAAGTTGGAGCTCACTACGCGGAGCGTGGCCTTATGGTGGGGCTGGGTGGTGGCGGTGGGCCTAGTGAGGCGGTTAGGGCTGGAGGCCATAGCCCGTCATGATCTAGAGCTGGCGCAAAGGGCGGCGCAGAAGCTTGTAGCCATCCCTGGGGTAGAGCTGCTCTCCCCTCAAACGCCTCAAAGCGGGCTTCTCTCTTTTCGAGTACGGGGAATAGATAGCTGGTCGGTTACGGCTGCCCTCTGGCAAGAGGCGAAGATAGTGGCCCGCACCGTCCCTGCCCTTAAGGCTACCCGCGTCTCTTTGCACCTCTTTAATACCCCTGAAGAGGTAGAGATCCTGGCAGATGCGGTCTTCCGCATAGCCAAGAGCTCTGTCCTGGGTGGGGGGCCTCAGGTGCAGTTGGAGCGTCTGGCCATGGACGAGCTCTGAGCGAATTGAGGGGCCACACTGGAGGCGCAGCCCTCTTCCTCTAGGAGGCGGTCTTCCTTGCAAGATATACTGGTGGAGGGACTGATCGGAACGTTTGGAGGAAGAAGGCGTTAGTCCCGTGAAGAGCTATCCCTTTGTATCCATCCTCCTAAGGGTGATAGGTGGTGTGGTCTCTGCCTTCATAGGGTTAAGGGCTGGGCACCTATTGGCAGAGGGGAAAGAGGGCTTAGTGCGCATCCTCTTCTTGGCTGTGACTCCTGTAGGCTTTACTCTTCTGGGGGCGGCGCTCACTCCACTGCTAGTGATAAGGCCCGTAAGGGCCTTTCAGGGGTGGGTAAGACAGATAAGGCCCCTGCAGCTGGTGCTAGGAGTGTTGGGGTTGGTGGCGGGCCTCCTTGCCTCTGCCTTGGTGGCCCCGTGGTTAATAGCCCTGCCAGGTGCGGCGGGTTTCTTCGCCCCGTTGGTGCTGAGCCTCACATTAGGGATCCTTGGCGCAGCGGCCCTAGTGGCCAGGGAAGAGGAAGTGGCCAACTGGCTGGCACGGGGCTGGTTCAGCCGGGGATGGCCCCCCAAAGAGGTGGTGGTTGACACCAGCGTCATCATCGATGGGCGAGTAGCCGATTTGGCCGCAACGGGCTTTTTGCCCGGCAGCTTGGTGGTGCCCAGGTTCATATTGGACGAGTTGCGCCACATCGCTGATTCCCCCGACCCTTTACGGCGCAACCGGGGCCGCAGGGGGTTGGACGTATTGGGGCGGTTACGCCGGGAGGGGCATGTGCCCCTGCAAGTGGTGGACGACGACTTCCCTGACGTAGCCGATGTGGACACGAAGCTTATCTTGCTTGCCAAGAAGCTATCAGCCCCCATCCTCACCAACGACTTCAACTTGAACCGTCTGGCGGAGGTGGAGGGGGTCAAGGTGCTTAATGTCAACCAGCTGGCCAACGCCGTCAAGGTAGTCATCTTGCCTGGGGAGGAGATGGAGGTCCAGATCGTTCAGGAGGGGCGCGAGGCGGACCAGGGGGTAGGGTTTTTGGATGACGGCACCATGGTGGTGGTGGAGGGAGGACGTCGATACCTGAACGAGAGGCTAGTGGTAGTGGTCACCAGGGTGCTGCAGACGGTGGCAGGGAAATTGGTCTTCGCCCAGCCCAGGAGGGCAGAGTAGGGTGGGTGGCCCCTATGGACTGGTAGGGGCGGTAGTGGTGGCTGCTGGGCGTTCCACGCGAATGGGGGGTGTAGACAAGCTCTTCGCCCCCTTAGGAAAGTGGCCCTTGTTAGCCTATCCCCTCAAGGTGCTTGAGGAGTCCCCTCTGGTTGATATGGTGGTGCTAGTGCTAGGGCACCATAATCTGGAGGCGGGCAAGGCGCTGGTAGCTGACCTGGGGCTGCGCAAGGTGAGGCACACCTGTCTGGGCGGGGAGAGGCGGCAAGACTCAGTGCAGTCGGGGCTAGGCTATCTTCCTCCCTGCCAGTGGGTATTGGTTCATGACGGGGCGCGGCCCTTCCTCTTGGAGGAGCTTATCGCCTCCGCCTTAGAGGCGGCCCAGGAGACGGGCGCTGCAGTGCCGGCCCTCCCCATACCGGATACGGTGAAGGAGGTAGAGGGAGACCTGGTAGTTCACACCCATGACCGCCATCGTCTGTACATTGTCCAGACTCCCCAGGCCTTCGCCTATCAGCTCCTGGTTGAGGCGCATAGACAGGTTAAAGGAGATGTCACCGATGATGCCTCTATGGTGGAGGCGATGGGCCATAAGGTGAGAGTTTTCCCTGGGCATCCCTGGAACTTGAAGGTTACTACTGAGCATGACTTGGCCTTAGCCCGTGCCTTGCTGGCTTGTGGTGGTCTGGCCGGTGACAGTACGTATAGGCCTGGGATATGATATCCATAGGTTCCAAGAGGGCAGGCCTCTCAAGGTGGGAGGCGTGGAGGTGCCGTGGCCAAGGGGCCTTGCCGGCCACAGCGATGCCGATGTCCTGTTGCATGCCATTATGGATGCTCTCCTGGGGGCAGCTGGCTATAAGGACATTGGGCATCATTTCCCGCCCCATGATCCGGCCTATGCGGGGGCAGATAGCCTAGCCCTATTAGGGCAGGTGGTAGACCTAGTAAGAAAGAAGGGTCTACGCGTGGGCAACGTCGATGCTGTAGTACTGGCCCAGGAGCCCGTCTTGGCCCCCTATCTGGAAGGGATGCGCCACCGTATCGCCTCGGCCTTAGGAGTTGGTGAGGGGCGGGTCAATATAAAGGCCAAGAGCCCAGAGGGTCTGGGTGAGCTGGGGCAGGGCCAGGGCATGGCTGCCCTAGCGGTGGCCATCTTGGAGGAGGTATGAAGTGGGGCTGTGGGAGAGCATAAAACAGGATATACAGGCAGCCCTAGAGAGGGATCCAGCGGCCACCAGCGCCTGGGAGGTCATCCTTTGCTATCCGGGGTTCCATGCGCGTCAATTCCACCGGCTTGCACATTTCCTATATAAGCGACGAATGCGCCTTTTGGCCCGCATTGTGTCCCACATCTCCCGGTTCCTTACTGGCATCGAGATCCATCCTGGGGCGAAGATAGGGGATGGGCTATTCATCGACCATGGGATGGGAGTAGTGATAGGGGAGACAGCGGAGATAGGCGACAACTGTCACCTTTACCAAGGGGTGACTCTTGGGGGGACGAGCACCAAGCGCACCAAACGCCACCCCACCTTGGGGAACAACGTGGTGGTAGGGGCAGGGGCCAAGATCATAGGTGCTGTCACCATTGGCGATAACGCCAAGATTGGGGCCGGCTCGGTAGTCGTCTCCAACGTGCCTCCCAATGCTACGGTGGTGGGAGTACCAGGCCACGTGGTAGCCTTTCACGACCCTGGCAACGACACTGTCCTCCGCCTGCCCGATCCTGAATGGGACGCCTTGAGGGCGCTAGCCGAAAGGCTAGAAAGTTTGGAAGAGCGATTGGCGACCTTAGAGAAGGAGCTGGCGGCGCTTTTGGCCGCCAAGGGACGCCAAGGCCACTAGGGCCGTTGCCTCTTCCTTGCAGTGCAGGCATCCTAAGATAAGAGGCCATGAGGTTATACAACACCCTTAGTCGTCGGATAGAGGAATTTGTCCCCCGGGGAGAAGAGGTGCGCATGTATGTGTGCGGCCCTAACCTCTACGCCCCTTGTCATCTGGGCCATGCTATGAGCTACATCATCTTCGATGTCTTGCGTCGCTACCTAGAATACAAGGGGTACAAGGTGTTACACGTCCAGAACTTCACCGACATAGAGGACAACATCATACTTAGGGCCCGGGCCCTGGGCCGCACCATACATGATCTGGCCCAGGAGCATATCTCCCTCTTCTTCCGCCAGATGGACGCGTTAGGGGTTCAGAGGGCCCACGTCTATCCTAGGGCCACTGAGGAGATCCCGGCCATGATCGAGATGATCCAGGGGCTTATGGACCGAGGGTACGCCTATCAGGCGGGAGGCGACGTCTATTTTCGTGTCCTGCGCTTTGCTGACTACGGCAAGCTATCGGGCCGCCGTCTGGAGTCCCTTCTGGCAGGGGCACGGGTAGAGCCTGGGGAGGGGAAGGAGCATCCGGCTGACTTCGCCCTATGGAAGGGGGCCAGGGAGGGGGAGCCCTCTTGGCCCAGCCCCTTCGGCCCTGGCCGCCCAGGATGGCATATAGAGTGTTCTGCCATGTCCCTAAAGTACCTGGGCCAGCCCTTGGATATCCACGGTGGAGGCCAAGACCTTATCTTTCCCCACCATGAGAACGAGATCGCCCAGAGCGAGGCTTACACGGGCGAGAAGCCCTTTGTCCGCTTTTGGATGCATCATGGCCTCATGCGTCTGCCGGAGAGCCCTGAGAAGATGACCCGTCATCTGGGCAACCTGGTACCCATTGATGAGGCCTTGGAGCGCTACGGGGCCGATGCCATACGCATCTTCGTTCTCAGCTCCCATTACCGTAGCCCCCTCACCTATTCGGAGGAGGCGTTGAGAGGGGCCCGCGCCGGGGCCGAGAGGTTGCGCCTGGCTGCCTACTTGGAGGAGGGGGAGGGGGAGGAGGAGATGGACCCGGCACCTTATCGCCGTCGCTTTGAGGAGGCTATGGACGATGACCTTTCCACCCCCCAGGCCTTAGCTGTCCTCTTCGATCTGGCAAGAGCCATCAACCGTGCCCGCGATGAAGGGCAAGACACAAGAGCAGGGCAGGCGGCGTTGCGGGAGCTGGCGGGGTTGTTAGGCTTGCGTCTTCAGGAGCCATCCCCTGTTAGGGTCGACGCCACACCCTTCATTGAGTTGTTAGTGCAGGTGCGGCAAGAGCTGAGGGAGCAGAAGCTGTACCATCTGGCAGACACCATAAGGGCCCGCCTAGCGGTCATGGGGGTCGCTTTAGAAGACACCCCCCAAGGGACGCGATGGCGATGGCGTGATGAGGGGGTTGGTTGATAGGTTCCTTGACGCTTTCGGGGGCTCCCTCTATACTTAGGCATGGCCCTTAGGGAGACTAGGGCCCAAGTGGCGCAACGGTAGCGCAGGCGACTTGTAATCGCCAGGTTGCGGGTTCGAATCCCGCCTTGGGCTCCAGGGGCCAAGGGTTGGCGGGGTGGCGGAGCGGCCAAACGCACCTGGCTGTAAACCAGGCGCCCTGAGATGGGCTACGCAGGTTCGAATCCTGCCCCCGCCACCATGAGGGGCCCACATAGCTCAGTGGTAGAGCACGCCCTTGGTAAGGGCGAGGTCGCCGGTTCGAATCCGGCTGTGGGCTCCAACTTTGGTAGATAAAAGCCTATTCGAGCTGAACAGGAGGAAGGGGAGATGGCCAAACAAAAGTTCATCCGCACCAAGCCCCACGTCAACGTGGGCACCATAGGTCATATCGACCACGGAAAGACCACCCTTACATCGGCCATAACTAAAGCCCTTTCCCTTAAGGGCCTGGCCGAATACCGCGACTTCTACAGCATCGACAAGGCGCCCGAGGAGCGGGCCAGGGGGATAACCATCGCCATTGCCCACGTGGAGTATGAGACGGAGAATCGCCACTACGCCCACATCGACTGCCCTGGCCATGCCGACTACATCAAGAACATGATTACCGGTGCCGCCCAGATGGACGGCGCCATCCTGGTGGTGGCGGCCAACGACGGCCCAATGCCCCAGACCCGGGAGCACGTCCTTCTGGCGCGGCAGGTGGAGGTGCCGGCCATCGTCGTCTTTATGAACAAGGTAGACATGGTAGACGATCCCGAGCTCCTAGACTTGGTGGAGCTAGAGGTGAGGGATCTTCTCAACAAGTACGGCTATCCTGGCGATGAGGTTCCCGTCATAAGGGGTAGCGCCCTCAAGGCGATGGAGTCCCAGAGCACTGACCCCAACGCCCCCGAATTCCAGTGCATTTGGGAGCTTATGGAGGCCTTAGACAACCATATACCGGTGCCTGTACGGCCTGCCGACCGGCCATTCCTTATGCCTATTGAGGACGTATTTGGCATTAAGGGGCGAGGCACAGTAGTCACAGGCCGAGTAGAGAGAGGTACCCTTCACCCTGGCGAAGAGGTAGAGATCATCGGCTTCTCCCCTGATCCTCGGCGCACGGTAGCTACTAGCATTGAGATGTTCAGGAAGACCTTGGACGAGGCTTTGCCAGGGGACAACGTGGGGGTCCTATTGCGGGGCGTTGAAAGGGACGAGGTGGAGAGGGGCATGGTGTTGGCCGCCCCAGGCTCCATCAAGCCCCACACCAAGTTTGAGGCCCAGGTATATGTCCTGTCCAAGGAAGAGGGTGGACGCCACACTCCCTTCTTCAGTGGCTACAAGCCTCAGTTTTACATCCGCACCACCGACGTCACTGGCACCATCATCCTGCCAGGAGGGGTAGAGATGGTGATGCCTGGGGACAACATTAATCTGCGCGTGGAATTGATGTACCCGGTGGCCCTGGAGGAGGGGATGCGCTTCGCCATCCGCGAGGGAGGCCGCACGGTAGGCGCAGGCGTCATCACTAACATCGTCGAGTAGGGCCTTGGCGAAGAAAAAGGGTGACAGGATCATAATTCACTTGGCCTGCACCGAGTGCCGGAGGCGTAACTACACCACTACCAAGAACCGTCGCAACGACCCCGACCGGCTGGAGTTGCGCAAGTACTGCCCTCGGTGCCGCCGTCACCTACCCCACCGCGAGGCAAGGTAGGCTACAATAGAAGGCAGGGGAAATTAGGGGATGAACCGGGCTCTTCGCAGACATCCCGTGTTGGTGCAGCCAAAGGGCCAAAAAAAGCCGCCCCGGTTACCGAGCCGGACGGCGGCACACCCACGTCCACGGGGTGTCCTGCGCTTCGTACCCCCTCTATTTTTAGAGGTGGTCACCGAGTTGCGTAAGGTCACTTGGCCCTCCCGCCAGGAAACCTATCACCTCACCTTGGTAGTCATTGTGGTGGCTATAGTAGTGGGGGCGATCTTGGGAGGGATAGACTACGGCTTCGCCTGGCTAATAGATAAGCTCATCATTCGCTAGCTATGGCCCGCCGCCGTAAAGAGTCCATAAGGGAGGCACTTCCCGAGGAGGCACAATCAGACCTCCTGGAAGGCCTTACCGACGAGGAGATCTTCCACCCAGATCGTCGCTGGTACGTTGTCCACACTTACTCGGGGTATGAGGAGAAAGTAAAGATCAACCTGGAGCAGCGCATCCGCTCCATGGATGTGGGCGACCTCATCTTTCACGTCCTCATCCCGCAGGTGGAGGAGATAGAGATCAGGAAGGGGCAAAGGCGGAAGGTGCGCCGCAAGCTTGCCCCTGGCTACCTGTTTATCCAAGCCATAGACATGAACCGTCCTAGCATGACCCCTGAGGAGAGGGAGAAAGCCAACCGGGCCTGGCTGGTCATCCGCAATACCCCAGGCGTCACAGGCTTTGTGGGGGCCCGAGCCCAACCTGTCCCCCTAGACGAGGAGGAGCTGCGCAACATCATTGGGCAGATGCGCTCCGCCGAGCCCTGGGTGCGGGTGGGGTTCCAGGTTGGGGAGTCGGTGCGCATTACTGAAGGCCCCTTCCAGGACTTCATAGGCACGGTGGAGGAGATCAACCTAGAGAAGGGGAAGGTAAGGGTGCTCGTCTCCTTCTTTGGGCGGGACACCCCTGTGGAACTGGACTTCATGCAGGTGGAACGGCTCTAACAGGGGATCCTGGCAAGGGTGGAAGAACAGTTATGGCCAAGAAGGTGCGCGCGGTAGTGAAGCTACAGCTAGAGGCGGGCAAGGCTACGCCGGCGCCGCCTGTAGGCCCGGCCCTGGGCCAGCACGGCGTCAACATCATGGCCTTCGTCAAGGAGTACAACGAACGCACCGCTTCCATGGCGGGAAGCATCGTACCCGTAGAGATAACCATTTACGAGGACAGGTCTTTCACCTTCGTCCTCAAGACGCCGCCAGTATCAGACCTCATTAAGAGGGAGCTGGGGATTGAGAAGGGCTCTTCCAACCCTAAGCGGGAGAAGGTGGGCAAGCTCACTAGGGAACAGGTGAGGCGCATCGCAGAGATCAAGCTGAAAGACCTTAACACCGCCGACCTGGAGGCAGTCATGCGCATGGTAGAGGGGACTGCCCGCTCTATGGGCGTAACGGTGGAGGGCTGAGGGGGTAAGGGCTATGGCCAAGAGGGGAAGGAAATACCTAATGGCGCGGGGCAAGGTAGACCGCACCCGCACCTACACGCCAGAGGAGGCTATTGAACTCCTCAAGTCTATCTCCTATGCCCAATTTGATGAGACGGTAGAATTACACGTGCGCACCAATCTGGACCCCCGCCACGCCGACCAGCAACTGAGGGGGGTGGTAGTGTTACCCCATGGCCTGGGCAGGAAGGTGACCGTCCTTGTCTTCGCTGAGGGGGAGGCTGCCCGGATAGCCGAAGAGGCAGGGGCGGACGTGGTGGGAGGAGATGATCTTATAAAAAGGATAGAAGGAGGATTTCTGGACTTCGATGTAGCCCTGGCCACCAGGGAGATGATGGGGAAGGTGAGCCGCCTAGGTCGTATCCTGGGGCCGCGGGGTCTGATGCCCAACCCTAGGGCCGGCACCGTGATAGACGCCCCAGACCTCCCTCGGGCCATTGGGGCGGCCAAACAAGGCCGAGTAGAGTTCCGTCTGGACCGGACTGCCCTTCTTCACCTGCCCATAGGGAAGCTCAGCTTCCCTACCAAGGCCATCCTTGACAACCTGGCGGCCGCTATCGATGCCATCGTGAAGGCGAGGCCGCCTGGGGCCAAGGGCCAGTTCATTCGCGCCATCGCCATAGCCAGCACCATGAGCCCTGGGATAAAGCTGGACCTAGCGGCCACCCTTTCTTTGCCCCAGATGGTGGCCGTATAATAAGCGTCGGGCCGAAGAAAGCGGGTGCGCAAGGCTTAAATCCCGTCTGGGGGGCCCGCCGAGGCTGAAAAGGGTTACCCTTCCTATGCCTTGGCGTCTGCCCTGCCGGGTGGGCGCCAAAAATGTTTTAGTAGGAGGAGGACGTGCCCAAGCCGGAGAAGGTACAACTGGTCCAAGAGCTGAAGGAGAAGCTAGAGAAGGCCACCATGACGGTGAGCGTGAGCTTCTCCGGCATTACAGTGGCTGAGATCAACCAGCTTCGTCACCGCCTGCGCCAGGCGGGGATGGAGTACCGAGTAGTAAAGAACACCCTCTTGCGCTTGGCTGCCCAACAGGCCCATAAGGAAGAGATCGTCCGGGTGGTGGAAGGGCCTACTGCCGTCATCTTCACCTACGGTGACCCAGTAGAGACGGCCAAAGTTTTGGAGGAGAACTTACGCGGTGCCCCAGCGGGACTAGTCGTCCGTGGGGCGATAATGGACGGCACCGTCCTGGGGCCCGAGGCACTGAGGGAGTTGGCCCAATTGCCCCCACGTTCCCAGCTGCTGGCCGAGCTTTTGGGCCAACTTCAAGGGCCCATGGCCTCCTTGCTGGCTGTGCTGGAATGGCCCTTTACGGAGCTGGTCAGCCTTTTGGAGGGCCTCCTTTCCCAGCTGCCCTCCCTCATAGCCGCTCGCATGCGCCAGTTAGAGGAAAGGACATCGTAAGAGGGGGTGAAGCTATGGTCACTACTAGCTCAGAGCGGGTAGAGCAGGTCTTAGAACTTATCAGGCAGATGAACCTGCTGGAGTTACGAGACCTGAGCAAGCGCCTGCAGGAGGAGTTTGGCATTAGCCCGGCCGCACCTGTGGCAGTAGCGGCTGCCCCAGTAATGAGTGCACCAGCTGCCCCAGCAGAGGCGCCGGCCCCTGCCGTGGAGGAGAAGACCGAATGGACGGTCATCCTCAAGGAGATAGGGGCCAACAAGATTAACGTGATCAAGGCGGTTCGCGAGGTAGTGCCAGGGCTAGGCCTGAAGGAGGCGAAGGACCTGGTAGAGAGCGCCCCCGCTACTATCAAAGAGGGTATCTCCAAGGAGGAGGCCGAGGCGATAGCCTCTAAGCTGCGGGAAGCTGGCGCCACAGTAGAGCTGAAGTAGAGCCCCTGGCCATAGGGTTATACTTAAGGGCGTGGTATGCTACCTGTGTGGGCGAGGGGCTATAGGTCGCTGTGTCCAGTGCGGGCGCCCGTACTGTGAGGCCCATAGGCTAGCGCCAGAGACGATATGCGCGGCCTGTGGTGACCCAGAGCGCGGTCTCCCCAGCCCTGTGGTTTATACAGGCTCCCTCTTGGCCCTCATGGTTGCGGCTGCGGTAGCCTTATGGCTCCTAGTAAGCCCACCTGGGCTGCCCTCATCAGGCGAGGTAGGACCCCTGCCCCAAGTCCGCGGGGAGGCGATTACAGCACCTCTTGCATCTGCGTCGCCCCCTCCTTCTCCCTCACCGTCCTTTTCGCCGACGCCGAGCCCTACTCCGGCTTTTAGGGAGTACGTGGTCCAGGAGGGGGACACCCTATACCGGATAGCCCAACTATTTTTATCCCCTGGCGCTGACCTATTGGAATTCGCTCAGAGGATAGCCCAGCTTAACGGCCTTTCCGATTCGGACTACCTTGTTCCAGGGCAGGTGATCCAGATACCGGAGGGGCCATGAGCGGGCCTGAATACCATGTGCGCATTAAGGACTTGCCCAGCTTACAAAGGCCGCGGGAGCGGTTGCGCCAGTATGGGCCCCAAGGCCTCTCCGACAGCGAGCTTCTGGCCATCATATTGCGCGTGGGATCGGACAAGGAGAGCGCTATAGCTTTGGCCACGCGGCTTCTGGCGCATTTTCAGGGCCTAGGTGGGCTAGATAGGGCCTCCTTTGGTGAGTTATGCTCCTTCCACGGCATGGGGGAGGCCAAGGTGGCCCAGATCAAGGCGGCCTTAGAGCTGGGTAAGCGCCTGTTGGCCTCATCGCCCCACGAGAGGCCTGTGGTGCGTTCTCCTCAGGACGTGGCCCGGCTCCTTGCCCATATGGCCCTTCTAGAGCAGGAACACCTTCGGGTCATCCTCCTAAGCACTCGCAACCACGTCTTAGGGGTTACGGAGGTATACAAAGGGAGCGTCAACTCGGCGCAAGTGCGGGTGGCGGAAGTGTTCCGGGAGGCGGTAAGGGAGGGATGTCCAGCTATAGTGGTGGTCCACAACCACCCTTCTGGCGACCCTGAACCTAGCCCTGAGGATGTGGCCATCACCGGCCAGTTGATCCAGGCAGGGGAGCTTTTGGGCGTTGAGGTGTTAGACCACGTGGTGTTGGCCAGGGGAGGATATGTGAGCCTCCGAGAGAGGGGGCTCGGGTTCCCCAGCGAATAACGGTGGCAGGCTGGCGTTTCGTCGACTATGGCGGTGGGGCAGGGCCACTGCAGATGGCCTTAGACCTTGCTATTGTCCTGGCCTGTAGCCAGGGATGGGCTCCACCAACGGTAAGGGTCTTCGCTTTTGTTCCCCACTGCCTCTCCCTAGGCCGCAACCAGGATGAGCCGTGGTTACTGGAGCGTTGCAAATCGTTGGGTATCCCATGGGCCCGGCGTCCCACGGGGGGAGGGGCTGTCCTCCACGCCGGCGATGTCTGCTTCTCTGTGGTGGCCCCAGCTAACGACTCGAAGGTGGGAGGGAGCGTGCGTCGCTCTTATTGTCAGATATCAGAGGCTGTGGTTTGGGCCCTAGCTGCCGTGGGCCTTGACAGAGTCGAGATATGCCAGGGCCCTCCTCCCACTGTCAGGGGTGGGATATGCTTCGCTACCTCTGCCCCTTGGGAAGTGACCGCCCAAGGGGCAAAGCTGGTAGGCCATGCCCAGTGGCGCCATCGAGGCGTCATCCTACATCAAGGGGTTATACGCATGCGAGGGGACACGGCTTTGGAGACGCAGCTTTTTGGGCGATCCCTAGGGCCAGACCTGTGCGAGCTTTTGGGCCAAGAGGTGAGCTACAGCAATATGGTGGAGGCCCTCAGAAGGGGGTTTGCTAAGGCCCTAAACTTGGAGCTCGTTTCAGGACGTCTGACAGGGCGGGAAATGGAGCTAGCCCTGGCCCTCGCCTCCTAGGCCTAGGTGCCTTTTTGCCTCCTCCACCACCTGGTGGTACACCTCCCAGATAGGCAGTCCCAGGGCGCGGGCGAGGCGCTGGCACTCTTCGAACTCTGGCGACACTAGTGGCGGCCCCCAGGGGTAGCGACGCACCTTGACCGCCACAAGGCCCAGGCTGCTCTGGAACTTCACCTCCTCCCGAGGCGCCTCCCATCGTTCAACTGCCCTCCTTCTGACGCCCAGGGTGGTGGTCTCCTGAAGGAGAAGGCGCGTCATTTTCTCCTCCATCTCGAGGGAGCAGAGGACGGAGAGGACCACCCCTGGTCTCCCCTTTTTCATGTAGATGGGCGACATCCACGCGTCTTTGGCACCGGCTTCTAGAAGCCTCTGATGGACATAGGCGAGCCCCTCAGGCGTCATATCGTCTATGTTGGTCTCCAAAAGGACGAGGGAGGATATCTGCCCCAGGTGCCCCAGCCACAGGCGGACGACGTTGGGTACCTCTCTTATCTCCAAGGAGCCAGCGCCGTAGCCGACCTTTTCCACCGTCATAGGGGGTGTGGTAAAAGAGGCGAGAGCGCACACTATGGCGGCACCCGTCGGGGTCACCGACTCGTGCTGCAGGGAGTTGGCGAGAAGCGATAGGGGCGCTCCAGCTATGGCGATGATCTCGGCGGTGGCCGGAGCTATAGCCATATGCCCCCCCATCGTAGGAATGGGGAGGGGGGAGCAGTGGACCTTTTCCACTCCTAGCAGGCGCAGGCCAGCTATCGTGCCCACCACGTCGATAAGGGCATCTATGGCCCCTGTTTCATGAAGGTGGAGGCCCTCTTGGGCTTGGCCATGGGCCCTTGCTTCTCCTTGGGCCAAAAGGTGGAACACCTTGGAGACCTGGGACTTGTCAGAGTCAGGGAGGGAGGAGGAACGGATGATCTGCAAAACCTCTTCCAGGGTGCGTGGGGCTTCTGGGCCAGCCACCTCGATGTGGACTTTGGTGGCCCGTACGCCTGCGCGGGTGACGGGCTCGGCCCAAAGGCGGTACCCGGTAAGGGGCAGCCGTGCCAGCTCGTCCCTGAGGTTCTCCAGGGGCAGGCCTGCATCTAAAAGGGACCCTAAGGCCATATCTCCGGCTATGCCGCCTATGCATTCCCAATAGGCCACTTTGCGCATGGGGCCTTATCTCTCCCAGGCGTCCCAGATCATCTTGTTGATTAGGCCTGCTAGGTATCCCGCCCCAAACCCGTTGTCCACGTTCACTACTGCTAGGCCGGGGGCACAGGCGTTGAGCATGGTCAGAAGGGCGGCGAGGCCGCCGAAGCTAGTGCCATAGCCAGCCGATGTGGGGACAGCGATAACTGGCGCCGCCACCAGGCCAGCCACTACCCCGGCCAGCGACCCTTCCATTCCCGCCGCTACCACCACCACATGAGAGCGTTTCAGGGTGTCCAGATAGCCCAAAAGCCTATGTAGGCCAGCAACCCCCACGTCGTAGATGGTCTCCGTTTGGCTCCCCATCATCTCAGCCGTGATGCGTGCCTCCTCGGCTACTGGGATATCAGAAGTGCCGGCACATACCACCGTCACCCCAGGGCGCTTCTGTACCTCTTCCCATCCCACAGTGATGATCCTTGCCTGTGAGTGGAAGCGGGCCTTGGGAACGACAGAGTGGACGGCTCGAAAGTGGGGTTCCGTTGCCCTGGTGACCAGGGCCCGGCCCCACGCCCTGACGATGCTCCTTACCACTTCGGCCACTTGCTGGGGAGTCTTCCCTTGGGCCAATACGACTTCAGGGAAGCCCTTCACCAGGGCCCGGTGGTGGTCTATATGGGCGGAGCCGAGCCCTTCATAAGGGAGATGACGTAGTCGTTCCAAAGCCTCTTGAGGGGTTAGGTGCCCTTGCCCCACTTCCTCGAGGAGGCGTAAAAGGGAGGCCTCATCCATGGCACGCTCATTTTAGATTTCAACGAAAGTTGCTGCAAAGGAGGCTCCTTCCCATAATGGGGGAGACGGTGCTTCATGTGGCGCTATTTTTTGGTGGCCTCTTTTTTGGGCCTGGCCTCTTTCATCGTCCTGGCTGTCTTTGCCTCCCAACATCCCTACTTCCCTGGTGACCTATGGACGTCCCACCGGCTACAAGATCTCCACTTCCCGGCATTAGAGCGGGCTATGGAGGTGTCCAGCCCCTTAGCCGAGTTCCCTTGGGGGGTGATAGTGTTAGCGGCAACCGTGGGATGGTTGGGGTGGCGCGGGCTAAGAGCCCAGGCCCTTCTCCTTCTGTGCGGACAGCTTATCCGGCCTCTCAATCTGATCGTTAAGGAGGTGGTAGGGCGCCCTCGTCCTTCGCCATTACTGGTGGAGGTAAGGGAGTTCTCAGGGACCGATGCCTTCCCTAGTGGCCACGTAGTGACCGCCTTAGCCCTTTTTGGTCTGCTATTTCTCTGGGCTGGGGAGGCAGTACCTGGGCGCACATGGTCATGGGCCCTGCGCGCCCTTTGCCTGTGCGTTATATCTCTCACTGCCCTAGAGCGGATCCATTCTGGGGCCCATTGGCTTAGCGATGTTTATGGCGCTTTTCTATTAGGGGCGGCGTGGTTGGGGGCTATTATGGCATTAAAGGGGTGGTGGTTAGCTGGCCGCAGGGGCAAGTAGGCACATTAGGGTGATACGCCTCTCATGAACTGGTTAGACGCCGTTATACTCTTGGTCGTTCTTTGGTTTGGGGCGAACGCCTATCGGGCGGGGCTCATTAAAGAGGTGGTAACATGCGCGGCTTTGGCGGTGGGGGTGGTGGTGGCAGGCCTGTATTATGATGGATTGGCTGCTCAGGTCTTCGCCTTCTTGGGCGGAGATTGGCTGCCCAAGGTAGTGGCCTTCCTCCTCCTTTTCGGGTCGGTGATGTTACTGGGGCAGCTTACTGCCTTCATCTTGAGGGGGTTAGCCTCTCTTCTCCTTTTGGGTTGGGCCGATAGAGTGCTAGGTGCCGGCTTGGGCGTTTTCAAGGGGCTATTACTTGTAGAGGTGCTTTTAGTTGTGTTTGTGACCTTTCCTGGTCTTGGCCTGGAGGGAGCGGTGCGCCATTCCCTGTTAGGCCCTCCCCTGCTGGGGGCGGCGCAAGTGGTGGTGTCTCTACTCCCTTCAGAATTTGAGGCTGCCGTCCGGGCCCCACCGGTACATTGAAAAGAGGGGCGATGATCTGCTAACATCGGTTTGAGGCGGCCCCATGACTTCCGATATTGAACCAGTCCTAGTGCTGAACTACAACTATGATCCCCTCAATGTGTGTACTGTTCGTCGTGCCCTTGTGCTTTTGGACCGCGGAAAGGCAGAGCTAGTGGAGAACGGCCGCGGCTTCATCCGGTCCCCCACAAGGCTCTTCCCTATCCCCTCGGTGATCCGGCTGCTGCAAATGGTAAAGAGACCTTATCAGGTCAATGGCCGCCTCACCCGTCATGACATCCTCTTTAGGGATAGGTTCACATGCCAGTACTGTGGCAAGCGCACTAAGGATTTGACTTTAGACCATGTCGTTCCTCGCCACAGGGGTGGTGCGCACGACTGGGAAAACGTAGTGGCTGCCTGCCGGGCCTGCAACTTGAAGAAGGCAGGACGTACTCCTGAGGAGGCCCATATGTGCCTTCTCCGTCCTCCTCAGCGTCCCGTCCATTTGCGCTACAGGTTCTTCTATCCCTACTTGGTCCGTATAGAAGAGTGGCGCAAGTTTGTCCCTGGATGGGAGGAGTTTATCGAGATATAGGGGCCCCTTTGGCCCTTATTTTGATAGGCACCCCACTCCCTCGCAAGGTGATGACTGTTCCTCGGCGCCCTTGGGTGATGGTGGCCCTATGAGCACCCTCTACGTTTACATCGATGGCGGTCATCCCCACAAGGTGAATGCGTAAAAGGCGTCGCGTTGGGCTTAGCGCTAAATGGTAAAGGTCATCGTAACGCGTGGCCTCAACGACGGTGGCCTCGCGGGGGGTCCAAAACCTGAAGCGGGCCTGGGAAGTAACCCTCAGTTGGAGGGTAAGAGGGCTCCAGCTTCTCTGCCCCACGTAGTCCATAACAGGGGCTAGGGGGAGGATGGAGTCGTCACGCACGTATATAGGCATCTGGGCTAGAGGCACCCTTTCCTCTCGCCACTGGGGCCCCACAAGCCTTTCTCCTGTCCACCAATGGTGCCAGACCCCTGGCGGCAAGTAGATGGTGGCCCGGCCCCCTGGGTGCATGACGGGGACCACAAGTATATAAGGGCCAAGGAGAAACTCCCAGTCCACCCTCCAGCTCGTCTTGTCAGAGGGGAATTCCAGGAGTAGGGGACGGGCTACAGGGAGGCCACGGGCCTTGGCCTCATGGGCTAGGGCCCAAAGATAGGGCAACAGGCGGTAGCGGAGGCGAACGAAGCGCCTTACAATGGCCACCGCATCGTCACCGTAATACCAGGGCTCCCTACCTCGGATGCCGTGGAACCTGGCTATGGGCGATAGGAGGCCGAATTGGGCCCATCTGATGTACAGCTCTTTGGGGGGCGGCTTTAGGCCGTCTGGATTCCAGAATCCACCGATGTCGTGGCTCCACCAGGCCAGCCCGGATAGGGAGAGGGAAAGGCCAGCCCGTAAGGATGCTGCCATCCCTTCCCAGGTAGATGGGGGATCGCCTGTCCAATGGACGGGATACCGCTGACATCCGGCATATCCTGAGCGGGCAAAGATGACCCCTTCTCCCCGTCCTTCTTTCACTGCTTGGAAGACTGCCTGCTGGTAGAGGAGAGGGTACAGGTTGTGGACTTCTAGCCCTTCCCTGCCATCGGCGGTGATGCAGTCCTTGGGTAGTCCCTCCCCGTAATCTGCCTTGAAGGCGGCCACTCCGGCCTTCAAATAGGGCCTGTGCTGATCTTGCCACCAACGGGCCCCGTCGCGATTGAAGAAATCCACTGGGGTAGCTTCGGGATTGTCCAGGGACGGCGCAGGGTTCCCCCCTTTAGTAGCCACGAGATAGCCCCTCTTCCATCCCTCTTGGAAGAGTTCTGTACCTTGCCAGATGTAGGGGTTCTCCCACAGGCATAGCTTGAACCCCCTCTCAGATAGCCACGAGACGAACTCTGCAGGCTTGCCGAAAGCCTCCTGGTTCCAGCGGAAGTGGCAGCCGTCTAGGGGGCGTTGGGCCCTGCCCTCTAACCAGAGGGGATCCAGGTGGATCACGTCGCCAGGTATGCCCAGGTCCCGCAGACGCTCCACGATCCCCTGGACTTGGGCCCGGTCGCGGTACATGCACCGGGAGAACCAGGTGCCTAGGGCCCATAGGGGTATAAGGGGGGCACGCCCAGTAAGCCATGTGTAGCGGGCCAAGATCTGGGCAGGGGTGCTTCCTAAGATGAACCACAGGTCAAGGTAGCTGGAGGCCACCATCAGGGAGGCGGCATGGTGGAACGGCTCCCCCAACTCCCATACAGATGGGGCCGGATGGTGGAGGAAGAGGCCATAGCCGCGGCTGCTGAGGAGGAGGGGAATGGGCAGGTAGGTGACCGGGCTCAAGGCCCCCTTTGGATCCCGACACCACAGCACATACCTTCGTCCACGCCTCTCTAAGGGGCCGAATTGCTCTCCAAGGCCTAAAAGCCTTTCATTGGGCTCTAGGCCCCAGGATAAAAAGAGGCTGGGCCGTCCTTCAGCGTCCCAACTTATGCCCAAGGGTAGGGCCGTGGCACCCACAAGGCTTCTCTCCCAAGGCTTCCAGCCCCAAACTTGGTCGCCGTGGGCTGTGGCCAGGTCTAAGGCTAGGGGCGCTGAGGCTAGGCGGACTTTCAAGCCATGGGCAGAGGCCTCCCACCCCTGGTTGTTTTCCTGCCAGGGGATGGGAAGGGAGGGGACTTGGCGAGCGATCATGGGCGATGTCCAGGGTGGTTCCTTTTCCAGGAATATAGTCACGCGCACAAGCCAGGGACGGGGAGAGGAAGCCACCAGGTGGGCTTGGGCACCTTCTTCGCCTCTGAGCAGGAGGGCATCGCCCTTAGGCGAGGCCTGTGCTTCTGTGAAGAGCTCGTAGCGGCGACCAGGAGAGGCGAAGATAGGCTCCCAGAAGCCTTCCAGATCCCACAGGGGTAGTCCCGCCTCGGTAGACATCCTGGTATCCTGCCGCCTCTTCCCCTATTCTAGTAGGGCCATTTCATTTCTGACAGGAGGGGCAGTAGCTGGTGACCCTGCCTCCGGAAGCACTCTCCTGGATGGGAGTGTGGCAACGGGGGCACGGCTGGTCTCCCCTCCTGTGGACGGCCATGTGCTCCCGGTACTCATCGTCGGGCAGGCCGTAACGCTCCATCATGGCCAGGACCTGGCGCGCTCCGTTGGTGATGACCTCCCTTATGGCCCTTGTTAGGGCCTCAACCTCATGGTCTTGAAGGTCTTGGCCCCGCCGGAATGGGCTTATGCCTGCTGCCCAAAGGACTTCATCGGCGTAGGCGTTGCCGATGCCAGATACCAGCTTTTCGGAAAGGATGAGGGATTTTATGGCTGCCTTCTGGCCCTGCAGACGTTCTTTGACGAGCTGGGGAGTCAGCTGGGGCGAAAGGGCATCGGGGCCGGTATCAGGGCGGGAGGGGAGGATACTTTGTAGCGCCTCTTTATCTGGCGCTACGTAGATGCGGGAGAGGAGGCGCTCGTCCCATAGACGTAGCTCCATACCGTCGTCTAGGGTGAGGGCCCAAACGGTGCGTGGACGTCTTCTCTCTGTCTGAGGCAGGTAATGGAACCGCCCAGTAAGCATAGGGTGTATGGCCACTATGGCCCCTTGGGTGTCTATTTGCAGAAATTTGCCCGTCCGTTTCACAGTTAGGACTGTTTGTGAGGCTAGGGCGGGCAGTAGCTCCTTGCCTGCCTTCACCACTGCTGGGATAAGGGCCTTGGCCTCTTTCACCTTATGCCCCATCATACGTGGGGAGAGGTAAGTAGCATAGGCTTCTAGGTCGGGTGCTTCAGGCATGGTTTTTTGTCCTCATAAAAGGTCTGACTGGGTTAGGGCTGCCACTTGGGGTAGGAGCCGAGGATGCGCAAGAAGGAGCATTGGGCGCTGATCGCCTCCAGGGCCTCAGCTACGGGAGGGTCTGTGCGGTGGCCGTCCACATCAGCCAAAAATATGTAGGCCCCTAACTTGTCCCCTGTAGGGCGGGACTCGATCTTGGTCAGGTTGATAGAGCGGGAGGAAAACTCCTTGAGGGCCCCTACTAATAGGCCAGGGCGGTCCTCCACGGCGAAGGCGAAGGCGAGGGAGGTCTTGTCGTGCCCGGTTGGGGGGTGGTCCTCACGGGCCAGGGCGACGAAGCGGGTGAGGTTGGGTTGGCGGTCTTGGATGGAGCGGGCTAGCACCTCTGCCCCATAGATGCGGGCAGCTCGTAAAGTGCCGATAGCCGCTGCCCCTTCCTGGGCCATCATCTCTTCCACGGCTGCTGCGGTAGACAAGGCGGCCACCACTTGGGCCTTAGGGAAGCAGCGCTCCAGGAAGCGCCGGCACTGGCCCAAGGCCTGAGGATGGGAATAGACTACTTGGATATCAGAGGGGCAAGTCCCTGGGCGCACTAGCAGGTGGTGCTCTATAGGTAGGACGAACTCCCGGCGGATATAAAGCCCCTCTTCATGGATGAGCACGTCCAAAGTCTCTGGCACGGAGCCTTCCAAGGAATTTTCAATGGGGACCACTCCTTCATCTGCCATTCCTGCAAGGACGGCCGCTGCCACTGCCGATATGCTAGGCATGGGCACTAGCTCGTGCTCCTTGGCGTAAAGGAGGGCGGCCTCCTCGGTAAAGGTACCTGGGGGGCCCAAGTAGGCGACGGTCGTCATCGTTGCAAGCTGAGGGGGCCGTAGGGGCTGCTCAACGGTGCAGGCCGGGAGAAGACCTCCCGCAGCAGCTCCTCGTTCTCCCGACGGGTTACTACCACCACCTTGTCCCCCGGATGTAGGACGGTGTCAGGGTCGGGGGACTTGGGGCTGCCATCTTCCTCAATGATGAGGGCGACGATGGACTGTTGGGGAAGCAGGATGTCCTTGAGACGGTGCCCAGCTACCGCGGCTTGGGAAGGGATGCGTACCTCCACCATCTCAAGGCCACCTCCACGCATGGAGAGGAGATGGATAAGGGCATGGACGGGCAGCTCCTGCTCTATTTGGGCCAAGATGGCATCGGTGGCGTTGACGGTGTGGTCGATGCCCAGACGGTGGAAGATTTCGGCGTTCTTAGGGTCGTTGACTAGGGCGATGGTGCGAGGTGTCTGAAAGCGCACCTTGGCCACTTGACAGATCACCAGGTTGTCCTCGTCGTCACCGGTGACGGCCACAACCATGTCGGCCCGGTTGAAGCCGGCCTTCTCCATAACGGCCACTTCCGAGCCATCGCCCCGCAGGACGATGTCGCCTAGC
>Ga0105160_1000253_pt1 | contig 27006 bp, 21 predicted proteins | sample GXS110809BmetaG_FD_89591 | JGI IMG/M metagenome (GOLD analysis project Ga0105160, IMG submission 89591) | Hot spring microbial communities from Gongxiaoshe hot spring, China to study Microbial Dark Matter (Phase II) - GXS 110809B | ecosystem: Environmental > Aquatic > Thermal springs > Hot...
CACGTTGCCGATACTGCCGACGTTCCACCGAGACCACGCACAGGTAGACCCCGGTTGCCAACTGCTCGGTAGGCAGCTCCCGGCACCACTGCCCACCGGGGTGGTACTCTTCGGGCAGCTGCAACACCAGTGCGCCGTAGAGAAGAGCTTGGCAAAGATGCAACCTTCCCTGGCATCGAGGATCGGGTTGGTTAAAGCCCACCATGAAAATACGCAAGCCCGCCGTAAAAATACGCAAGTCTCTCCGCATGCAAGAGCCCCCGGGTCCAGTCCCCGAATTAGTACCCCAGCGCCGTTGTCCCGCGGGCGCTCTACATGCCTCCACGGGGCGTTGCACGGTGCGGATGCTCGTCTTATACCTCCAACGCAGGCAGGGCAATGCCGTCGAGCGTACTCGAGCAGCCGGTACAGTACCTCAAAGGGGTTGGACCCCAGCGCGCCAAGGCGCTCTCTGAGCTGGGCGTCCGCACCCTTCGGGAGCTGCTTCTCTTCCTGCCCCGCTCCTACATTGACCGCAGTACGAGCACGACGCTGCGCGCCCTTGCACGAGCCCTCCACCAGCAGGAGCAGCTCTTCCACTCCCCGCTTACTCTCGGCGATTCGGAGCGGCTGCTCTACAGCGAGGTTACCCTTATCGCCCGGGTGGAGCGGGTGCGCGAGCATACCTACGGTTCCGGGCGGCAGATGCTGCAAGCCAGCATCAGCGACGATAGTGGGGTCGGCGGCTTCCTTATCTTCTGGAACCGGCTGGACTACTACCGCCGCCTGCTGCAACCGGGTCAGCTCTACGCCATCGCTGGGCGCCCAACGCTGGACCGGCGCGGCTACGTCACGTTCCACCATCCGGAGCTGGAGCCGGTGGAATCCGAAGATGAGGAGCTCTACCGCATCGGGCGCATCCTGCCCAAGTACCGGCTCACGCAAGCCGCCCGAACGGCAGGGCTATCGCAAGCACGGCTGCGCCGTCTGGTTGCCGCTGCGCTCGAGCATGCCCGTGCGGAGCTTGCCGACCCACTTCCGGAATGGCTGCAGCAGGAGTTCCAGCTCCTCCCGCTGCCCCAGGCGCTGGAGCAGCTCCACTTCCCCGATTCCGCCGAACAGCTTGCCCGCGCGCGCTACCGCATCAAGTTCGAGGAGATGCTCCTCTTCCAGCTCCTGCTGGGATTGCGCCAGCGTGGGGTGCAGCGCGAGCGCGGATTGCCCCTCTCTCCAAAGAGCCCGCATGCCCGATGGCTCCTGGAACGGCTCCCCTTCCAGCTCACCCGCGCACAGCGGCGCGTCCTGTGGGAGATCGCCGCAGACCTGGAGAGCGGACACCCCATGAACCGCCTGCTGCAGGGCGATGTGGGCTCGGGCAAGACCATCGTCGCCGTGCTCACGATGCTCATCGCCATCGACAACGGCTACCAAGCCGTACTCATGGCACCCACGGAGATCCTCGCCGAGCAGCACTACCACACGCTGCGCCGCTTGCTGGAGGGCTCGGACCTGCACGTCGTGCAGTTGGTCGGGGGACAGAACCCTCGGCTGCGTGCGGAGCTGCTGGAGCAGATCGCCTCGGGAGCGGCTCACATCATCGTCGGCACGCATGCCCTCTTCGAGAGCTCCGTCCAGTACCACCGGGTTGGCTTGTTGGTCATTGATGAGCAGCACCGTTTCGGGGTTCTGCAGCGGGCGCGGCTGCGCGAGCTGGCGCGCAGCTCCCTTGGCACCAATGGCATTGCACCCCATGTGCTGGTGATGTCGGCCACCCCAATTCCGCGTACCCTCTCGCTGGTGCTCTACGGCGACCTCGATCTCTCCGTGCTGGATGAGCTTCCCCCCGGGCGCTCCCCTGTCCAGACCAAGGTCGTCTTCGAAAGCCAACTGCCGCAGGTCTACGAGTTCATCCGCCAGGAGCTCCGCGCCGGGCACCAAGCCTACATCGTGTACCCGCTCATCTCCCCTTCGGAGAGGATTCCGGCAAAGGCTGCCACCGAGCACTTCGAGTACCTGCAATCGGAGGTGTTTCCGGAGTTCCGCTGCGGGCTTCTGCACGGGGAGCTGTTCTGGTACGAAAAGGAAGCCATCATGCGCGCCTTCGCCAACGGCGAATACCACGTGCTCATTGCCACAACGGTCATCGAGGTCGGCATCGACGTCCCCAACGCCACCGTCATGCTCATCCACAATGCCGAGCGGTTCGGGTTGGCGCAGCTCCACCAACTGCGTGGCAGGGTCGGGCGCGGGCAGGCGCAATCGTACTGCTTCCTGGTCACGCGCGACCACTTCCGCTTCCACTGGCGCGATGGCAACCCGCAGGAGCGCATCGCCGCCATCGTGCGGCTGCGCACGATGGAGCAGACCACCGATGGGTTCCGCATCGCCGAAGTGGATTTGCAGTTGCGCGGACCTGGGGACCTGCTGGGAACACGGCAGTCGGGGATTCCGGAATTCCGCTACGTCAACCTGGTCACCGACGGCGAGCTCATCTCCCGCGCACGCCACGCCGCCCAAAGGCTCTTGGAACGCGACCCCGAGCTGCGCCACGCCGAGCACCTGGCGCTGCGCCGCCTCCTGCGCGAGCGCTTCGGCGCAGATGCCCGCTTCCTGGATATCGCCTGAGGGCTACTCCTCCAGGATCTCGCGCTCCTTGCGCTCCAGTATCCGCTCGATCTCCTCGGTGAAGGAGTCCATGATCTTCTGCAGCTCCTGTTCGCCGCGCCGGCGTTCGTCCTCGGAGAGATGCTCCTCCTTCTCAACCTGGCGCAGCTTCTCCATGTACTCCCGGCGCAGGTTCCGGAGCGCTATGCGCGCCTCTTCGGCGTACTTCCGGCAGACCTTGACCAGCTCCCGACGCCGCTCCTCGCTCAGCGGCGGCATCACAATGCGGATGACCGAGCCGTCGTTGGAGGGCGTTACGCCCAGGTCCGATTGCAGAATTGCCTTCTCGATTGCCCCCAAGAGCGAACGATCCCACGGCTGGATGACCAGCATCCGCGGCTCTGGAACGGAGATATTCCCCACCTGCGAAATCGGGGTTGGGACGCCGTAGTAGTCCACCCGGATGTGCTCGATGAGCGCCGGAGTCGCGCGCCCCGTGCGCAGCCGCGCCAATTGCTGCTGCAGGTGCTCCACGGATTTTGCCATATGCTGCCGCGCCTGCTGCAGAACCTCCGCGATTGGCATTGCCCAGGCTGCCGCTGTACAACTTACACGTCGTCGTGGTGCACGATCGTTGCCACCGGCTCACCGAGCATGAGCCGGAGGAGATTCCCGCGCCGGTTCACATTGAAGACCAGGATAGGGAGGCGATTCTCCTGGCACAGTGTGATGGCGGTCAGGTCCATCACGCGCAGCCCCTTTTCGAGCACCTCGCGCGAGCTGATGCGCTCGTAGCGCCGCGCTGTTGCGACCTTCTCCGGGTCGGCGTCGTAGACGCCGTCAACGCGAGTTCCCTTCAGGATAACCTCGGCTTCGATCTCGATTGCCCGCAGGGCTGCGGCGGTATCGGTGGTGAAGTAGGGGTTGCCCGTCCCCGCAGCGAAGATGACGATGCGCCCCTTTTCCAGGTGGCGGATAGCCCGGCGCCGGATGAAGGGCTCGGCAATCTGCGCCATGGCGATAGCGGTCTGCAACCGCGTGGGCACCCCCAGGGCTTCGATGGCGTTCTGTAGCGCCAAGCCGTTGATGACCGTTGCCAGCATGCCCATGTAGTCGCCGGAGACCTTATCAATGCCATGGGCAGCGGCTTGGATGCCACGGAAGATATTGCCTCCCCCGATGACGATGCCCAACTGCACGCCCAGGCGGTGGACCTGGACGATCTCTTCCGCCAGCGCCGCCAGCGCTTCTGGGTCAATCCCGAAGCGCTGCGCCCCCATGAGGGCTTCTCCCGACAGCTTCAGCAGCACACGCCGGTAGCGGACGTTGGCGCCCTGGTCCATTGTTCACCGCAATGTATCGGCTCAGCTCAGACCGCTTCGCCGAGAAGGTAGCGCCAGAAGCGCCGGACCCGGAGCGGAACTCCGTACTGCTGGGCAGCGCTCTGCAGCACCTCTGCAACGGTCCGGCTGGGGTCGCGAATGTACGCCTGCTCCAGCAGGCACTGCTCCTGGAAGAACTTCTCCAGCTTCCCTTCGGCGATGCGCTGAGCAACGGCTTCGGGCTTGCCTTCGCTGAGGGCTTGCTGGCGATGGAGCTCCCGTTCGCGCTCGACGATCTCCGGGCTTACCTCCTCGCGCCGCACGTACAGGGGCTGCATCGCCGCCACCTGCATTGCCAGGTCGCGCAGGAGCGGGCGCAGCTCCTCCGGTGGATTGGCAGGCTCGGTCTCCACCACCGTTGCCAGACGGCTGCCTGCGTGCACGTAGGCGGTCAGATGCCCATCGGTGGTGAGCAGCTCATAGCGCCGGAGCTCGATCTTCTCGCCCACCTTCGCCAGCATCTCATCGCGCCAGTTCCCCAGCGTCTTGCCGCCGACATCGGTGTTCCACAGCTCCTCCTCGCTGCGCGGCTGTACATCGAGCAGCGCCCGCAGAATCGCCTGCGCAAAGGCAAGGAACTCCTCGTTGCGCGCAACGAAATCGGTCTCGCAGTTGAGCTCCAGTAGCGCTGCCCGCTGCCCATCGGGGGTTGTCTCTGCCAGGACCACCCCTTCGCGCGCGATGCGATCGGCGCGCTTGGCGGCGATGACCGCGCCACGCTGCCGCAGGTACTCCACTGCCGCGTCCAGGTCTCCCTGTACCGCTTCCAAAGCGTTCTTGCAGTCGGTAAAGCCCGCGCCCGTCTTCTCGCGCAACCGCTTGATGAGTTCCACGCTCACCTGTGCCATTGTGCTGTGCGCTCTCTACGACTTGGTGTTGGACAACTCCGAGCCCTTGGGTTCATGCTCCTGCATCAGGGCTTCCAGGTCCTTGCCCCGCTGCTGTGCCAGATGGCGCCCCTCCAGGACGGCATCGGCGATGATGCGTGTGAAGAGCTCAATTCCGGCGATGGAATCGTCATTGGCAGGGATGGGGTAGTCCACCAGCTCCGGATCAGCGTTCGTATCCACCAACGCCACCGTGGGGATGCCCAGGATGCGCGCCTCCGAGACGGCGATGTGCTCGCGCACAATGTCCACAATGTAGAGCATCCCCGGCAAGCGGTTCATCTGCTCAATGCCGCCGAAGAGGGTGCGCAGCTTGTCGCGTTCGCGTAGGATGCGCAAGCGCTCCTTCTTGGTGAACTTCTCCAGCGTGCCATCGGATTCCCACCGGTCAATGGTGGAGAGGCGTCGGATGCTCTGCCGAATGGTTGCAAAGTTGGTCAACGTCCCACCCAGCCACCGCTCCACTACGTAGGGCATCCGGCAGCGTTCGGCTTCGCGGCGGATGATCTCGCGCGCCTGCGGCTTCGTGCCAACGAAGAGCACCAGTTTGCCCTGGGCGACGATCTCGACCACTGCCGAGCGAGCCACCTCGAGCAATGCCAGCGTCTTGCGCACATCGATGATGTGCACCCCATTGCGCTCGCCGAAGATGAAGGGGCGCATCTTCGGGTTCCACCGGCGTGTCATGTGCCCCAGATGCGCACCCACCTGGATGAGCTGCTCAACGGTAACCAGCGCCATTGACCGTCCAGGCTGCTTGGACCAACTGTATCAGCGTTTGGAGAACTGGAAGCGCTTGCGCGCCTTCTTCTGCCCGTACTTTTTGCGCTCGACCATGCGTGGATCGCGCGTCAACAGCCCTGCCGGGCGCAGGATCTTGCGGTACTCCGGGTCGATCTCCACCAGTGCCCGGGCAATCCCCAAGCGGATTGCTCCGGCTTGCCCGGAGATGCCGCCGCCTTTGACGTTTGCCCGCACGTCGTACATACCCAGCGTATTGGTCAACTCCAGCGGCAGCAGGATGTCCTTCCGATGCGCCTCGATGGGGAAGTAGTCCTCAAATGCCCGTCCGTTGACGGTAACCTGCCCCGTCCCTGGGGTCAGAATCACGCGCGCGACTGCTGTCTTGCGGCGACCCGTTGCCAGCACCATTCGCATGGCTGCGCTTCCCTGCATTACTCACACGGATAGGGCAATTGGTAGGGCTGAGGCTGCTGCGCCTGATGCGGATGCTCCGGACCAGCGTACACCTTGAGCTTGCGGATGATGCGCCGCCCCAATCGCCCCTTCGGAAGCATCCCCCAGACGGCGTGCTCGATGATGAATTCGGGCTTGCGCTCCAATAGCTCGCGGAACTTCTCAAAGCGCGCCCCACCGGGATAGCCCGTGTAGTGGAAGTACTCCTTCTTCTGCCAGCGCTTCCCCTCCACGCGCACCTTGGCAGCGTTGACGACGATGACGAAGTCCCCGCAATCCACATGCGGCGTAAAATACGGCTTATGCTTGCCGCGCAACAGCGCCGCTACTTGCGATGCCAGCCGCCCCAACGTCTTCCCCGCTGCGTCCACCACCCACCACCGCCGTTCAACATCCTGCTGGCGCACAGACTTTGTGATCCTGCCTGAGGCTTCCAGTGCCATCGTTCCTACATTGCTCAACCGACGCACTCAAGAGCACGCAAAAATACAGCATCCGCCAGAACCTTCCGGCGCAAAAAGCCCCGCCCCCGGTCCGGGAAGCGGGGCATCTGCACCGGCTCCAGAGGAGCTACTCCGCCACCTGCTTGCGCACGGTCTGAATCCGAATCGTCGGAACCTCCGAGAGCTTCCCTGGCGGTGCTGGCAGTGCATAGGGCACGTTCGGCGTCTTCTGGTAGGAGATCTCCAGCTCCACGTAGCGGTTTGGCGCCGACCCGCGCAGGATGTTCCCCTGGGCATCCGCCTTCACGAAGACCTTCGCCCAGTTGCCGTCCTGCGTACGCAGGATGATGAGAAAGCCCCGACGCTGGTTGTTGAAGTTCGCCAGCGCTTCGGCAAGTGTCGTTGCGCCGAAGGCTTCGGTCTCGAAGACCTGGTTGAGGCTATCCACGGCCAAGTACTTCGGGTCCTTCAAGCGCAAGGTGTCGATGAGGGTGCGCCGTGGATTGGTGATGTTATAGGTGCTCAGCCGTGGCGAGCCGATGTCGTAGGAGCCTCCACGGGTATCCAAGCACAGGTCCCACTCGTTGCCATCGCGCACGGTGAGCGCCCGCGGACGTCCGTCGGGTCCCTCCAAATCCAGCCCGCTGGGGAACTGGGAATCGGTCTCGTAGAGCCGAATGGGCGAGCCATCGGCAAAGGTGGTGTAGCGTGTTGCCGGCGACCAGCGCACAACGGCTGCCGTACGGCTCCGCGCGGTATCGCGCGTGGTGTCTGCCCACGTGGCATAGAGCTCGAAGCGGTACACCGTACCGGACCGCAGCCCCGTGATATCGGTCGGGCTTCGCTGCAACCGCGCTTTCCCAACGAAGCTGCCGGTGGCATCGTTGTACACCATCAGCTCATACCCGCCGAAGCGCGAATTGCTCTCCGAGGGCGAAGGACTCCACTTGAGCCGCACGGTGGAATCATCCACCGAGAGCGCCTGGAGGTTGCTCGGCGGTGCCGGCGGCGACACCGGTGTTGGCTCTTCCGGAGAGGTGGACTCCTCGCATCCCACCGCCAATAGCAGCGCTGCAACGGCAAGAACTCCGCTCCACTGTGCCCACTTCATTGCTCACCACGTGTTGCTTGGTTCGACATCCTCAACGCACAACCGGCTGCAGTGCCGGCAACATGTTCCATTCCCGCCGCTCCGCTTCGGCACGGCGCGGCAGCGCATAGGGAACCATCTTCGAGGGCTGATAGGCGATCTCCAACTCCACGTACCGATTCGGCGCCGTCCCTTGGATGAGCTCGCCTCCGGGACCGGGTTTGACGAAGACCTTCGCCCAGGTGCTGTCCCGCGCCGACCAGGCAATCAGCACCAGCCCCTTGCCCGAAGGCAGCCGATCGGGGATGCGCACCATCCGCCTCTCCAGTCGCCCGCCGACGGTATCCAGCCCCGCCTCCAGGAAGAGCGTCTCCAGGCTCTCCACATCGAGCAACACATTCTCCCCGACCTGTGCCGCGCGCTGAAGGCGCTGGCGCCAGGCTTTGTTCCTCTGCGCCGCGGTGGCGGAATCATCCTCAGCATACACAGCGGTTGCCGCGGTCGACCCCAGGTATCCAACGCCATCCACGATCTCAAAGTTGAGGTCCCACAGCTCAATCATCCCTGGATTTGCCGCCGGCAACACTGCAGGCGCTCCTCCACGGTTGAAGGCGAACCCCTTCGGCAGTCCCGCACCGGCATCCTGCTCGTAGAGCCGAATGGGCTCCCCTGCAATCTCGCGGTAGCGCACCGAAGGCGAGAAGACCAGCGTCCGGGGCGCCGGGCTGAGCACATTATCCTTGAAGCGCACCCAGATATCCAGCGAGTAGAGCTCGCCTGTGTTGAGCCGCGGGAACCTCAGTTCGTAGAGCGGGCGCCGCTCGGTCACCTCCAACCGCTGCACCACTGCCTGGCGCGACATATTCTGCAGCACCAAGTAGTAGCTGCGGAACCCTTGAGACCCCTCCGATGGCGAGGGGCGCCACCGCACGACCACTGTGTTCTCATCCACAACCGCAACTCCTGCCCAGGGCACCGGCTGCGGAGCCACCGTCTCCGCCGGACTCAGCGCTGGATTCTCATCCGTGCATCCACCCAACAGGAGCAGCATCGCACCAGTCAGGAGCGCTCCGTACGCACGGTTCCGCATGGTTCCCCCAAGAGCCGTGGAACATTGGTACACGTACAAATATACGCCATGCCTCGGAGGCTTAGACCGTGCCGCCGAGGTCGCGCACGCGCGCCGGCTGCCACGGTCAGGCGTTGGCATTCACCTGCTGCTTGGCTGCTCTCGGCGTAATTTCGAGCACGGCAGTCTGTACAGCAACGGCAGCATACCAATGGTCATCGGCGTACCGCGCGAAATCAAGCCTGGGGAGAACCGCGTTGCGCTCACGCCCTCGGGCGTGGAGGTACTGCGCCAGCATGGGCACACCGTTCTCGTCGAGCAGGGGGCAGGGCTTGGCAGCGGCTTTGAGGATGAGCACTACGCCGCCGCCGGAGCTGAGCTTCTTCCCAGCGCCCGTGAAATCTTCGAGCAAGCCGAGCTCATCGTCAAAGTCAAGGAGCCGATTCCGCCCGAATACGAGCTGATTCGCCCCGGGCAGGTCCTCTTCACCTACTTCCACTTCGCCGCCTCCCTGGAGCTGACCGAGGCGATACGCCGGAGCAACTGCATCGCTATCGCCTATGAAACCGTTCAGCGCAGCGATGGCTCTCTGCCGCTGCTCATCCCCATGAGCGAGGTTGCCGGACGCATGGCACCGCAGGAGGGCGCAAAGTACCTGGAGCGCACGATGGGCGGACGCGGCATCCTCCTGGGCGGGGTGCCCGGGACCGAGCCCGCAACGGTGGTGGTGCTCGGTGGCGGCGTTGTGGGCACGAACGCAGCAAAGATCGCCGCTGGGCTGGGTGCCCGCGTCATCATTCTCGACACCAACCTCTACCGGCTACGCTACCTCGACGACGTCATGCCGCGCAACGTCATCACTATGGTCTCCACGCCGGCGAATATCCGGCGCGTCATCCGCGAGGCAGACCTGGTGATCGGCGCGGTGCTCATCCCCGGCGCCAAGGCGCCCAAGCTCATCACCCGAGCAATGCTCTCGGAGATGCGCAAAGGCTGCGTCATCGTTGACGTCTCCGTTGACCAAGGCGGCTGTGTAGAGACCTGCCATCCCACCACCCACGAGAACCCCACCTACGTCGTCGATGGGGTCGTGCACTACTGCGTTGCCAACATGCCGGGAGCCGTTCCCGTCACCTCCACCGTCGCACTCACCAACGCAACCCTACCGTATATCGTCGAGCTGGCAGACAAGGGCTGGGAGGCTGCCCTGCGGAGCAATCCCGAGCTGCTCGCTGGACTCAACATCTTCTACGGCGAGGTGACCCATCCTGGCGTTGCAGAAGCGCATGGGCTGCCGTACTCCGACCCGCGCAAGCTGTTGAACCTCCCGCCGAACTGAGCATGCGGCGGATTGCCGTATTCTGGGCTGTGCTGGTGCTTTCCGAGCCGCTCTCGGCACAGTTCATCGAAGACGCGCTCCGGTTTGCCCGTATGGATGGCTTCCCAACTCCGCGTGCCGGGGCACTCGGCATCGGGTATGCCGGTATCGCCGATGATTTCGCCGCCCTCTACTACAACCCCGCCGGACTTGTCCTCATCCCCAGCAGCGTGGAGCTCTCCGGTGGACTCCTCTTTGCCCACAACACCTCGCGCACCGAGTTCTTGGGAACCACCCCGGTGACGTCCGCTTCCAACTCCACTGCCCTCTCGCACCTGGGCGCTGCAGCCACCCAACGGTGGAACCGCAAGACCCGAATCGGGCTTGCCATCGGCTACATTCTGGAGAACGACTACGAACTCACCCTGCGCTACGGCGGTTTCAATCCCTCCAGCAGCATCATCGCGTACTGGACCGACCAGAGCTCCCGCCCCTCCTCCAATCGGGCATTTCGGCTCTACCTTGCCGATACCGTCGGAGGACGCCTCATCACCCCCGTTCGCGATAGCCTCCAGCAAAGCGGCTTTGTGCGCGAACGCGGTGGAATGCACTCCCTCAGCGGCGGCATTGCCTTCGAGCTCTCTCAGTGGGCTGCTCTCGGCTTCAGCGTGTCGCTCAAGTACGGACGCTACCGCTACGGTCGCAGCTACACCGAAAGCGATGTGCTCAACCGCTACAATTGGCTGGACACCGTCGGCTTCTCCAACGTGGATTTTGACCGCCTGGAGCTGGAGGAGGAGCTCTCGCAGGAAGCCCAGGGCATCACCGGGAGCATTGGGCTGCTGGTTCGCATGGGCGAATTCCTCCGGCTGGGATTGACTGCTGCCTTCCCCACCTTCTTCCAGGTGACCGAGAAGTTCTCGCAGGAAGCAACGGCGTACTTCGACAACGGGGATCGGCGCTCCGTGCGCGAATCCGGCGAGAACTCCTACAACGTCATCACCCCCTTCCGCTTTGGCGCTGCCGTGGGGCTGCACCTGCCCCAGACGGGGCTGACCTTCTGCGCAGCGGCATCCTACAACGATGTCACGCAACTGGAGTTCACCGATGCCCCGCCGGCGCTGCTGCGGCTCAACCGCGCCATCCTCGAGCAGCTCGTGGGGCAGACCGCCTGGGGCGGCGGAATCGAATGGACCCCAGAGCTGCTGCCGATGAGCTTCCGTGTGGGATTCACCGCCATCACCTCCCCGTACCAACAAGACATCGCCGGAGCCACAACGCGCATCTACAGCACCGGCGCTGCGCTCTACCTGCAGCCCAATCTCCGCCTGGACTTCCTCCTGCGCTGGGTCGAATGGTCTGAACTGCGCAGCAACTACGGCGGCAGCCTCTCGCAGTACCTCCTGCACCGCCGCCCTGTGACGATCGCTGCCGGACTCACCTACCGCTACTGAGTCCCTCCTGCCCTTCCGCACACGCTCTCTCCGTTGGCTCGCCGCTCTCCGGTAACCTGCCCGACCTTCGCAGCCTCATGGGTTCCTCACCCCTGGAGCAGGCACCCAGCCTACGGCATAAACACGAGGAAGGCGCCCTGCCGCGCAGCGAAGCCACCCGGCTCGTACCAGTCATGCGTTAGCCAGTGTAGCACCACACCGGTCCACACCCGTCCTGTATGGAGCCCCAGCAGCAGGCGAGATTCCGCCATTCGGCGCTGTTCGACATCAATGCGGGTCCAGACCTGCCCCGTCACATGCCCCTCGCGATGTGTCCAGGCAGCAGTAATCCACCACCGGGGCAGCCCCAGCACATAATCCGGCGCGTAGAGCGCCCGATACGGTACACACTCTCCGATGAGTTCCAACCGTGCCCGCTCCGACCACACACGAACGCCCAATTGCATCCGCCAATCACTGTAGATGGCACCATATCGAACTCGGTGTGCCCATGTGTCAATGTGGTGTGTGGAGGTGTGGGCGAAGAGTATCCCAACGGCTGCGCGCTCGTAGCGGACCCAATGTCCAGCAACCGCATCAATGCGCAATCCCCGTGGGACAAGCCCCATGAGCCGCTTTATCCCTGCAATGATTACCGCCTCCGCCATAAGCTGTGTCTCTCCCACCCACCACTCCGAGCGCATCCGAGCCTCGGCGGCTCCCACCGTATCCCGCCCATACCACGTGAGTGTGACCTCCTGCGCCACAGCACATGAAAGAGCCGTCAACCCTAGCAGCGCACGCATTGGTATGCAGAGCATGTACAACCTCCTCTCGGCTCCATCGACGAGCATGCTGCCCCAAGCGGGTTTGGCCGTAAGCAGCAAGCATACTTTGCCCCATGCAATGTCATTCCCGACCTCCGCGCTCAAACTCACCCTACGTCGGTACCCCGGAAAGAAGCAGCACCAATACCACTGCCTACGCTGCTCTCACTGGACCCTCCACAACTCCCCGAAGTGCCAGCTCAGCAATGTTCACAAAGGCTTCCAACAGCAAGTGCTCCTCCGGAGACAGGCTCGGCTGCGCCAACTTCAGTCCAACAACCCCGAAGACAGTATGGTCGGTCAGCAGAGGCAGAAATCTCCACTGCACTGAACTCAGGGTATTGGTTCCCCGTCCTGCGGGTTGACCGTGGTGAAACACCCATGTGGCAACAGCATATTCGTTTTCACCAAGCGAACTCTCTGGTCCACTATGCTCCAATACAGTCAACTTGCCCATTTCGTTGGGAAGTAGGATGACAACCTCCGCATGGAAAGTTTCTGCCAATACCGTAGCAATACGGTGCAATCGCTCCTTCACTTCAGCTGCTTCCATGAGCCGACGGCTGAACTCGTAAAGGGTAGAGACAAAGCGTTCCCGCTGACGAACCCGTCGCTCCCAGCGACGCAGTAGAGCTGTTAGGAAGCTGACGGAGACCCCAACGGCGAGAAAGATAAGAAAGGTCGACAGGTAGCCGAGATCGGAGAGTTCCAGCGAAAGGCGCGGTGGAACAAAAAAGAATGCTAAGCTGAATACTGCAAAAAGGCTGGCAATAACACCGGCGCCCTCCCCCCACAAAAAGGAACTTAGTGCCGCCGGAAAAAGCATTAGCAAGACAATGTCGGAGAATTTCAACCATTGTTCTCCAAGCCAGCAAACCAGCGTCATCCCTGCCACCAGCATTGCAGTAGAAAGCAAGGACCTCAGACGAAGGGGGCGCGAAGTTGGGAGAAAGGAGGATGCTGCTGTAACATCTTGGCTCCCAATGACCAGGACATGAATCGAGCCACTGCGACGGATAAGCTCGTACACAATAGAGCCTTTGAGCCGCTCTTGCCATCGGGGACGCAGAGGGGAGCCTGCAACAATAAGGTTCACATTTCGTGCCTGTGCAAATTCCACTATAGTATCAGCCACGCAATTGCCGGATAGGATAACCGTTTTTGCCCCCAACGTTTCCGCTAATTGCAAATTTCGCCTCAGCTGATAGGAATCTCGTTCGGAAAGACCCGCTTTTGTAGGGACATCCACATATACGGCGAACCACTCCGTATCGAGATCTCTTGCCATTCGCGCACCTACCCGAACCAACATTTCAGAGTACGGACTGGGGCTGACACAAACCAACAGGCGTGCCCCTGCAGGCCACGGTCCCTTGATAGCATGTACCGCCATGTACGAGCGTACATCCTCGCCTACTTTGCGAGCGGCGTAGCGGAGAGCGATCTCACGCAATGCCAGAAGATTGCCCTGACGGAAGAAGCGCCGCATCGCCTCCTCAGCTTTCGGAGGAATATAGACCTTTCCTTCTGCCAGCCGCCTGAGGAGCTCCTCGGGCGGCAAGTCCACCACCTCAATCTCTCCGGCCTTCTCCAACAGCGAATCGGGCACCGTCTCCGTTACTCGAACTCCCGTAATCTGTTGAACGATGTCAACAACGCTTTCCACGTGCTGAATATTGAGAGTCGTGTAGACGCTGATCCCTTCTGCCAACAACTCCTCCACATCTTGGTAACGCTTGGCGTGGCGGCAACCCGGGGCGTTGGTATGCGCCAGTTCGTCCACTAAGGCTAAAGCGGGTCGGCGTCGTAAGACGGCATCCAAGTCCATCTCCTCCAAGACGATGCCCTTGTAAGGGACTTTCTTGCGGGGGATAATTTCCAAGCCCTCAAGGAGCGCTTCTGTCTCAGGGCGACCGTGGGTTTCCACCAGCGCCACGACCACATCCACGCCTTGACGGCGCAAGTATTGGGCTTCTTCCAGCATCCGATAAGTCTTGCCGACCCCCGCAGCGTATCCAAGGAAAATTTTCAATTTCCCTCGCCCCTGGGGTTGGGTAGTCGCCTCCTCGTGTTGGATGCGCTGCAATAATTCTTCTGGGCTAGGTCGCTTCTCTTCCTCCATCACTGCTGTCCCTTGCCATTGTGCACCAGTTCATCCAACGAAAGGTTAAGCACCAAGACATTGACGCGCCACTGCCCCAAAATCCCAAACTGAGGCGGTTCGGCGTGCTCCCTGACCAACGAGGCGACCTCTTCGGGCAGCAAACGGCGGACACGAGCGATGCGAGGAACTTGCAACAGGGCTGCCTCAACGCTGATGTGCGGGTCAAGACCACTGCCCGAAGAGGTGACCAAATCGGCGGGCACTTTCGCTTGTGGTGATGCACCGTTTTCCTGGGGCACCCACTTCACCCGTTGACGGACTGTCTGGAAAAATTTTGGGCTGCTGAATGCAAGTTGAGCGGCTCCCGAGCGATCGCCCGCGTAATCAACTGCCGAAGGTCGCCCGTGAAAGTATTCCGGGCGTTCCCACGCCTGCCCGACCAGAGCCGAGCCAATGACTTTCCCATCTCGCTCAATGAGCGAACCATTGGCTTTATGGGGAAACAGCCATTGCGCTGCTAAAGTAACCACAAGGGGGTAAGCCACGCCCAAAAGTCCCGTCAAAGCCAGATAAAGGCGCAGCGCCCGTATCCATCCCATCATCTTCCCGTCACCTTGCTAATCCAACAGCTACCCAAATCCAGTCGATTAGTTTGATGCCGAGGAAAGGGACAAGGACACCGCCGATCCCGTAAATGAGCAGATTGCGCCGCAAAAGAGCCATCGCCGATCCTTCCCGATACCGCACGCCCCGAAGCGCCAACGGAATGAGCAACGGAATGATGAGCGCATTGAAAATGACCGCCGACAAGACCGCACTCTTCGGCGTCGCCAACTGCATGATGTTCAGCACTTTCAAGAGCGGATACTTTTCGCCCAGCACTGCCGGCAGGATGGCGAAGTATTTCGCCACATCGTTAGCGATGCTGAAGGTCGTCAGCGCCCCGCGAGTGATGAGGATTTGCTTGCCAACTTCCACGATGTCCAGCAATTTGGTGGGATTGGAATCCAAGTCAATCATGTTGGCGGCTTCGCGGGCGACTTGCGTGCCCGCATTCATAGCGACGGCGACATCTGCCTGCGCTAACGCGGGTGCATCGTTGGTGCCGTCTCCGATCATCGCCACCAAGTGCCCTTCCTGCTGGTAGCGGCGAATGACTTGCAGCTTTGTCTCTGGGCGTGCTTGCGCGATGAAATCGTCCACACCCGCTTCGGCGGCGATGGCGGCGGCGGTCAAGGGATTGTCGCCCGTAATCATGACTGAACGAATGCCCATCCGACGCAGTTGCTGCAAGCGCTCCTTGATGCCCTGCTTGAGGATGTCCTTGAGATGCACAGCGCCCAAAATCTTCGCGCCATCGGCAACAAGAAGAGGAGTGCCTCCGCTCCGAGCAATGCGGTCAACTGCCTCCTGGATGCCTTTCGGGATACTCCCGCCACGCTCCTGCACAAACGCCGTGATGGCGTCGGGCGCACCTTTGAAAATCTCTCGCTCGCCGATACGCACGCCGCTCATGCGGGTTTCGGCGCTGAAGGGCACAAAAACTGCCCCGTCGGGCGGTGCGATGTCGCGTCCTCGCACACCCAAGCGCTCTTTGGCTACGGCGACGATGCTGCGCCCTTCGGGCGTTTCGTCGGCGAGGGAAGCCAGTAAGGCGGCTTGAGCCAGTTCCGCTTCGGTCACGCCATCGGCGGGGATAAATTCGCTTGCCATGCGGTTGCCCAGCGTGATGGTGCCCGTTTTGTCCAAGAGGATGAGGCTCACATCGCCAGCGGCTTCCACCGCCCGACCGCTGAGGGCAATGACATTGTGCCGCAAGAGGCGGTCCATGCCCGCAATCCCGATGGCAGGCAAAAGCCCTCCGATCGTCGTGGGCATCAGGCACACCAGAAGCGCTGCCAGCACCGCAATGGAGGTCGCTACACTCATGAATTGGGCAAAGCCCGCAAAGGAGAGCGTCACGACGATGAAGAGCAGCGTCAAGCCGACAAGCAGAATCTCCAGCGCCCGCTCATTGGGGGTTTTCTGCCGCCGCGCCCCTTCCACCATGCGAATCATGTGGTCAAGGAAGGTTTCGCCCGGGTCAGCCGTGATGCGGATTTTGATGCGCCCAGAGACGACACGCGTGCCGCCTGTGACGCCGCTGCGGTCGCCGCCCGCTTCCCGCACGACTGGAGCGGATTCTCCTGTCACTGCTGACTCATCCATGAGCGCCACGCCCTCCACGATTTCGCCATCGCCAGGGATTGGATCGCCATCCTCGCACAGCACAAGGTCGCCCTTGCGCAACTGCAAGGCAGGCACTTTCTCCCAGCGTTCGCCGTTGAGCAAGCGTTTGGCAAAAGTCTCGCTGCGGCTGCGGCGAAGCGTCTCCGCTTGGGCTTTCCCGCGCCCTTCAGCAAGGGCTTCCGCAAAGGTGGCAAACCAAACGGTGAGCCAGAGCCACACGGTAATTTGCCCGCTGAACACCACATCCCCGCCCGCCACCGCATCCCGCACCGCATAGACCAGCAGCACTGCCGAGAGCACTTCCACGGCAAACATGACCGGATTGCGCCACAGCATCAACGGGCTGAGTTTGCGCAGCGATTCCCAAAACGCCTGCCGAAGGAGTTCTCGCGACCAAACCGATTGTGGCTGCTTCATCGCCATGGGCTCTCCCTCAAAAGCCTTTCCCAAACAGGGTCAGATGCTCCAGCACCGGTCCCAGCACGAAAGCAGGGAAAAAGGTCAAGGCACCGACGATGAAGACCACCGCCACGAGCAGCCCGACAAAAAGCACGCTGGCAGTTGGGAAGGTGGTCACCGAGGTAGCGACCGCCCGCTTGCGCGCTAACGCGGCACCGATAGCGATGGCTGGAAGAAGCGTGGCAAAACGCCCGACGAGCATCGCCAATGCTGTAGTGAGCGTGTAAAAGGGCAAATCGCTCTTGAGAGCGCCCATCGCCGAACCGTTGTTGCCCGTCGTGGAGGCAAAAGCGTAGAGAACCTGCGAAAGCCCGTGCGCTCCCGCAGCAATCCCTGCCCTGCCTGCCTCCGTTTGCACTGCCAGCACTGTCAACAAAAGCAGCGTCAGCGCTGGCACGACCACGCCAACCACGGTCATGACCATCTCATAGGGCTCCAGTTTTTTGCCAAGGTATTCGGGCGTGCGTCCAATCATCAAGCCCGCCAGAAACATCGTCAGCAGCGCATAAAAGACCATCGTTACCACGCCTGCGCCGACGCCACCAAAGATGGGCTCGCCAATCGCCATGTTGAAGAGGAACACCAAGTAGGTGAGCGGCAAAAAACTCTCGTGGGCGCTATTGACGGCACCGCAGGCGACCGCTGTCGTGATTTGCCCGAAGAGCACGGAGGGCACCACGCCGAAGCGCACCTCCTTGCCCTCCAGATTGCCTCCGCTGACGCCCAACGAGGAAAGCAGTTTGGGCGCTTGGAGTTCGGACCAGAGCGCCAGCCCCAACCCCAACCCAAAGAGCACCGCCATCGCTGCAAAGAGCGCCCAGCCTTGCTTGCGGTCACCCACCAATCTCCCAAAGGCGAAAGGTGCTGCCGCTGGAATCAGGAGAATTGCCAGCATTTCCAGAAAGTTGCTCAGCGGCGTGGGATTTTCCAGCGGGTGGGCGGAGTTGGAGGCAAAAAAGCCCCCGCCGTTGGTGCCCAGATGCTTGATGGCGACTTGCGAAGCGGCTGGACCCACGGCGATGACCTGTCGCTTGCCTTCCAGCGTGACCGCTTCGGGATACGGGCTGAGGGTTTGCACCACCCCTTGGCTGACCAGAAGGAGCGCCAGCACTAAGGACAAAGGCAAGAGCACATAGACCGTTGCCCGCACCAAGTCCACCCAAAAATTGCCGATGGTAGGGCTTTCTCGTCGGACAAACCCTCGCGCCAGCGCCGCCATCGCCGCAAGCCCAGCGGCTGCCGAGACGAAGTTCTGCACTGTCAAGCCCAGCATTTGCGTGAGGTAACTCAGCGTTCGTTCACCCGCATAGGCTTGCCAGTTGGTGTTCGTCACGAAGGAGACAGCGGTGTTGAGGGCGATGTCCCAGCGGACAGGTCCGAACCCTTGCGGGTTGAGCGGGAGCCATTGCTGCACCTCCTGCAGCAGCATCAATGCCGCAATTCCGACGAGGTGGAACGCCACAAAGGCAAGGATATAGGCTTTGCCATCCATCTCTGTGGCAGGGTCAATGCCACCGAGGCGGTAGAGGAAATGTTCCAACCGACCGAGCCACCGAGTCCACGAAGGCAGATTCCCATTAGCCACTTGGGCAAGGTATTCGCCGAGCGGTTGGGCAAGGACAAGACAAACGCCAAGGAGAACTGTCAACTCAAGCCAGCCCATTGGAAGACCATCCACTGCCCCTGTTTTCACTTCCCCTCGGTTCGATCTCGCCGCGCCGACACCGATGGGAACACAAACATACGCTGAACGCCCTACACTCTAATTTCGCTGCACCCCTGTTGCCAACCCTGGTTTGCTCAAGGTGTCATCACCGTCAGGCTCCGCACCTTTGCTTCCGCCGTCGACAACTGAGGTACCACCGGCGGGTCTTTTTCCAGAATCCCCAGTGGTTTGTCCACGGAAATACCTGCACCCGCGCGATTGCCCACCGGTCTGCCAAGAACGGCACACCGGAGTCATTGGTAACCGCAAATGCATAACCCGCCTCCTGGACGGCTGTCCGCACCTCCGGTGAATATGCCCCGTACGGATAGGCAAAACTGAGGACCGGCTTGCCCAGCACGTCCTCCAGCTTCTGGCGCGACTCCACCAGCTCGCGGTGGAGCTGCCGTGTCCCCGCAGTCGGCAGGTGGAGATGGCTTACCGTGTGCGATCCGAACTCTATGCCCGCTGCTGCCATCTCCCGCATTTGTGCAGGGGAGAGCAGAGCAGCACGCTCTCCATCTGGGTCCCAGAAGTTCCATCGCCGCTCCAGGTCTGCCACTGCAAAGACCACCGCCCGCATGCCATAGCGCTGCAGAAGCGGGAAAGCCAGGGTATACGTGTCTTCGTACCCATCGTCGAAGGTAAGGATAATCGGGCGCGGCGGGAGGGCTTGCGCACCATCCAGGTATGCCAGCACGTCTTGGAATGTAATCGGCGTATACCCCCATCGGTGGAGCGCTGCAAGCTGCCAAGCAAACCGTTCTACAGGCACGCCCAGACCTGCAAGGCGCCCCTCCAAAGGCTTCTCCACCACTCGGTGGTAGCAGAGCACAGGAATAGATGGCAAAGAGGCTGCTCGACTCTCTTCGTACACGGCTCGCACCGCCGCTTCAACCCTCTCCAGGTCATAGAACCTGCGCAGATGCTCCGTAAGCTCAGGGGGAAGAGCCGGCGGTGTTGCTTGTGCCCACCGCTGTATGTCTTCCCGGAGGCTATGCTCTGTCGGCCAGGGTGGTCCACCGACATCCCCGAAGTTGGTCTTCAGCGCATCCTCCCAGTTCGCTGGTGTTACGGGTCCCCAGTAGCCCCTTTCTCCAAAGGCGATCACCGGTTTCCCCAGAAGAAGCCCTTCGATGGCAACGCGACCTGCGCCGATAACCAGGTCGGCTGCCTCTATCCAGCGAGGAAGGCTGGGCTCATAGGTCCGCACGCTCACCCACGTTCGCCCCACCTCGCGGTTGAGCCGTTCGGCTTGACAGAGGAGCTCCTCGGGGGCTGCCGTGCCCCCAATAAGGAACAAGAGCACTCTGCCGACCACCCTTGGAGCTATTGCCAACGCCTTCAGCAGAAGCCGAGCCACTTCCCCTTTCTGCGCAGTGAAACGCCCGCCATATAGCCAGACCGGAACCGCGGGGTCTACCCCGTACAGCTCAGTCTTTGACGCCGAAGGATGGTCCCACACTGCTTGGGGAAAGCCATTTGGGATAACTCGAATCGACCCTGGCGGATAGCCCAAATCCCGAACAAGATGTGCTTTGAGCGCCTCACAGACGGCGATAATATGCTGTCCCAAAACCCGAAACCGCCGAGCGGAGGCATGTACAGCCTGCAGACCGTGCGCAGTCGTTACCAGCGGCGTACGGGTAAGCTGACAAGCAATGTACGCGACCCACGCTGCAGCCCGACTGTGGGCATGGACCACGTGAATCCCCTCGCGCCGGAGAAACCGGACCAACCAGCCCACATTCCGCAAACGCTGAAGCCACCCCCTGCGCCCGATCGGTCGGAGGTAGGTCTGTCCAGGAAATGGGAGCGTGAACGAATCTGATACCCCGTAGACCACATCCCCGCACCGGACCTGCACTGCAGCTAACGTCGACGCGTACACTTCTGCACCGGTGAGCTGCCGCTGTGAGAACAGATGGAGAACCTTCATGTCCTTTCCGCTGCAAGGGCAGCCGTCCACACCATCAGCTCTCCAAAGGTCGGCTCCTCAAAGGGATTCCCGAGCATATAGACGACCTCCGTGCCGACCGCTTTCCCCAACGCCTGGAGAGCGCTTACGATGGGATCCCTGCTCCCCCCAGCTATTGGCGTCCTTAAGCCCTCGGAGCAACAGCTCGATCACTGGAAATGTTGGGGCATTGGGCACACAGTGCTGGAGTCTTGTAGTCCAGATCTCCTGTTTCCGATTCCGCCACCGGCGGCGCAGGACAGCAGTTTCAATCCCACCTTGGTTCGATTTTGCCCGCGATGACGTCGACGAGCGCAAGCTCCGCGTGCTCGTTTCAATCCCACCTTGGTTCGATTTTGCCAGCCCGAATTCCATCAGCTGCTGGAGATAGCGTTCCCGTTTCAATCCCACCTTGGTTCGATTTTGCCGAGTCTATCAATTGCCGTTGTACAACACGACCACGAGTTTCAATCCCACCTTGGTTCGATTTTGCCAATTGCGAAGAGCCATTTCCTTGGGAACAGTTAGAAGAGTTTCAATCCCACCTTGGTTCGATTTTGCCTAGGCTTCGACCGACTCTGCAGCAGGCATGCCGACGTTTCAATCCCACCTTGGTTCGATTTTGCCCGCTCCGTGCCTGCCTCAATGGCGCTCTCTGCTGCCGTTTCAATCCCACCTTGGTTCGATTTTGCCCCGCCGACGGGTGGCGCAAGCGGCAGCGGGGGTGAACGTTTCAATCCCACCTTGGTTCGATTTTGCCTCAAGGCGCTGGACGTCCTCAAGGTAGACCAAGCGCGTTTCAATCCCACCTTGGTTCGATTTTGCCTTCGGATGCCTCCTCCACGAACCCTTCCAAAAGCTGGTTTCAATCCCACCTTGGTTCGATTTTGCCCGGAATGCCGCTACGGAGATACACCTCTACTCTTACGTTTCAATCCCACCTTGGTTCGATTTTGCCGTCGAAGGGCACGCGCAGCACTGCAACCGAGCCGCGCGTTTCAATCCCACCTTGGTTCGATTTTGCCCTTATTTTGATTTGTGTTCGGATATGATTGCGAAGAGGTTTCAATCCCACCTTGGTTCGATTTTGCCGTGCATGTGCCAGAAGCCGGACTTGTGCGCTTCCACCAGTTTCAATCCCACCTTGGTTCGATTTTGCCGCGCACCGAGCACGTTGTCGTGCGCGATACAGTTGTGTTTCAATCCCACCTTGGTTCGATTTTGCCCACCCAGCGACGACAAGTCGCCCTTGTGTGCCCCCTTGTTTCAATCCCACCTTGGTTCGATTTTGCCCCGTGCAAGCGTTCTTGGGTCCATGGTGCGAATATACGGTTTCAATCCCACCTTGGTTCGATTTTGCCGCTGGCTTTGGTAACGTACTTGACGATATAGCGCACTGGTTTCAATCCCACCTTGGTTCGATTTTGCCGCTTACGTTCGCGCAGTTCGTGCAACAGAAGGAGTGTTTCAATCCCACCTTGGTTCGATTTTGCCAGCACCGTGCTGTCCTTGCCGCCCGAGAAGTTCACGAGTTTCAATCCCACCTTGGTTCGATTTTGCCGGGGAATACTCAACGCACTCGTCGGAAAATTGCTCGCGTTTCAATCCCACCTTGGTTCGATTTTGCCTTTGTTTGTTCCACAACGCAAGGCACAGCAATGAGAGTTTCAATCCCACCTTGGTTCGATTTTGCCCCCCAGCCAATCCGCACATCGTTGCCCACGTGCGTCGTTTCAATCCCACCTTGGTTCGATTTTGCCTGCGCGCGCGAGCATCTCCGCGTGCTGCTCGGCGACCGTTTCAATCCCACCTTGGTTCGATTTTGCCGGCAATACGCTGCGCTGGCAGATACACCACCCACGCGGTTTCAATCCCACCTTGGTTCGATTTTGCCTACGGTTGCAGCTACTGACCCCGTCATCAAAAACCGTTTCAATCCCACCTTGGTTCGATTTTGCCAATTGTCCACATCAAGCCTGAATGTGTCAATGAACAAATGTTTCAATCCCACCTTGGTTCGATTTTGCCGTGGGGTTCGAGTCCCCACTGCCCGCAAGAGCCGGGTTTCAATCCCACCTTGGTTCGATTTTGCCGTAGCAAATGGGCTGAAGCGCGCATCAAGTGGGAGAGTTTCAATCCCACCTTGGTTCGATTTTGCCTCCGGCGCTCCTGGGCGGCGAGGCGCATCTTTCGCGTTTCAATCCCACCTTGGTTCGATTTTGCCTGCAGAGCACGTACAGCGCGCCCAACGCGCCCGACGTTTCAATCCCACCTTGGTTCGATTTTGCCAACTACTTCTACGAGCTCTTCAAGTTCGCGCAGACCAGTTTCAATCCCACCTTGGTTCGATTTTGCCTTCGATTAGCTCCACTTCCTTCCACCCCAACGCCAGGTTTCAATCCCACCTTGGTTCGATTTTGCCGCAGCGGGTTCTTTGGCAACGGCAGCAATAGCCGGCGTTTCAATCCCACCTTGGTTCGATTTTGCCGGCGTAGCACACGAGGATCCGGCATGCGGGTCTGGTCGTTTCAATCCCACCTTGGTTCGATTTTGCCCCGCACGCCCGACCAGTCCGCCAGACGTGGGGAGTGGTTTCAATCCCACCTTGGTTCGATTTTGCCCGACAATCCAGCCGCGGCGGACAATGCGGATTTCGGCAGGTTTCAATCCCACCTTGGTTCGATTTTGCCACATACACCCGCCCGCACTACGCGGGCGCTTGCGGACGTTTCAATCCCACCTTGGTTCGATTTTGCCGCGTCAAGCTGGACGCACTGGACAAGATGCACAAAGCGTTTCAATCCCACCTTGGTTCGATTTTGCCTCATTTCGCAATCAAGAGCACTGCAACGATTCCCACGTTTCAATCCCACCTTGGTTCGATTTTGCCCCTTGGTCCGCGGGGTGGGCGGTGGAATGGGTATTAGTTTCAATCCCACCTTGGTTCGATTTTGCCGCAGAACATGTCCAGCGCGCCCAATCGGTCCGCCAGAGTTTCAATCCCACCTTGGTTCGATTTTGCCAGCCAAGCTCACCGAGCTTGCGCTTGGTGGTGCGTTGTTTCAATCCCACCTTGGTTCGATTTTTCCGGGCTGCATATTCACGTTGGGCGCAATGCAATAAATGTTTCAATCCCACCTTGGTTCGATTTTGCCCCACCTGCCACTCGAGCTGATGCCCGAGCTGGTACAGCGTTTCAATCCCACCTTGGTTCGATTTTGCCCGTGCAAGAGGTGCGGATTGCGACGGCGCAGGACACGGTTTCAATCCCACCTTGGTTCGATTTTGCCTCGAACACAGGGCGCTGCGCTTTGCGCCCGACCTGCCGTTTCAATCCCACCTTGGTTCGATTTTGCCCGAACTGCGCCGTGCCGGCGCGTCTATTGCAGACGCGGTTTCAATCCCACCTTGGTTCGATTTTGCCGTGTTCCAACCGATCCGCGTCGTGCATGTGTACAATGCAGTTTCAATCCCACCTTGGTTCGATTTTGCCTGGGGATGTTACACAATCCAAGATGCAGCGATGGCGGTTTCAATCCCACCTTGGTTCGATTTTGCCATGCCAATACTGATATTGCGCCCTCTCCTCCCGCACCTGTTTCAATCCCACCTTGGTTCGATTTTGCCCAGGTACGGAGCGGGCTGTGATGTAGGCGCGTGCGCGTTTCAATCCCACCTTGGTTCGATTTTGCCCTTCCTCAAAAATTCCCCCGCCCCCCTCTTGACAAGGCAGTTTCAATCCCACCTTGGTTCGATTTTGCCTCGATATCCCCGCCGACGCAGCGTACGCGCAAGGTGATGTTTCAATCCCACCTTGGTTCGATTTTGCCCAGTGTCGTGCCCGCGGGCAAGGCGATTGTGGCGGATGTTTCAATCCCACCTTGGTTCGATTTTGCCTTCGAGCCCCCACTGCCCGCTAAGCCGGCAGCAAGCGTTTCAATCCCACCTTGGTTCGATTTTGCCTCCGAAGCAGCCCAGCGCCATGCACTGCCGCGTTGCAGGTTTCAATCCCACCTTGGTTCGATTTTGCCGGACCAGCGTGAACGTGTGCGACGTGATTTCGGGCTGTTTCAATCCCACCTTGGTTCGATTTTGCCGAATCCTGCCCATCACACCACCCCATCCTTTTTGCGAGTTTCAATCCCACCTTGGTTCGATTTTGCCGCACATCTGGACCGTGAAGTCCTTCCAGCGTCCCCTGCGTTTCAATCCCACCTTGGTTCGATTTTGCCAGCTTGCGCTCCTACTGCGCAAGGTACGGCGCACGCTGTTTCAATCCCACCTTGGTTCGATTTTGCCGATCCGGTGGTGTACGTGGGTGGTCCGGTCCGCTGCTGTTTCAATCCCACCTTGGTTCGATTTTGCCTCTACATCTTCCGCGCCCACCTGCCGCGTGTGCGGCGTTTCAATCCCACCTTGGTTCGATTTTGCCTTGGTCGGGTTGGTACGGTCATGTAGCAAATTCGTGTTTCAATCCCACCTTGGTTCGATTTTGCCTTGTTTATTGCGAGTCGTGTGGCGGTGTAATTGAAGTTTCAATCCCACCTTGGTTCGATTTTGCCGCCACCTGACATGCTCTACGGGTGCCTTGTCAACATCGTTTCAATCCCACCTTGGTTCGATTTTGCCGGCGTGGCTTGCCGTCCTGCGGGAGCACGGGTACACATGTTTCAATCCCACCTTGGTTCGATTTTGCCCATGACGTCGTAATGCAGCGATTGCGGGAAGTGTTGAGTTTCAATCCCACCTTGGTTCGATTTTGCCATTGAGCCGAAGCACGCGAATCCGCAGCCCCACGCCGCAGTTTCAATCCCACCTTGGTTCGATTTTGCCCATCGTCCAGCTCCAGCGTGTAGCGTGCCGCACAGTGTTTCAATCCCACCTTGGTTCGATTTTGCCGGAGTTTTGGCTCGTTGCGCACCATCACGCTGCCCGTTTCAATCCCACCTTGGTTCGATTTTGCCAAGTCCTTCCCGTGTCTCCGTCGGGGGACGTGTGGGGTTTCAATCCCACCTTGGTTCGATTTTGCCGTACGCCGTTGACGAGCAGGTCAGAGCTGTTGAGCTGCGTTTCAATCCCACCTTGGTTCGATTTTGCCCTTGAGCGGGTGGCTTTCGACGTGCTCGGGATCCCAGTTTCAATCCCACCTTGGTTCGATTTTGCCCACGAGCACAGCAAACCCGCAAACGTGCGCGTGCCGCGGTTTCAATCCCACCTTGGTTCGATTTTGCCCCGCTTGCCGTCGTGGAAGACGACGAGCTACACCCCGGTTTCAATCCCACCTTGGTTCGATTTTGCCGAGCTTCGCATCGGGGAACTCTCGGACACGCACGAACTTGTTTCAATCCCACCTTGGTTCGATTTTGCCCTGTCAGTGTGGCTCCCCAGCGAATCGGCTGAATTTGGTTTCAATCCCACCTTGGTTCGATTTTGCCCAGAAGATGAGCAAGCAGTGCAGATGAAGGTGGAGTTCGGTTTCAATCCCACCTTGGTTCGATTTTGCCTGCGGATCCTCCGCGAACTGAAGGAGAAGGCACGCCGTTTCAATCCCACCTTGGTTCGATTTTGCCACGCTTTTGCACAGTGCGATGATTCGCGCGCGCACGGTTTCAATCCCACCTTGGTTCGATTTTGCCCCAGTGTAGTTTGCGATGTCCAGCGCGCGCGTGGCTGTTTCAATCCCACCTTGGTTCGATTTTGCCGGTGATGAGCGGGCGCGGCTTGCACTGCTACGTGCGGTTTCAATCCCACCTTGGTTCGATTTTGCCGGAGGAGAACAAGCGGCTCAAGCCCGTCATCGCAAAGAGTTTCAATCCCACCTTGGTTCGATTTTGCCTCACAGCCTACGCGCGGGATTCGTGACATCGGCAGGTTTCAATCCCACCTTGGTTCGATTTTGCCTACGCCCACACATCGAGCCAGCGCCAGCGCGCAAGGTTTCAATCCCACCTTGGTTCGATTTTGCCCGGCTACGGGCTGCGGTGCTGGAGGGGCGCGCGTGGGTTTCAATCCCACCTTGGTTCGATTTTGCCGCAAGCCCTTGCGCAGTGCTCGCGCCCGTATGCGCTGGTTTCAATCCCACCTTGGTTCGATTTTGCCACGTGAATTCCGCGCCAACGTGAACGACCTGGTGCAGTTTCAATCCCACCTTGGTTCGATTTTGCCCCCTCTGCCTGCGTCCATGTGTCCGAAATCCACGACGTTTCAATCCCACCTTGGTTCGATTTTGCCGCATCACCGCATCACTCCAGCGCCGCGCAAGCCGCACGTTTCAATCCCACCTTGGTTCGATTTTGCCTGTGCCGCAGCGCGTAGAGCAGCGC